>Ga0070713_100002805_pt1 | contig 11392 bp, 7 predicted proteins | sample LARL82metaG_FD_65465 | JGI IMG/M metagenome (GOLD analysis project Ga0070713, IMG submission 65465) | Corn, switchgrass and miscanthus rhizosphere microbial communities from Kellogg Biological Station, Michigan, USA - LAR L8-2 metaG | ecosystem: Host-associated > Plants > Roots > Rhizosphere ... | reverse complement strand
TCACCCGACAAGGAACGCGCGGCCATCGCGCACGCCATTGCTATCGGAGCGCTGCGCTACTTCCTCCTGAAATTCACGCGCACCGCTATTATCGCTTTCGATTTCAAGGACGCGCTCAGTTTTGAGGGAGAAACGGGGCCGTACTGCCAGTATGCCGTCGTGCGCGCCAGAAATATTTTCAGAAAGCTGCGCGAACAGCAGCCGGACTTCGATTTGTCCGCCCTGGAAAAAGTGAATCAGGAAGCGGCCGGGCGCGCCTTTTCCGCCGCGGATGGCAACGCGCTGTGGGAAATGGTGCTGCACGCCGGGTCGCTGGGCACGCAAATCGAAGCCGCGGTGGCCGCGCAGGAACCCGCGTTCATCGCCAAGTACGCATTCCAGCTGGCGCAGTCATTCAATCTTTTTTATCACCACCACCGCGTGCTCACCGAAGAGGACGAAGCCAAAAAGATTTTCTTGCTGCAGTTGAGCCGCCTGGTGGAACTGCAACTCGTCAGCGCGCTGGAACTGCTGGGAATTGAATCGCCAGAAAAAATGTAGGTCCGGGAAAATGGTCGGAAGCGCAGATGAACACTGCTAATGGCTGTCAGGTAAAAAAGTAAATCACCTGGTTTTTAAGTTCATTTGAGTTTTCTTAACTTTGTCAATCTGTTCAATCTGCGTCAATCTGTGTTCCTCTGTTGTTACTATTTTGATTTGTTTCCCGGCGTGCTGTCCGCGCCGAATTTCATCGCCAGATCCACCAGGGTGCGCACGCCCACACCCGTCGCGCCTTTTGACGCCCACGGTTTCACGTCGTCCTGCCACGCGGTGCCGGCGATGTCCAGATGAATCCACGGCGTGTCTCCCGCGAATTCCCGGATGAACATGGCGCCCACCGTGGCGCCGCCGCCCTTGCCGGTGCCCACATTTTGAAGGTCCGCGATGCCGCTCTTGATCATCTCGCGATATTCATCGTCCATGGGAAGAGGCCACATTTTTTCGCCGGCCACTTTTGAGCTGGCCAGAAGCTGATCCGTAAACGCCTGGTCGGTACCGAAGACTCCGACGTTAACATTGGAGAGCGCCACCACAACCGCGCCGGTGAGCGTCGCGGCATCCACCAGGTGCGTGCAGCCCAGCTGCTTGGCATAGGTGACCGCATCCGCCAGAACCAGGCGGCCCTCAGCGTCGGTGTTGATCACTTCAATCGATTTTCCGGACATGGCAATCTGCACGTCGCCGGGCTTCTGCGCGCGTCCGCCGGGCATGTTTTCACTCGAGGGTACAATGGCGATCACTTTGCACGCGGGCTTCAGCCGCGCAATCGCCCGCATCGCTCCCAGCATGGCCGCGCCGCCGCACATGTCATACTTCATCTTCTCCATGTCGTTGGCGGGCTTGATGGAAATTCCGCCGGTATCAAACGTAATGGCCTTGCCGACCAGGCCCAGGACCGGCGCTCCTGGCTTCAATTTTTCGGGCGTGTAAGTGACGACGATGAGTCGGGGAGGTTCGACGCTGCCCTGCGCCACGGAAAGCAGCGCACCCATCTTCAGCTCTTCAATTTTTTTCTCGTCGAGAATATCCACCGCCAGGCCCGCCTCGCGCGCCATGGCTTCGGCCCTGGTGGCCAGGATGCGCGGAGTCATACGGTTAGCCGGCTCGTTGCCCAGTTCGCGCGCGAAGTTCTGAGATTCCCCGATCAGCTTTCCACGCTCGACGCCGCGATCGGCATCGGCGCGCGAGGATTCGTCCCAGCCGGCAATCGCTGCGGAGATAATTTCGTTTCCCGGTTTCTTGTCGGTTTTGTACTTGTCCGAATCGAAATTCGCGAGCAGCAAACCTTCCACAATGGCCTCGGCAATATCGGCGCTGCGTTCCCCTTCGCGCACCAGAAAGGTGAGGCTCTTGACTTGCTTGGCCTTCAGCATGCGCGCGGCGGCGCCCGCGAGGCGGCGAGCCTCCACCGTCCCGAATTTTTCTTTTTTCCCCGCTCCGAGAAGAAGCAAACGATGCGCGGCAAGTCCCTGCGGATAGTGAAGCAAGGTGGTCTCGAGCAGCTTTCCGGTCAGTTCCCCGCTGGCCACAAGTCTCGAAATGGCGCCGCCGGTGACCTCATCGAGCGCTATTGCGCCACTATCAATTGATTTGTCCTGTTCGAAGGCGTAGGTAACCAGCGCATCTGTTTCAATCCTGGCAAAAGGCCGCGTATCTACTTTAATCTCCATGTCTCCCCTTTTTCGAATGAATTGGCGCGGCCCGTTGAGCAGCGCGGTAATCGCTTCGTTTCTACACCATCGGCCGTACGTCCGGCCTCAGCAGCATATCCCGCGCCTCTACCTTACTCTAGCGGTGGCGAAACTTGTACATGGCCTCGCCGACTTCCTTGCGCGCTTCTTTGTCTTTTTCCGTCTGGCGGCGATCCCATTTCTTTTTTCCCTGGGCCAGCGCAATCTCACATTTGGCGATGCCCTCTTTAAAATAGATCCGCAGAGGCACCAGGGTCAGGCCTTTTTGATCGGTCTTGCGGTCCAGCTTCTCGATCTCTTCGCTTCGTAGCAGAAGCTTCCTGGGACGCAGGGGCTTGTGGTTAAAGGGCCCCCCGGGAAGATACTCGGCGATGTGGCAATTCAGCAACCAGACGGCTCCGGCCCGGATCACGGCGTAGGCATCGCGCAGATTCGCTTTTGATTCGCGCAGAGATTTCACTTCGGTGCCAAGCAACACCATTCCTGCCTCATGCTTCTCAAGGAGGTGATAATTGTACGAGGCTGCCCGGTTTTGAGCGACTAGATGCTCGGCGGGTTTCTCCTGTTTTTTCGGCGGTTTTGCCACAGAGTGTTATCTTAGCTGCGGCTAGTAACCAGAAGCAAGCTCGCGCCTTGTCCCACGTATGTGTGAATGCTAGACTGGAGCGGTCTGAATGAAAAACATGGAGCGCGGATGAAATCCCGGCACTGCTGTGGACTGTTGCTGATCGTGGTGGGAGTGCTTGCGGCCGGCTGCTCCAAATCCAATCAACAATACAAGGCCGGGACGAAAGCGGAATCCCTCAACGACTACGATACTGCCCTCGAAAGCTATAACAAGGCGCTGCGGGCGGACCCCAACAACACGGAGTACAAGCTGAAGGCCGCACGCGCGCGCTTTGAGGCTTCCACCTGGCACCTGGAACAGGGACAACGGCTGCGGGATCAATCCAACCTGGAACTGGCTCTGGGCGAATTCCGGAAAGCCCTGATGATTGACCCTTCCAGCGCCGTCGCCGCTCAGGAAATCAAATCCACGATGGACTTGCTGGCTGCCAAAAATGGCACAACCGAAAATGCCCAGCCCGGCTCACCGGCAAATGAAGAACCCAAGCTGATGGCCGGGCCGCCGCAACTGGAACCCATCTCCCGGGCCTCCATCAACATGAAAGCGACCAACGATGCCAAGGCCGTCTTCGATGCAGTGAGCAAGCTGGCGGGCCTGACGGTAATTTTCGATGCGGATTTTACTTCGCGGCGCATTTCGGTGGAATTGACAAACGTTACCCTGGAGCAGGCGCTCAACATCGTGGCATTGCAAAGCAAGGCGTTCTGGCGCCCGGTAACCTCAAACATTATTTTTGTGGCCCCGGACCAGGCGCAAAAACGAAAAGACTATGAGGAAGAAATCGTAAAGACTTTTTATCTCCGCAATACGGTGCTACCCCAGGAGCTGACCGAGATTGTTACCAGCATTCGTCAATTGCTTGATCTGCGGCGCGTGCAGCAAATTAACGCTCAGAATGCCATCGTGATTCGCGATACTCCGGACCGCGTGATGCTGGCGCAAAAAATTATTGAGGACATTGATAAAGCCAAGCCGGAAGTAGTGATCCAGGTCGCCGTAATGCAGGCAAGGCGCGACCGCCTCAAGAACATCGGCATCCAGCCCGGAACTTCCGCATCACTTGCGTTTACGCCGCCTAGCACCACGACCACAACGACAAATTCCAGCGGCACCACGCCTTCGGCCGCTGCCCTGGCTTTGAACCAGCTGCAACACTTATCCACCGGGGATTACAGCCTGACCTTGCCAGGCGCGCAGGCAAATTTTCTGATGACCGACACTTCGACGCACATTATTGACAATCCGGAAATTCGGGTCGTGGATGGCCAGACCGCCAAGCTGCGCGTAGGTGACCGCGTGCCGGTAGCCACCGGAAGTTTTCAGGCGGGCGTGGGTGTCGGTGGCGGAGCCGCCGGGGGCCTCGTGAACCCGTTGGTGAACACGCAATTTCAGTATCTGGACGTGGGCGTGAACGTGGACGTCACCCCGCGCATTCACCCGGACCACGAAATCAGCCTGAAAGTAAACGTGGTGGTATCGTCGGTCACCGGAACGGCCAGCATCGGCGGCATCAGCCAGCCGATCATCAGCCAGCGCAGCATCGAACACGACGTGCGCCTGAAGGATGGCGAAGTGAACGTGCTCGGCGGATTGATCGAACGTACCGACACCGACACCATCAATGGCTGGCCCGGACTAGCCAAGTTGCCCTTCTTCCGCTATTTCTTTTCGAGTGACTCCATTGATCACCAGGAAAACGAAGTGCTGATCGTGCTGATTCCGCACATTGTGCGTCTCCCGACGATGACGGCCGCGAATCTGCGCAGCATCGCCTCAGGAACCGACGCCAACGCGGAAGTTCGCCTGGAAAACGTGGTGATGGCGCCGCAGGCACCGGCGAACCCCACGGCTCCCGCGCAGCCTCCTGCGACGACCAGCCAGACACCGGCAACACCTGAGCAGCCGGCCCCGGCTGCGCCGGCTCAAAGCCCGACTTTGCGATTCGATCCCGGAACAGTGGCGCTGAAGCCCGGCGAAACGGCGACCATCGGCGTGGTGGTACAGAATGCTCAGGATTTGTATTCCATTCCCATGCTGCTGCAATACAATCCGGCGGTTATTTCCGTCGAAGACGTGCGCCAGGGCGGATTTCTCTCGGGCGGGACACAGGACATCGCCATTGTGGAGCGCGTGGATAAGGAACGCGGGCAAGCCATCATTTCGGCAACGCGCATGCCGAATACTCCCGGCGTGAGCGGCTCAGGCACGCTGGTTGGAGTGGTGGTGCGCGGCGTGGCTCCCGGCAATTCTCAGCTTTCCATCGTCCAGGTAAACGCCAAAGATTCACAACAACGGCCCATCCAGATGGTAACCAGCGAGGCCGCCATTCGCGTTCAGTAAACGCGGCGGAGTTTTTATGTCGCAACATTTTTCACAACATCACGGCCGGCGAAACACTCAGGCAGGAATGACCCTGCTCGAACTGATTATCGCCTCCGGAATTTTGCTGGTGCTGTCCTCTGCCGCCCTGCCGCTGGCGCGAGTCACCGTGAAGCGTCAGAGAGAGGCGGAATTGCGTCGCGATCTTCGCGAAATGCGAGACGCCATTGACCGGTACAAGGACGCCGCCGACAAGAACCTGATTCGCACCGAAGTCGGCAGCCAGGGCTATCCGCCGGACCTCGAAACGCTGATGAATGGAGTTACCGTGAGTGTCGGCGGGACGGCCCAGGTGGGCATTAGCGCCTCCACCTTTGCCAGCCTGAGCAGCACCGCGCAGGGTTCCGCCACCACCGGCCCTACGTCCTCCGGCAGCGATACGCCAAAGAAAGTACGGTTTCTGCGAAAGATTCCGGTGGATCCGACGACCGGAAAAGCGGAGTGGGGTTTGCGCGCCGTGCAGGATGATCCCGACTCGCACAGCTGGGGCGGGCACAACGTTTTTGATGTGTATTCGCTGTCAACGGACACCGCCATGGACGGAACCAATTATGGGGATTGGTAGAAAACAGCTGCGTCTAACCTGGAGTGGTTCCCGATCGAGAGGCTTCTCGCTGCTCGAATTGATGATCGTCCTGACGATCATCATGATTCTGGCGTCTATTGCCGCGGGACGCTATGACCGGTCCGTGCAGCGCTCCAGGGAGGCTGTGCTGAAGCAGGATCTCTATACGATGCGGCAGGCCATTCAGCAATACACGCTCGACAAGCAGGCGGCGCCCACTTCGCTTGACGATCTCGTTTCCTCAAAATATATTGGTTCCATTCCCGTCGATCCCATCACCCGGTCGAAAGATTGGCACGTGGATTCCGAGGACGTGCTGCTGAGTCCCGAGCAAACCTCTTCCGGAATCACCGACGTGCACTCTGCTTCCGATGCAATCTCTTCGTTTGAGAACACACCCTATAGCTCCTGGTAATTACTGCCCGCGAAAAAACGGAATGAATTTTCAAGCGCCCGAAGGCAGGTAGTCACTCCAGTGGCTTTCTCCGCCCCAGCATTACCTGGGCCGCCCACCGGCCCAGATACACAGAGAGGGCCACGCCGTGCCCGCTGTAGGCTCCCATGACGACTACGTGGGGACTCTGCGGGTGTAACGCGAATACCGGCTTCCACTGGTCCGCGATGAGGATGGGACCTCCCCAGCGATGCGTGAATTCGACCGAGTGCAACGCCGGATGCAGCCCGCGAATGCGTTTCTCCAGCTGGCCGAGCAATACACGCGCCTGCCCGGCCGTGACGTCCACGTCCTCCAGTTCCCGCCAGTCTTTCAAATGCACGAGGCCGCTGCCGAAAATCACGCCGCGGTCAGGCAGCAGGCGCCCCCACAAGTAGGGAAAATCAATGGTGTAGAACGGTTTTCCGGATGCCAATCCCAGAGTTCCTAGTTGCACTTCGCCGAGAGGCTCAGTTGCCAGCGCCAGTGTGAATTTTGGCTGCGCCCTCTCGACGAGGCCGCTCATCTCCAGCGACATGGCGTTGGTTGCCAGTAAAACCTTCTGCGCGACCACCACGCCGCCATTGACGTGCAATCGTAGCGGCTGCTGGAATTCGATGTGTTTGATCGTGGCATTTTCGAACATTTGCGCGCCCAGCGCCTGTGCCGAGCGCGCCAACCCGCTGACCATTTTGCCAGGATCAATCGTGCCGCCGGGCACCGCGCTGACCGCGCGAAGGTCGCCGGAATCGGTCCAGGCGATCGGAGAATCGGGCAGATAATCCTTTCGGCCGAGTTCCCACGCCCCGGGAAGCTGCAGATCGCAATCGAGCGACATCTCTTTTACGATTTCAGAAAGCCCGGCCAGCACATCGCCCAAACCGGGGAGCGGTCCCGCCGCTGTCTCCGAAAGCGCCATGCCGCCGGTATGGCCGCTCGAGCCGGCGCCGACATTTGCGGATTCGAAAAGAGCGACGCTTTTGGAAGGTTCGAAACGCCGCAGCCAGGCTGCGGCCGAAAGGCCCGAGAATCCGCCTCCGACAATGGCGAAGTCCACTTCCTTGGGAATGGGTCCTTTCTCAGGGGAAAAGCTAATCATCCACGGAGGGTTGCCCCAACTTGTATTGTTTGTCCTGGGCGCGGTGCCTGACACGAGCAATCTCCATCCGAAAAATCAGCCAACCTGTGTTTCGTCCGCGCCGTGGGTGGAATCATGGCGGCATCAGGCCGAAGTTCACACTACAAAATACCCTGAACGGTTGACGGATTCCAACTGGCGGATGGGCGGGGTGCGACAGACACTGTTACCTGTCCGGTTTGTATTCGGCTGCATCGCGCAACCATCCGACGAACGTTCCGTCTGGGATGGCGAATACAGGGGACAGGCAAGAGCGCCTATCTACTCCCCTACACCGAGGACGAAGCCCGTAAAGCGCCGCTGGTTGCCGGCGAAGGTTCCATACAGCGGAGAAGTAACATTGTAGAAGACGTCGTGGAAGTTCTGGTGGTTGGTGGCGTTGAGCGAGAAGACCCCGACGCGCACCTTGCGCCCCTTGGCGCTATCGAGGAACGGCAAATGCAGAATGATGTCCCGGTAAATTTTGGCGTCGAGCGAGAAATAGGTTGGGAAGCGCAAGCTGTTCGGGACCGACGCATAATTTTGCAGGACGTCCAGCGAAGAATACGGAAACCCCGAATGCACGTCTGCGACAGGGCTGATGATCAGCTTCCACCAGGGCAGATGGAAAAGGCCCCCGGCAATGACCCGCTGCGGGATATCCGAAGAAGAAATCCCGTAAGCATTGGGGCGAATCACCGGAGCCTGCACCGGGACAAAAGTGTCCGACAGCGCATTGAGGTCGCCGCGGGCGCGGCTCCAGACGTAAGTCAAATTAATGTCGGCGCGTTCACTGGGCCGGTAGTGCGCGGTCAATTCCGCCTGGTTGTACTGCGATGTGCCGGCGTTGGTGAGAGCCAGTGCGCCCGTCGTGCCGATCGTCGGGGAAATCGGATCCACGATAAATAGATCCCGTGTGCGGCTATCAAGGTAACCGATCCTCACGCTGATATTTTTGCGCACCGAGCTTTCAACTTCAGCGTTCCAGGTAAGCGTGCGAGGAGCGGTCGCGGGATCTTGTGACGCAGGCGAACTCGTCGATGTGCCCGCCGGGAGGTAAAGATTCTGCAAAGTGACAGGCGCGGCCAGAAGCGTGCCGGATGGGTTGAACATGCTGATGATGCGGTCCTGATTATCCGCGAAGCCCGCCGCCAGCAGTGGGACGTGGCCGTACAGTACGCCGGCGCCGGCACGAATTACGGTTCTGCCGCCCCGGAGCGCATACGCCAAACCACCTCGTGGAGCGAAGGCCACGCTGCGGCCGATGGACTGGCTGGTCACCCGCCCGCCGAAATTGATGGAGAAATTTTTTGTCAGGCTCCAGCGGTCCTCCGCGAATTCGGAAATTTCCTCGCTGGTGGCCCGCAACAAACCCGGCCCTTGAAAGTCGATCTGCTCGACAAGCGAGCCATCCTCGGCGCGAATCTGGATAGGGTGAGAAACGCTGTCGCCGCCATACGTGCGGTAGAGAACATCGGTGCCGAACTTCAGATCATGGCGCCCCAACCAGGATTTCGACGGCAGTTCCAGCGTCGGCAGGGCCTCAAACTGATTGGCTTTTCTGGCCCAGTCATTAAAGAAATTCCCGCCCCAGCCCTCGGGAGTAATCTGCATGTCGGCGGGTCCCTGGGCGAAAGTGCTGCTGTCGAAGCGCGTGTAGCGAACCACCGTGTTGAGGATCATCCCGGACTCAAACTGGTAGGTATCGGAAATGCCGGCCGAGGCTCCTCTCCTGCGGTAGTCCGCCGAGGCGGATTGCGGGACCAGCGAATTGATATTGATGAATTGCAGGTTCTGCGGAAAAACATTGATGTTGACGTTCATCACGTGGCGCGTGGAGAAAGTCGCCTGAAATTCCGTGAAGGAAATGAAACTTCTCTTGTATGTTTCGTTTACCGGCCAGGACAGGCCGCGCACAGGATCTCTCCGAAATTCGTATGTCAGATCCTCGAAGAAACTGTATTTGTTGTCGACCAGCGGGCCGCCAAACTCCAGCCTTGGCGTCATATTCGCGATTCCGACCAGGCTGCCGTTCTTCGCCCGGAAGGCGGGAACGAAATCCATCACTTTATAGCCCCAGGATTGCGGAGGCGATTTCAGCTCTATCCTCGTCAATCCGCCCGAGAATCCGCCATATTCGGCGCTGTCGGGCGTGTTAAAAACTTGAATGGATTGAATGACTCCGGATGGAACGGGAATCGCGAAGCTGCCCGCTACCGGGTCCACATTTTCAGCCGAGTCCACCAGCAACATGCCCTGACTTTCAGTCTGCCCGTTGAAATTCAGCTTGCCTTCCTGCGTTCGAATTACGCTCGGCGACAACGAAAGAGCTTCCGCCAATTCCTGGGTGCGCAGCGGCAAAGCTTCCAATTGCTTTTCACTGACGCTGGAGGTGGCCCTGACGCTCTCGGTAGCAATGTCGGTGGCCTCGCCCTGCACTTCCACGCGCTCGGTAAGCGTGTTGATCTGCAGTGCAGCATCGGCGACAACGGCCTGACCGGGGGTTAGCGTGGCGGAAGCGATCCAGGGATCAAAACCCTCGAGGCGGGCCTCAGCCGTATAACTTCCGGGCGCCAGATGAGTGAATTCGTAGTGGCCCTCGTTGTCGGTCAACGTGGTTTGGGAGTTCGTACTCGGAGCAGGACCCGTCAACTTCACGGTGATGCCCGCCAGATTATTGACGGAGCCCTCGATGGTAGAAACCGTGACCTTGCCGGAGATGGAAGCGGTCGAGGATTGCGGGTCACCGCCCGTCCGGGCGAATCCCGGAATCGCAAAAATAAACAGGGCAAAAAAAACTGCTGTACGCAATAGGAACGATGCCGACTTGGCCGAACTGCTGTGCTTCTTCAACGGAACACACCTCTATGAATTCGTAATGTAAGTGCGCCGGCAGCGCCATAGGCCTGGCCGCTTCCAGTGGAATGCAATGAAATTAGATGCCGGACGATACACAAAGACACATCCCTCAGTTTGGCCGCATGGATCAGAAAAAGAAGAGGTCAATCCGAATATAGTGCGGGCAACTCTATATTCCAACCATTTGAGGCAGAAACCAAATCGAACGTTGCATTGATTTTCTCAAAGGGTTACCCGCGCCGGGGGCCGCCTTCATCTCCACTGTTATGAGAAGCTTAAGGGCGACCCTTTTTGCGAGGCCGGCGGCCTGCAACGCAATTCATCCAGCTCAGACGAGTGACGCAAGCAACCAGCAAAATCGGGAACACTTTGTTGACACCGAATAGCGGCCTTGCTATGTTCATCGCTCTAATTGCCTTTTGGGTAAGGGGCGCCGGCGGCTTTCAGCTCGGTTTTGTTCCATCGCATATCTCAAGACACGATTTCAGAAAGAGAGTCCGATGAAGATCGATATCTTCTGCCATATTTTTCCGCAAAAATTCTTTGACCGCATGCAGAAATTGCCCGATAGCGGGATCAAAATGCGCTCCTTGGGCGTTCCGGCCATGGTGGATCTGGATATCCGTTTCCGCATGATGGATCGCTTTGGCGACTACGTACAGATTATCAGCCTGGCTTCGCCGCCGATGGAGGCCTTTGGAGACGCCAGGCATTCTCCGGAACTGACGCGCATTGCCAACGATGGAATGGCGGAACTGGTTGCCAGGCATCCCGACCGATTTCCCGGGTTCGTGGCTGGCCTGCCGATGAACAATCCCAAAGCCGCGGTCGAAGAAATCGAGCGAGCGGTGATGAAGCTGGGAGCCACCGGAGTGCAGCTTTTCTCCAATGTGAATGGAAAACCGCTGGACGATCCGGAATTCCTGCCGGTCTTCGAGAAGATGGCCGAAGTGAATCTGCCGATCTGGCTGCATCCCACGCGCGGCGCCGATTTCCCCGATTATCAGACCGAGAAAAAATCGAAACTGGAATTGTGGTGGGTATTCGGATGGCCCTATGAAACGTCGGTGGCCATGGCCAGGATTTTATTCGCCGGCTATTTCGACCGCTTTCCAAATCTCAAGATCATCACGCACCACCTCGGCGCAATGATTCCCTATTTTTCCGGACGCACCGGTCC
>Ga0070713_100002804_pt1 | contig 11393 bp, 10 predicted proteins | sample LARL82metaG_FD_65465 | JGI IMG/M metagenome (GOLD analysis project Ga0070713, IMG submission 65465) | Corn, switchgrass and miscanthus rhizosphere microbial communities from Kellogg Biological Station, Michigan, USA - LAR L8-2 metaG | ecosystem: Host-associated > Plants > Roots > Rhizosphere ... | reverse complement strand
GCGGCCCCGTAGCTCAACTGGATAGAGCATTGGTCTTCGGAACCAAGGGTTGGGGGTTCAAATCCCTCCGGGGTCGCCAGTTCCGAGACTCTTCCAAACTGGTTAGTAAGCGACATCGTTGCTATCAACACTTGGCAATTTTCTTGATATTCTCTTTGCTCCGCTTGGAGCCAGATGACTGAAATGCTAGCGTCCGAATCGAACGTGATGCCAGTGGAGGTTCGCCGTGCAATCGGCGTTTTATGGCTATCTCTGCTGGCAGGCTTTGTTGCCGGAATCGTCGAAGATTGGAACCGCCCCTCTCCAAAGGGGGCGGCCTTGGCTGTGTTTATCCAGATCTTCGTCTATGGTTTGTGGGCATTCTTGATTTGGAAGATAAGTCTGGGGAGCAGGTGGGCACGTGTCACTTGGTTTTTACTCTTCTCATGGTCGGCCTTGGCAGCAGTCTTTTTTGCTTTAGGTTTTTTAGGTGGTTCTAAAAGCCATGCCAACCCCTTTAATTCGCATTTTTCAGCAGCAATTTCTGTCGTGCAGATCGCACTACAGTCCTATGCGACCGTTCTGCTGTTTTCGCGCGCCGGAGGGACGTGGTTCCTTCGGAAACGATAGCTAACGAGAAATCTCCATATCACTGCATTCTCGTTTGAGCGACCCAGCTGCTCTTGTGTCCGCCGGGGCGATCGACTTCAAGGATCCAGTCCAAGCGCCGCGACTCGATCGGGCGCCCCGAATTATTGTTCTCTCACCAGCTCAATCTTGCGCAAAATCTCATGTCGTTTGGCAGGTCCGCAAGTCGTCAGCGCCTCATCCTCACACACCCGTTCAATGGTCGAGACCGGATTCTCCATGGTTGCGCTTACAATGTGGCCATCTGCCGTGCTGACCGTGAGGTCCACGGTAAACATCTCCAGGCCGACACCTGCTTCATACTTGCCTTGCGCGTTCTTTACGATTTCAACCCAGTTATTCGTCCCATCTCCTACTGGCGCTTGCATCCACGCGGCTTTAAACGGCACAGCCGAATCCTTCGGTGGCACGTGCTTTACTTCCAGCAGGGCGGTTCCAGCGGCAGCGTCCACCGTCCTTAGAGTCATATCGAAATCGATGGCATCTTCGCCCACCAGAACGCGGGTTCCGTCGGCCCATGACGACGGGGGCATCGGATTCCTGAAATAGAAATGATCACCCGCCTTCTTAAGCGCGCCCAACTTGCTCGCCAGCCACAGGTCCGCGTAGAACGTCATCATGTCGGTGATCGGCCCAATCAGCCTGGGGTCGACTTTGGTTAGATCCGGCGCTGACGGAATTTGGTCTGGATCGAGCGTCAATCTCTGCCGGTAGTCTGTTGATGATGGGGCCATTGGCACCGCTTGGCCGCTACTCGTCATGTGTTTCCACTGGTATTCCTCGAAGAACCGCCCCGACGCGTCCTTCTTCACCAGGCTAACTGCATCGATCTCGTAATGCCAATTCTCATTGACAGCTTTCATGTGATAGGTGAGCTTTTCACCGTCGCGATATTGTCGATGCAGCGGACTCGCCGCAGAAGCCGCCTGCGCGTTTAAGAACAAAGACCAACTGCACACTCCGAGCAAGATCAAGACGATGTGCAGTTTCATTGTTGGCTCCCGGTGACCGTTGCCGGGGAAACCTTCAAATTTGCGAACTCGCCGCCGGAGCCGTTGCCTACCCATAACCCGATCCACCCGCTCTTGTGATCGCTCAGCGTATCGACTACAAGGCTAGGTTCCGCTGCGGTATTTACATACACGCTGACCTTCGGATATGCCACGACAATCCGTGCGTGCACCCAGCTATTTGGATCGGGAGCGGGCGTGATCGCCTTCTCATACAGCCCCGGATGCTCGCTGCGCAGTCTGTCCCAGCTATAGGTCGGCTCGAAAACGTATTGGACGGAGTGCGACTGGCGATCCGCATCGCCCGCACGAAAATTGAATGGCCGGAAATAGATGGCTTCGTACGCGTCGCCGACTCCGTGGAACGCGACCCCGACAAAGCTCTGCTGAAAGACGTCCTTGCCTCGAACATCGAATTCAATCGTTCCATCCGCGAATTGCACGTCCGGCCATTGAACCCAGCCGGCGCCCGGGCGCTCGTCAAAACGGAGCGCCGGTTTGCCATTCATGTCCGACGCAGAGACGGCGCGGTTCACGACTTTTACGTCTTTGGCGGTTGTAACATTCGCCAGGTCAGGCTCAAATGGCTTCGCCTGTGCAGCGAGTGTCAGCGGGAACGCTAGACTCAATGTCCATCGAACAACGGATAAGAAGAACTTGCGCGTGATCATGATATTTCCTGGTTTGTGCGACGACGGGATTATAACTACCTGCGCCGTCTTGCGACTAAAACAAGTAAGAATGCGTGCTGATCTCGGCCTACGTCTAACTCGACACCACCCTGGGGAGCCATGGTCGCGGCCGCTGACCCTCGATTAACTACACGCCCCAGAAGAAAAAGGGAAATTCGCCCGCAACTTATGGCAAACTTCCGGGTTGCAGGTACTCACGGGTCCCCAAACGCTGCTTTGAAAGGCCTTCTGTGACGCCCACGCGCCGAGCCGTTGCAGGTCTTTTTGTATCGTTTGTTTTCGTTGTTTCCTACGCCGCTGCTCAAATTACCCCTCCGCCGAACGATCCGGCGGAAATGGCGACCGGCGATGCCCATGTGGTCAGCAAGCGCGACCAGCGCGCTGCGGCAATCGATCTCATCTCTCAAGCCCGCTCCAACTACGCCCTTCATAGTGCGGACGGATCGCCCTATGTGATGAAGATTTCTTTCTCGTCCCACGGGCCGCTGCAGCAGGAGGGCGACGGCACGATGGAGGAGAGTTGGGCCGATGCCGGCCACTGGCGTTGGACTGCGACCTTCGCCGGAAGCACTCAAACCCGCATTGGCAACAGTGGCCGCATCTACGGCAACACCGATCCCATCCCCATGCGCGTCCAGATGGTGCGAAGCGCGCTGTTCTGGCCGATGGCGATGACGGGGGTCCAAGCCATGATTCGCTCTGCTCCGCGCAAGGTCGGCGACGAGGAAGTGAACTGCCTGTTGTTGTCCGGCGGTGTTCCCGGCGAACCGGCTCCGCGCTACTGGGTGGAAACGGAGTATTGCATCAATCCGAAAAACGGCCTGTTGCTTATGGCTTCGAGGGCCCCCGGAATCTACATCGATTACGACTACGAGAACGCCATCAATTTTCACGGCCACATCATCCCGCGCAGCATCACCGTCAGCGAGGATCGCAATCTGGTACTCGAGATCCATGTCGACAGCCTCTCCGATGCCGCCGATCTCGACGCGAACTTGTTCCAGCCCACGCCCGAGATGATCGCCAACCCGACCTTCACTCTGGCCACCAGTTCCCGTTTCCCGATTCCTGTCGATCCGTATCCCGGAACCCCGACTGAAATCCAGCCAGTGATTGTTCACGCCACTTTAGGAGACGAATTTGGCGAAGTGCTCGAGGCGGAAGCCTTGCAGACCTCAGATCGCAAGCTGGCCCAAGCGGCGATAGATGTGGTCGTCAATACGCCCTTCGAGCCCACCGGAATGCAGCGCGAAGTATTCGTGAATGTGCAGTTTCATCGGCCGCAGGCGATTGGGATTTCAATTTTCCTTGAGCGCGTACACCGCGTGGTCTTGATCAGGAGGAGGCCTCCTACTGTGCAGCGTCCGCACTGGCCGCGCAAGCCCGTCCCTCCCGGGAACTCGATGGAAGGCGGAGGGGGCGATCACTTCTGATCACAGCCTATTTACGTCTAAGATGGCTGGTGTCACGCCGTGTGGCTAATGCAAGTTGAGTTAGGAGATCCTTCGCGTCGCTCAGGATTTCGGCAGCGGGCTCCCGCTTCGCTCACGCCCGCTAAACGTCTCAATTTTCCACAGCTCGCGGTAGAACTCCTGCTCAGGTTCACCCCTGCCAGTAATTCTTTCCAAGTCTCTGGCAAATCCTACTCGTAAGGGTTCAGCTCGGCCCTTGTATTTTCAATGAGTTGAAGTTGGCACGCGGGGTGCTATTACCTCTACCAGACGAAGTGGCGCGCAACGGGGCGCACTGAAACAAGACTTCGGCCAGAGGTTAAGTTCAGGCGCCCCTTGCAATTTCTTCTCGGGACAAGCGCCGGCGGCCCTCCCCCAGTATCAAGCCAAAACGAGCTTGTCCCCGATTGCCAGGCCAGTATTCCTCAGTAATTTCGCTACGACAGGTTCCTTCAGTCGGGAAGCGTCATATTCCACGCGAACAATCTGCTCCTTCTCGTTGAAGCTAATGCGCCTTATGCCGTACACCTCGCGCACGTTGTCGATTGCTCCCATAATCCGCTCGTCGGGGCGGTTGACGTAGCGGAAGGAAACATCCATCTGGGTCATTCATTCTCTCCTGTAAGTTTCTCAATTTAAGATAATAACCGCAAAGGACGCAAAGATCGCAAAGGAAGCACTGAAAAAGTCTTGATAAGCCTGGTTTCGCCGCCGTTTTTTCTTTTGCGTACTTTGCCATCTTTGCGGTTCACGCTGCTAGTAGTTTGCTAGCGCGGGGACGAAGCCCGAATCCAGAACGCGTTGAACTGAATCTAGTACGAGACGATTTGCCGGCGAATTGTCGATTCGTGGATCCTCTTCGTCCCTAACCAGGACCGAAGTGGGTTGAGCGAGCACGAACGCGAAGCGGCGGAACACAAAACACCCGGGACGTAATACGCTGTTACGGACTAACTTGGTTCTTGCAGCCGGAATAGCAGCCCCGCAGGGCGAGCCAGCTTAGCCCAGCGCGGGAGCGCTGGGTAGAGTGGAACAAACGTAGCAAGTCCCGGAGGGACGACCGAGTTTCGCAACAGCCATGTAAATCCGGGGTGGAATCGGACGTTGACTAGAGTCCCATCAGGGACGGCACAATTTCTCGCATGTCTTCAGACCAGGACCCAAACATTGCGCTCGATCCCGTCTGCGGGATGTCGGTGAATCCTGCCTCCGCAAAGGCGAAGGTGGATCACGCTGGGAAGACCTATTACTTCTGCTGCACTGGCTGCGCGACGAAATTTGAGGCTGCGCCTGAGCAATACCTTAAGCCAAAGCCGCATAGCCTTGTTACCCTCGGGTCCGCGGCACAACACTCGCAGGCTGCGCCTTCTGCCGGCCGCGTCGGAATTGGTCCCGCAAAATCGGCTGATCTCGCCCGCGATCCGGTTTGCGGTATGAACGTGAATCCCGCGACCGCGAGGTTCAAAACCGATCACGCCGGAAAGACTTATTACTTTTGCAGCGCATCGTGCGTGGAGAAATTCAGGGCAAATCCGACCGGATATCTAGGACAACGAAAGCAAACAGCAACACCGATACAGAGTGCAGCGTCCGCCGCGACAGTCTACGTCTGCCCCATGTGTCCTGAGGTTCGCGAAACCAAGCCAGTTCCGTGTCCCAGTTGCGGGATGGCTCTGGAGCCGGAAAGCCCGCTGCCACGCACTAAGACCGAATACACCTGCCCGATGCATCCCGAGATCGTGCGGCAGGAACCTGGCAACTGCCCGATTTGCGGCATGACCCTGGAGCCGCAAACGGTCACGGCAGTCGAAGAGGAAAATCCCGAACTGCGCGACATGACGCGGCGTTTTTGGGTGAGCGTGGCGCTCACCGCACCCCTGTTGTTGGTTGCAATGGGCGGGATGCTGCCAGGCTTAGGCAAGCACTCTAGCTTACAAACCGGCTGGTTGCCATGGATCGAACTTTTGCTCGCCACTCCTGTCGTGTTGTGGGGCGGCGCGCCGTTCTTTCAGCGCGGCTGGGCTTCGGTCGTTAACCGCTCAACCAATATGTTCACGCTAATCGCAATGGGCACAGGGGTTGCGTATTTATATAGTCTTATCGCGACGGTAGTGCCGGGGATGTTTCCCGAGTCATTTCGCGACATGAGCGGCAGCCCGGCAGTGTACTTCGAAGCCGCAGCCGCAATCGTTACGCTGGTCCTTCTCGGCCAGGTTCTCGAACTACGCGCCCGCAGTCGAACTGGCGCAGCGATTCGAGCTTTACTAGATCTCGCTCCCAAAACCGCGCGCTTGATTCGCGACAGAAGCGAAACCGACATCCCTCTCGACCAGGTTCATGTAGGAGATCGCCTTCGCGTTCGCCCGGGAGAAAAAGTCCCGGTCGATGGCGTGGTTCTTGAAGGGCACAGCTCGATTGACGAATCGATGGTTACGGGCGAATCTGTGCCGGTCGAAAAAAATACAGGCGATCACGTGATCGGCGCGACTGTGAACGCGTCCGGTTCGTTCATCATGCGAGCCGAGCGCGTAGGCAGCGAGACCTTGCTCTCGCAGATCGTGCAGATGGTCAGCCAAGCCCAGCGAAGCCGCGCCCCGATTCAGCGCTTGGCCGACAAGGTCGCGGGATGGTTTGTACCGGCGGTAATCGCCATTGCTGTGCTGACGTTTATTGCCTGGGCTCTCCTAGGCCCCGAGCCACGCTTCGCCCATGCCATCGTGAACGCAGTTGCCGTGCTCATCATCGCGTGCCCCTGTGCCCTCGGTCTCGCTACGCCGATGGCGATCATGGTGGGAACGGGCCGAGGCGCCCACGCAGGAGTGCTCATCAAGAATGCAGAGGCCTTGGAGACCCTGGAAAAGGTAGACACTCTCGTCCTCGATAAGACTGGCACAATCACGGAAGGGAAGCCGCGACTGACCAGCGTTTCTCCACGCGGCGCAATGAAAGAGGAGGAACTCTTACGCATTGCCGCGAGTCTTGAGCGAGGAAGTGAGCATCCTTTGGCGGCGGCAATTGTCGAAGGCGCGATCGAAAGAGGACTCAAGTTCGCCGAAGTTCAAGAATTCCGTGCGCATGCGGGACGAGGGATTTCGGCAGTGATCGACGGTCAGTTTGTTTCAGTGGGAAATGAAGCTTTGATGGCAGAAGAAAATACTGCAGTCCCGCACCCGCCAGAGCATTGGCTACGTCAAGGCGAGACTGCCGTGTACGTTTCCATCGACCGCAAGTTTGCGGGATGGATTTCTGCAGGAGATCCGGTCAAGTTTGGGACACCTCGACTAGTCAACAACCTTCTGGCAGAGGGCTTGCGCGTGGTTATGCTGACCGGCGATAACAGAGCTACAGCCGAGGCTGTTGCTCGCAGTGTGAATATCAACGAGGTCGAAGCAGAGGTGTTGCCTGCCGGAAAAGTTGACGTTATCCGCAACCTTCAGTCCCAGGGCCGCACCGTTGCCATGGCAGGCGACGGCATCAACGACGCTCCCGCGCTCGCCCAGGCCAATGTCGGCATCGCAATGGGCACAGGAACCGATGTAGCCATTGAGAGCGCCGGCATCACGCTGGTCAAAGGCGATCTAGCCGGAATCCTTCGCGCGCGCAAGCTCAGCCGCGCAGTGATGAAGAATATCCGCCAGAACTTGTTCTTTGCGTTCATCTACAACTCGATTGGTGTGCCGATCGCAGCCGGCGTGCTCTATCCCTTTTTCGGACTCTTGCTTAGCCCGATTCTGGCCGCGGCGGCTATGAGCTTCAGTTCCGTGTCGGTGATTACCAACTCGCTCCGCTTGAGGAATTCGAAGCTTTGAACGGCGAGAAACCGGTATCAGGTCTCAGGGAGTTCGGACCCTCTTCGCGACGTCATTCCCCAAACGCGTGAAATGCGCCAGATTCCACGTATAAAGAACTTCCGCTTGAGCTTTCAGGGCACACCGTGCGGTGAGCCAGTCGTACACCGCGCCGCCCATCGTCCCATTTTCGCTGCACTGCTTCAACGCGGCCCAATACTCCGCTTCATTCAACGCAACCAACGAGAGCTTCTCGCGCAGGCTCTCCAGCAGTAACATGGCTTCTTCTGCACGCGCGTGATATTTGCCCGGCATTCGGGTTACGGTTGAATAGACTTCTGCCAGGCTGTGCGCTGCGCAACCGGAATGTGTTCTGGACGCACTTCGGAAAGCGGCGAAACTTGCTTCATGGTGGATATGATCGTCGAAGAATATGGGAACTAGTACTGAGGTATCAAAAAATAACTTCAACGCTTCTTCCCCAGAATATGATCTTCCCGTTCTTTCCTGACCTTCTTAACAGTTTCCTGGATCAAGTTGGCAGGCATGGGCGATCCGGTGTGGAAGACCCAGATCCCGTCTTTCTTATACATTCGCCCTTTGCGCTCCGGCCGCAAAGAAATGCGGTCTTCCGAAAGTTCGAGTTCCAGGCTGCTGCCGGGGGTAAGTTGTAGCTCGTCGCGAACGGCTTTGGGCAGAACGATCCGGCCTGCCTTGTCTATACTTACCGTGGTATTCATAATGGTATTTTACCATAAATAATGGCATAATTCAGGAACCATGTTTCCTGGCACCCACATTCTGCTGGAGATCGTTCTCCGGACGGCGATCATTTACGTCGTCGTGCTGCTAGGCGTGCGGCTCAGCGGCAAGCGCGAAGTCGGCCAGATGACGCCTTTTGACCTGACGCTGCTTTTGTTGATCAGCAATTCGGTGCAGAACGCGATGACCGGACCAGACAATTCGCTATTCGGTGGAATTGCCGCCGCAATTACTCTGTTAATCATGAATTACGTGATTGCCGACCTCTCCGGCACGAATCGCCGCTTCCGCAAGCTGATCGAGGGTCAACCCAGTCTGCTGATTCACAATGGACAACTCATTCTTGCGCACATGGCCAAAGAGCACGTCAGCATGGACGAACTCGAGCGCGCTCTCCGCGAACACGGAATCAACAGCTATCGCAATGTTGCGTTGGGCGTCTTGGAAGTGGATGGATCAATCAGTCTGCTGAAGTACGACGAGTTAAGCCCCGCTTCGAACAATCATCTGGTTCGTCACAAGTACATTCAGAAGCACCAATAACTACTTCGTCAGTACGATGGGCAGTTCATCGTACGGATTCACCGTCACGGTGATCGACTTGCGCGCAGCGAAGGCGTCCGCCCCGACAGAGAACGTCCCGAGTACCGTTCCCGCGATCTTGTCGCCGGGATTGATTTGCGTTTCCGGCGCCAGCAGTTGCAGCGCGTGTGTCTTCAAGTCCGGCAAGGTCTCGATATATCTCTTGGCATCGACGGCGGGAATGGCATCATCCGATAACTTCTGCCCATTGACGTCCGCGCCCACCTGAATGCTCTTGATCCAGAGTGGCTTTTGTTGGTTGTTTTGCAGTGAAACATTGATGGCCACCATGACCATGTTCTGGCCTGGAACTGCCGTCGTGACTACGTCGTCAATCGTCCCCGTCGAATGCTGCTTCACGCGGTTAGTGAACGAGTAAATTGCAACAATCGCGATAACCACGACCACGCAGATGGCCACAATTCCGGCAGGAGGCAGACTCTTTCGTGCCGTACCGTACTCTTCTCCGATATCGAACTTTTCCTGGGACTCAGGAGCAGGCGGCGGGGGCGGGGAAGAGGGAGTGAGAGGGGGATTCGACATGGCGGCCTCCTACTCGGGAGATTCTACTCTCAGTTGCAACTTACGAGTTTTCAAGTTGCCAGTCAGGCTCGGCGCCAACCGACACCAAACCTGACAAACTGTTGTTCATGCGCTCGGCCAATCGTGCTTCATGGCCTTTGCAAACTGATCGGCTGGCAACGTGTTCAGAACATCGTCAGGCGTGAGCCATGCGCGCCGTGCCTGCAGCACGCCGTAGCGGATCTTTTCCATATGCGAGGTGTGGTGAGAGTCGGTGTTGATGACGATCTTGACGCCCGTTTGCTTCGCCTGGCGCAGGTGACGGTCGCACAGATCCAGCCGGTCGGGATAGGCATTCAATTCCATGGCAACTTTGTTACGCGCTGCGGCCCGCAACACGGCGTCCATGTCATAGGCGTAGGCATCACGCCGAAGAAGAATCCTTCCCGTTGGATGTCCGATCAGCGACACGTGTGGATTACTAACCGCCTTTAGCAGCCGTGAAGTCATTTCCCCTGCCGACTGGTTGAAGTGCGAATGTACGCTGGCAATCACGATGTCCATCTGGGCGAGAACTTCATCGGAGAGGTCGAGAGCTCCGTCTTCCAGGATGTCCACTTCGATTCCGGCGAAGATGCGGATTCCGTCGGTGGCGTCATTCGCCGCTCTGATCTTCTCGATGTGCTTGATCGCCCGTTCGTCGTCGAGTCCATTGGCGAACGCCAGGTTTTTAGAGTGATCGGTGATCGCCATGTACTTGTAGCCGCGTTCGCGGGCTGCGGCGGCCATCTCCTCGATCGTGTTCCGGCCGTCGGTCTCCACCGTGTGCATATGTACATCGCCCTGAAGATCTTCTTGCGTGAGAAGCTGAGGCAGTGCGTGCTTCTCAGCCGCATCGATTTCGCCTGAATTCTCGCGAATTTCCGGTGGAATGTGGTCCAGTTTCAGCGCGGCGTAAATGTCCTGCTCGCTCTTCGATGCAACGACCTCCTGATTGTCCAGCCGTGCCAGGCTGTACTCGTTCAGCGTGTAGCCCATTTTCAACGCACGCTGGCGCAACGACACGTTATGAGCCTTTGATCCCGTGAAATATTGCATCGCGGCACCGAAGGACTCGGGAGCGAGGGTGCGCACATCGACCTGCATACCGCCGCGCAACCGAAAGCTGATCTTGTTTTCGCCTCGGGCAATTATTTCCATCAGGCCAGGAAGCTTGATGATGTGGTCAATCAATTTCTGCCGTTCCGCATCATCGCAACACGCCGGCCCGGTGACCAGGATGTCTAAGTCCCCTACAGTTTCGCGTCCGCGTCGCAGCGATCCCGCAGGTGTCGCCTTTTCCACACCGGGATAGGCTCGCAAATGCTCCAAGATCTTGTCGGCCTGGATCTGCGCAGTCTCGATAAGGAATCGTCCCGCGATCCGGCGATAATCTTCAATCGCTTTGAGCAGTTTCTGCTCATGCTTCTCGCCCATGCGCGGCAGAATACGAATCTTCCCCTCGCGCGCGAGTTGTTCGACTCCCTCCAGATCGCAAACCTGATAGGCGCTCCAGATCAGAGCAATGGTTTTCGGCCCGAGCCCTTGTACTTTCAGCAACTGCAGCATGGAAGGCCGATATTTCTTGAGCAGATCAGCATGCAGCGTCAGCTTGCCCTCGGTCAGCATTTCCTTGAGGTTGAGCAGCATGCCCTTGCCGATGCCAGGGATCGCGAGCACAGACTTCTCGTTGGAGATCATGTCGGAGATTTGCTGCGGCCAGCCTTCAATTGCCTCGGCGGCATTGCGGTAGGAACGAATCCGAAATGAGTCCGCGGCATCGACTTCCAGCAGGTCAGCCGTCTCGTACAAAATCCCGGCAATGGATTTGTTGTCCACGGAAAAGAGCTTAACAAAACTGAGCACAAGGCATTCAGCACTCAGCCCTCCGGTAGACGCCGAACAACACCAGAACAGTGG
>Ga0070713_100002803_pt1 | contig 11397 bp, 10 predicted proteins | sample LARL82metaG_FD_65465 | JGI IMG/M metagenome (GOLD analysis project Ga0070713, IMG submission 65465) | Corn, switchgrass and miscanthus rhizosphere microbial communities from Kellogg Biological Station, Michigan, USA - LAR L8-2 metaG | ecosystem: Host-associated > Plants > Roots > Rhizosphere ... | reverse complement strand
ACTTCGCAGCATCAATCGCAACCTGCTCCGCCATGAACTTCGAACGCTTGTAGTGCCCGATCATGTCTGTCAGAGATACCGGACTCTCTTCGTCGGCCACCCTGCCATTATTCGAACCCGAGCCGAAGCCCATAGTTGCTACGCTCGATGTGTAAACTATCCGCCGCACCCTCTGCTTGCGCGCCGCCTCGATCAAGAAACGCGTCCCCTCAACATTCGAGCGGTACATCTCGTCCGGATCGCGCACCCACAACCTGTAGTCGGCGGCCACGTGAAACACACACTCGCAGCCGGAAAGCGCCTTCTCGATTGAAGTCGCATCGCGTAAGTCACCTACGACACGATCCGCGCTGAGATCGGCAATGTTGCGCAAATCGCTCATCCGCCTCACCAGAAGCCGCAACTCAGCTCCATGCTCCACGAGCACGCGCGCAACATGACTGCCCAGAAATCCGGTAGCCCCGGTAACGAAAGCTTTCAAAAAGTTCTCAGTTCCCAGTTCTCAGTTCCCAGTAAGAACCCAGTAGACGCGTGACCATGTACTTATCCGCCCTCGACTTTTCTGAGAACTCAGAACCGAGAACTGAGAACTACTCTTAAACTAGCTCGCACTCTTCTCCGCCATAACCTTCGAATACGTCGTCAGCGCGATCAGCGGGAAATATTCACGATACAGGTGATACATCAGATAAAACACGCGCGGAAATCCGGTTCCGGTATAAAACCTTTCATCCCATGAACCATCTTTTTTTTGCGTGCGCAGAAGATATGCCATGCCGCGCGCCACGCATTCGCTGCGCGTGTCACCGACGGCCAGCAATCCCATGATCGCCCACGCCGTTTGCGATGCGGTGCTGTCGCCCTGCCCGCGAAGGTTCGGATCGTCATAAGAGCCGACTGTCTCGCCCCAACCGCCGTCTGCGTTCTGCACCGAGCGCATCCACTCCGCCGCCTGTTGCACCATGGGATCGTTGCGGTCCACTCCCATCGCTTCCAGACCGCGCAGCACCTGCATCGTGCCGTAGATGTAATTCACTCCCCAGCGCCCAAACCAGCTTCCATCAGGCTCTTGCTCTTGACGAATAAACTTCAGGGCGCGCCTCACCGCCGGATGATTCTGGTCATATCCGTAGGCGGCAAGACACTCCAAAATGCGGCCCGTAATGTCCACTGTTGCCGGATCGAGCATGGCGTTATGATCGGCGAACGGTACGTACTGGAACACCATGCGGTCGTTATCTTTGTCGAACGAGGCCCAGCCTCCGTTCTTGCACTGCATCGACAATATCCAATCGATCGCACGCTGCACCGATTCACTCTGATAGCGTCCATTCGGATGTTCGACGCGGCTGAGTCCAAGGCAGACCATCGCACTGTCATCGACGTCAGGATAAAACTCGTTGTTGAACTCGAAGTACCAACCGCCCGGCTCGCCCTTCGGATTCTTGATCTTCCAGTCGCCCGGCTTGCGCACCTGCTTCTGCAGAATCCAATCGGCGCATCTCACCAGCCGCGGATCGCTCGCCGGAACTCCCGCCTCGCCCAGCGCAAACAGCGCATATGCCGTATCCCACACCGGAGACATACAGGGCTGCATGCGGAACGTGTCGTTGTCTTCGATTCCCAGCTTTTCGAACTCGTCCATGGCACGGATAAACTGTGGATCGTCCACCGAATATCCCAGGCAGCGCAGCGCGATGATCGAGTTCATCATCGAGGGATAAATCGCCCCCAAGCCGTCGCTCATCTCAAAACGTTCAAGCATCCACTTCTCCGCCTGCCGCAACGCCAGCGAGCGCAGCGGACGGATGTGCACGCGCTCGAACCAATGCGTCAGGCGATCCAGCACCAGGAAGAAATTGCGCCACGAAATCAACTTCTTCGCCCAATGCAGGTGCATGCGCGACTTGTCGCGCCCGCCCACAAAAAGTTCTTCCACACCCATCTCATCGGGAATTTTTTTGAACGGCTTCTTGGCGTAGCAGATCGAAAGCGGCACCAGAATGGCGCGCGACCATGAAGAAATTTCGTAAATATTGAACCAGAACCAGTTCGGAAACAGCACGATCTCGGGCGGAACCGCCGGCACAGCATCGTAATCGTACTGCCCAAAGAAACACAGATAGATCTTGGTAAATGTATTAACTTCGGTGACGCCGCCCATCTCAAGAATCTTCTTGCGCGCAAGCGTTAAAGCGGGATGATCGGCCGTGAATCCTGCCAGCTTCAGTCCGAAGTAAGCCTTAACCGAAGCGCTAATGTTCGAAGGGCCACCGGCGTAAATACTCCAGCCGCCGTCTTCATTTTGATGATTCAGGATGTACCGCGCCGCCTTGTCAAAACGCGGCTGGCTGCCGGTGCCGAGCAACGTGTGCAGAAGAATATAATCAGACTCCAGCGTGGTGTCAGCTTCGAGCTCTCCGCACCAGTAACCATCTTCGTGTTGCTGCGAGAACAGATAATTGCGCGCCGCATCGACGGCGACCGCCACCCGGCTTCCCAAATCATCAATTTTTCCGAATCGCATCTGCGGCGCTGATGCGGGGCTTTTTGCAGAGGCCTGCGCTGAATTCTTTCTGGAGGGGGAGGATTCTTCCATCGAGTACTCCAAACTATGACTCTACGGCTTCCGCCGGAGCGGACGCAATGGTAGCCACGATCTCCGGCGGCAAACCAAAGCGCACATTTTCCGGCATGATTTCCAGTTCCTGAACGTCTCCAAAGCCCTGTCCCGCTAGGTACTCCACCACTTCTTGTACCAGGTGTTCGGGAGCCGATGCTCCGGCGGTCAGAGCCACAGTCTTTACGCCATCTAACCACTGCGTCCTAATATTGCGCCAGTCATCGATTAGATGCGCCCCGGTGCCTAGACTCCGGGCAACTTCCACCAGACGCTTTGAATTTGAACTGTTGTCCGAGCCGACCACCAGCAGCAGATCCGCATCGGACGCCACGTGCTTTACCGCAACCTGCCGGTTTTCCGTGGCATAACAAATATCCTGCGCCGCCGGCCCCTTGATGTTCGGGAACCTCTTCCTCAATGCCGCAATAATGTCACGGGTCTCATCCAGACTAAGTGTGGTCTGGGTCAGGTAGGCCACGCGGTTCGGATCAGGCAATGTCACCGATGCGACCTCCGCAGGTGATCCCACCACCTGTGTCACCGTAGGCGCCTCGCCCAGCGTTCCAATCACTTCGTCATGATCGCGATGGCCTATCAGGATCAGCGAATAACCTTCCTTCGCAAACTTTACCGCCTCCACATGCACCTTAGTGACCAGTGGACATGTGGCATCGATTACACGCAGCTTGCGGAGCTTGCTAGCGTCGCGCACCTCCGGAGAAACGCCGTGGGCACTGTAGATTACGCGCTCCCCTTCAGGCACCTCATCCACGCTGTCAACAAAAATCGCGCCCTTTTGCTGCAGTTCCTCAACCACAAAGCGGTTATGCACAATTTCCTTGCGCACATAAATCGGACGCCCAAAAGCCTCCAGCGCAATCCGGACAATATCAATCGCCCGCACCACCCCTGCGCAGAATCCACGCGGCTTCAACAACAGCAACGTTTTAGAGTCCAAATTCTTCCTGTCCGACAAACTCTTGTTCAAAGACAAAGTAGGATCCCCCATCCATTAGGGTACACTTCTCGATTCTCATTTAGAAACTATGCCTAAAGGGTATCGAAAGATGCACCCCGAGGTCAATGTAAGACGCTGAGTCAGTGGGGATTAGCAGCGGACGGCGAAATAGGGGAGCCGAACGGGGGAAGGAAAGTTAGAAAAACCAGCCCCTTACCAAATGCGGCGCGCCCCGTATTGATCAAAGATTTTCTCGTTGCTGACGATGAACAGTTTCTCTGCCTCAGCCTGGGCGATCAGCATGCGATCAAAAGGATCCTGCAACGGTCCTGGGAGCAGACCCGCACGGAGCCCATGTTCAGTCGACAAGGGAAGACTCAGAAAACGCTCACGTGCGGTATAACCGCTGAAGTCGTCTATCAAATCGCAGGCGGTCGGCAGCTTCCCCAGTCGAAACTTCGTCGAGATCTCCCAAGCAGAAACCGCGCTCACAAAAACGCTGCTATCAGATTCGGCAATCAGCTTTCTGCATGGAGCTGGCAAAGCGGCATCGTCGCTGTACCACCAAAGCAACGCATGCGTATCCAGCAGCAGGCGCACAAGATCACTCCCACCCCTTAAGCTCTTCCGGCGGCAACGGGTCAAAGAACTCAGGTCCGACCTTCAGCTTACCGCGCAAAACACCGGGCTTGCGCTGGCCAGTCTGATCGCCGATCGCGACGAGTCGTACCACCGGCTTCTTGCCTCGGGCGATCACGATCTCCTCGCCCCGGCAAGCCCTCTCGATCAACCGCGAGAGTTCGGTTTTGGCCTTGTGGATAGTGATGGTTTCCATTCCTAAATGTTAGCTAACTCTACTTAGCTAAGTCAAGCGCGGTAGCTGAACCTAAGGCCGCTGAGGTGCCTACTTCGGGTCATCCTCCTCCGACACCGCTGCAAGTTCTACAACATCATCTTCGGAATCGCTAGCCTCAAGCACCGCAATCGGCTTGAGAGGGGCGCCTAGACCTTGAAGGTCCCCGTACATTCCACTCGTGTTCACGATAATCACGTCTAGCTGCTTCGCTCTCTTGGCCCAGTGTCTGCTTATCGTGCGCTTCTCTTTTTCGAGATCATCCCTCATTTCGATGAAGCTGCTCGCGATTGCCTCGACACGGTTCCGAAACTCTGGACCAGTCATGTAATTGAACAGCACCTCTATACTGTCATTCTTACTTGCGACTGCGCGCTTCGCCTGCGCCACTTCCGACAGAGTGTGCCGCAGCGCCAGCACGAGAGCGGGCACGTAACGGCGTTTGGCTATCCAAACGCCATCTCTGAAACCAAAGGAGTCCACATCCTTCGGCACGACGTCAGAAACGAGAACTGCAACATCGGCCTTGGCCAGACGTTGATCATCCTTCAGCTTACTGACCCAATCGTTCCCCCAGTTCTTGGTGTTCTTCGCTTCCCAGATAATCAGCCCGCAAGAATAGCCGGCGCGAGAATTCACTTTTTGCAGAACGTCTGCGCCGCAAACGCCTTTGGGAACTTCAAGAATTTCGTCCAGGGGACAGTTATCCCGGAGCATTCGATCAAGTTCAAGTTCTAATACTTCCCCTTGTACCTGCTGAGAACCCTGCTCAAGCCTGCGTCTCATGTCTTCGTTGGCCTTCAGAGCCTGTTGCAGAATTTGTTCTCTTTCCTCGTCCTTTAGGTGATGTTGCTCAGACGCTTCTTTAATCGCTTCTTCCCGGATTTGCTCGCGCTCCCTATTTAGCTGACGAGCAACGTCAAGTTCAAGGTTCCGCTTGGCGGACTCCAGTTCACGTTTTTCCTTCAGCAGTTCCAACTCTTTCTTTTCGGACTCTCGGAGTTTTTGCTCTTTTTCTGCGGCACGGGATTCTAAATCCTGCACTTGTAGGGACACCTCGGCACGAGCTGTCTTCAATGCCTCAGTTGTTAGTTTTGCTTTCTCGACCTTCACCTGCGTCGAAACGCGGCTCGCAATCTCTTTTTCGCTATCTTGGAGCCTCGCTTCTTTGGTTTGCAATTCCTTCTCTTTAGAAGCGAGGGCTTGTTGCTGCTTTGTCAACTCTTGCTGCAGTTCGGCTTTTGCCTCCTCGGCAAGTTGATGACGAAGAGTCTCGGTGATGGGTATTGGCTTGCCGCAACTGGGACAATTGATTGTATCGATGGGTCTCTGGGCAGACATTTGTACCTCGGAGGGATTTCGGCGCAGACTCCGCTATCAGTTTCTAGCAGAGGTGCCACTTTGGGTGCGTTCCCATTTTAGGCACAGACGTGTGGTGAAACAAAATTACGAAAGTAATAAGCACCGCCATCCTTATGGAGACAGAACCGGGCGTTCCCCTCACCCGTTCGCCCGAATCATCTGCTCCGCATGCTTCCGCGAAGTCTCGGTCAGCTTCGCTCCCGACAACATGCGCGCCACTTCTTCCGTCCGCTCTTCGCCCGTGATCTGCCGGACGGTGGTCTTGGCACGGCCTCCCGCTTCTCGCTTCTCGATCACATAATGATGGTCAGCAAAGGTCGCGATCTGCGGCAAATGCGTCACACAGAGCACCTGGTTGCCTTTAGAGAGCCCCTTCAATTTCTTGCCAACCGCCTCCGCGGCGCGGCCTCCGATCCCGGTATCAATCTCGTCGAAAACTAACGTGCGCTGCGCCGCCGCCGATTTCTTTCTTCCCGCCGGATTCGTCCCTGCCTCAACGCTCGCCTTTAACGCCAGCATTACCCGCGAAAGTTCGCCGCCCGACGCGATCTGCTCCAACGGACGCAACGTCTCTCCCGCATTGGTCGATATGCGGTACACGACTTGATTGATGCCGGACGCTGTCCAATACCCTTCGTCCTCATTTTCCTCAACCGCGATGCGAAAGCTGGCGCGCATAGCAAGATCGTTGATCTCCGCCTCCACCAGCTTTTCCAATTTTCGTGCGGTCTCCGACCGCTTGCGCGAGATGCCGCGCGCCGCTTTCAGATAGGCCTCGGCGGCCAGGGCCAGCATTGCTCGCAGATCGATCAGAACCTGATCCTTATTCTCCATCTCCGAGAGCTTGCGTCTTACGTCCTTCCCAAACGCAATCGTCTGCTCCAGCGTCGGCCCGTACTTTCGCTTCAGACGATCGAGGAGAGCCAATCGCTCTTCAATTTCCGCAAGACGCTCGGGCGACGCCTGGATACCGCCGGCATAGTCGCGCAACGTTGCCCCCACATCTTCCACACTGATGCGCGCCGATTCGAGCGCCGCGAGCGCCTCCTGAAACTTGGGCTCATATCGAACCAGTTCCTCCACGTGCCTCTGTGCCGCTCGCAGGCTCGACGACGTAGACGCGTTGCCCTCATACAGCAGGTCGAAGGCATTGATGGCCGCTCCATAAATCTTTTCCGCATTGGCTAAGACGCGCTTCTCCGCCTCTAGTTGCTCATCCTCTTGCGGACCTTCTTTAGCGCTATCACCCGTCCGCAGCCGCGCTTCTTCAATCTCACGCGACTGAAAGTTCCAAAGGTCCAAAAGTCGGGCTCGATCCTGCTCATCTTGCTCCAGTTCCGCAATGCGCCCGCGAACCTGCCTCCAGTGTGCGAATGCGGCCTCTACATCCTTTAATTCGACTCCCGCATAGGCATCAAGCAGTTCCTGCCGCGCCGAGGCATCGAAGTTAGCCAGCGTTTCGTTTTGAGCGTGGATAATCGCCAGGTGCGGTGCGATCTGCCTCAGCACCGCCACCGTCGCTGGCTGATTATTAATGAAGACCCGTCCCTTGCCGCCACCGGCAATCTCGCGCCGAAGAATCAGCGAGCCATTCTCGGCGTCGAGACCATTCGTCTCCAGGATGGCTTCGACAGCGCGCGCCGCCGTTCCCTCGCTCTCGAACACCGCTGCCACCACTGCGCGCTCGGCTCCCGTGCGGATTACATCCGGCGACGCTTTTTCTCCAAGCAGCAATCCCAGCGCATCGATCAGGATCGACTTCCCTGCCCCGGTCTCACCCGTCAAAAGGTTCAGACCAGAAGCGAATTCGATGACGACATTGTCGATTACCGCGTAATTTTCAAGTCGAAGTTCGGCCAGCACAGGACACCTACCGCCTTCAGATTTACCGCGATCTCTTCACGACGTATGGAAATTTACGCGCAGCATAGCATATGCAAAGTTAAAACCGCAGTCCTCAAATAGAGGCCGGTTTCTCGAAGAGCTGTAAATATTCAATGGTTGGAGTGGCGCCTAAAATAAAAATGTTAGAGTTGGTCAATTATTATCGGTCACACACCGAGCCCAATGTTCATCGACTCCCACGCCCATCTCGAAGGCAACCGCTACGACAACGATCGCGAAGAGGTACTAGCGCGCGCCAGGCAGAACGGAATCGAGGCTTACCTCGCCGTAGGAAACGGCGATGGGCCAGATACTGCGGACTGCGGAATTCGGCTAGCCGAGAAATACGACGGCAAGCCAGAATATCCGCGGATCTGGGCAAGCGTCGGCGTCCATCCCCACGAGGCCAGCCTTGCCAACGACGCCACGGATCATCAAATGCTGGAGTGGGCAAAGCATCCCAATGTTATTGCGTGGGGAGAGATCGGTCTCGACTATTTCTACGATCACTCGCCCCGGGAAATTCAGCGGACCGTCTTCGTGAAGCAGATGGAACTGGCACGGACCGCGAAGCTGCCTATCATCATTCACTGCCGCCCTTCCGACAACAGCGAGAACGCATGGGACGATTGTCTCGGTTTGATTGAAGAACACTGGGGGTCCAGCGCCCTGGGTGGCATTCTGCATTGCTTCACGGGAAGCATCGAACATGCGCGCCGCGCGCTGGATATGGGTTTCATGATTTCTTTTGCCGGCAACATCACTTTCCCCAAAGCCCAACCCATTCGCGACGCCGCTCGTATCATCCCGCTCGACCGCATGCTGATCGAAACCGACTCGCCCTATCTGGCGCCCATTCCGCATCGCGGCCAGCGCAACGAACCGTCGTTCGTGAAACAAGTGGCAAGTCAGATCGGCGACCTGCGCAGCCTATCTTCCGAAGAGATTGGTTCGCAAACCACCCAGAATTTCTACAACTTTTTCGGGATTAGCCAAAAAAATGCAAGCCGCGTCCCTTAACTACCGTCCACATCCCATAATTAAAAATTGCACCTCAGTCGAAGCGAGGGATCTGCAGTGCCGCAACGTGCGCTCCGCTCGGATGGCAATTGACAATGGCATTGTTCACGTTGCATGGCGTTGTTGAACACGTTAAATCGCGTCTTTCCCCACCAAGCCCGCCTTCGCAGACGATGCCTCTTCTGTTACCCTCTGGAGTACATGTTTGGGTGCGTGATCGGTGCGGCTCTGAACTTCGAGCGATCGCACTCAACCTGACAATCTTGAGAACGAGAAAGCCGCTATAGGTTCGGATAGCGTCTTTGACCTTGTGACCCAATGCCTGATAACAGTTTCGATATCGTCAGCAAAATCGACCTCGCGGAAGTCGCCAATGCCATCCAGCAAGCGATGAAAGAAGTGAGCACGCGCTTCGACCTGAAAGATTCAAAGTCCCAGATCGCAATGGAAGGCACCGACGCGATCATGCTCCACTCCGCCGATGAATTCAAAATGAAAGCTGTTAACGACGTCTTCCAGGCAAAGCTGGTTAAGCGCGGCGTGCCCCTGAAAGGCTTGACCTACGGCCCGCCGGAATCGGCAGCGGGAAGCACGGTAAAACAAAAGATCACCTTGCAGCAGGGGATTCCAATCGAAAAGGCGCGCGAGATCGTGAAGCTGATCAAGAATTCAAAGAAGAAAGCACAAGCCTCAATCCAGGCAGACGTCGTGCGCGTCAGCAGCAAGGATCGCGATACCCTGCAGGAACTGATTGCCATGGTCAAGCAGCAGGACTTCGGCATCGATCTGCAGTTTACGAATTACCGCAGCAACTAATCAACGGAGCGATTGAGCAATTGGCAACGACCACGTCCATCAACGGGAAAGAGATTTTCGATCTTCTGCGCGACGACATCATCGCCATCGAAGAGCGATTTGGACGTGACACAGTTTCGAACGTAGCCGCAATCACCGAGATCGGCGAGTATCTGCGCGCCGGCGGAGGCAAGCGACTTCGCCCCGCTCTATTGCTGCTATCCGCCAAGCTTTTTAACTACAAGGGCGATGGCGCGGTAAAACTTGCGTCGGTGGTTGAAATTATTCATACCGCAACGCTCGTCCACGACGACATCATCGACGAAGCACAAATCCGCCGCGGCCGTCCCGCCGCGAACACGCAGTGGGGAAACTCGATGTGCGTGCTCGCCGGCGATTGGCTCTACATGCAGGCTTTCAAAATTGCGGTGCAGCAGCGCAACTTTCGTATCCTCGATGTTCTGATTGAATTGACGCAGCAAATGGTCGAGGGCGAATTGCTGCAGATGGAAAAGCTCGGCAAGCCGATTTCACTGCAGGAGCATCTCGACCTGATCTATCGCAAGACGGCGTGCCTGTTCTCGGTGTGCATGCGAGTAGGCGCGATTCTCGGCGGCGCTACTGACGAAGAAGAGAAGCGTCTGAGTCAATATGGACGGCAGCTCGGTTTAGCCTTCCAGATCGTCGACGACGTGCTCGACCTCACCGCTTCAGAAAGCGTGCTCGGCAAACCCGTAGCGAGCGACCTCCGCGAGGGCAAAGCGACCATGTCCGTGATTCATGCCCTCGAACGTTGCACAGCCGTCGAACGCCGCCGCATTGAAACCATTCTGCACGACCGCGCCTTCAATGGCGTCACCCACGCCGATATTCTGACGATTCTCAACCGTTACGGCTCTCTCGAATACGCGTCCCAAGAAGCGGCCCGCTACGCTAACTCCGCCGCCCAAGCGATCTGCGTTTTTCCTGACTCGGAAATCAAAAGAGCGCTGCTATGGGCGCCAGAGTTCGTAGTAGCCAGAGAAAAATAGAGGAAACTAACAAAACCAGAAATAACAAACTGTCATCCTAAGCGAACTGTATGACCCGTGCATTCCTCGAGGCCAGCCCGGCTCCCTCAGTCGTGGGAATGACGCTGAAGCTGCGACGAGTTACTCCTTTACCGCAATCCCCAGCATCTCAAACCGCCCATTCATCAATAGTGGCCCTGATCCCAGAAACGCCCGCGCCGGGAACTCCCGAGAGAACAGCTTCACATAGGCCGCATTGAATTGCTGCCACAGAGAAACATCTGGAGAATAAACCTGTACCCATACCAAGTCGTCCATGTTCATCCCTGCTTCGCGGAGCACCGCCTGAAAGCCTTCGAACAGAAGATCAAGCTCAGCCTCAACGCTGGCTGCTGCCGCGCCAGTCGCCGGATCAAGACCGATGCGCCCCGAGATATATAACGTGTCGCCCACAAGCACGCCGTCGCTGAAAGGCAGTCCGGGAGGGCGATTCGGAAGATTGATATAGCGGCGGCTCTCGGCTGGCAATACACTCCTCCTCAGTTCAAACTGATTCGCACCATCTACTGATTCACACCATCTAAAGTTGTACCATTTTAATGGTAGTTATTTTAATTGCAGTAATTCTGCCGAGGTCTTTCGGAATAACGCGCAGCCGTCCGCGTTATACTTACCAAGCGCGTCTCCGCAATGTACGATGAACGACCTACTCTCATCGATTTCGCATCATGGATATCTGTTCCTCGCCGCCGTCTGCCTGGCAGAAGCCATTGGCCTTCCGCTCCCCGCCGCGCTCGCCGTTCTCACCGCCGGGGCGGTCGCTGCCTATGGAGATCTCCATCTCTATCTTGTAATCGCGATCGGCGTCCTGGCGATGATTGCCGGAGATGTC
>Ga0070713_100002802_pt1 | contig 11398 bp, 9 predicted proteins | sample LARL82metaG_FD_65465 | JGI IMG/M metagenome (GOLD analysis project Ga0070713, IMG submission 65465) | Corn, switchgrass and miscanthus rhizosphere microbial communities from Kellogg Biological Station, Michigan, USA - LAR L8-2 metaG | ecosystem: Host-associated > Plants > Roots > Rhizosphere ... | reverse complement strand
TCGCCGGTTTCCGCGCTCACCGCGAGCGCCGCAGCCGCGCCGAGTGTGACCGAGTTCGCCGCCACCTGTGCGGGCGTCGCCGGGGCAATGTCCGATTTGGTTCGCGCGACCACAATGGGAGCCAGAACCCGCCCGCGCAGCGCATGGCCGATGTGATCGATTGATGATTCACTGTCGGCACAGACGATCACCACGGCCGCGCGCGCAACGTACGACTCGCTCATCTCCACTCCGAGTCGCTCGACGGGATCGAGCGCAGTGCGAATCCCAGCCGTGTCAACCAGGCGAAGCGGAACGGTGGGCGTATCGATCACCGCCTCGATCGCGTCTCGCGTCGTTCCCGGAATGTCGGTCACGATCGCTCTCGCTTCACCAACGAGGGCGTTGAAGAGCGACGATTTCCCAACGTTCGGCGGCCCCGCGAGAACGACCAACGCGCCTTCGCGAACGAGTTCTCCCGTTCGTGACGTCGCGAGCAACTGCTCGAGCGCGACAACGATCCGATCGGCTGCTGCGAGGATTCTGGCGGGCGCGATCGGGCCGTCATCCTCCTCGGGAAAATCGATGTCGTAGGCGATCAGCGCCTCGAGTCCGATCAACTCATCGCGCAGCGCGAGGACGCGCCGACTCAATCCGCCGTCGAGCTGGCGCAGCGCGACACCCTGCGCCGCCCTTGAATTGGCGTTGACGAGATCCCCGGCCGCCTCCGCCTGTAACACGTCGAGCTTTCCGTTGAGCACGGCCCGCCGCGTGAATTCGCCCGGCAGCGCGAGTCGCGCACCACTGGCGATGAATGCGGCAACGACGGTCGTCGCCACCACGAGCCCGCCGTGCGTCGTCAGCTCGACCGAATCCTCGCCGGTGAATGATGCCGGAGCGTCGTAGCGAACGAGCACCGACTGATCGATCGTGACGGCCGCGGCGTCGCGTACGTTGGTCAGTGTGGCAACGCGGGCCTCGGCGGGCCAGCGATCGACTGCTCGGCGCGCGATCGCGTGCGCGTTCGGTCCCGATACGCGAACGATCGACAGTGCCCCGCGACCCGGCGCTGTCGCCTGTGCGACGATCGTCTCCGATAGATCGATCGGATTGCTCGTCGCGACATCGGTCACGGCGTCGCGCCGCGTGCGCCGGCGACCTCGAGGGATTCGCCCGGCTCGATGATGCGTACGGTCGCGTGCATGTTGCCTTCGTCGACGCGTTGGCGGAGGCGACGAATCGCGTCGTGCGCCGTCGCGGTGATGTGCCGGAACGTGCCCCAATGATACGGCACGAACATACGCGCCCGCAGGCGCTCGAAGAGGGTCAAGGCGTCGTCGTGCGTCAAATGGCCGCGACGAAATCCCGGCTTCCACCACGGCGCGTAGCCGATCGGGAGCAGCGCCAGATCGAGCTCGCGCTCGTTGGCCCACAGCGTCCGCTCGACCAAATGATGCGTGTCGCTGACGAGCGCCGTGTCGCCGGCGAAAAACGCGGTCTCTCCCGCATCGAGTAAGTACATGTTCGCCGAGCTGCGCCAGCGATCGAAGCCATAGCGGTTGCCCCGATGCGTCGCGCTCGCGGCATGAATGGTCACGTCGCGAAGGTGCACCGAGTCACCCGGCGCGAAATCGACGGCGTGGCTGTGCCCGAGGCGCCGCAGCCACTTGGCCACGACCGGGGGCGCGAAGAGCGGAATGGTGCGCGGCAGTCGCTCGATGGAATCGAACGACAGGTGATCGGCGTGCGCGTGCGTGAGGAGAATCGCGTCGAGCGCCGGGAGCTCGTCGAGCGCGATCCCGGGCGCGGACACGCGCGGCAGAATGCGGCCCAACTTCGAATCGAAGTTCGGATCGGTCAGGAACCGTGCGCCACCGAGCTCCAGCAAGAGCGTGGCGTGCCCAATGTACGTGACTCGCATTGTCCCGAGCGTTGTGTCGCTGCGCGTCGAGCCGATCGTCGTCGCAACCGAAAAGGCGACGCCTACGTCTTCCGCGCTCCGCTGAGAGCCTTCCCTGCAGACGCCGTTCCCACGCCCGCCTTCGCTCGCTCACGCGTGAGAATCCACTGTTGCGGAAGCGCTGCGATGTTTTGCACGGCGTAGTACAGATTGAGCCCCGACGCGAAGTTGAGGAACATGACCGTGAACATCGCCGGCATCATGTAGCTCATCATTTTCGCCTGCGGGTTCGGCGGCGCCGCCCGCATACCGATCCACGACAGCACGAACATCGACGCGCCCATCACGATCGGAATGATGTAGAACGGATCGCGGAGCGAAATGTCCGGCAGCCACAGGAACGACACGCCCCGGAACTCGATCGTGTTCTGGAAGACGAAATACAGCGCGAACAGAATCGGCATCGGGAGCAGCATCGGCAGGCAGCCCAACAGCGGGCTGAATGGACTCATGCCGTGCGATTGATACAGCTTGACCATCGCTTCGCGCTGCTTCTCGGGTTCGTTCTTGTAGCGCTTTTGCAGGTCCGTGAGCTCCGGCTGGAGCCGTTGCATCTGAATGCTCGATCGCATCGCGCGTTGATTGAGCGGCCAGAGCATCAAGCGGATCACGACGCCGAACAGAACGAGCACCCAGCCATAGTTCACGCGGAGCGTGGCTTTCATCCACAACAAGACACGCATCACGATGGTCGCGAACGGTTGCACGACCGCGTGAAGCCATCCGGCGTACGGATTGACGTTCTCGAGATCGTTGCCGAGCGCGTGGAGCTCCCGCCATGACTGCGGGCCGGTGTAGAGGTCGAACGCGAACTGGCCGTTCGTCAACGGATACGAGGTGGTCGCGAACGCTGCGTTCACGAGCTTTCCGGCGCGCGGGGCACCTCGCGACGTGACCCCGCGGAATATCCCGGCCGGTTTTGCTCCGACCGGCTGCATCAACGCAACGAGCCAATACTTGTTGCGCACCGACACCCACTGAAATGAACCTGTGTCCACGCGAACCGAGCCGACATCCAGCTTGGAAAACGGCACGCTCGATACGTCGCGCAGCGGCATCTTGTAGCCATACGCGAGATGGCGGAGATCGTCGGTCGTGTCAGCTTCGATCGAGCGAAGCTCGCTCGGCAGGTCGATCAACAGCGCGGCGCCCGGCGGGGCGTTGGGAACGAGACCGCGCACGGCCGTGCGGAATCCGTCTGGTGTTGTCTCGTAGCTGATCGAGATTGGCGGCGTGCTCGATACGAAGGTCGTCGTCGGTCCCGAACGTTCGATGGTGAATCGAATTGTGTCGAGCGCGATCGTGTCCGATCCGGTCGCCAGCCGAAAATGGAGCAGCGCCCCGCGCGGCTGCGCGATCTGCGCGATCGTGTCGCGGCGGTCAGGGCGCAGATTTCGGTAGCCGACGAGTTGAATGGCCGTCGGGGCCGCACCCGGACTCACGACGCGGATTTGCGCACGCGGCGTGACGACGACGGCCGAATCCGTCGCGCGCAGTGCGACCGGCGCCGCTGGCGAGCTCGCCGCTCCCACGGGTTGCTCGGCGATCGTCGGCGCGGCTGGCGTCACTGCTTGCGAAGAGGGAGTTGTCGCCGCCGGGCTCGTCGCTGGTGCGCCGGCTGCATTCGCGCTATCGGCGGGTAGCGGCGCGGCACGGCGCGACGACGGAAAAAGTCGCGGCGTCACGACGATGACCAGCGCCATCAGAATCAGCGCGAGAATGGTGCGTTTATCCATGCAGTTGGGAGAGGTCGCTAAGGAACCGGATCGTAACCGCCGGGACGGAACGGATGACAGCGGGCAATTCGCCGCGCGGCCAGCCAGGAGCCGCGCAACGCGCCATGCCGCTCGATCGCTTCAATGGCATATGCCGAGCAGCTTGGATAATAACGGCACGCAGACGGGAGCAGCGGAGAAAGCGCCACTTGATAGACGCGAACCATCAGTACGAGAATCGTGCGCATCGTTGTTACACGTCAAAGGCGCGGCGGTCCGTCCACCTCGTCCGCCGAGGCGAGCCGGACGGCAACCGCCACAATGTCGTCGCGCAGCGCCGTCAGTGCGGCGGCGTACGACTCGCGTCTCGCCCGAATCGCGATGTCGGTCGATCGGTGCTCCCTGAGCACCGGCAACAGCTCGATGCGGACCAGTTCGCGAAGGCGGCGCTTGAGTCGGTTTCGGTCCACCGCCGAGTGTCGGTGACGTGGAACGACGACGCCAACACGCGAATGCGCGAGAGGGGAAGCGAGGGCTCGGACATCGAGATGCACGGTCCGAATTCGCTTCCCCTCTCGAATGACAGTCTGCAAGTCGAGGCCCCGCGTCAGCCGATGGCGACGCGGAAAACCGAAGTCTTGGTTAGGCGCCTGCGTACTTGCTTGGCAACTTAACGGTGAGGCTCTTGCGTCCCTTCTTGCGGCGACGGCTGAGCACTGCGCGACCCCACTTGGTCTCCATGCGCGTGCGAAACCCGTGAGTCTTGATCCGGCGCTTGTTGCGCGGACGATACGTCGGCTTACCCATGGACGACTCCAAAAACGTTGCGAACGAACCTGCGATGCAGACCGGTAAAGTTATTTGGTGCAGTGGGATAGATCAAGAGAGTGTATAACGCTCGTCCGCGCTCGTCCGGCGGCGGATTGATTTTTCCACATGCACGGTCTAGCTTCGCTCCCCCCGCGCTGCTTTCCAGTTCCCATCTCATGACGCTGACTGCCCACGAAGCTTGGAGCCGCTTGCTCGATCGCGCTCGCCAAGAGTTGCCCGAGCAAACGTTCAAGACCTGGCTCGAGCCTACCGAGGCACTGTCGCTCGATGATGGAACGATCTACGTCGGCGCGCCGGACCAATTCGCGGTCGACTGGAACGAATCCAAGCATTCGGATCTGTTGGCAAGCCTCGCCCCCATCGCGCTCGGTCATCCGCTGGCGATCGTGTTCAAGGTCAGCGAAGAGCGACGCGCTCGGACGCAGATGGATATGTTCGTCGCACCGCCAGCTCAAAAACAGCGACAGCCTGGTCAGCATGGCGCCACTAATTCTCCACCATTAAGCGATAGATACACCTTCGACTACTTTGTCATCGGCAAGTCGAACGAGCTCGCCGCCGCCGCCGCTCACGCCGTCGCTCAGGCACCCGGTAAGGTCTACAACCCGCTCTTCATCTACGGAGACACCGGACTCGGCAAGACCCACCTCATGCAGGCCATCGCCCACGAAATCGTCCAGCGGAAGCCGGAGACGCGAATCACCTTCATCGGTACCGAGCAGTTCACCAATGAGCTCGTCGCGGCAATTCAGAATCGGACGACCGCGGATTTCCGACGCCGCTTCCGCGAAACCGATCTGCTGCTGGTCGACGACGTCCACTTCCTCAAGGGCAAGGAGGCGATGCAGGAAGAGTTCTTTCACACCTTCAACGCGCTCTACGAAGGTGGTCGTCAGATCGTACTCACCAGCGATCGGCCGCCCTCCGAGATCCCCGGACTCGAGGCGCGGCTCGTCTCCCGCTTTCAGTGGGGAATGGTCGCCGACATCGAGCTTCCTGACCTCGAACACCGCATCGCCATCCTTCGACAAAAGGCCCATCTCGATCACCTCGAGCTGACCATTCCCGAAGAGGTCGTTCGCTTCATCGCCGAGAATGTTCGATCGAGCGTTCGTGAGCTCGAGGGGTCGATCATCAAGCTGCTCGCGTACGCCTCACTCAAGCATCGCGAGATCACCGTCGAAGTCGCCCGCGAAGCGCTGCGCGACAAGCTCAAGGCGATGGACGGCACCCCCGGCGGCGGGCCGGCGCTGAACACCTATGCGATCCAGCAAGCGGTCGCCAAGGAGTGGGGCGTAACGAACGAGGGACTGCGCTCGAAAACCCGCACCAAGAATCTCACAGTCCCCCGGCAGGTCGCGATGTTCATGATGCGGGAGCTGCTCAGCATGCAGCTCGTCGAGATCGGTGCGGCGTTCGGTGGGCGCGATCATTCGACGGTGATCCACAGCTTGGAGCGGGTGTTGGCGATGATGAAGGAGGATCCAGCGTTCGCTCAGCGCATTGGGAAGATCCAGAGCGCGTTGGAAAGCCTTCGGAACTGAACAATCCCCAGGCGATTTTCCACAGGTTGTCCGACGTTATCTCGAACCGAACCACCAAACGCGAGCCCGAACCTGGACAACCTCCGTTGCCCACACGCGATCCACAGGCGGCGCTATAGTCGAACCGCTTGATCCGGTGTAACTTGCCTGCGGTTTTCCACGCCTCAACAGTTACTACTACGACTACTAGTTAATAGCTCTTAAGAAAGAACTAGTACCGTCGCGATGTTTTGCACACCAAAGGAGCCGTGATGCGGTTTACGATCTCCCGAGAAAAATTGCAGGAGGGTCTTGCCGCGGTTGCGGCGAGTATTCCGGCGAAGACGACACTGCCGGTGCTCGCCAACATCATGGTCGAAGCGACAGAGAAGGGCATTCGCCTGTCCGGAACCGATCTGGACATCGCCGTCACGACTGAAGTCGCCGCGGACGTCGAGACACCGGGCGCCATCACGATCCCGGCGAAGAAACTGAGCGAGATCGCGCGCGAGCTTCCGCCCGCGCCCGTTCGCGTCGCCGCCGTCGGAGAGCAGCGCGTCACGTTGGACTGCGGCCGAACGCATTTCAAGATTCTCGGTCTTCCACGCGACGAGTTCCCGGCGTTTCCGAATGTCAAATTCAACGACAGCTGGCGCATTCGATCCGGCGATCTCCAGAAGCTGATCTCGCACACGTCGTTCGCCGTGTCGACGGAAGAGAGTCGCCCGATTCTCAACGGCGTCCTGTGGGAGCTCAAGCCCGACATGATGCGCATGGTCGCCACCAACGGCCATCGCCTCGCCAAGATGGAGATGCCCATCAAATCGACTGGCGCGCCTGCCAGTGACATGATCGTCCCGCCAAAGGCCCTGGAGCAGGTGCGCCGCCTATTTCCGGAGGACGAGGAACTCGAGATCGCGCGAGGCGAGAACCACCTCGGCTTTCGGTCGCCGTTCACCGCCGTGTTCACGCGTCTGATCGAAGGGCCGTACCCGCCCTACGAGCAAGTGATTCCTCGCGACAACAATCGCGTGGCAATCGCCGACCGCACCGCACTGGCCAGTGCGCTTCGCCGAATGTCGATCATTGCGTCCGATCAAACGCACCGTATTCGGCTCGCCTTTAACTCCGGAATGCTCAAGTTCAGCGTCCAAACACCGGATCTGGGTGACGCGACCGACGAGCTTGCCGTCCGATATACGGGTGATGCGCTCGATATTGGCTTCAATGCCAACTACCTGCTCGAGATTTTGCGGTACATTCCCACGGACGAAGTGCGACTCACGTTCAAGGCGCCGGAACGCGCGGCGACGCTGGAACCGGAAGGCTGGGCGGATCCGGCGTCGTACCTGTGTCTCGTCATGCCCCTGCGTCTGCTCGACTGAGCGCCACATCCTCCCGATCCGGAGGAAAGGAGGCCGGTCGCATTGTTCAGTTTCATCACGCTGGTCCAGAGTCTCGGACTGGCTTACGCGACCGGTCTCAACCTGTACGCGGCGGTCGCTGTCACCGGCCTCGCGGTGCGCTTCGGCTGGATCCACGGCGTGCCAACGACGATCGAAGGATTCGGGAATCTCGGCGTCATCGGCGTCGCCGTCGTCCTGTACGCGATCGAATTCGTCGCGACGCTCATTCCGGGCGTCGCTTCGGCGTGGGAAACACTCCATAGCCTAATCAGACCGCCGGCCGCCGCGGTCGTCGCCGCCGCGACCGCGTGGCATGCCGACCCCATCATCGTTCTCATCGCCGCGCTGCTCGGGGGCGGTCTCGCGATCACGACGCACACCACCAAGCTCGGGATGCGGTACGCGATCGACGCGTCGCCGGAGCCGCTGACGAACGGTTTCGCGAACGTCATGGAGCTCGCGCTCGTCAGCGGCGTCGCGATTTCGATCTGGCATCACCCGATCATCACGCTGTCGGTTGCGCTCCTGCTGCTCGTCTGCATGGTGATGATGGTTCGACTCATCTGGCGTGCGCTCCGACAAGTGTTCTCGGGTCGCTGGATGCCGGCGCCGGGCCTCATGCAAGCGCCGCGCGTCATGGAGCGTCGAGGCGGCGCGCACGACGACAGCGAACGCGAACTCTGAGCGCATGGGCGTGTGCGTGCGCCGCGCCCACGGCCACACAAGAGAATACGGCCGCACAACTCCAAGGAGCCGTGCGGCCGCATCGTCCAACGGTCGCGAAACCTGTAAGCCGGGTTCTGTGAGACGGCGAACCGTCCCGGCGGTCATTCCTCTCGGAGCGCAGTCACCTACGCCCTCTAGCAGCCTACCCGCAGCGTCTTGATCGAGGTGGGCGCCTCTCGCTGCTTATTTGGCCTTGCTCCCGCTGGGGTTTACCCTGCCGCGTCTGTTACCAGTCGCGCGGTGAGCTCTTACCTCACCTTTTCACCCTTGCCCGACCAACGCCCTCGCTTGCGCTCGGAACGTCGGCGTCGGCGGTGTGTTTTCTGTGGCACTGTCCGTCGTCGGTCCGACCGAAGTCGGTGACGCCCAGGAGTTACCTGGCAGCGCGCCCAATGGAGCCCGGACTTTCCTCGAGTGACGTTGCATCAACGCCGCTCGCGACCACCCGGTTGGCGACCTGCACGAAATCTATCCCGCGCGCTTGGTGCGAAGAAGGGCGCTCGCAAGGGCCGCGCGCGATGACGTCAACCTGACGGCGCGCGACTATACTGCGCGCGCTCGATTCGACGAGGGCTCGGGCGCATCGTACTCTCGCGACACGAGGCAGATTCATGCACCAGCACGCAGCAGCGACGACGCGCAGCCCTTTGCCGATTGCCACGATGCTCACGCCCAACGAGCGCATTCGCGTTGACGCCGCGGGAGACGGTTCGTATCGCGCGATTCATCGCGACTCCGTCGCGGAGCTCGTGCAAGATCTGAAATCGAATCGGGCCGGCGCGGTCCTCGTCTCTGTCGCGCGCTACGATCAACACGCACGGGCGGGTGTGGCGGCGCTCGTGCGAGAGTTCCCGCGCGTGCCCACGGTCGCGTTGCTGACCGAGCTCGATCGATCGACGCCGCAATCGGTGCTCTCTCTCGGATCGACTGGTGTTCGCCAGCTAGTCGACGTGCGCGAGGCAGAAGGGTGGCGGGAGTTGCGGAACTGCTTGTTGGCCGCCCGCGGCGACGACATTCAGCGCGAAGCCATGAGTCAACTCGCCATCGATCTCTCGGGCGTGCCACAGGATTGCTGGCGCTTCTTCGAGACGATCTTCCTCGCGCCGCCGCGCGTCTCGACCATCCGCGCACTGGCGCGACGACTCGACGTGCTACCAAGTACGATGATGAGCCGCTTCTTCCGCGCGCGGCTTCCGGCCCCCAAGCAATATCTCGCCATGGCCCGACTCGTTCGCGCCGCACGCCTCTTCGAGAATCCCGGCTTCTCGGTGGCGAACGTCGCCAATCACATGGACTACTCGTCGCCGCAGAGCTTTGGTCGCCACGTGCGCACGCTGATGTGCATGACGGCGGTCGAGTTCCGCGAACGGTACGACGGTGCGGGGATGCTGCACCACTTTCGTGAGGCGCTCGTCTTGCCGCATCTCGACCGGCTTCGTCAACTACGCCCGCTCACGCCGTCGTGGAGCGCGTCCTACACGCGGAACATGATCAACTGAGCGTCACCGGTCCGCGCCCGCTTGCAACGCTCGCTACGCCGGCATGCGTGAGGTGATCTCACTCGCGCGTACCAGCGAGATCACGGCGACGCCGGCCGATTCCAGCGCCTCTCGCCCCCCTTCTTCGCGATCGACGAGCGCCAACACGCCGACGACGATTCCGCCGGCGACCCGGACGGCGTCGATGGCCTTTCGCGCCGAACCGCCGGTCGTGATCGTGTCTTCGATCACGACCACCTGATCGCCGGCCCGGAACGGCCCCTCGATCAACTTTCCGGTGCCGTGGACTTTGGCTTCCTTTCGCACGGTGAACGCGCGGACCGGTCGCGATGTGGACGCGCTCGCGTAGCTCACCGCGCAGGCGATGGGATCGGCGCCCAGCGTCAGGCCGCCGATGGAGTCGACGACCCAGCCAGCCCCCTCGATCGCCAGGAGGCCCAGTGGTCCGATGAGGGCCAGTCCGTCTGGACTCATCGTCGTGATACGAGCGTCGATGTATAGCGAGGACTGTCGTCCCGATGCTAACGTGAACGTGCCGCGCCGAGCGGAGCGACTCGCCAGTATGTTGATCAGATCATCTCGTCGTGGCATGGCGCGTTGGGTGTGGATCCACGCGGAATTAATAGAGGCCGGCTCTCAAACAGAATATGGTGCGTTCGTCGCTCGCACGAATCTCCGGGGCAGGGTTTTCGCTTCTCCTGTCCGCGGCGCTGCTTTCCATGATCGTCGGCCTAGTAGCCAGCGATCGGGCGTTGGCCCATTCGACCATCACCGAAGTCCGGATCGATGCGGAGCAGTCGGCGGTGATCGTGTCCCAAGTGCTGACCGCCCGACTGCAAGCCGGCGTCACGCCGGCGGAGCTGCGCTCGGATTTTTTTCTTCGCGCGGCGGTGGAGCGCGCTCCGATGGAGCGCGTGGCCGCCGCGCTGCTCGCAGGGAGCGACACGATACTCGTCACCGGTAATCCGCGAGCGTTCACGCGCGGCGTGGCGCTCGCGGTCCCTCTCGCCATCCCGGGAACGGTTCGATGGCAATTCGTCGTCGCGCACGATCGCGGGGTCGAATCGCTGCGCGTCGCCCTGTGGGTCGTGAGCCTGACCACGCTCGCCCTACTTGGCTTTGGGTTGATTCGCGAGCGGCGACAGGCGCGCCGCGTCGCGGAACGATCCGCGGAATTGGAGCGCCTGTACAGCGAGGTTGCGCGCGCGAACACCGCGAAGAGTGAATTCCTGGCCAACATCTCGCACGAGCTGCGAACGCCGCTCAACGCGATCGTCGGCTTCGTCGAGTTGCTCAAGGATGGCGTCTACGGAGATCTGTCGCCGCGACAGGTTCCGCCGGTCGACCGCATCGCCGCGTCGGCGACGCACCTGCGGCATCTCGTCGATCAAGTGCTGGACATCGCAAAAATCGCGGCCGGCCGCCTCGAGGTCCATCCGGAGACGATTGTGCTTCGGCCGTTCGTGCTCAACATCGCGAGTGAGCTCGAATCGCTGGTCAACGAACGAGGTCTGAGCCTGTCGATCGCCGTCGGCGTCTCGCTGCCGCGCGTGCGAACCGACCCGGCACATCTTCGGCAGATTCTCGTCAATCTGATCGGCAACGCCGTCAAGTACACACCGTCCGGCGGCATCGCGATTCGCGCGCGTCTGGTCGGCGCGTCGCCCCACAATCCCGTGCTGTCACGCCGCCACACACCGGAGGATTCCTCTCTCGCCGGCCAGTCGCCTGATCCGCGCCGTGTGTGGATCGCGCTCCA
>Ga0070713_100002801_pt1 | contig 11398 bp, 10 predicted proteins | sample LARL82metaG_FD_65465 | JGI IMG/M metagenome (GOLD analysis project Ga0070713, IMG submission 65465) | Corn, switchgrass and miscanthus rhizosphere microbial communities from Kellogg Biological Station, Michigan, USA - LAR L8-2 metaG | ecosystem: Host-associated > Plants > Roots > Rhizosphere ... | reverse complement strand
AAGATCGCCATCGCGGCCACGGCGATCAGGAACACGACAAGCGTGGCCCAGTAAAACGCATCGGCAGATGCCAGCGACAAACCGAACGGGCTCGGCCGCGCGCTGATGGAGATGCCGTTGTCGCCATTGGTCAGGCTGATCCAGCGGTAGGCCACGCCCCAGACAATCTGCCCGAGTGCCACGGTGATCATGACAAAACCGAGGCCGGTGCCTCGCAACGCCAGAACGGCGAACATTGCCGTCGCCGTCAGCGTCGCCATCAGTGCGCCGATCGCTACGACGATGTGGCCGTACCCTGTGTTGATCAGTGTGGCGCCCGCATAGGCGGCAATGCCGAATAGGCCCGCGTGACCAAGCGTGACCAGTCCTGCGTATCCCACCAGCACGTTCAGTCCGAGCGCAAGGACCGCGTAGATCAGCATCTGCGTGGCGACATTGATGTAGTAGCTGTTGCCGATCCAGTAAGGCACGGTCGCCAGCAGCAGCAATGCGAGGGCCAGTGCGAGACGCTTCACAGCGTGACTCGGCCGAACAGCCCCTGAGGCCGCACCACAAGCACGATAAGCATCGGCAGGAACAGGATGACGTAGGCCAGTTCGGGGAACATTGCCTGGCCGAAGTTGTAGAGGAAGCCGACCACGAAGCTGCCCACCAACGATCCAAGTAGCCTGCCAGTGCCGCCGAGGATCACCACGACAAGAGCGAGCGGAAGCATGTCCTGATCGAGGCCGGGATACACCGACAGGATCGGTCCGCCGATCACGCCAGCGAAGCCCGCGAGACCGGCGCCCAGCGCAAACACGATGGTGAACAGATGCGACACGCGGATGCCGACGACGCGTGCCATGGCGGGATCATCGACCGCCGCTCGGATCATCGCGCCGAGCCGGGTGCGGTCGAGCAGCAGCCACAGCGCGGCGGCGATCACGCCGGCGATAACGATGATGGCAAGCCGAAAGGTGGGAAATGCCAAGCCGAACATGGCTGTCGAGCCACGCAACAATGGTGGCGTCTCGACCGAGATCGGATCGCCGCCCCACTGCATCAGGCAGGCGTCGGCGACCATGAACGACAGGCCGAGAGTCACAAGAACCTGCGCCAGTTCCGCCCCTATCAGGCGGCGCAGCACGAAGCGCTCGATGACCGCGCCGAACAGCGCAACGCCAAGGCCCGCCAGCAGTGCTGCGGTCCAGAATCCGAAGCCCCAGGCGATGCAGGTCACGCCGAGATACGCGCCCAGCATGAACATCGAGCCGTGCGTCAGGTTGGGGATGCGCATCAGGCCGAAGATCAGCGAGAAGCCAGCGGACAGCAGGAACAACAAGCCGCCCAGCGTGACGCTGTTGACCGACAGGATCAGCCAGAGAGTCACAACAAGCGGTTCGTCAACTCTTCAGTGGCGGATAGTCGCGCGAATAGACCGGTTGCGCTAGAAACCATTTCTCATCGAAGGTCCAGAACTGGCTGACGTTCTGGTACGTCTTGATCGTGGTCTGCACCAGCTTGCCGTCCTTACGCTCCAGGCGGCGGATGTAGACGTTGCCGACGACATTGCCGAAATGGTCGAAGTGGAACGGGCCGCGGGGTGAATCAGGCAGCGACACCGCGCGCAGCGCCTTGATCAGCGCCTCCTTGTCGTCGGTGTTGCCGTCCGTGGCCTTCAACGCCGCCTCGGCGACCATGCCGTTGATATAGAGGCCGGCGGCGTAGAGCCCGGGAATGGCCCCGGTGTCACGGACCATGCCGGCGATGAACTGCTTGTTCACCGGCGTATCGAGATCGGAGGTGAAGACCGATGCTGTGATCAGTCCGATCGCCTCGTCGCCGAAACTCTTCAGCAGAGCATCGTCGCCCGCCGTACCACCGCCGATCACCGGCAGTGTCATGCCGGCATCCTTGTACTGCTTCATGAACTTAAGTGGATTGGAGCCGGCGAAGCCCTGCACCACCGCATCGACGCCACTGAGCTGGGCGATGTAGGGCGTGTAGTCCGGCGTGACGATGGGTGGCCACAGCTTCTTCACCACGCGGCCGCCGGCATCCTCGAATACACGCTGGAACCCGCCCATCTGTTCGTAGCCGAAGGCGAAGTCTTCGCTGACGGTGATCACGCTCTTATACTTGAGTTCCTTTGCGGCGTAGTCGGCCAGAACATGCATGTTCTGCGCCGAGGTCCCGGAGGCGCGCACGAAATACGGATTGGGCTTGCGCTGCGACATGTCCTCTGCTGCAGCGAGGCTGAGGATCGGCGTCTTGTGCGAGGCGACGTAGTCTGTGATGGCGAGCAGTTCGAACGCCGCGAGCGGGCCGAAGATCATGTCGACGTTGTCGCGCTCGATCAGTTCCTGCGCCTTGGTCTTGGTGCCTGCGGGATTGCCGCCGGTGTCGCCGACCAGCAGCTCGACCTTGCGGCCGGCCAGCATGTTGTTGCGGTCCTTCAGGAAGAGGTTGGTGCCCTGCTCCATCTGGATGCCGCCCTGTGCCAGGGGCCCGGTCTTTACGGTGAGCAGGCCAATGCGGATCGGCTTGTTCTGCGCTATCGCCGGCATCGGCAAGGCGGCGGCTGTTGTACCTGTAAGGAATGTGCGGCGACGGAGCTTGGCACGCATGAACCGTTTGTCCTCCCTGAATCGGTGCATTGGTAGAGCGGTGGAGCAGTGGCGTCTACCCTGATGCATGGCCTGCTATCGTCGCAGGAAGTCGAGCAGCAGTTCGCTTACTCTTTCCGCCTGTTCCTGCTGCACCCAGTGACCAGCGCCGTCGAGCAGGTGGCAACCGACCATGCTGGTGCACGCGCTCTCCTGCATGCGCTCGAACGCGCCGGGCCGCTGGTAGGTGCCCCAATCACTGCTGCCGGCAATGAACATCGACGGTACGTCGATTGTCCGGCCGGCGAACAGTTGCAATTCAGACGTGTCGAGGCCTGTCGTACCGCGCCGATACCACTGCAGACCGCCCGCGAAACTGTTGCGTTCGTATTCGGTGCTGTACACTGCGAGCTCGCTGTCCGGCAGCCATCGGCATGCGGCGATCTCCGTGGCAGACGGCATTTCATGCGCGACCGTCTCCGCCATCGTCTCGCCGAGGTCCATGATGTAATAGGTCGGCATCTTCGCCAGTTCCTCGGCGGTCCAGCCTTGCAGACGAAACGGCTTATTCTGCCGCCAGTCTGCGCTCTTGTGGTGATAGTAGGCACGCAGGAATGCATGCACGCCCTGCTTGCAATGCCACATGTCCTCGTTCGCGGGGCGCGTGGAATAGTACCACTGATAGTGCTTGCGTGGACGCGGCAGTTTCGCCATCGCCGCGTGGATATCGCCGCGCGATGCGCCCGGCGTCAGTGCTGGCGGACCCTCGAACGGCGCACTCATCAGCACGACGGAGCGGAACACGTCGGGGCGCACCAGTGCGCACCATGCGGCAACCGGCGAGCCGAAATCGTGCCCTACCACGGCAGCGAGCGATCGAATCCCGAGGGCATGCACCAGGCCGAGCTGATCTCTCACCGCGTTCAGCAAACGGAACGAGCGCAGGTCTGCGTCGGAGTCATAATCGGCATGCCAGCCTGTGGTGCGACCATAGCCGCGCAAGTCCGGTGCGACGGCATGAAACCCGGCATCGGCCAACGCGGGCATCACCTTGCGCCACGAGTACGCCAGTTCAGGAAAGCCGTGCAGCAGCAGCACACAGGGCTGGCCGGCTGAGCCGGCCTCCAGGACGTGCACGCGAAGCCCGTTGATGTCGGGCACGAAGCGCGCGCGCATGCCGGCTGGAAGCGCAGAGCTGTCGAGAGGTGCAAGCTCGTTCATCGTGTCTTCTCCCATAATTCCGCGCGGTCGAATGCAGCCTCGATGCGCTCGTGACGCGCCTTCACCACCGCGCGTTCGCCGGGATGCGTGAGCACGTAGAATTCCCGCTGTCGGATCGCCTGCAGGACGCGCTGCCCGACCACCTCCGGCGCCAGGCCCTGGCCCATCGCACCACGCATCGCCTCCTGCTGCGGGCGTGCATAGGGGCCGCCGAACCGATCGGGGCGGGTCGCGGAAGATTCGAAGATGTGCGTGTCGACCGCGCCGGGGCACAGCACGGATACGCCGATGCCGGCATCCTCGACCTCCTGCTCCAGCGCCTCGGACAGGGCGACCACGGCGTACTTGGTCATTGAATACGCGCCCTGATTGCGGCCGCGGCGAATGAAAAAGCCGGAGATCGACGCGGTGTTCACCACGTGACCGCCTTCGCCATGACGGCGGATCATCGGCACGAAGGCGCAAATGCCGTTGATCACGCCCAGCACGTTGACGCCGATCACCCAGTTCCATTCATCGACGCCGACATCCTCGAGCCGCGTGCCGTGCATCGCCACGCCGGCATTGTTCACGGCGACATGCAGTTTGCCGAATGCCTGTTCCGCCGCGCGTCCAACCGCGGCCACCGACGCGGGATCAGACACATCGACCGTCACGCAGGCCGTCTTGGCGCCCAGTGCCTCAATGTCCTTGCGTGCCGCATTCAACCCATCGGCCCGCAGGTCGGCCAGCACGAGGTTCATGCCCGCGCCGGCAAGGGCCTTGGCGATGCCGAGGCCAATACCGGACGCTGCTCCGGTCACGATTGCGGTCTTCCCCTGTAACTCCACCATAATGCTCCCTCTTTCCGACCGCCGGGATGGTAGCGCATCGACAGTGCAGCGCATCATCGGGCTTGGCGAACACGTACCTTCGGTTGTATTTCTCCATCGAGAAGGCATGAAAATGGCCGCAGAGGTCGGAAATGGGGCGTGAGGCGACGGCGGAACGATCCGTGTTCCTCTCCACCTTGCCGGCGTCCGCGCGGGAGCGTCGGGCTGCCCTGCTTGTCGTTCTCGTCTCATTCGGCATTTTCCTGCTGGCCGCTCCGTTCGCCCAGGTGAAGCTGCCCGAAGTGTGGGCATTCATCCCGAGCTACCAGTCGGCGCTTCTGGTCACGGACCTGATCACCTCGGTGCTGCTGTTCGCGCAATTCGCCCTGTTGCGCTCGCAGGCTCTGCTTGTGCTGGCGGGCGGCTATCTGTTCACAGCCTTCATGGCGGTACCTCACGCGCTCAGTTTCCCGCGCCTCTTTGCGCCTGAAGGCCTGATCGGAGCTGGCCCACAGACCACTGCCTGGCTGTACATGATCTGGCATGCCGGATTTCCACTTGCCGTGATCGGCTATGCGTTGCTGCGCGACAGTCCGAGGGTGTGGCGCCCGGCCATTGCCGCCGCCGTGACGTGTGTCATCGCGCTAGGCTCGGTTTGTGCCGCGGCTCTTCTGGCGACGGCCGGCCATGCACTGCTTCCTGCCATCATGCGCGGCGATGGCTACACGCTGACGCTGCCTATCGTCACCGGCGCGGTCTGGACGCTGAGCCTGATGTCGCTACTCGTCCTGTGGAAGCAGCGCGCATACTCAGTGCTCGACCTTTGGCTGATGGTCGTCATGTCTGCATGGCTATTCGACATTGCACTGAGCGCGATGTTGAACGCAGGGCGGTTCGACCTCGGCTTCTATGCCGGCCGTGTCTACGGCCTGATGGCGGCGACCCTGGTGCTGCTTGTGCTGCTGATACAGACCGGCGCCGTGTATGCCCGGCTGGCGCGTTCCTTCGAGGTGGAACGCGATGTGCGCGACCGGGAATTGCACGAGATACGTTCGGAACTGATACACGTCTCGCGGCTGACAGAGCTCGGCCAGATGGTCTCTGCACTCGCCCACGAGGTGAACCAGCCGCTGACGGCGGCGGGGAGCTATGTCCGCGCCGGGCGTCGCCTGGTTCAGGCGGGAGAGGTCGCCAAGGCAGACGAGGCGTTGCAGAGGGGCGTGGAGCAGGTCACACGGGCGAGCCAGGTGATTCAACGGCTGCGCCAGTTCGTGAAGAAGGCGGATAGCGAGTGCAGGCCCGAGGATGTCCGCCAAGTGATCGAGGAGGCGGCAGCGTTGGCGCTGCTCGGTGCCGAGGGCCGCGGCGTACACCTGGAGATGGATTTTGCGCCCGACACGCCGCTCGTTTTCATCGACAAGGTGCAGGTCCAGCAGGTGCTGCTCAATCTGATCCGGAACGCTGTCGAGGCGATGCAGCCGAGCGCGCGTCGCGAACTGGTCATCAGAGCGATCGTCCGCACCGATGGCATGGTTGAGGTGAACGTGGCCGACAGCGGTCCAGGACTTGCCGCCGATGTTCGCGAGAAGCTGTTCCAGCCGTTCGTGACCACCAAATCGACCGGTATGGGAGTTGGATTGTCGATCTGCCGCAGCATCGTGGAGGCACAGGGCGGCCAAATGTGGCTTGCCGATGACACTGGTGGCGCGGACTTCCATTTCACTATGCCTGCCATCGGTGCAGCCGCGCCGGAGCCGGTGTCGCTCGCCGCGGCGACCCGCGCTTGACCCTCCGGTCGCGCGACCCTACACGCCGCGCATGAGCCAGATCGAACCAACGGCCGTCGAGTCAGCCACCGAACGGGCCCGCGTGCTTGCGCAGGCGTTGCCGTTTTTGCGCCGTTACGCGGGGGCGACGATCGTGGTGAAATACGGCGGCCATGCGATGGGCGAGGAGCACCTGGCCGAGCACTTCGGCAGCGACATCTCGCTGCTGAAGCAGGTGGGCGTGAACCCCGTCGTCGTCCATGGCGGCGGCCCGCAGATCAATGCGATGCTCAAGCGTCTCGCTATCCAGTCCACGTTCGTGGATGGATTGCGCGTCACCGATGCGGCGATGGTGGAGGTTGTCGAGATGGTGCTGGCCGGCACCGTCAACAAACAGGTTGCCAGCCTGATCACCCGTGCCGGCGCGCTTGCCGTCGGCGTGTGCGGCAAGGACGGCGGCATGATTCGTGCGCGCAAGCTGACACGCACGAAGAAGGATCCGGACAGCAACATCGAACGCGTGCTGGATCTCGGCTTTGTCGGCGAGCCGGAGCACGTCGATGTGCGGGTGATCCACGCACTGACCGGCTCAGGGCTCGTGCCGGTCATCGCACCGGTCGGTGTCGGTGCGGATGGGCAGACCTACAACATCAATGCGGACACCGTGGCAGGGGCGATCGCCGGCGCTCTGAAAGCGACTCGTCTGTTGATGCTGACCGACGTTGCCGGCGTTTTGGACAATGACAAGCGGCTGATTCCGGAGCTGACGATTGCCGACGTCGAGGAAGGCGTTCGCAGCGGCATGATCACCGGCGGGATGATTCCCAAAGTCGAGAATTGCGTCTACGCGGTACGCGGTGGCGCCAAGGGCGCGGTGATCCTGGACGGCCGCGTGCCGCATGCCTGCCTGTTGGAGCTGTTCACCGAGGCAGGGCCGGGAACGATCATCAGGCCGTAGCGTGGCAATGCGACGGGATTTGCGTGAGAACCCGCCGCATCGATACCACTACGTTCAGTCGCCTGGCTGGGAAATGCCGTGCAGAGCCTGCGCGGCTTGCGACTTTGCCTTGCTGGCGACGGCAAGATCGCCCAGCGAGACGATGCCGACGAGCCGCTTGTCGCGGTTCATCACCGGCAACCGGCGCATCTGAAGCGATGCCATGTTCTGGGAAACATGAGCCAGGTCTTCGTCTTCGAAGCAGTACTTCACCTGCTCGGTCATCACCTGGCTAACCCTGGCGTCCGCCGCCATGCCCTCGCCGACGCCACGGATCGCGATGTCGCGGTCGGTGATCATCCCGACGAGGCGGTCGTTATCGGCGACCGGCAGCGCGCCGACATCCTCTTCCGACATCATGCGCGCAGCATCGCGCAACGTCTGATCAGGGCTGACCAACCTAATATTCTTCGTCATCACATTCGAGACCTTCATCACGATTTCTCCTGACTGGAATGCTGGTTGCGCCTTAACCGGGTACGGCGATATCGGTTCCATGTGCCTGTCACCGGGGAGGGGAGTTCATGGCGTTACGCAAGGAACTGCGCCAGCAGGGGGAAGCGACACGGCAGCGGCTTTTCGGTGGTGCCGGAGCGGCGGAACCACAAGGCTTTGGTACGCTGCTCACCGAGGCGGTGCTCGGTGCGGTCTGGAATCGGCCCGGTTTGGCGATGCCCGACCGCATGCTGTGCACGCTTGCGGCGCTCGCGGTCTGGCCGCGGCTACGCCAGCTTCGTCGGCACCTCGGTGCGGCGCTCGATCTTGGACTATCAACCGAGGCGGTGCGCGAGGTGCTGGTGCAGGCTGGCTTGTACGCAGGCTTTTCCGCAGCCGAGGAAACGCTTGCGCTGATGGCTGAAGTGCTCGCGGAACGGAATGTGCCGTTTCCGCCCGATCCGCCGGCGGAGGCATCGTTGGACGAACTGGCCGACCGCGGCCGTTCGCTTATGCAGGATGTGCATGGCGAGCGCAGCCGCCAGGGCTATGCGGCTCCGGACAATCCCGTGACGTATGCGCTCTATGAGCTGGCGATACAGTACGGCTATGGCGAGATCTGGTTCCGGCCGGGACTCGATCGCCGCCAACGCGCGCTGGTCGCGGTTGCCGCGTTCACTGCACTCCGGCTGCCCGAGCAGGCCCGGCGCTTCGGTCAGGCGGCGTTGCGCCTCGGGGCATCGCGCACCGAGGTCATCGAGGCGATCGTGCAGACCGCACCGCACAGCGGCTTCCCGCCTGCGCTCAATGTGCTGAGCGCCCTCTCGGATGTCTTGCGCTGACGCGAGCCGTCGTGGCAGCTTGCTGCGACCGCACAACAAAGGGGAGATTGACGATGCCTCAAATCGCCGGCGGCTGTCTTTGCGGCAAGGTCCGCTATAGCGCGAACACAGAACCTGCGTTTGTTGGTGTGTGCCATTGCACCGACTGCCAGAAGTTCACCGGCAGTGCATTTGCCGTGATCGTCGGCGTGCCGAAGCCGGCGCTGAAGATCGAGGGCAAGCTGGCCACCTACAGCAAGACCGGCGACACTGGCAAGACGATCGAGCGCAGGTTCTGCCCGGAGTGCGGATCGTCGATCGCCGATGAGGCATCGGCAATGCCGGATGTGGTCATGCTCAGTACAGGAACGCTGGACGATGCAAGCTGGGTCAAGCCGGGCATGGAAATCTTTTGCGACAGCGCGCAATCGTGGGTGCATCTGCAAGGCGACATGAAGCGCTTCCCCAAGATGCCTGGCTGATCAAAGGCCTACGCCGAGCGAGCCGAGGCCGGCCGCTATCAGTGCGCCGGCCACCACCACGATCCATGGTGAGATCGCCCAGAGCGCGAGGGCAAGGAAGGCCGCGACCGCAAGGCCGAAGCCAGCTGGCGAGTGCACACCGGCCGTCCATACTGGCGTATAGAGAGCGGCTAGCAGCACGCCGACAACCGCGGCGTTCACCCCACGCAGCATCGCCTGCATGGTCTTCCGTTGGCGCAGTGTGTCCCAGAAGGGGATCAGCCCTGTCACCAGCAGGAACGAGGGCGCGAAGATCGCCACCAGGGCGATAACCGCCCCAAGCGCGCCGTTGGGTGGCGGGATCATTACCGCACCCAGGTAAGCGGAGAAGGTGAAGAGCGGGCCTGGCATTGCCTGAGCAGCACCATAACCGGCGAGGAACGCGTCGTTGGTCACCCAACCCGGTGGTACGACTGCCGCCTGCAGAAGGGGCAGCACCACATGGCCGCCACCGAACACCAGTGCTCCTGCACGGTAGAACGCGTCGAACAATCGAACAGACTGGCTGTCGATCGCCGCCGCTATCGGCGGCAGGAACAGCAACAGCGCGAAGAACAGAATGATCGCTGTCACTGCGACGCCGTGCGGCGGGGTCCGACCGAGGGGCACGTGCTCGGACGCGGAGGCGGCGTTTGGCCTCGGCAGCAATGTCACCCCGATAATGGCCCCGAGCACGATGGCGCCGATCTGGCCGAGGGATGATGGAATGGCGAGGGCGATCAGCGCGGCAGCAACCGCGAGCGTCGCGCGTGGGCGATCGGGGGCGAGGCTCTGTGCCATGCCCCACACGGCCTGCGCCACCACCGCGACGGCGACGAGCTTCAGGCCCTTCAGCCATGCAGCATTGCTGACGTCACCGAGTGCCTCGACGCCATAGGCGAAGGCGAGCATGACAACCGCGGACGGCAGGGTGAAGCCGATCCAGGCGGCGAGCATGCCGAGTGGTCCCGCGCGAAGCAGGCCGATCGACATGCCGAGCTGGCTCGACGCCGGACCTGGCATGAATTGGCACAATGCGATGAGGTCGGCAAAGCTGGCCTCGGGAACCCAGCGGCGGCGTTCGACGAACTCTGTGCGGAAGTAGCCGATGTGAGCAACCGGGCCACCGAACGATGTGCAGCCGAGACGGAGGAAGACGAGAAGGACTTCCCAGGCACCGGTCATGGGCTGACCCCCTCCCCCCGACCCCCTCCCGCAAGGGGAGGGGGAGAACTGAAACTGCTCCCCCTCCCCTTGCGGGAGGGGGTTGGGGGGAGGGGGCCAGCCGTCACAGAGCGTTCTTTACGAACCGTCCGCCCAACATGATTGCCGGTATGTTCCGTCCATCACCGAGCAGCACCGATATGTCACGATACGGATCGCCATCCACCACAAGCAGGTCGGCATGCGCACCAGGTATCAGTTCGCCGATCCTTCCCTCCTGTCGCACGATCTCGGCGTTCACCAAGGTGGCGGAGCGGATGATCTCCTGTGCGCTCATCGCCTCGCGGCGCAGCATGAACTCGTTGCAATGGTCATTCTGCAACTGCCCGAGCAGATCGGAGCCGAAGCCTATCTTCACGCCGGCCGCACGCGCGATCTCCAGCGAGCGCAGTCCGGCATGCAGCACCAATTCGTTCTTTGCCAGGCTATAATTGGAAAGTCCGTAGTCGGGACCGCGACGCTTCAGTGCGTCGTAGGCGACCAGCGTCGGCACAAGATAGGCGCCTCGTTCGGCCATGAGTTTTGCGGTGGATGCGTCGATCAGGTTGCCGTGCTCGATCGTGCGCACGCCGGCAGTCACGGCGCGCTCAATCGCCTTCGCCGAGTAAGCGTGCGCGCAGACATAGGTGCCCCACCGCGTCGCCTCGTCCACCGCCGCCTCGATTTCGTCGACGCGGTACTGCAGGCTTTCCAGCGGATCAGCCTGCGAGGCGACGCCGCCGGATACCATGAGCTTGATGTGATCGGCGCCTTTGCGCAGTTCGTCGCGCGTCGCCTTGATCACTTCTGGCAATCCGTCGGCGACGCGTGCGGTCCACGACAGGCCCGAGCAGCAGGCGCAGAACTCGCGGTCCTGAGTACGCAGCCGATGATCGGCGTGACCGCCGGTCTGGCTCAGCGGCTGGCCGGCGATGAACAACCGCGGGGCTTCGAACAGACCCTGCTCCACGGCCGCCTTGATGCCATAGTCGGCGCCGCCTGTGTCGCGCAGGGTGGTGAACCCGCGATGCAGCATGGCGCGCATGGCGACCGAA
>Ga0070713_100002798_pt1 | contig 11401 bp, 11 predicted proteins | sample LARL82metaG_FD_65465 | JGI IMG/M metagenome (GOLD analysis project Ga0070713, IMG submission 65465) | Corn, switchgrass and miscanthus rhizosphere microbial communities from Kellogg Biological Station, Michigan, USA - LAR L8-2 metaG | ecosystem: Host-associated > Plants > Roots > Rhizosphere ... | reverse complement strand
GATACCAGTGCGCCTTCCTGCACGCCGTGCAGCGCCGCAGCAGGAATTTACCAGCCGCGCAGCCGTCCCAGAACGCCTTGGTCTCCGGATTGCTGTCGGGTGCGCCGACAAATCCAACTTTGCGCTGAATATAAGCCATATCGATCACTCCCGCTCCAGAATGACTGTGCTGCCGCAATGCCGGGTACCGAGAGAACCACCCGTGCCATGGGCGATCGCCAGGTCGCAGTTCTTCACCTGCACCGCCGGATGCGCCTCGCCGCGCAACTGGCGCACCGCCTCTATGATCTTGGTGATGCCGCCGCGGTTCGCTGGATGGTTACTGCACAGTCCGCCGCCATCGGTGTTGAACGGCAGCTTGCCGACGCCCGAGATCAGGTTGCCGTCAGATACAAACCTGCCCCCCTGCCCCTTCTCGCAGAAGCCCAAGTCCTCGATCTGCATGAGCACGGTGATGGTGAAGCTGTCGTAGATCGAGGCGTACTTGATGTCGGACGGCTTGATGCCCGCCATCTCCCACGCCGGCGGCCCGGACCAGCGCGCGCCGGAATACGTCAGGTCGATGTCGCCGCCCGCCTGGTGCTTCGGCGACTCGCCGACACCGATCACCTTCACCAGCGGCCGCTTCAGGCTCTTGGCGATCTCCGGCTTGGTCACGATCAGCGCACCGCCGCCGTCGCTGATCACGCAGCAATCGAGCCGGTGCAGCGGCGAGGCCACCATCGGCGACTTCACCACGTCCTCCACCGTCACCACGTCGCGCAGCATGGCATGCGGGTTGTGCTGCGCATGATGCGAGGCCGCCACCTTGATCCACGCGAGCTGTTCGCTGGTGGTGCCGTACTGGTGCATGTGTCGCGTCGCGCACATCGCGTACATGTTGGCGGTGGCCGGTGCGTACGGGAACTCGAACTGCATCTCGGGCTGCGCGGGACTGCCGGCGCGAGTCGCGGTGCCGGTCGCCTGCCCCTCACTGCGCGGCCGGCCGGCGAGCGTGATCAGCGCGACGCTGCAGCGCCCGGCGGCGATCGATTCCAGGGCGTGGCCCACCGCCACCTGATAGGAGGAACCGCCGACATCGGTGGAATCGACGTGCCGGCACTTCAGGTTCATGTAATCCACCATCGACAGCGGGCCGAGGCCCGGCGCGTCGCCGGCGCAGAAGTAGCCGTCGATGTCGTCCTTGCTCAGACCGGCATCGGCCAGCGCGCCCTTGGCGCATTCGGCGTGCAGCAGCGCCACCGACTTGTCGGTTGCCCTCCGCGTCGGGTGCTCGTAGGCACCCACAATGTAGCCAACCCCCTTCAAACCCATGTCTCGCTCCCTTCGCGATCACGCAGAGGGCGCGATTATACTGATCAGTAGCCACGCCGCCAGACAGGGAGCCGTGATGGCCGCGCCTCACTCGAACCGCATCCCGATCCGTGGCTGGCTGGTGCCGATCGTCGCACTGGCGGTAGGCCTCGTCGTCGGCAAGAATGACGCCTGGATCGTCGGCGCGGCGCTTGCGGTAATGCTGATCGGCTCGGTGATGGTCGCCGTTCACCACGCCGAACTGGTCGCGCTCTGGCTCGGCGAACCCTACGGCACGCTGGTCCTCACGCTTGCGGTGACGATCATCGAGCTGTCGCTGATCATCTCGCTCATGCTGACCCACGAGCCAAGCCCGAGCCTCGCCCGCGACACGGTTCATGCTGTCGTCATGCTTGTGCTGAATGGGCTTGCCGGCATCTGCATCGTGGCAGGCACGCTGCGCCACCGCGAGCAGCAGTTCCGGACACTTGGCGCCAATGCCTTCCTCGCTGTGCTGATGCCGATGGCGATACTTGTCCTGGTGCTGCCCAACTATACGGCTGCGACGCCGGGCCCCTTTTACTCGACAGTGCAGCTTATCTTTGTCGGCATCGTCTGTTTCGCGCTCTACCTCGTGTTCCTGTTCGTGCAGACCGTGCGCCATCAGGACTACTTCGTACCGGCAGGCGAACTCGAAGCCGAGCACGCCGCCGCGCCCTCGGTACGGATCGGCGCGATCAGCGGCGCATTGCTGGTGCTGGCGCTGGTCGCGGTGATCCTGCTCGCCGAGTTGCTCGCCCCATTCATCGAACGAAGCATCGTGGTGGTCGGCGCCCCCTTCAAACTCGCGGGTGTCGTTGTCGCGGCGATCGTGCTCTTGCCGGAGTGTGTCGCTGCCCTGCGCGCGGCGCGACGCAATCAACTGCAGGTCAGCATAAACCTTGCGCTTGGCAGCGCAGTGGCCTGCATCGGACTCACCGTTCCGGCCGTGATAGTGATCGCGACGTGGCTGGGCCAGCCGCTTGCCCTTGGCGTCGACAACGAATCCACCCTGTTGCTGCTGCTGTCATTCATGGTCGCCATTCTCACTTACGGACAAGGCCGCACGAACCTGCTGGCGGGGTTCGTCCACTTGGTGCTGCTGGCGAGTTATGTGTTCCTGATCTTTGCGCCTTGACCGCGCTTTCATCACGGCGGTCGCGACACTACGTTCCGATGATGGACGCGGCTCATTCCAACGTCTTCATTCCGCCTCACCCGCCAATCCCGGCGCGCGAACTGACGTTCTTCAGCTTCTTGCGGGCGATCCGCACCAATGCCCTCGGCATGTGGACCGAGAGGGCGTACCAGGAAGATGTGCTGGTCCGACGCGTCCTCGGCCACAGCCAGATGCTGATCAATGCACCCGACGCGATCCATCGCGTGCTGGTGGAGAACCACGCGAACTATCGCCGCTCACCGGCATCGATCCGCATCCTGCGCCCGATCGCCGGCAACGGCCTGCTACTCAGCGACGGCGAGGAGTGGCGCCATCAGCGACGCACCATCGCCCCGGCGCTCGCACCGCGCACCCTGCCCGTGCTGGCGCGCCACATCGTCACATGCGCGCAGGAGGCAGTCACCATCCTCGGTGCGCAGGCGAACCAGCCGATGGACCTGCTTGCTGCCATGCAGACGCTGGCACTCGACATTGCCGGCCGCTCGATGTTCTCGCTGGAGACCCGGCAGTACGGTGCCGCAATGCGCCGCCTGCTCACCGAGTACGCCGTGAAGTACTCGAAGCCGCACCTGCTCGACATGGTGCTGCCGCCGTCGATCCCCACGCTGCGCGACTTCGGACGCCGGCGCTTCCAGCGCCGCTGGATGGCGTTCATGGCAGAGGTCATGCGTAGCCGTCTCGCCGCGCCCGCCGCGGACACACCGCGCGACCTGTTCGATCTGCTGCGCGCGGCACGCGACCCGGAAACCGGCGAGGGTTTTTCCCCCGACCAACTGCGCGATCAGATGGTCACGATGATCCTGGCGGGGCACGAGACCACGGCGGTTACGCTGTTCTGGTCGCTGGTCCTGCTGAGTGGTGCACCCGAGGAGCAGCAGCGCGTCGCCGAGGAGGCATGTGGGGTAGAGATCACGCCGGATAACGCCATGGACGTGATGCCGCGCCTGGTCCGCACGCGGGCGGTGATCAGCGAGACGCTGCGGCTCTATCCGCCGGCATTCGCCCTCGCGCGCGAGGCGATCGGTCCGGACCGCGCCGGGGCGATCGATATCCCGCGCGGTACGGTTCTACTGATCGCGCCCTGGGTGCTGCACCGCCACCGCCGCCTCTGGCGCGACCCGGACGCATTCGATCCGTCGCGCTTCCTGCCGGACGCGCCACCGCCTGCACGATTTGCCTACCTCCCGTTCGGCGCTGGCCCGCGCGTTTGCGTCGGCGCTCAGTTCGCACTCGCCGAGGCGACGCTGGTGCTGGCGATGCTGATCCGGAATTTCGAGGTGGCGCTGGCCGATCCCACGCCGGTGCTGCCGGTGGCGATCGTACTGACGCAGCCGGACCACCCTCCATCATTCCAACTGCGCGCGCGCTGACCCGCCGCCTATTCCGCCGCGACCGCCCGACCTGCGTCCATCGCGAAGCTCTCCTCGATGTGCGCCGCCAGCGCATCGGTCACCGGCTGCAGGGGGCGCTTGCCCTTTAGCAGCAGGATGCCGAAGTCGGGCAGGCTCGGCAGCCCCTCCTCCGGCCGCATCGCCCGCAGCCCATCCGGCAGCCAGGACAGCGTCGAGACGGTGACCGCCAGCCCCGCCAATACGGGCGCATGAGTGCCGATGTGCGACGCAGAGGTATACGCGATGCGATAGCGTCGGCCCGCCTGCTCCAACGCACGCACCGCCGCACCCGCCCATTCGCAATCCTGCCCGCGCGCCAGGAACGGCTTGCGGTCCGCGAGAGCCAGCGGCAGCGGATCCTGCCGGTGCGGCGCATACCTGGTGGACGTCACCCAGACCAACGGCCCGCGCCACAGCGACACTGTATGCCAGTCCCGCGGATGGTGCCCATTCGAGATCAGCGTCAAGTCCAGTTCGCCCGCCTTGATCCGATGCATCAGCTCGGTCGACGGCGAGCAGACCACGTCCACCTGCACCGCCGGATGCGTCTCGGCAAAGCGCTTGAGGATCGGCGGCAGATACGCGAAGGCGTAGTCGTCCGGAGAGCCGAGCCGCACGGTGCCGGCGATCTCCGGCGTCCGGAACGTGGTCAGCACTTCGTCGTTCAGCGCCAGGATCTGCCGGGCACGGGTCAGTAGGTAATGGCCATGCGGCGTCAGTTCCACGCCGCCACCCTTGCTGCGGCTCAGCACCGGCTGACCGAGCGCGTCCTCCAGCCGCTTGACCTGCATGGAGACGGCTGACTGCGTCCGCCCCACCCTGGCAGCCGCCTGGGTGAAGCTGTGGCCCTCGGCAATCAGAACGAAGGCACGCAACAGGTCGGTGTCCAGGGCGTGCGGCAGCGTCATGGTCATCAAGCTAATTCATCGCACCCATCAGGGCAATTCGTTTTCCTGATTCACCCGGCCGATGCACCATTGCCTCGGACAGCAGGAGGTCACGATGTCCAACCGGCTCCTCTTCTTCAATCTTGCCCGATTGCGGCCGCAGACACTGTTCCCGCCGCCGCGCCTGTCGTACCGGGCGAGGATCCGCGCAACCTGGCGGCGCTATCGGTCGCGGCAGCGGATCGCGCATCTTGACGGCCACCTGTTGAAGGATATCGGCGTCAGCTTCGCCGAGGCCGAGGCGGAGGCCAACAAGCCGTTCTGGCAAATGTAGCCAGGTCAGGTCTCTATCCCGAACCGCTGCACATAACCACGGAACTTCTCTCGCTCTTCGCCAGCCTCAAGGCCGTGGTCCTCGAAGCGGTAGTTACGGGGGCCATAGCCGCCATTCGGCCGTTGCCTGGCGTACTGCTCGACGGCCGCAGCTACGCCCGGCGGCAGCACCAGGCCAAAATGGCGATAGAGCGCCGCGACCGTGCCCACCGGGTCCGCCACCAGGGCGGCATGATGGACATGATGGATCGCCTCCTGCAGGCCAGCATCGTCGCCGGCCGCCTCCATTCGTCGCGTGCCCTCCAGCCAGCGGGCGCTCTCCTGGCGGCCGATCTCGCGTGGGTCCAGCCGCCGGGTGAACGGCCGGCGCAGCACCTCGGTCAGCTTCGCCACTGACAGCAGCACCTTCACCGGATCGCGATGCACGAAGACCAGGCGGGCGTCGGGATACTCGGCTCGGATTGCGCCCAAGGAGAACAAATGGTCGGGGCACTTCAGCACCCAGCGCCCGCCGGGTGCCTGATGCTGCAGGTGCTGCAGGAACCGGCGGTGAAACCGGTAGGCCGGCCCGTGGCTGGCGTGATCCAGCCAGCGCCGGTAGCCCGGAATACGATACGTCGTGTCGAAGCGCAGGCTGCGAAAGACGTGTGCGGTGATCTCGCTGCACTCCTGGGGCGAGGTGGCATCGAGCGGATGCAGCGCACGGAACTCCGGGGCCAGCCGCTCGAAGGCACGCAACTGCCGCGCCACGCTGGCCGACCGCAAATCCCGTCCACGCCGCGGCGGATACGGATAGATCGTCTGCCAGACGCGTGGCGCCCGATTGTCCGGATCCTCCAGCAGCAGCCGGTGCAGGAAGGTGGTGCCGCTGCGCGGCAGGCCGGTGATGAAGATCGGCCGTTCGATCGGCTGCCGCAGGATGTCGGGATCGCGCGCCTCGGCGTCCCCGAAGTGCAGCAGGTTGGTGAGGAAGCGAACGACGTCCCATCGCGTCGCCATTCGCCCGACCAGGCTGAGCGACGCCTCGTCCATGCACGCAGCCAGCAACCGCCGCAGCGGGTCGATGAACGAGGTGTCGCCGAACTCGTCGAGCCCAGTGCGCCGGCGGGCGAGCGACAGCAACGGTTCCACCTGCAGCGGTCGCCGCAGCAACCCGAGCGCATGCGCCACGCCATCGGCGAGGGTGAGAACCGAACCTTGCAGCGACAAAATCCAACCTCCCGACGCGGCAGACCCAGGCACAAAATCGTTATCCGGTAGCATGCCGACCCCTGGCATCCACCGCTGCCGGTAACACATTTGACCCAGCTATGTGGCTATGTTGACCGTGGCCCCGGCCTGAGGATAACCGTGACGGTTCGCCCAGGCCGGCGCCGCGGGCGTATTTTGCACATCGATAGGATGAGGAATACATCATGTCGTTCGCCCCGATTGGCCGCCGGCGCTGGTTGCGGACAGCCCTGGGTGCGGCCGGCATGGCGCTCGTATTGCCGGGAGCCAAGGCCAACCCCGCGGCGGTCACGCCGATCCGGGAACTCTGCGACAGCCTGCTGGGCGTCATGCGGGCCGGCCAAGGCACGCCTTTCGGGCAGCGATTCGCGACTTTGGCCCCGGCGGTCGAGCGTGCCTTCGATCTGTCGGCAATCCTGCAACTGTCGGTCGGGCCGTCCTGGTCCACCTTGAGCTCCGATCAGCAGGCCGTGCTGATGACCGCGTTCCGCCGCTACACGGTGGCCAACTACGTCAACAGCTTCGACAACTACAACGGCCAGCGCATCGACATATCGCCGGACACCAAGGACCTGCCCAATGGTGAGCTGGTGGCGCAGACGCGCATCATCTCATCGTCGGGCGAATCGCACCAACTGGACTACGTGATGCGCCAGGAAGGCGGCGGCTGGAAGGCGGTCGACGTGCTGGCGGACGGCTCGATCAGCCGGGTAGCCGTGCAGCGCTCCGACTTCCGCCGGCTGGTCTCGCGCGGCGGCGCGCAGGCACTGATCGAGAGCCTGAACCAGAAGACCACCGACCTGTCGGGCGGCGCGCTGTCGTAGCGCTATACCGTCGCCACCGGTGTCGCCGGCGAGCCGACCGCACCGGGCAGACGCAGCGGCGGGCCGGTGAACAGGAAGCGGCTGCGGTTGTTGGCGCGCAGCCAGTCGGCGAGCTCGGTCAGGTAGAACATCTCGCCGAGATAGCAGCCCAGCTTGAACAGGCAGTGCGCGTGCAGCGGCAGCGTGGCGCAGACGTCGTCCAGACACGGCCGCGCCGGCATCGATTCGACTGCGAAGTTGTCGGAGATCAGCGCCACGGCGCCACTTTCCGTGACCCATTGCTGCAGCTTTGGATCGCGGCCGTCGAGGCCGACTGTGCCGGCCATCAGCTTCTCGCGATCGGGCTGCTTGTTCATCTCTAGCAGCATCTCGGCGAAGCCGGTGCGGAACAGGACGAAGTCGCCCGGTTCAACGGCGACGTTGTCATCGCGCATCACCTGTTCGAGTTCGTCGTAGCTGACGATGTGGCCGGTGCGGCCAAAATGTGCCTCCAGATCTATCAGCACGCCGCGGCCCTGCATGCAGGCTTCCGCCATGTTCTGTACGCCGAGATGGCGGGCGCCCTGCGGCTCGTCGCACGGCGTCATATTGCCCTGCGCGTCGTAGTAGGCGGGACCGATAATATCGCGGCCCGCGCGATAGCCATTATAGAACACGTCCTCGGCCCGGCCGTCGCCATCGGCGTCGAACATCTGCCCGACATGCGCGAGGCTGTCCCACTGCGTCGAGTATTGCAGCGTCAAGATCACCTGGTCGTCGCAGACGATGTCGGTGGCGGTCGGATCGTCGCAGCGCAGCGGGTAGTTCATGTTGGGTTTTTCCCCCCGCATGGTGGGCTTCAGCACAGGCGGAAAACGGCGCGGCGAGAGGATGGCGCCGCCGGGATAATCCAACGGCAACGACAGGCAGAACGTCTTGCCCACCTTCACTTCGGCGATGCCCTGCAGGACCTTCTCCGACGTCAGCAGATTGAGTCGCCCACGTTCATCATCGGCGCCGAAATCGCCCCAGGTGGACCCAGCGGGGCGGTTGGACCAGCGTGGGTTATCTGCCATCTGCTTTCCCCTGTGTTTGCGACATTCCTCTTGATTTACGCTGCCTGCGCCACCGTCATCGCATCGCCGGCAACGGTGGTACGCCGCATATCCCGCACCAGCGTCTCATCGAAACGCGTGACGCGGTGCATGGTCTGGCGATTGTCCCACATCACCAGGTCCCATTGCCGCCACTTGTGCGAATAGACAAACTCCGGCTGCGTCGCGTGCTCCACCAGATCGCGCAGGAACGCGCGCGCCTCCGGCACCGGCCGGTCGACAATTCCGCCGGCATGCGCCGACAGGAACAGCGACTTGCGCCCGGTCACCGGATGCGTGCGCACCAGACGCTGACGCACAGGCCTGAACATCGCACGTTCCGCCTCGCTTACCTCGGTGAAACCGAGTGTACCGCGCGAGAACATCAGCGAATGCTCACACACCAGGTCCTCTATCTCCGACTTCGTCGCGTCGTCCAGAGCATCGTAGGCGGCGCGCATGTCGGCGAACTCCGTACGCCCTCCCCGCTCCACCACGACGCGCCCTGACAGCAACGAGTACTTCGCCGGCACCGCGCGATACGAACTGTCGGAGTGCCACAGCCGGTTGCCGAGGTTGAACATGCGCCGGCGGTCGTCACGCGCCAGCGGCTTCTGGTCCTTGTCGAGATTGGACGCATCCTGCATGTCGAGCGGCAGACGGCGCTCGGCCGCAGTCGCGATATGGCCGCCCGGCGAAGCCTCCAGCGTGCCGAAGTTACGGGTGAATGCCCGCTGCGCATCGTCGGTCAGATGCTGATCGCGGAACACCAGCACGGCGTAGCGGTCCATGCCTTCCTCGATCGCCGCGGCATCGTAACGCGACAGCGGCTGCGTGATGTCCACGCCCGATACCTCGCCCGCGAACACCGGCGTGATCTGCTGGATGCTGAGCGTCATCGCAGCGTCCTCCTGTTGCTCAGGCCGCCTGTGCGACCGTCGTCTCTGTACCGCCAACCGTGGTGCGCCTCACGTCGCGCACGTTGGTGTCATCGAAACGACGAACACGATGCATGACCTGCCGGTTGTCCCACATCACGAGATCATGTTGCCGCCACTTGTGCGCGTAGACGAACTGAGGCTGCGTCGCGTGCTCCATCAGGTCGCGGATGAAGGCACGGGCCTCCGGGACCGGCCAGCCGACTATGGCGCCGATATGCGCCGCCAGGAACAGCGACTTCCGGCCTGTCACCGGATGCATACGCACCAGGCTCTGCCGCACCGGCCGCATCGCCTCACGCTCGTCCGGCGAGAATTCGGTGAAGCCCAGTTGTCCGCGTGAGAACATCAGTGAATGTTCGCAGATCAATTCCTCGACCTCCGCCTTGGTGGCGTCATCCAACGCATCGTAGGCCGCCCGCATGTCGGCGAATTCGGTGTCGCCGCCCTTATCGACAACGATGCGGCCCGACAACAGCGAATAGGTCGCCGGCACCGCGCGGAATGAACTGTCCGAATGCCACAGCCGGTTGCCCAGCGCATAGAGCCGCCGTCGGCTGTCGCGCGCGAGCGGCTGGTCGTTCTTGTCGAGATTCGATACATCGGCGAATGCCGGATCGAGGCGCATCTCCGCCGGCCTTGTGATGGCGTTGCCGCGCGTGTGCTCCAATTCGCCGAAGTTCAGCGTGAACGTGATCTGCTGTTCGTCGGTAAGCTGCTGGTCGCGGAAAACCAGCACGGCGTAGCGGTCCATTCCGGCCTCGATCGCCATAACCTCCTCACGCGTGGTCGGGCGCGTGATGTCCACGCCGGACACCTCGCCGGCGAACTCCGCGTGAATTGGGCGAATGCTGAGCGCCATACTGTCACTCCTGACCGGTCAACGCGAAGACAGTAGCCCGGTGGCCTGTCCCTGTCATTCGCACGGCCAGTTGCGTTGCGGTGGATCTCGACCGACCATGAGCGCCGGAATCACCGGGGGAATTCGCAATGCGGCGCCTTACGCTGGCGATGGTTGGTCTTGTCTTTCTGCAATTGGCGTCCACCTCGGCTGAACCCGCAGCACCCGACGGCACCTGGATGGTAAGCCAGAGAATCGCATTCGATATCTTTCCCTGCAAGGACGCGCTGTGCGGCCGGATCGCATGGCTGCGCAACCCCGCGTTGAGAACGGCCGAGATGTGCGATCGCACAATCATATGGGGCCTGACATCGGACGGACCGATGCAGTGGGGCGGCGGCTGGTTCTTCGATCCCGAAAACGGCGCGACGTACAACGTATCCGCCCACGTCGAGACGACTGATCGCATCTCGGCACGCATCTATCGCGGCTTTACGATGTTCGGTCGCACGGAGATACTAACGCGAATCGCGCCACGCAGCCTGCCGGGCTGGTGTGGAGCGGAATCCGCCCGTTAAGCAGCCCGCGCCTGCTCGACCGCCAGGCCGGTGCCCTTGATCGAGGTCCGACGCAGATCGCGCACCTCCTTCATGTCGTCGAAGCGACGCGCACGATGCATCACTGTGCGGTTGTCCCACATCACCAGGTCGTTCACCCGCCACTCGTGGGCATAGACGAACCGCCGCTGCGTCGCATGCTCCATCAGATCGCGGATGAAGGCGCGCGCCTCCGGCACCGGCCAACCCACGATGCCGCCGATGTGCGATGAGAGATACAGCGACTTCCGGCCCGAGACCGGATGCGTAATCACCAGCCGATGCTGCACGGGGCGCAGCCGCTCTTCGTTGCCCGGCGAGTAATCGGCGAAGCCGATCTGCTCGCGCGAAAAGACGATCGAGTGTTCGGTGATCAGGTCCTCGACCTCCGACTTGGTCGCATCATCCAGCGCGTCGTAGGCGGCGCGCATGTCGGCAAATTCGGTGTTGCCGCCCTTACCCGGAATCACCCGGCCGTGCAGCAGCGTGTAGCCGGCGCCCACCGCGCGGAACGATGCGTCCGAATGCCACAGACGATTGGCCAGCGCGTACATCCGGCTACGGTCATCACGCGCACGGAGCTGATTGCGCGCGGTCAGGTTGGAGATGTCGCCGAGCTCGAGCCGGTCGCCGAGGCGGCGGTCTTCCGGCTTGGCCATCTGGCCGGCCAGTGTGACTTCGAGCTCGCCGAAGTTGCGGCTGAATTCAAGTTGCTGGTCATCGGTGAGCGGCTGGTCGCGGAACATCAGGACGGCGTAGCGGTCCATGCCAGCCTC
>Ga0070713_100002797_pt1 | contig 11403 bp, 9 predicted proteins | sample LARL82metaG_FD_65465 | JGI IMG/M metagenome (GOLD analysis project Ga0070713, IMG submission 65465) | Corn, switchgrass and miscanthus rhizosphere microbial communities from Kellogg Biological Station, Michigan, USA - LAR L8-2 metaG | ecosystem: Host-associated > Plants > Roots > Rhizosphere ... | reverse complement strand
CACCATGGGACGGAGCGCTCCTGAAGTCGCGTTTCCGCCAGGCCCTGCTCAAGACATCGCTCGGCTGAAGCTCTTCACCCGATTGCATGCGTTGTCTCGGCGTGCTCCAATTCCCTCGCCTGTGCCAAGGACAAGCTCATGGCCATCACTGTCTATCCAGTCACGCCGAGCTTTGCCGCGGAAATCGGCGACATCGACTTGGCCACGCAAATCGAGCCGGCGAATCTGCGGGCGATCACAGACGCCCTCGCCCGGTACGCCGTGCTTATTTTTCCTGATCAACGTCTCTCACAGGATCAGCACCTCGACTTTGCGAGGCACTTCGGCCCACTCGAGACCTCGATTGCGGTTTATCGAAAGGATGCACGACTACGTCTACGCAAAGAATTTGCTGACGTATCCAATCTCGACCACGAGTACGAACTATGGCGCAAGGAAAGCAGACTTCGGCTGTTCCAATTGAGCAACCGGCTCTGGCACACCGACAGCTCGTTTAAACGGCTGCCCGCGCGCGCTTCGTTGCTTTATGCGCGTTCGATCCCGCCAGTGGGAGGCCATACCGAATTTGCCGACGAACGGGCGGCTTACGATGCGCTTCCCGAGGAAATGAAACGGCGTCTCGATCGATTGGTGGCCGAGCATTCGATCTTCAATTCCCGCGCGCGGCTTGCCTTCACCAATTTCAGCGACGAGGAGCGGCAGGAAATGCCGCCGGTGCCACAGGTGCTGGTCCGCACCATTCTGGAAACCGGACGTAAATCCCTTTACCTTGCATCACACGCGGGTCGGATCCTCAGCATGCCTGAGCACGAAGGTCGCGCGTTAATCGATCAACTGATCGCCCACGCGACTCAACGGCAATTCGTCTATACCCATCGGTGGCGGGTAAACGATCTCGTCATGTGGGACAATCGCTGCACCATGCACCGAGGTACCGATTTCGACGATCTGCGGTGGAAACGCGACGTGCAGCGTGCAACCGTTTCCGACGTGGCCAACTCCTGTGAGCAGGAGGGAGTCGAAATCGCCGCCGCCTAGAGCTCTCCGGCCTGCGGCAGGCGCAAGAAAATGGCCGATCGTCTGAGGCTGTGGAAGGTCCGCCGTATGTGGTCGCCCTTCTCAAAGGCCTAAGCACAGCAAATCTCAACCACTGAAGAGGTTGGCCGCTCGGCCGAGTTGGACCAATCCTGCCGCAATGCACAGCACACACAAAGCCTGCATCACTCGCAGCATGATCTGCCGTCCCTGCTTTTCGCCTAGGTGGCAAAGCAGTTCGATCGTGCTGAACCACGTGGTGGCGGTCCCGACGAAGAACCCGGCGAGCAAAGTGGTGCCGCTGTCGGAGCCGATCCCAAGGACGGCGAAGACGGCCCCGATGGCGAGAAGGTTCTCCGGATGAGTTACGCTCGCGGCCAGCGCTATCAACCCCGCAAGGCCGGCCCCGACGTATGTCCATTTCTCAGGCCGTGCGTGCTCTTGGCGCGGCAGCCCCAAGAGCGCGCTCCGGCTCACGACCAGGAGAAGTACGATCCCGCCGAGGATCAGGATCGGGCCTTGAAACAGGGGATTTTTCAACATCTGCAGTGAGGCGGCTGCACCCCCAAGCAAGTTGGTGACGACGAAAAACACCGCTGCCACAATGAGGTCACCTATCGCGCTGCCTGCAACGATCGCGAGCACCATTGCGCGTCGTTGCTGAATGCGAAGATGCAGGCACCAAACCGCAACCGGACCAGCTGGGAATCCGATCGCAGCGCCGGCCACAAGCCCAAGTAGGCCGGTGTGTAGGGTTCCCATTCCGATTGTGTCGATCAAATACGGGATGATGCCGACCGCACAGGACACCGCTAGGGTTGCCACCATTCCAAGCCCGAAGCAGAACATCGCGATGCCGGCAACGACGGCGATTGCCAGCGCCCACGGATCGGTGCTGGCAAAATCGGGAAGGGTAAAATCGAGCCCAAAGGCGCTGATCGGCTCGCCGCTTAGGAATATCGTGCGCGTACCGAACCTGACGGCAAAGGTGAGAACGACCCCCAGCACGCCACCGGTGACGGCGCTCAAGGTCGCGTTGATAAGCTTGTTGTCGCGAAATCTTTCGATGAACGGACCGACGAGAAAAATCCACAAGAAGGTGGGGACGGAAATGATCCATATGCTGAGCAGCCCGCCCAGCGTGCCCGCAGCGAGGGGCGGCAACACCCCTGGATGGCGATACGCCGCCAGGAATCCGACGAACTGCTGAAACAGGATAACTGGCCCCGGAGCCAACTCGGCCAGCGCCAGACCATCCAGAGCCTCTTTGTGGGTGAGCCAGGCGTATGGCTCCACTGCGTGAACGGCGACGTAGCTGTTGACGGCGTACGGCCCACCCAACGACAGCACCGCCATCTTGCTAAATAAAATTGCGATCTGACTGAAGACATTGTCCAGGCCAAACGCAGCAATCAGTACCGCGACCGGCACGAACCATAGTGCGACCCATAGCGCGCAGGTGCGAAGATAGCGGCCCAGAGTCGCCGGGATATGATCCGCCAAATCGCCTTCGCGTGGGCCACCAGGGAACCATCCCGCGACGGGAGGGGGTTTGGCTTGGCCTGGAACTGCGGCAATGTCGACGAGGCCAGCAAAGAAGCCGATCAACGCGGTCCCAACACCCACAAGCACGAAAGATAAGTTGAAGAAAAAAGTTCCGACGAATGCCAAACCAGCGAGCGCAAGCATCAATCGGGTGCGCAACACCTGCGTTCCGACTCGAATGGTCGCATCCAGAACGATGACCAGGATGGCTGGCTTCAACCCGTACAGCAGCACCTCACCGACCGTGGAGTCGCCACCGGTCACGTACCCATAGCTCAGCGCCATCATGCAAATCATACCCGGCAAGATGACGAGCCCGCCTGCGAGCACGGCGCCGAGAATGCCATGCATCATCCAACCAACGTAGGCTGCAAGCAACTGCGCCTCCGGTCCCGGCAGCGCCAGGCAATAGTTCAGAGCGTTGAGAAACCTGTCTCTGGACAGCCAGCGCTTTTCCTCGACGAGGATGCGATACATGGCAGCGAGCTGCACGGCAGGACTTCCGAAGCTCAGCATGGCAATGCGCGGCCAAACGCTGAGAGCCTCCCGCAGGCTTACCCCGTCGGCTGTCGTGCTGGAAACGTTTTCGACTGTGGTCTGCAGGGAGTGCCTTCCTGCCCATCATGTGCTTGCGGATGGTGATAGAGCGATAGCGGCGCGACTGCGCGAGAAAGAGGTTGTGACGTCGCTCGCGAGGTTCTCAGGTTCGACCGCACCATCCTGGATGATGTAGATGCAGGGCGAAACAACCGCGGGAGCAAGTTGTTTGCGCTCGCGCGGCAAACGAATACGCGCGACATGCCTCCGGCCGTCAAGTCCTCTCGCGCCCAAACGTTTTGCAATAGGCCTGCGACTCGGCATGATTATTTCCGTACCGGCAACCGCTAATAAAGATTTATTCAGTGATAACACAGCGGTTGCAGAGCCGACACCGTCATGCGATTGGACATGCTCCGAATCGCTCAGCCCCTCGACACCGCTCGCTGGAGGACCCATGAGGAAAGTGCCGCGGCTGTGCACGATTGCTCTCGTGTGGTTTATCGGCGGCATTGCGATGGCCGCTGATAGGCTGCCTTGGCCGCCGACGTTGCCGATTTATGACCACATCGTCATCGTAGTCGAAGAGAACAAGGATTTTGAGCAAATCCTGGGCGGCAGGTTTGACGCCCCATACATCGGGAAATTGGCAACAGAAGGAGCGACCTTCGAGCGCATGTTCGCCGAAGAGCATTTTAGCCAAGGCAACTATTTCTGGCTGTTCTCCGGCAGCAACCAGAACGTCGGCTTTTTCGATCGGGTACCCAGCAAAGCCAGCCACCCCGATTACCCGTTCACGTCCAGCAATCTCGGCGAACAACTCATCAGAAAGGGTCTCTCCTTCAAGGGGTACTCGGAGAGCCTGCCCAATATCGGCTCGACCGTGGATCTTGACCCACCGAATTGCCGGGCAGATCAATGCATCTATGCCCGCAAGCATGTTCCCTGGATCAGCTTCGCGAACGTTCCCAACGGGACGACAGTCGACACGTCGTCCAATCTGAGGTTTGCGGATTTTCCCGCCGACTATACCTCGCTACCGACGGTCGCCTTCGTGATCCCGAACTTGAATCATGACATGCATAACGGCGAACCCATCGAAAGCATCCCAGCCGGTGACAATTGGCTGCAACAAAATCTCGACGGCTACTACCAGTGGTCAAAGACTCACAACAGCCTTCTCATCCTTACGTTTGACGAAAACGATGACCGCGGTAATTATTACGGGCTCACCAATCCGCTCGTGCGGCCAGACCCGCGATACTCTCCCAGGTATAACCGCCTGCTAAGCGATATTCAGAACCGGATCGTCACCATCTTTGCCGGGGCACACATAAAGCCGGGAAGGTACGCCGAAGGCAGAGGCATCACACACGTGAACATCCTTCGCACGATCGAAGCTATGTATGGGTTGCCCAGTTCCGGCGCGCAACAGCCAAACGCAGCGGGGGGTGGCATTACCGATGAGACGGTCATCACGGACGTCTTCGAGTCTGCCCGCTAGCGGTCTCCTTGCGGAGCTGACCTCGAAAAGAAGCCCGTGGCGGCGAAACCCGGCAAGTAGAGAACTTGAAATCTGGCTTTGCGTCCTTTTGAACGGCGCGAAGGTCTCGTCGCGGATGCGAGGTTGGGGATAACACATTCGCGAACGGAGGTTTGCATGACCCGTGGGCCTATCATCAGCCGACTCCGCGCGCCACTGGTCGCCCTGCTCCTGGTCTTTGCGCCGGTATTCGCGGCGGCGCATGCGGCCGAACACCATCGCAGGGTGACGGTGGTCTCATTCGGACTGTTCGGCCCGCAAGGCGTGTTTCGCCGAGAGGCGACCGCCGCCGCGCAGATCGTCGCGAGCCGGTTCGGAGCCGACCCCGTCGTTGTCCGTTTCAATACCAAGACTGGGGGGGACGCGACCGTCCAAACGCTTGCTGCGACGCTTCAAGCCGAGGCAAAAAAAATGAATGGGGAGAGCGACATTCTGTTCCTCATCCTTACCTCCCACGGCTCTCGGGACGGCCTCGCTGTCACCGCAGGGCAGGTGATGGAGACGCTCCAACCATCCAATCTCGCCGAGATGCTCGGGCGAACTGGCATACGATCCAAAGTCGTCGTCATCTCGGCCTGCTATTCCGGAGTCTTCATACCTCGCATTGCCGATGCCGATACACTCGTGATCACCGCAGCGGATGCTCACCACCCTTCATTTGGATGCCAAGACAAGGCCAAATGGACCTATTTTGGCGATGCCTTTTTCAACGTTGCGCTGCGCCGGTCCAATAATCTGAAAGACGCTTTCCTTCTCGCCAGCTCGGTAGTCTTGAAGCGAGAGTTACGCCAAGGGTTTGAACCGTCGCACCCGCAAATGGCGGGAGGTGGAAACGTAGAGCCTCTACTCGTGGCCCGCCCTTGAGGCTTAAAGACCGTCGAGCATGGCATTCATCGCATGGCGCCCAATACCGGGCTGCCCCCAAGCGCACCCGGAGCGGCATGCAACGTTTGGAAGAAGGACTTCTTTATGCAGCAGCCATCATCGTTGCAGTTATTTGGCCGGCTCATTCTGGTGACCTTATTAATCCTGGCAGCGATTTGGATCTTACGACATTTCCTGCCCGCGCTTGCATGGGCTGGTGTCGTCGCACTGGCGACGTGGCCCGCTCGCGAATGGCTGGTCGGCAAAGGTATGAGGCCATCCGGCGCCGGCATCCTGCTCGCGCTGGTTATTGGCATTTTGATTATTGGTCCGCTCATTTTGCTAGCGATTGAGATGGCCCGCGAAGCGAGTGTTGTTGTCGAAACGGTTCGACAACTGAGGGAAGCTGGACTCGGCACACCGCAGTGGGTGCCACAAATTCCTTTCATAGGGATCTATGTCGCATCGTGGTGGCAGGACAACCTGGCCGATGCGGATGCAGCCAAAGAGCTTTTGGGAAAAGCCGAATCCCTGGACGTGATGCAGTGGACGCGAAGCCTGGGCGGTGAAGCAGTCAGCCGCTTGATGACCTTGGCATTTACATTGCTGGCGCTCTTTTTCGCCTATCGGGATGGTCCGACGATCGCCAAACAAAGCCACATCGTCGCCGACCGGCTCGTCGGCCCGTCCGCGGAGCCACTGGCCGAAGAAGCCATCGTCGCGGTTCGAGCGACCGTCAACGGCCTCGTTCTCGTCGGATTGGCGGAAGGAGCAGTCCTCGGCGCGGCCTACGTCGTCGCCGGCGTGAGCCATCCTGTTCTGTTCGGATTCGCAACGGCGCTGCTCGCAACCGTTCCATTCGGAGCACCGCTCGTCGTCATAATCGCTTGCTTCGCTCTTCTCATTCAGTCCCGCATTACCGCTGCCATCCTGCTTTTCCTATTCGCGTCCGCCGTGGTGTTCGTTGCCGATCATTTTATCCGACCGGGTTTGATCGGCGCGTCGACCCGGCTGCCCTTTTTGTGGATCCTCCTCGGCATCTTCGGAGGTTTGGAGACCTTTGGCCTGATCGGACTGTTCGTTGGACCAGCGATCATGGCTGCTGTTGTCGCCATCTGGCGCGAGGGCGCCAAGCCGGACCGCGCCACAGGCCAGTAAACCCCGACAGGTGCGCCACGGCCGTGTCCCGCCTTCCATTCAAGGAATTCGCCGGACGATCGCGCAAGAATCTAATAGTATCAGCAAGAGCGCCACAGCGGGCCGGGGTTTTTCCTGCTTGGTTTGGAACAAGTCAAGACTGCCTTCGTTGACCGGTGCCGGTCAAATTGGTGCAGGAGTGCGCCGCGCTCACCCTCTTGATGCGCCCCCACGCTAGCGTCGCAGGTCCATGCGGCGGCCATAGTGGCCATCCGGAGGACATCTATTCCGCCGCGCTGCCGGCGTCCGAACCCGGCGAATGACGATTCTGCGGAGAATTTCGATGGCTCAATCATCCTCAGCGGCTCGCAAGAGCTCGGACATACGACCCAATCCCGCCAAGGTGGCGGTCACACTCCATGTCAACGGTATTCCGCGCAAACTGGCGATCGCACCGTGGACCACGCTACTCGACGCGCTTCGTCTCCATCTCGATCTCACCGGCACGAAGAAGGGCTGCGATCACGGCCAATGCGGGGCCTGCACGGTTTTGGTCGATGGCAGACGAATCTATTCCTGCCTCACCTTGGCGGTGATGAAGGACGGCACGCACGTCACGACGATCGAGGGCCTGGCGCAAGGAACCGCGATGCATCCATTGCAGCAGGCCTTCATCGAGCACGATGCCCTCCAGTGCGGCTATTGCACCCCGGGCCAGATTTGTTCCGCCGCCGGCCTGATCGCCGAGGGCAAGGCTGGCAATGCCGATGAAATCCGCGAGCTCATGAGCGGCAATATCTGCCGGTGCGGCGCGTATCCCAACATCGTGGCGGCCATCGAACAAGTCATGTTCGGCAAAACCCTCGAGACAACCGGCGAGGCAAAGCGGTGAACAGTTTTGAATATACCCGCGCGGTCGACATCGTCGATGCCGTGCGCCAGGTCGCGGCTGACCCAGCGGCAAAATTCATTGCCGGGGGGACGAACCTGGTCGACCTGATGAAGGAAAATGTCGCACGGCCGTCACGGCTGATCGACATCACGCGGCTGCCCCTCGATAAGGTCGAGGAAACGAGTGACGGCGGGCTGCGCATCGGCGCACTGGTTGCCAATTCCGATCTCGCCTACGACCCGCGGATCGAGGACCGCTATCCGCTGCTCGGCAGTGCAATTCTGGCCGGGGCTTCGCAGCAATTGCGCAATATGGCCTCCACGGGAGGCAATCTCCTGCAACGAACGCGCTGCCTCTATTTCTACGATACGAGCACACCGTGCAATAAGCGCGAGCCGGGCAGCGGTTGTTCCGCGATCGGGGGGATCAACCGGATGCACGCGATTCTGGGAACGAGCGAGCACTGCATCGCCACGCACCCCTCGGACATGTGTGTCGCACTCGCTGCCCTCGATGCGCGCGTGCTGGCAACCGGGCCCGCCGGCGAGCGCAGCATTGCGTTTGATGCATTCCATCGCTTGCCCGGCGATACCCCACAGATCGACACCAATCTGCGTGCCGACGAAATCATCACGGCAATCGAACTGCCGCCCAAAGGCTTCGCCAAGAACTATACCTATCTCAAGATTCGCGATCGCCTGTCATATGCATTCGCCCTTGTATCCGTCGCGGTCGGCCTCGATATCGAGGGGGACAAGATCAAGGATGCGCGCCTGGCGCTTGGCGGAGTCGCCCACAAACCCTGGCGCGATCGTGAAGCCGAAGCGCAGCTCAGCGGGGCATCGCCGACGCGTGAACGCTTCGTGCAGGCCGCAGAAACGCTGCTGCGGGGTGCACGCGGCTTCGGCCACAACGACTTCAAGATCGAACTGGCGCGCCGGGCCATTCTGCGTGCGCTGGGCCAGGCGGCGCGCGGGACGCCGCAATCGCAAGCGGACAAGCGCATCAAGTAAGCCGGTGGAGCGCCATGACCCTCACCAGTTCACTCGGCAAACCGACTTCCCGCGTCGACGGACCTGCCAAGGTCACCGGCGCTGCGAAATACGCGGCCGAATACAACGTGCCCGGGCTCGCCCACGGCGTCGTGGTCTCGTCAACCATTGCCAGAGGTCGCATTAAGCGGGTCCACGTTGCGGATGCGCTGGCGGTGGAGGGCGTGCTCGACGTCTTCACCCACGAGCATCGGCCCAGTTTGGCATCGTCGCATGAAAAATATACCGACGACATCGCACCTTCGGGCTCACCCTTCCGTCCGCTTTATGACGCCGAAATCCTTTTCAATGGTCAGCCGATAGCGCTGGTCGTCGCCGAGGAATTCGAGATCGCGCGGTTTGCGGCTTCCTTGATCCGCGTCGAATATGAACAGCAGGCACACATGACCGATTTCGACGCCCGCCGCGAGCGCGGCGAGGTCACGAAGCGGGATCCGGCGCACTCCAAAACGCGCGGGGAAGCAGCGGCAGCCTTTGACAAGGCGGCGACCCGGATCAAAACCGAATATCGCATGCCGGTCGAGCACCACAACCCGATGGAGCCGTTCGCCGCGACGGCGATATGGGAAGGCGACGGCCGCATCACCGTTTTCGACAAGACCCAGGGACCACAGAACTGCCGAAACTTCGTTGCCGGTGTGTTCGAAATGCCGCGCGACAAGGTGCGCATTCTCTCGCCTTATGTCGGCGGCGGGTTCGGATCCGGGCTGCGCCCGCAATATGAATTGCCCCTCGCCGTGATGGCGGCGCTCGCGCTCAAACGCTCGGCGCGGGTCACCCTCACGCGCCAGCAGATGTTCACGCTCGGTTACCGTGCCGCAAACGTCCACGCGCTGGCATTGGGCGCCAATAGCGACGGCAGCTTGGTCTCGTTCCGACACGATGTCGTCGCCATGACCTCGCAATTCGAGGATTTTCAGCGCGACTTCGTCAACTGGTCGAGCCTGCTTTATCGCTGCGCAAACGTCGAACTCGCTCAGAGGCTCGTCAAGCTCGACCAGAATACGCCCTGCGACATGCGTGCCCCGGGCGGTGCCGAAGGGATGTACGCGATCGAGTGCGCGATGGATGAGCTCGCCTATGCGGCGGATATCGATCCGCTCGAGTTGCGGCTGATCAACTATTCAGACAAGGACCAGATCGAAGACCGGCCCTACAGCAGCAAGCAGCTGCGCGAATGCTATCGACAAGGCGCGGAGCGATTCGGCTGGTCCAATCGCAATCCGCGGCCGCGTTCGCTGCGCGATGGCAACGAGCTGGTCGGGTGGGGCATGGCAACCGGTATCTGGGAAGCGATGCAGATGCCGGCGAGCGCCAAAGCCGTGCTGACCGCCAATGGTAGTGTCGAGATCGCCAGCGCGACCGCCGACATCGGCCCCGGAACCTATACGATGATGACCCAGCTCGGCGCCGAGATGCTGGGGGTGCCGCTTGAGAGTGTGACGGCAAAGCTCGGCGATTCCGCGCTGCCGGATGCGCCGGTCCAGGGTGGGTCGTTCACCACCTCCTCCGTTGGCTCCGCCATTCACGGGGCGTGCCGGGCGGTGCAGCGGGAACTTCTCGCCCTTGCGCAGCGGATGCCGGGATCTCCGCTTGCCAAGGCGACACTGGACGATGTGGTCTTCGCGGATGGCAGGATCCGGCACAGGGGCGAGGAGAGCCGCGAGGTCTCCGTCGCAGACGCGATGCGGGCCGGCAAGGTCGACCGAATCGAACGAGACGCAAGCGCCGAGCCAAACGAGGACGGCAAATACTCGCATTTCACGCACTCGGCGGTGTTCGTCGAGGTCAAGGTTGACGAAGAGCTTGGCGTCATCCGCGTGACCCGCGTGGTCAATGCGGTCGCGGCTGGCCGCATCCTCAATCCCAAGATTGCGGGCAGTCAAATTCTCGGCGCGGTGGTGGGGGGTATCGGTATGGCGCTGCACGAGGAGACCGTGACCGATCAACGGTTCGGACGCTTCATAACGCACAATCTCGCGGACTATCACGTGCCGGTGAATGCAGATGTGCGGGCGATCGAGGTGCTCTTCGTGGAAGAAAAGGATGATGAGATCAACCCGCTCGGCGTCAAAGGTGTCGGCGAAATCGGCATCGTCGGTACCGCGGCGGCGATTGCAAATGCCGTCTATCATGCAACCGGCAAGCGCGTGCGCGACCTACCGATCACGCTCGACAAGCTGATGCGCGACTAAGCTCCAAGATAGAGTGATGCCAATCGTCCACGTCGGGGATATCGGTCAGCGCTTGTAGAGACCCATGATGGCTGTCCTCGCCAGGGTATTGAAATGCAGCTGAAAGCCAATAATGGCCGCTGACGTATCCGCCGTCACCGACAGGCGGTCAGTGCCCACCGCGAATACCGTGAACAGATAACGATGCGGATGATCGCCCGCCGGGGGGCACGGACCCCCATACCCCGGGGTGCCGAAGTCGGTGCGGGTCTGCAATGCGCCCTGCGGCAGCTTCGCTGCCTTCGGATTTCCGGCATCGGCGTCAAACTCCGTCACGTTGGCAGGGATGTTCACCACCAGCCAGTGCCAGAAGCCGCTGCCGGTAGGCGCGTCTGGATCGAAACAGGTAACGGCAAAGCTCTTCGTGCCAGCGGGCGCCCCCGACCAGGCCAGATGCGGCGATTGGTTGTTGCCCTGGCAGCCGAAGCCAAATTCGGCCGAAAGGATGTGGGCGTTGGGTAGATAGTCGCCGTCCTTGAAACTGTTGCTCCTGACCGTGAACGTCATGCGTCGTCTCCCGGTATGGTTTACTCACAATCTCGGACTGCGATCTTGCTGGCCGCC
>Ga0070713_100002796_pt1 | contig 11403 bp, 12 predicted proteins | sample LARL82metaG_FD_65465 | JGI IMG/M metagenome (GOLD analysis project Ga0070713, IMG submission 65465) | Corn, switchgrass and miscanthus rhizosphere microbial communities from Kellogg Biological Station, Michigan, USA - LAR L8-2 metaG | ecosystem: Host-associated > Plants > Roots > Rhizosphere ... | reverse complement strand
GCACGGGTTGTCATCGTCGGCTTCTGTATCCGCGCGTCACAGGCATGCCGCGGCGCCGGAGAGCGAGAGAAGGAGCGTGACAGGCACGTGAGCAGGTTGCGGGCGAGCGTAGCGGCGCTGCGGCGCGGCCGCGTATTGATGGCCGGGCTCGCCGTGGCCGGCGGGCTGGTCACCTACGGCGGGATGGCCGGCGCGGCTCCGCAGCCGGCCGTTTCCCAGGTCCAGGCCCGGATCAATCAGCTCACCTCCCAGTTCGACAAGGTCAGCGAGCAGTTCGACCAGGCCGGCCAGCAGCTTGCCGCCGCCCGGTCCCGGCTGTCCGGGGTGCGCCTGCGCTACGACCACGCCGATGCCCGGTTCCGGGCAGCGCGGGCGGTCGTGGCCCAGACGGCCGCCGCGGCGTTCGAGGACACCGGGGCGACCTCGGTGGCGGGCCTGCTCACCTCGGGCGACCCGTCGGCGATGCTGCAGCAGGGGTCGCTGCTGACGGAGCTGTCCGGCAGCCGGAACGCGCAGACCAGGCAGCTGCTGACGGCCGCCAGCCAGTTGGCCGGAGCTCAGGAGCAGGTGCAGCGCACCGAGACCGGGATCGCGGCCCTCAAGGGCCAGCTCGCCGGCCACAAGAAATCGCTCAGCAAGCTCATCGCGGCCCAGAAGGCCATGCTAGCCAGCCTGACCGGACAGCAACAGCAGCAGGTGCAGGCCAGCACGATCGGCGGCAACGGCAGCTCCGCGCCCCAGCAGTACACCGGGCCGACCAGCACCCAGGCGGGAAAGGCCGTCGCGTTCGTCTACGCCCAGCTCGGCAAGCCGTACCAGTGGGGCGCGACCGGACCAGGATCCTACGACTGCTCCGGGCTGGTCCAGGCCGCCTGGGCCGCCGCAGGAGTGCAGCTACCGCGCACGACCTACGAGCAGTGGGCCGCCCTGCCCCACATCGCCAGGTCGGCTCTCGAGCCCGGGGACCTGATCTTCATGGACGGCATCGGCCACGTCGTCATGTACGTCGGGGACGGCTACATCATCGATGCCCCCAAAACCGGGATGAACGTGCAGAAAGTCCCGCTGGCCGGCTGGTATGCCGACACCTATGACGGCGCCGCCCGCCCGTAGCCGGCCAGCTCATCGGGCGCGATGTCGGCCCGGATGCCGCCCGCCTGGACTGGGGCCGGTGGACCATGAGGTCCCTTCCCGGCCGGCTCACGGTCCGCGCGGAGGCCGCCGACGAGGAGAACCTGCGGCGGATCCAGGACCTGCTCACCACGCGCCTGCGGAACCTCGGTCGGCGCGAGCACCTGACGGTGGCCTGGCAGGCCACCATGGCCGAGGCCCGTAACACCGCCGGTCCGGAAGATCTTGATGCCGAACGGGCCGGGGCACCCGCTCCGCTGCCGGCTGACCGCCGCCCGCCGGGTCACGGCGGCGACCGAAGCGAAAGATGACGACCGAGGCCGCTGACCGGCGCTACAAAGACAAGGACGCGCCCGGGCACCGGATGATGGTCGAGAAGGCCAGCGCGACCGCGGTGACAGCCAGGACGGTCACCATGGCCAGCGCCGCGCAGGCGACGGCTCGCCGCGCCCGGCTGCCGCGGAGTGGGGGTGCGATGAGGCGCTCGATGCGGCGGGCCGCGGCGCTGCCGCCTGCGCCCAGGGATCCGGCCGGGATTCCCGCGGCCGCCACGGCCAGGAGCGCGGCGGCCACGGTGAGCCGCGGGGCCCGGCGGGCCGCCGCGTCGTCGGCCGCCACCTCCACCAGGTAGGCGACCTGTTCCGCGGCGGCCGCGAAGAACCGGACCCGGGAGAACGCGCGCTCGAGCGCGGCGGCGAGCCTGAGCACGAGGTGATGGCGCCCGGACAGGTGCGCGCGCTCGTGCGCGAGCACCGCGTCGAGCTGGCCGCCGTCCAGGCAGTCCAGCGCCCCGGTGGCGGTGGTGAGCACGATCCGGCGGCGGCCCGGCAGGCAGTACACCGCGGGATGGCCGCTGTCGATGATCCTCACATCCGTCGCGGGCCCGGGCCGGGCGATGATGGCCAGGACCTCGTCGTGCCGGGCCCGGCAGCGCCTCGCCGCAGCCGCCGCCGAGCAGTAGTACCAGGTCACCCGGCCCAGGACCGTCATCATGAGCGCGCCTCCGGCCAGCCCGGCCGCGGCCCCGGCGGGGGAGGCGTACTGCGTCCGCAGCAGCGCCAGGCAGGCTCGCAGCATGGCCGGGTCCGCGCCGGCCGGAAGGCACGGGACGGCCAGGATGAGCCCGGACAGCACCAGGGAGAACGCGACCGATAGCGAGCCGGCCAGCCAGGCCGTGATGCCTGCGCGGGGAGCGCGCGACGGCCACGCCGCGCCGGGCAGCCACCGTCCCGCGGCGGCTGGCGCCGCGGCGGCGAACAGCAGCAGCAAGACGACGGCGGCGATCCTCACGGCTGCGCCTCCCGGCCGGCGGCGGCGTCGAGAGCCGCGCGCAGCCGGGCCGCCTCACCTGGCTCCAGGTTCCCGGCCAGCCGCACCAGCGTCGCCGCCGGGTCCCCGGCTGCCGACAGCGCCTCGGCCAGCAGCCCCGCCGCGTAGTCGTCGCGGGTCCGGGTCGGCTCATACCGGTAGGCCCGGCCCTCTTTCTGCCGCCCCAGCCAGCCCTTGTGGTACAGGTTCTCCATCACCGTCTGGACCGTGTTGAACGCCAGCGGCCGGTCCCGGTTCAGCTGCTCGGACACCTCCCGGACCCGGACCGGCCCCCCGGCCGCCCAGACCACGTCCATGATCGCCGCCTCCAGGTCGCCGAACCGGCCCACGCCGCCTCCTGCGCCGCCAGGTATCACACCTTAATGCATCATCCAGGCACCTTCACCTAAGTAACTTAGGCATTAAGGTGTTGAGTGGGGGCGCCGGACGCGGAGGCTGGCCGCCAGGGGAGGAACGCTGATGACCGAGATCCGGGATCGGCTGTCGTCCTGCCGCGATGCCCAGGTCCTGCTCGGGGAGCTGGCCTGCGTCTCCGGCACGCTCAGCGAGATCATGACCATGTGGCGGCGTGCATGGCCGCCGCCCGGACGCTGACATCTGGGCCAGGTGCTCCCGGGGCAGGAGACGTCGGCTGTGGGAATCCGCCGTTCTCGCCTGGCGCCGGGCCTTGGCCTTCGCCATTCCGAACCGCAGCGCGCCCGGGCGGGCGAGTGAATTCCCCCGGCCGTTCGGCATGAATATTCCCTGAACGGGCCGTGGTGCCTGCCGCGGCGGACGGCAACGAGCGCTGTGGTCAGGAGTTGCCGGGCCCCTCGCAGAACGGCAGTGGTGCACGCTACTGCTGGAGCGGGGTGCCGGTGCCGCCGGTGCAGGGTGAGCCGTATTCGGGAGTGTACTTCTGGGAGGCCCGGAACTTGTCGACGAATTGCTGCAGCCGCGGGTCGGCGGGCGAGCTGAGGCGGAGCTGGAATCCCCACGAGCTGACGACGATCGGGGCCGGCAGGCCCGGATAGGGCGTCAGGTCGACGTACCGCGAGCCGCCGCCGCCCGCGGGTGACAGGACCGTCTGGCGGGCGAAGAACGTTCGTAGCTGGCTCACCTCGGACGACGGCAGCGAGGGCTGGTAGGTGATCCAGATCGCGCCGTGCTCCAGGTCGTGCACCGCGCGCTCACTGGGTACCGGCTTGTCGTAGATGCCGCAGGTCATCCATACCGCGTTGTGCTGGCCGCCGACCGGCGGGGTGACCGAGTACCGTACCGGCCCGGTGACGTGCAGGTGAGGCAGCGCCCCGTTCGCTGGGCCGTTGCTGATGCCGGCCGGGTACCCGGTGGTGTCGTAGGCGACGATCCCGCTGATCGCGGTGGTGTTCGGTACGGTGACGGCGGCAGCCTGCACGGTCGTCTGCCCGGTGACAGTGGGTGGTACCATCTCGCCCGACGTGCTCACGCCGCTGCCATGGCTCGAGGCGGTCACGGCAATGACAACCGCTACGACGATGCCCACGGTGACGGTGCCGCCGCCGCCGAACCAGATCAGGCGCCTGCGTCGCTCCTCGGCGCGCTGCCGCGCCCGCATCGCCTCGATCTTGGCTTTCCGGTCCTGCTTTTGCTGCACGCGTTTAGACATCAGCTCTCCAAGATCAGATGACCCAGCGGCACGTCACTTAATGACCTAAGTAGGATAGGTTATAGCCTGCGGGCTGCTGCCGGAGCCGAAGGAGGCCCGTGACGGGGCCGAGCGCGACAGTCGGGCAACGACCACGGCGGTCCGTCTCATCGCGGGCTTATTTCTCCGGGTAGGTGTAGGTGCGGGTGATGAGGTGGTCGGGATCGGCCAGGGTCTCGGCCGTGATCCTGTCTCCCCGGCTGATGGTCAGCCGGATCCAGATGTTCTGAGCCGGGTAGCCGAGCAGCAGGACCTGGCCGCCGGCCCGGCGGAACTGGGTCGCGACCGGGGCGATGCCGGCCTCATAAGGCTCGGTAGCGAGGAACTGGGAGCCGCTGAGCATGGCCTGGTCCGGGGTGCCCGGTCCCCGGCTGGTGTCGCTGGTCACCCGCTCGCGCACGGTCAGGCTCGGGGTGGCCCGCAGGACAGCGGCGACCCTGCGCAGCAGCGTGCCGCCGGGCTGTGGAGGCCACGGGATGGCGAGCGTCGCGGTCCCGCCGGTGAAGCCGTGCGGCGCGGCCCGGACCGTGAGCAGGTTCTGCCCGTCCGTCCACCGTACGGGCGCGACCAGGCATCCCGCGCCGCAGCTGCGCGCCGCGAGCGCGCGGACGCCGCCGCCCGGGGTGGCCAGCGTCAGCGACGCGGGAATCTGCTTCTGCCCGGCCGTATCATCCCCCGATGCGTCCCTGCCGGAGTCGGGGGTGAACAGGTACAGGACGATCTGCCCGGCGCTGGCGGCGCCGTAGATTCCGACCTCGCCGGCCCGGCCCCCGGCCGGGACCACCGGGCCGCTGGCCGGCGGCGGGAACGGCAGCGGCTGTCCCGGCTGGCCGGGCGGGGACAGCGCGGCCAGCAGGCCGGCGACCGCGAGCACCGCGGCCAGCGTGCCGGCCTCCAGCCGGGTCGCCAGCGCCGGGCCGGCGCCCGGCCGCGGCATGCGCCGCAGCCACAGCCGCCCGGTCAGCGCCAGCGCTGCGGCCGCGCCGACCAGCGCGGCCTTGATCACCAGGACCCGCCCGTAGCCGGTGGTGAACAGGTCGCCCAGCGGCACCAGCACCAGGGCGGAGACCACCCCGGTCCCGATGACCAGGGCGAACAGCCAGGCCGCCGCCCTGGCGTACAGGCGGACCAGGCCGCGCACCGCGGCCGGGTCCGCGCGCCAGGCGATGGCGGCACGCACCGTGTAGAACAGCATGCCGGCCCACAGCGCGGCGGGCAGCAGGTGCGCCCAGGTCAGCAGCACGCCTCCCGCCCCGGCGAAGCTCTCCGGGTGGGCACGGAACCCCTCCGCGACCACCACCGTCAGCAGCGGCGCCGCCGCCCAGGACGGGCGGCGGCACCACAGCAGCACCGCCGCAGCGGCGAACCCGAGCATCTCGGCCGCCGCGACCGCACCCGGCCCGTTGGACAGCAGCAGCCGCGACACGGACAGGTGGGCGAGTCCCGAGGTCGGGCTCCCGCTGCCCAGCTGCACGACGGCCAGCAGCACCGCTGCGGCCAGCCCGGCCAGCGAGGCGCGGAGCGCCCACGGCGGCGGCAGCGGCCGCGGTGAACTGACCGAGTACCGGCGGGCCAGGGCGTGGCCAGCCAGCCCGCCCAGCGCCATCGCCAGCGCGGCGAACAGCACCCAGCGCGCAGCGGCCAGCCACCACCGCCCGGGCGTGGCCGGCGGCGCTGCGCCCGCGGCGCTGAGCGACGCCGGAGCGGGGCCCGTCGCGAACGTGAACGCGGCGCTGACCGGATCGCCGTCGGCGGAGACCACCTGCCAGGCCACCGTGTACACCCCGTCCGGCAGCCGGCCCGCGACAGCCACGGTGACCACGGCGCGGCTCCCGTTCTGCCGGGCAGTGCCGACCGCGAACCGGTGACCGGCCGCGTCCGTAAGGATCACCGGCGGGCCCGCCAGCGTAATCGGCTCGTCGAAGGTCAGCACGATCCGCTCCGGCGGAGCCGGCACCGCCGAACCGGCAGCCGGGGCAGTAAACAGCAGCGCGGCGTGCGCCGACGCGGCCGGTGCCGCCATCGCGAGCGCGGCACCCGCCACGGCCAGCGCGCCGAGCAGCGCACCGGCCCGGTGCACCAGGCGGCTCATCCGTCGTCCTAGATGACGGCTCACCTCTGCTCCCTCGTCAGGTGCGTGTACGTGCTCGCCACGTGCGCTTGCCGTTGCGCGGCCAGTCCCCGCGCCGTCGGCCTCGGGTGAGGGTGCGCATCCCGCAGGCCCGGATTCGCCTGCCGGCGGGCGTCCGGGACAGGCCGTGAGGCGAGCCCTGCTGGTCATCCCGTCTGTGCACCTGCTCTCCAGCCGGCGTCGCTGCCTGGCCGACCGTGCCGGTTGTGTCGGGGACAAGATATCTTAAGCTCCTAAGGAAATTAGGGAATTGCCGGGTCGATCGTGATGCATCCTGGTGATCTCGCCGTTGCCTGGCCTGCGAGCACTAACTGCTGGTAGCTGGGGCCGACCGGCCGAACTTAGGTGACAACCGGAAGGAGGTGTGCGATGCGGCCGAGGCCTGGCGGCGGGGTCCGGGGGTTCGGCGAGCTGGAGGCCGCGATAATGGACCGGGTCTGGTCGGCAGGCCGGCCGGTGCTGGTACGGGAGATCCATGACATGCTCCGGCCGGAACGCGAGCCCGCCTACAACACGGTCCTGACGGTGGTGGAGATCCTGTACCGCAAGGGGTGGCTAGCCCGTGAGCGGCGCGGGCGTGCCTACCTGTACCAGGCGACCGCGAGCCGCGAGGATTACACCGCCGGGCTGATGGGTGAGGCCTTCGCGGCCAGCACTGACCGGCTGGCGACGCTGCGCCGGTTTGTCGAGCGCATCGACCCGGCCGAGGCCGAGGAACTGCGCGCGATGCTGGAGCAGGCAGGACGGGACGGGGCGGCACCGTGATCGTGGCCTTCGCCTTGACCGGCCTTTACCAGGTGTAGAGCCCAGGCGGGCACCAGCTGATGGTCACGAAGGCCAGCGCGAGCACGGCGACGGCGAGTGCCGCTACCGCGACGAGCGCTGCGGAGGTAACGGCCCGCTGGAGCAGGCTGCCCCGCAGCGGGGGATCGATCAGGCGCCTGATGCGCTGCGCCGCGGCGCTGCCACCGGCCCCGAGCGCGCCGGCCGGGGTCCCGGCGGCCGCCACGGCCAGGAGCGCGGCGGCGAGGGTCAGCCGCGGCGCCCGCCGCACGGCCGCGTCGTCAGCCGCCACCTCGACCAGGTAACTGACCTGCTGGGCGGCCATGCCGAAGAACCGGATCACCGGGAACGCGCTTTCCAGGGCGGCGGCGAGCCTGAGCAGCAGGTGGTGTCGTTCCGACAGGTGCGCACGCTCATGCGCCAGGACCGCCTCCAGCTGGCCGTCATCCAGGCAGCTGAGCGCCCCGCTGGTGAGCACGATCTGGCGCCGTCCCGGCAGGCAGTACACCGCGGGACGGTCAGTATCGATGACCTGGACATCCGCGGCCGGTCCGGGCCGGCCCAGGACGGCCAGGACATCATCGTGGATCGCCCGGCGGTGCCTCGCTGCCGCGGCCGCCGCGCCGTAGCACCATGTCACGCGGCCCAGGACCGTCAAGGCGAGCAGCGCCCCGACGGCACCGGCCGCGGCTCCGGCTGGCGAGGTGTACTGAGCCCGCAGCAAGGACAGGCAGTGCCGCAGCGTGCCCGGGCCGGTGATGAGCTGAGCGCAGGGGACGGCCAGGATCAGCCCGGCTGCCGCCGTGCACGCCGCGGCCGACAGCGAGCCGGCCAGCCAAGCCGCGATGCCCGCGCGCGGAGCCCGGGTCGGCCACGACGCCCGCGGCAGCCACCGTGCCCCGCCCGTCGTCACGGCCGCCGCGTACGCTAGCAGCAGGGCGGCGACGGCGATCCTCACCGCGAGGACTCCTGGTCGATGGTGGCATCCAGCACCGCGCGCAGCCGGGCCGCCTCGCCCGGTTGCAGGTCCCCGACCAGGCGGACCAGCGTCGCGGTCCGGTCCCCGGCCGCCGACAGCGCTTCGGCGAGCAGCTCGGCCGCGTAGTCGTCCCTGGACCGCGCCGGCTCATACCAGTAGGCCCGGCCGTCCTTGCGCCGCTCCAGCCAGCCCTTGTAGTACAGGTTCTCCATCACCGTCTGCACCGTGTTGAACGCCAGCGGCCGGTCCCGGTTCAGCTCATCGGATACCTGCCGGACCCGTACCGGCCCGGCTGCGGCCCAGACCACGTCCATGATCGCTGCCTCCAGATCACCGAACCTCGCCATACCGTCTCCTTCGGCCTGCCCCGATCCCTCAACCCTCTTCCGCGGCGAGGCAGGCAGGGGACTCCGGGTGGGTTCTGCCGCTGTCGCCGTCCGCAGGTCCCGGTCCAATGTCCGCATGCACGCCATGATTTCGGTCCCGAGCATACCGGGGACCTTTGCTTACGGCAGGTTCCGGAACCTGGATTCCCGCGTCCGCCGAGGTAGGCGGCGGACGCGGAACGACCGGCGAGGCAACGGTGGCCTGCGAGACAGCTCGCGATACCCCTTTGACCGATACGCCTTAGGTAATAAGGTATTGACGAGACGGTTCACGCCTGGAAGCACCCGGGCGTTGAGCTGGGGGAAGGATGCCGATGACCGGGAAGCAGGACTTGCTGGCAAGAAGTCGCAACGATGTCCGGCTCCTGCTCTGGGATCTGGCCTGTATCGCAGGGACGCTCAGCGAGATCGCGACCGTCTGGAGACGAGCCCGGCCTTACCTGCCCGAACTCCCGGCTCTTGTCCCCGAGCAGCTCGCCGATGCGGCTCGTCACCTCGCTTCGGTCATCGAGTCGCTCGCCGACGCCGGCCTGCTGAAGCCTTACGCTCAGGCCGCATCCCTGGTGGCGCAGTCTTCAACGCTTCAGCAGGGCATCGCCTCGGCCCAGGCGATAACATCTGGCGATGGCGTCCCTGACCTCGGGGACGCCAGGCTATGGGAATCGCTCCGCGGCCCCGTGCACCGGGCAGCAAGGCAGATCAGCGAGCTCGCGCCCGAGCTGGTCGCCACCACGGACTAACCGGCATGAAAGGCGTGGCACCCCGGCAGCTACCCGGCGACACCGCCGGTCCGCGTGCGGTGTCAGCCAGCCCCGCGGACCGTGCCTGCTGCTGCCCGGCCGAACCCGTCGTCCGCGTCGTCCTGCCGCCCAGCCGAACCCGGGCGCAGACGACAGACCTGCTGCTCTGCGCCCACCATTACCGTATTTCGCATAACGCCCTGATCGTTGCCGAAGCCGCCATCTGCGAGCTACCGGGAAGCCCTGGCGACGTTGCGGAGCCGATCGGCTCCGCGGCATGCCACGTGCCCAAGACCGCGCCGCTGGACAGCCGTGATCGCCGGTACCGGCCCTACGTGATCGTGACATGCGCGCTGCCTGCCGCCGCTATCTTCACAGTGGTGATGTGGCGGCCTGGGTGGGCGTGGTGGGCACTGGCTGCTGTGCTCGCCGCTATCACCGTCCTGACGGCGGCGTGGCGTATTCGGCGGCGTCAAGCTGGGCGGCCGCCCTGGTGACCCCTACATCGCCTACGACGCGGCTGCCACGCTCATCGCCCGTCACCACGCCGAGACCAGCTGGCTCGGGATCGGGCTGGCGATCGCGTCGCTGATCGTGATGCCTGCCCTGGGCGTGGCCAAGCGCCGCCCCGGGGCCCGGCTCGGCTCCGCGGCCACTGCGGGGGAGGGCTCCCAGAACCTGCTGTGCGCCTACCTGGCCGCAGCGGTGCTGGCCGGGCTGCTGGCCAGCACCGCCCTGGGCTGGTGGTGGCTGGACCCGGTGGTGGCGCTGGGCATCGCCGGCCTGGCCGTGCGGGAAGGTACCGAAGCGTGGCATGGCGAGGAATGCGGCTGCTGAGCTGACTCCAGCGCGGGCAGGCCCGATAAGGATCAGGCCGGTGAGACAAGCGCGTCGAGCGCTTGCAGCGCCTCGGTCGCCCGCGGCCACGTCCTGCCCTGGTGCGGCCGTCACAGGGTCGCGAACAGCATCGCCGCCATCCCGGCGCTCATCGCGGCCCGGCCAGCCGAGACCGGGTCTTTCACCCGGGGCCCGGGGCCGATGGCCCGCGCCAGCCACGGGATGCAGGCGGCCGCGCAGGACACCGCGAGCAGGATGCTGACGGCGAGCACCGGGGCGGGCGTGGCGGGCCGGGACACGGACGCCATCGCGCCGCCGGCAGACCCGCCCGGCGGCATCCCGGCCACGGCAGGCAGCGCGGTCAGCATCCAGATCATGGCCCCGGCCATCAGCCCATGGAGAACGGCGGACAGGCCGGGACGCCGGCCCCGGCCGACGCCCGCCAGGCCGGACCACAGTGCCGCGCACCCGAACGCCGCTGCCTGGATCCACGCCGCGGCGGCGGGCTCTGACCACCAGGTCATGGCGGTCAGAGCCACACACATCAGCACGCAGGACACGCCGGGCTCCCGGCCCGCCGCGTCCGCCGCGGCCGCCGGGCCGCGCCACGGTAGCGCCGCCGCCAGCCCGGCTGCGGCGAAGACCACGGTGAGCAGCCACCGGGCCGCCGGCGCCGTGATCATCACGGCTCGTGGTCGTAGGTGTCGTGGTGGGGGAACTCGGTCACGTGCCGCTGCCGGCCCAGCGGGGTCAGCTCGAGCCACCGGTAGGTGCCCAGCAGCGTGTCCAGGCCCCGCTGGTAGGCCGAATAGGCGTGGAAGACCCGGTCTCCGTCGCGCAGGAAGACGCTGACCCCGGGGCCGTCGGTGCCGGACCGGATGTAGGGGGCCTGCCGGGCGAGGGTGTCCTTGTCCTTGTAGTTGTACTCCAGCGGGGCCTTGTCCTCGTCGAAGCTGACGTGGAAGTCGTAGTTGAAGTCGCTGCCGTAGCTGGAGTACCACGGCACGGACCAGCCCATCCGCTTGCGGAACCGCTCGATGCTGGCGATCGGCGCGCGGGACACCAGTACCAGGGTGGTATCGCAGGCGTGCAGGTGGGACAGGCCGCCGATGCTGTCGGCCAGGAACGAGCAGGTCGGGCAGCCCTGATCTTCGCCAGGGAACCCGGACTCGGCGTGCCGCCACATGAAGTGGTAGGTGATCAGCTGGCGGCGCCCGCCGAACAGTCCGGGCAGGCTCACCGGCCCGGCCGGGCCGGTGAAGGCGTAGTCCTTGGTGACCTCGGTCACCGGCAGCTCGCGGCGCGCGGCGTCCACCGCGTCCTTCGCCCTCGTGACGTCCTTCTCCCGCGCCAGCAGGTCCATACGCGCAGCACGCCACTCCTCCGCTGACACGACTTGCGGGATGTTCATCTCGTCCTCC
>Ga0070713_100002795_pt1 | contig 11404 bp, 6 predicted proteins | sample LARL82metaG_FD_65465 | JGI IMG/M metagenome (GOLD analysis project Ga0070713, IMG submission 65465) | Corn, switchgrass and miscanthus rhizosphere microbial communities from Kellogg Biological Station, Michigan, USA - LAR L8-2 metaG | ecosystem: Host-associated > Plants > Roots > Rhizosphere ... | reverse complement strand
GGGCGGCATTGGTCAGGTTGGGACGCTGAGCGGCCAGCGACGAAGTGACGACAAAGCCCAGGCTCGCGACGATTCGATGAGTGCGCATCGAAGACTCCAGGGAGCGGGAGAGGTGGCGCGTCAATATGTCGCGCTTGGCCGCCTTGCGTGAGTGTGACGTGGCGGCGGGCACTCTTACGGCGCGCCGGGCATCTCGGCCCGAAGTCGGGCCTTCCACTCAGCGTCCGCGACGAACAGCGAGTCGGGGAATCGCCGATACGCCGCGATCTGATTGTAGATCGCCTCCGCTCGGTACGAGTTCAGACCAACGGCCGCGAGATATTGCAGTCGCAGGTTCCGGTCACGATTGATCGCCGCGTCCTTCAGCCAGGGCTGGAGATCGGCGGCGCTGCCAGCGTACGTCGAGAAGAGCGCGATCGGCGAATCGAACCCGACTTCACCTAACGATTGCGCCACCGCGGCGTAGCGCGGATCCCCGAAGCGCGACGCCAGGGCGCCGATGTCGATCCGCGTTGGCTGCGCCTGGCCGAGGAGCACGATATCGTATCCGCCACCGTTGATGTTGTTCGCCCAGATCGTGCCATTCGGGAACACGCCGAGGAAGGTCGCGATCTCACTCTTTACCGCCTCTGGGGTGCTCTCGTAGAGCGGCACCCACTGCGTTACGACGCCGCCCGGATTGAGGTGCGCCTTCACGGCCTCGAAGTACTCCCTCGTGTACAGCGACGCCGCGCCCTTCACCCACGGGTGAATCGGATCGGAGGTGATGACGTCGAACCTGTCGTGGGTCGTGAGGATGAAGCTCCGGGCGTCGTCGTAAACGACTTCCGTCCGCCGATCATTCAGAACGTCGTTGTTCTCGCGGACGAAGTACCTGGATACCACCTTGGGAATCAGCGGCTCGATCTCGCAGATCGTCAGGTGCTGAAGCTCGGGATACGGCAAGAACGAGCCGGCGGTGACCCCGGCGCCGAAGCCGACGACGAGCACCGACCTGGGGCCAGGATGCACGAGCGCCGGCAGATGCGCGAGCATGCGCTGGAGCCGCATGTCCTGCGGCAGATTCGACGCCTCGACCTTGCCGCTGACGTGAAATTGCGTCGCCCCGCTGCTCGTCAGGGTCGCCACCGCGATACTCGAGTTGATCCCCTCGCCGACGTACTGCACTTCGACCTGGCCAAGCCAGGACACCATGTACCGGCCGTAGGCGATGAGCAGCCCGGGCACGGCCGGCGTGACGAACATCGTCAGGCACGCTACCGCCACCGTGCCGGCGATCACGACGATGCTGCCTCTCGTCAGGCGACGCGCCCCGAACATCGCGATCGCGGCGATTCCGGCGAGCGCGATGATCCAGCGCTGCGCGTCCTGGGTGCCAACGAGGGGCACGAGTACCAGACTGAAGCCCAACGCTCCGAGTATGGCCCCGATCGTATTCGCCGCGTAGACGCCGCTGACGAGCCGCGCCGGATCCTCACCGCGCTCCGCTGCCGCCGACAGCGCCAGGGGAAAGCTCGCTCCCCAGAGCAGCGCCGCCGGCAGCACCGTCCATGCACATCGCGTCAGATCCAACTGAAACGTGTACCAGGGACTCGGCGCCAGCGACGGATTGATCGGCCAGTACGGGAGTGCCTTTCCGGTCATGAGCGCCGCAAACGCGACCGCAGCCATCTGCAACAGCTGACACCAACCCAGTGCGAGCCGAGGTCGCGCGACGCTTCGCCCGATGGCCGCGCCGGCTGCGCTGCCGATTCCCAGGCCAGTGAGGAAGACACCGAGAATCATCGAGAAGGTGTACGTCGTCGCGCCGAGCATGAGCGACAGCAGCCGTGTCCAGACGACTTCCGCGCCAAGGGCGGCGGCGCCGGAGAGCGCGATCGCGAGGTACACGGGCCACGCGCCACGCACGCGTGATGCGGCCGCGGGCACAGTCACGGGCGAAGCGCGCCTGACGAGTGCCAGCGCGATGCCGGCGACGATGATGTCCACTCCCACGGCAACGAGCGTCGCTATCGTGAGATCGTAGACCCGAAGGAGGTAGAAGCCGGCGAGCACGCTTCCGAACACCGCGCCCGCCGTGTTGCCGCCGTAGAGAAATCCAATCCATGCGACGCCGTCAGGCGTGGTCTGCGCGTAGCGGGACGCGGCGGGCAGCGTGGCTCCCATCAGCACCGTCGGCGGAAGCAGGCACACCGCGCAGATGAGCGCGCGAACGAAGATCGCGACCGGACCATGCGCAGCGATCACGGAGTAGACGCCACTCACGAGCGGCACGACAGCAAGGACGAAGAGTCCGCCGGCAGCGATCCCGAGCTCGAGGTACGCATAGAGTCGCAGCGGGTTGATCGCGCGCGCTCGCGCGACTCGCGGCAGGAGCAGGCTGCCGAGGCACATGCCACCCATATACGTGGCGAGCAGCACACCTAACGAGATCGCCGACGAGCCGATCACCAGTTCGAGCAGTTGGAACCAGACGATCTCGTAGATGAGCGCGGCGACGCCGCTGAGAACGAACAGCGCCAGCAGCGGCCCGAGCGCCCGCGACGGCTCGGCGACGGCTGAGGCGTCGTATCGGGGCGTTGCCGGCCGTTGGGTCGTTCGTCGCGACGTTTGCTGCGCCATCAGTTCCCTCGATGAGTAGTGGTTGGTGGCTGGTGGTTGGTGGCTGGTGGTTGGTGGTTGGTGGTTGGTGACTGGTGAGTCGTAACTACCAGCGACCAGCCACCAACCACCAACCACTCAGATACGCCGGTCCTCGAGCGCCTGCAGAACCGATGGAATGAAGCCACCGAACGCGCCATTGCTCATCACCAGCACCACGTCCCCGGGCCTTGCCGCATCGGCGACGCGCTCGACCAGCGCCTTCACATCCGACGAGTAGTCGGCCTGAATGCCCTGATGCGCGAGCGCGGTGGCGACCGCGGGAACGTCGAGCTGCTCGTTCGCCGGTACTTTGTCGTGCGGCTCCGGAACTTTCAACGACACCCGCTGGGCGCCGTCGAACGACTCGGCGTACTCGCGCTGATGGATGTTGCGGCGGCTCGTGTTGGACCGAGGCTCGAACACCGCCCACAGGCGGCGACTGGGATACCGTAAGCGGATCGCCTGGATCGTCTCCCTCACGGCTGTCGGATGGTGTGCGAAGTCGTCGATGACGAGGATGTCGTTGGGCTCGCCCCGCACCTCCTGCCGGCGCTTCACGCCGCGGAAGGACGCGAATCCTCGCGCGATCTCCGTACTCGTTAGGCCTAGTGAGCGCGCCGCCGCGTAGACGCCGACGGCGTTCTCGACGTTGTGGCGGCCCGACATCGGCAGCAGCAGCTTCGGCGCGTCGCCGTTAGGCTCGCGCATCGTGAAGTGGGCGCCCTCCGGATCGAACGACAGGTCGCGTACCGAATAGTCGGCCGTGAACCGATCGTCGGCGCCGTAGGTGATGACGCGCGCCGTGGTCGAGCGCCGCGCGATGTCGACGGCGTTCGGGTAGCTGGCGCAGACAGCGAGGATAGCGTCGGACGGCAGTGTGTCGCCGAACTTCACGAACGCGGACTCGTAATGCGTCATGTCCTGATAGATGTCGGCGTGATCGAACTCGACGCTCGTCAGGATCGCCGTCCGCGCGCGATAGTGCAGGAACTTGGGCCCCTTGTCGAAGTAGGCGGTGTCGTACTCGTCGCCCTCGACGACGACGTACTTCCCCGACCCGAAGCGGAAATTGCCCTCGTAATTGAGCGTCACACCGCCGACGAGAAAGGACGGATCGGTGCCGGCCGCGACGAGCACGTGGGCCATCAGCGCCGACGTGGTCGTCTTGCCGTGCGTACCGACGATCACGACGCTGTGCTTCCCCGCGAGAATGAGCGAGCCGAAGGCCGCCGGGAAGCTCATCTGGGGAATGCGGCGCTCGCGAACCACGGTCGCTTCGGGGTTTTCGCGGCGGATCACATTCCCGATGATCACCAGGTCCGGCTTGGCGCGGTCGAGATTCTCGGCTGCGTACGGCGTCATCACATCGATGTCCCACGCGCGCAGCATGTCGCTCATCGGCGGATAGACGTTCGCGTCGCTTCCGGTAACGTCGTAACCCGCCGCCTTGAGCATACCCGCGAAGGAGCCCATCCCCGTGCCGGCGACGCCAACGAGGTGGATGCGCTTCACCGAGTGAGGAGCGATTTCGTCCAGTACGAGGCCGTTGTCAGTCATGGCGGTGAAGCATAGCGCACCGACACGCTGCGGTCACGGTTCGCGCGCGAGGGCGGCGGCCTTGGCGGCTATCGTGCCGTTGGTGGAACGGTTCTCCCTGGCCCACTCGCGATCGCAGTACCGATTGCGGTCGCGCATTCAGAGTTCCGAATTCGATGGCCATCGCCCGGATCTGGCGATGAGCATCTATTGAAGTTCAGCGCACGACGAGCTGGAAGGTGTTCGAGATCTCCTGGTCGACCGGGAGCGGGTCCTTCGTCGTGACGGCGTGACCATCTCCGTCGTTGGTGGTGCCGCGGAAGATCTCCCAGAGAATGCGATACGTGCCGGGCACCTCGGCCACGGCGAAGCGGGGCGCGTAGCCCGTGTGAGGCATGCCGGCGAGGATGTTGAACGTATACTGGTAGGCGTCACCGGCGCGCACCATGATGGGTGGCTGCTCGCAACCGAGGACGTTGGGCGCGAAGGCGACGACCCAGCTGTCGCCGACCTGTTTCTGCAGGCGCGGCGGCTGCGGGCCCCGGCACGTCGGCAGGAACACGTCCTTGCCGGTGTTGTTCCGGTACGTCATGTGAATCGTTAGGCGCGCGACACCCGCCGAATCGTTCACGACATAGACGGGTTTGTCGGTCTCGATTGGCGCGCCGCTGGGGCTACCCGCGGTCGCAGCAGAGCAGGCCAGCGCCGGCAGGACGCCGAGCGCGGCAATGAGGCGCGTGATGGTCATGTCCGCCTCTGTAGCGAGTGATGTGCCCGCCGGTCGCCGAGTGGCCGGTTCCCGCCACTAACAAAGTCGACCGGCGGGCTCGCGATCAGAACAGCCGGCCTATCCCTCTCCCGATAGCGCCAAAGAAGGCGCTCACCGGCCCAGGCTCGCGCCGCTTCTTGAATTCCGCGTTCAGCTCTGCCATCGCTGACGTACTGCGAAGGTGTTCGAGGCGATGCTGCATGCTGTCGATATCACCCTGCACGCGCGCCAGCTCGCGCTCGATGGTGAAGACGTCGTTGAGCGACGTCACCTTGCTCAGCAATTCCCGAAGCTGATCCCGTTCGACATTGAGGCTCTGGATCCGCGCCTCGACATCTATCGTCTCCTCGGTGACGTCCTGCGACGACACCTTTCGCGAGGTGACCGTGCCGAACTCGGAGAGCGAATCGAGTGCCGCGTCCAGCTTCGGCTCCGGAACGCGCATCGAGACCGTGACCTGGCGATCATCGCGGGACTCGCTGGCGATGTATCCGCCAACCGACTCGGTGAGACTGTGGGTGCGACGGAGGGGCGGCGCCAGGTCGTCCACGACTTCGGCGAGGTCTCCGCGCCGAACGAGCATCCGGTCCAGCGACTGAACCCTCATTGCACCGACTGCCGGAGCCGACGACGGGCCGACCCGACCGAGGGAAGGTGTTCCAGCACGATTGGCGACGGAGCATGCGCTCGCCAGGATGACTGCGGCAACGACCATGAAGCGAGGACCGATCGATCGAGTCATAAGGCACCATTGGGTTGCGGGCGACCGTGGTACACGGCGACGCGAACGGAGTTTCCGCGGAGTGCCGCCTGGCCGAAAAAGAGAAGCGGGCGCACCATACGCCCGCTTCTCGACCACCCGCTCACCTAACCGCGCCTGCGACCCGCGTCCGTTTATTTGGCGTCGAGCTTTCTGCCCGCGTTCAGGTTATCGAAGTTCATAATCGTGTTGAACACGAGGAAATAGCTGCCGATCGTCTCGCCGCGATAGATCGGGTTGTTGGCGAACAGAACGACGTGCCCCCTGTCGAGCGGCGCGTCGATGACCGCGGGACGCTGGGCGATGTCGGCGCCACCATCGAGCAGGCCGGAGACGAGCAGATCGCGCTGATCGGCGAAGCGAACGGCCACGCGCGGCCGTTGATCGGGCGGAATGACGTTGACCGGGTTTCGCAACATGTCGTCCGTCACGGGCGCTGCTTGCCAGGGCTGCACCGGCGCCGGACGGGGCGCGTCGAAGCGCTGGTCGACGGGACGGCCCTGCACGATGTCGGGATCGTCCGAGGTGCCTCGGCCGGTCGCCCGCGCCTCGCTCGCGCCGCCGCCGAAGCGTCCGCCGCCACGTCCACCACGGGTGTTGCTGACGCCGAAGCTCTCACCGCCCGAGCTGTAGAGCGCGAGACTGTCCCTCACACCATAGACGATCGGGCTGGCATCGTCCACGACGCGCGACCGCAGCAAGGTGCCCACGACTTCGCCGCGTCGGGCCTGATTGACGCTCACCCCATTCGCCAGTCCGACCTGCGTCGCGAGGTCCGCGGTGTTCTCGACGGTGACGAGCACGCCGCCTTTGCGCACGAAGCTCTCGAGATTCGCGACGCCCTGCCAACCGAGTCCAGGGCGCAGGTCTTCCGTCTGCGCCCAGGTGCCGATGTTTGGCGTTTCGGGCGTGTTCTTCCACGGGAGCGGGTTTCGCCATTGCGGAAGTCCCTGAATGATCGCCTGCACATTGCCGCCGGCCGGCGGGAAGAGGATGACGTCGTACTTCGTGTTGAGCATCGCGTTCCTGGCGACATCCTGCGTCGAGATGTAGTCGTATGGAATGGACAGGAAGTCGAGGGCCTGCCGCCACCACCCTTCGGTCTGGGTGTTCTGCCAGGTGTGGAGGAGCGCGATGCGCGCGGCGCGCAGCGGATGCATCTTCACGTTAGGCGCCGCGCCAGTCGCATTTGCTTCGACGCCGAGCTCTTTCGTGAGGCGATCGAGGTCGCCGTGGGAAACGTTGCGAATGATGAACGAGCCCCGAGCGTAGTGGCGGCCGTCGGCGTCGAAGGGCTGCTCGGCCGCCTGCACGTCCGCCGACGCCAGCTTGTAGCGAAGAGTCGCGAGCGCGTTGTCACCGTTGTGATCGACGAGGAACACGCTGCCACTGCCGGTGACGCCGCCTGGCGCCTTGATCTCGCCCGTGACGCGCTCCATCGGGACGTCGAGCACTTTCACGTCGGTGGTGCGAACCGCGTGCACGGCAAAGCCTTCAGGAAAGGTCCAGCCGGTGTCGTCGTACGGATTCTTCTGCGGGTCGTTCGGGCTCCAGTACTGATAGTCGAGGAGGGCGTCGGCAATGCGCGAGTACGGCTGGTCCATGCGGATGATGTAGCTGCCGGCGGGAAAATCGCGTGGCGCGTGGTGCGTGGCGCGTGATGCATTCCCTGCCGCGGAATCAGCGCGTCCCGAGTCCCGCCCAACGTTTTCCGCGTCCCGCGCCACCCGTCCCGCGCCACGAGTTGCGGCCGTCGGGATCTCTACGGAAAAAGCCTGAGTTGCTCTCGAGATCTCCACGGCCTGCTTCTGCAACACGCGCAGGAGATCAGCCTGGGCGCCCTTCCGCGATTCGTCGGCGGGAAGAATATACGCCGCGGGGCCCTCGGTCTTCGGCTTGAGAATTGAGCGTTTACTCTTTTCGTAAAAATTCTCGAGGAAGATTCTTCGGTTGTTTGCGAAGTAGTTCAACGAGACGAGGACGCCCGTCTCCTCGTAGTTGTTGTTGTTGCGGAGCGACCACTTCACGTGCGCCAGCGGCGGGTTCTGACGATACCAGGTGCGCTCCGTCTCGCTGGGGCTGAGCGTGCGATCGAGCGTCTCGGCGGTGCCGCCGTTGCCGAAGGTCTCGTACAGGCGACTGATGCCATTGTGCGTCGCGGCGATGAACATCAGGTAGCCCGGCGACCAGGTATCGAAGGTGCCATGCGCGAACACGCCGGGCATGCCGAGTCGCGTCATCTCCTGGACGTTGTTCCAGCCGATCATCTGCCATTCGTTCGTGAGCAGCGGATCGAGCCAGGCGTTGAATGGACCATCACCAATCGTATTGTCGTACAGGAAGGGAACGGATTCGTGCAGGTCGTGGAGAACTTGAGCTTTCCAGTCGACGAACGTGTTCAGAACATTCTGCGTCAGCTTGAGGGTCATCCCCATCGCGTCGCGGTTATTGTCGTGACGCACGTAGTGGCCCCAGTACACGAGATCCGGGTATGTCTCGCCCGGATGCTTCATGTGCCAGTTGAAGATGTCCACCATGCGGTCCCGGCCGTCCACCTCGACGATCGGCGTGATGAGCGTGATGAGGTGATCGCGGATGTTTTTGATGTAAGGACTCTCATCGACGGCCAACCGATAGGCGAGCTCCATCAGCGCCGTCGGTGCGCCCGACTCGGTCGAGTGAATGGTACCGGTGATGTAATAGATTGGCGCGGCGTCGGCGGCGATGCGGCGCGCTTCGTCGTCGTTCATACCGATCGTGCGCGGGTCGGCGAGCTTCGCGAGCTTGGCTTTGTTCTCATCGAGCTTCGCCATCAGCTCCTCGCTCGCGACGGCGACGGCGACCATCTCGCGCCCCTCCTCCGTCCTACCGATTGAGTACACTCTCACGCGTGGCGACGATTTGGCGAGGAGGCGCATGTACGCGTAGACCTCCTTCGAGTCCGGCAGCTTTGTCGGCGCGCCGGCGATGTCGCCGAGGACCGCTTTCGGCGTCGGCACCGTCTTCGACGCCGGCAGGTAGTCGACGAGCGGCGAGAGGAAGAATGGCTCGGTGGTATACTCGCGGATCTTGCGCGTGTACTCCTCGTCGATGGCCTGTCCGGGATCGCGGCCGGGCCGCGCGGTGGAGAGGTCGGCAGAGGCGCCCTGTTGGCTCGTGCCATTTTGCGCCGAGAGCGGCGCGGCGATGAGGACGGCGAGAAATACGAACGCGCTGGTAAAGCGAGTCATTACAGACCTCGGAGGAGTGTGAGAATTGTGACGACGTGGGAAAATGGAGAATGAACCACTGAGATCACAGAGGGGCACAGAGAAAAGCGCGTTCACCGATTCAAGCCGAACAGAAACGGCATCTGAACCAGTGCCGGCACGTTGCAACTGGCAATCTGCATCGGATAGAAGTTGAACGACGGAACTACCTCCGCTATGGCGCTCGCAAAGTCCAATCCTGTCGCCTTGAGGAACTGAATGCTCGTTGGATCAACCTCTCCGCTTGGCCGTACGACGAATTCGGCGAGCACCTCGCCCTCGATGCCTTTGTCGCGCATAGGCAGTGGATACCTCGGACGCGGATTGTCCGGCTTCGCGGCCACGTCCTTCTCTATTGGCCGCACCGGAAGGCGTAGTCGAAAGAGTGGCGTCGAACCTGGCCTCGCGGGCTGCTTTCCGGAAAAGTGGGAACGGACCATGAGTCCCGGTGTGACCGTGAGCCGGACATCGAGCGAATCATGATCGAAATCGGTCGAATCGGGAGGTGTCGGTAATTCCTGCGCGCTGTCCAGCCTCACGAGCGCCGCGACGACCGCGTCGTCGAATGCCGCGTTGCGGACACCACCGACGACTCGAATATCCGTTAGGCGCCCGTTGCGGTGCAAGGCGAAGCGATAGACGGATCGCAGCGTGGCGATAGCGTAATCGCCGCGAACTGGATCCTCCACCACGACGCGAGCGTGATTGGCGTATGTGCTCACCGCCAGCGGCCGCGGGAGTTTGAGCTGTTCGCGCAACCCCTGCCCGAGCATTTCACGGTAGAAAACGGCCAGGTGCTGCGAGGTGTCGAATGGAATGACAAGTGCATCGTACTCCACCAACGCCGAGTCGCGGGTTGGCGTATTGAGCAAGGAATCGCAGCGGGCACTGTCGGCCGATGTGGTTGGACTCCCCTGGGCCAACAAGACGCCAGCGCGGAAGAGGATTAGTGAAGTCGTAACTATGATAATCGTTCTCGACATGCGACGTTTATATCAGTTGGCAACATTCCGAGCCGGACGTGGCTGCTCTTCCGTCGAGGGTTCGACGCGGTAGAACAAGCGTGGTACACGAAGGGGCTGGCGTGCCCTTCAACCTGCAGCGCATGCTCGCAAAGTGAAAGCGCGTGCCGGCCCAGGCACGGAACGTGGCGGCCCAGACGCAGCGCGTGCGAGGGAACTTGCAGTGCGTGGGGGCCGAGACGCATTGCGTGCGGAGGCGCTTGCAGCGCGTGTCGGGGCAGGCACGGAGCGTGGGAGTCACGTGCCCAGGAGTGGCGAACAAGGTCACAGAGCGTGTGGTCGTGCGCGCGGCGCGTGCGGGATTGCGGGAACAGCGTTGGGCCCTCCGTTCGTGGCGTGCGGCGACCGGCGTGAGGCGTGGCTATCTGCGGGACACCGGGTGCCGCTGTGCTCGCGCTGCGTGAGTCTATAGAAGTGCGGCGTGCGGCGACGTTCTCCGCGCGTGAACGCTGACGGACGGTGCGTGGCATGCAACCGAACCGTGCGTGGCGCCGGAAGCGCGGGGCGTGGGGCGCGAAGCGCACGAGAAGAAACTCAGCCTCGCGAGACCAAACCCCGAGACGCGGAAAGAGAAATCGAGCGAGCGGCCGCGTTTCTCTGCGAAGAGAATGGATATGTCGCGGCTCGATGACGATATCTCCGAATAGCCTCGACCGAATGCCGCGCCCCTCACGGAAAATTCAAAGGATCGATCGATAAACTCCGGCTCACGGCTGAAAAATTCGCGAATCCGTATGAAAGACTCTCGCGCGCCGCACACGATGTCCCCGAGTTGGTTCCGAAAAATCAGGGCCTGTTTGAACCAAGTAAGCGTGAGCCGCGCTCAATTGACGGCCCTGAAGGAGAAAGGGCGGCAACGGCATGAGACACTAGACTCGAAGCCTAACTAAGTCGCGGCGCTGTAAGCGAAATCAGAGAGTGAAAGAGAAGATGCATACGCGGCGAGATGAAACTCGCTACGCCCGAATTTTAAGTCGGGCGGCCGAATTCAAATCAGTCCTTCGCGATGGGAAAGCTCTCGTTCACCGATTTCAATCATCGTCCAGTCGCGAGCGTGTCGGTGAGCGCGGTGACCTTGCCCGCCATCGCCTTGTTGAACGCCGGCAAATCTTCGCTCATCACCTTTGCATACTCCGTCTTCGCCGTCGCCAGATCGCGTTCGATCTCGGCCAGCACTTCGAGCGAGCTGTCCGTCGGCCGCGAGTCAGCGCCGCCCGCGACGTCGCCCGCGCCCGTGCCCACTTCACCCGCGAGCCACACCAGGTTCAAGTAGACCTTGTACGGCTCGACGTAGTACTTGTCATCGCTGTTGAAATCCGACTTCGAGAGCAGCCGCAACTCGACGCCCATGAGCTTCGCGTCGAACGACGCGAGCGCGGACGCCACGTCGGGGGACGATGCCTTGCGTTGGACCTCGATCTGCCGT
>Ga0070713_100002788_pt1 | contig 11420 bp, 10 predicted proteins | sample LARL82metaG_FD_65465 | JGI IMG/M metagenome (GOLD analysis project Ga0070713, IMG submission 65465) | Corn, switchgrass and miscanthus rhizosphere microbial communities from Kellogg Biological Station, Michigan, USA - LAR L8-2 metaG | ecosystem: Host-associated > Plants > Roots > Rhizosphere ... | reverse complement strand
CTACCAGGCGCAGCACCAGCAATTACAGATCAAGCAGCTCAAGTGGAAAGCCGCAACCCTGGGATACCAACTCATCGGAGTTCCAGCGGCTTAAAAAGCACGAGTTTCTGGGGAGACGGTTCCCAAACTCGCTGCACCGCCGAGGTACGTCGTTCCATAAAGATTGCCTGCGGTATCGCGGACAAGCGCGCTAGGCCAGTAACCCTCCGCGGTGCTAAAGCTGTGTAATACCTTCCCCGCTCCCTTGGGAGCAACCGCAAAGAGAGTACCAACATTGTTTGCACCCCCGTTATGTGTGGTGACGACTAGATGGCCGGCGCCGTCGGTTAACGGACTCGCGTAGGGATAGCTGCCGTCCGCTCCGCCCGTGAAGCTGTGTAGTACAGCTTGGGTGCCGGAGGCGCTCAGCTTGTACACGGCTCCTTGTCCATGCGAACCGCCAGTGACGGTGGTGCCGAAAAGGTTGCCCGCTGCATCGGGGGTTGGAGGACTGGCCGGCATCGCTCCGTCTATTCCCCCCGTAAACGTATAAAGGGTGGTGTAGGTTTGGGCGTGGGCTGAGGGAGTTGCGACGCAGGTAAAAATCAGGCCGGCCCACAGCGCCAGCGCGACGGCCATAATGGTTCGCCGCGGCCGATGACCGCCCGTCACCCAAATCAAGTTGCCATATTGCTGTCTATCCACCATCTTTTCTCCTTCCGGCATCGCCGGTTTGTACGTTTGTAGGATCCGCATCTTCGGGGCAAGCCTGCTATCAATGAGCCGCTGCCTGCGAGACCAAGGTTCGGTTAGTTGGTAAACGATTTGTTCGAGCTTAGTTTTTGCTGTCCCGGTGGGGACTAATATCACCTTGAGAGAACGCGAAACGGATCGTTTGCGCGCTTCGATACAGATCGTTCTGGCAGGGGAAAAGGCGGTTCTCTCGTCGAATACGCTAGTGATATGAATTCGTGATGTATGTGATCAGATTCACTACCCTTCGTGACGGGCGTTACAGGCACGCCAAGTAGCGAGATCGTTTCTGAAGCGCCATCAAAGTTGGTACTCAACCCGCATGGCTTTCTCGCTCAGTAGTGTTGAGCCGCTGATAGTCACGGGTCAGGTGCAAGACGTCAAACTTTCAGGCTTTTCAGACCACATGGTGCCACTCAACCGAGCCCAGAAGACCGGCTCTGCCCATATTTTTCCCCACGAAAACTCGTTCTGTCCCGTCCCTGTTCCGTGTCCCACTAGTTGGCAGAGTCTTCGATGCCGTGCTTCTCAACCGGGGAGGGTCCAGACTCAGAGGTGGGTATGGTTCCTCCCCGGCTGAAGCACCATCGAACCGTCGAACGCCATCAGCGTCCAGAATCACCCTGCCAAGTGATGGAGATCACGGCTTATTAAACCTTTCGGCAACACAATCGCTCACTACCCACCTCTAGGCGTGTTCGCGATATCGACTTCCAAGGAGATTCCCCAATGTCAATCCAGGCTTTGAAGTTTTGTAAGCTAATCTTGCTCTCGCTCGCCTTGATACTCGCCGTTTCCACTGCCGCTCTGGCGCAATCAGGAGGCCCGAATGGCAAGATCGTCTATGTAGTCAACATGGGCTTCCCCGACTACACTACCGACATCTGGGTCATGGATGCCGACGGCAGTAATCAAGTAGACCTCACCAACACTCCCACTATCTCCGAGTACAGCCCCGTCTGGTCGCCCGACGGAACGAAGATTGCCTATGTTTCCGGCGACGCCATCTTCTCCGGTGTTTGGACAATGAATGCAGACGGCACCCTCCAGACCAAACTCTCAACCTTCTCGGGCCAGGAGTTCGGTCCAAGCTGGTCGGCAGATAGCAGCAAGATTGCCCTGGTCCGCTATGTTCCGGGAATCGTCATCTCCACCCAGTTCGACATCTTCGTTGTCGCCCTCGACGGATCTTCCGACGTGAACCTCACCAATTCCGACTATGACGAACTCGAGCCGGCATGGTCTCCTGACGGAAAGAAGATCGCCTTCGCCGGTGTGCGCGATGGCGGCGCCTTCACCACCTGGCAGATCGTGACCGTGAGTCCCGACGGGACCGGAGAAGCCGTTCTTGTCGTGATGGATGAAGAGAACCGCAGTCCCTCGTGGTCGCCCGACAGCTCCATGATCACCTTCATGTCTCAGTTCAACAATCCGTGCTGTGGAAACTGGCAGGTCTGGGCCATAAACAGTGACGGCTCGGGGGCGACGAATCTTAGTAACGACCCCACCATCTACGATATGTGGCCCTCTTGGTCGCCCGATGGCACCCTGATCATCTTTTCCAGCACGCGCAATGGTGGTTGCTGCGGAGAGACCAACATCTTCACCATGCCGGCGCCCACCAAACTGCCGCCCGCCTTTGCCGGCAAGTTCTCCGGCACTCCCGGCGCGGTTACGCAACTTACCACTAACGGAGCGTCCAGTGATCCGGACTGGGCGTCCGCAACTGCATGCGATACCAACTGCCTGCGTTCCAACGGTATTCTGCTCAATGTCAGATCAGATGGCGCCCTCCAGGCGAAAATAGCCGTCAGGAACGAACTTCGCGTCCCCGTGGCGAATGCTTCCGTCACCGTGCGATGGACGCAATACGGCGGCCGCTCAAAGACTGTCCTTGCGCTGACCGACGCTCAGGGCTTCGCCCGATTCCTGCAGAAGGTCCCGCCCGGCACCTACACACTGACCGTTGTCAACATCACCAAACAGGGATCCACTTTCGATCCCGCAAACAGCGTGCTCAGCAAGACGATCACTCGGTAGATAGATGGAGCGGTAAATGGAGTGCCCACCTTGGCAGGCAGCACACGCAAGGTGGGCCTCCCCCTATTGACAACACTTCCGGAGGTTGGCCTTCGATATCATCTCGACGAATTCCGATGGCCTCCGCCGGCAGCATCTCGGCGACAGCAACATCGTATAAGGCAAGCAGGTCTTTGATCTGACGAAGCTGCAGGTCACCGTCGCCATCGGCGGAACGGGTCACGACGGCACCTCCGAGTTCGTGGGCGCGTTGCTGAAATTCGTCGAGATCGGTCTGCCAACGCTCGCCTTTCACAGCTTCGATGGAAAAGCCGATCTTCATACGACTAACAGGACACCGACATCGAGTTGCGGGCCCAGGAAGAGTCGTGAGCGGTCGTGCAATTGTCTTCTATTGCACGAAGCCGTGAACGCCGCCATTTACGTCGTAATACGATCCAGTGATGGTCTTGAGGTTAAGGCTAACCGGGATCGTGCCGTTGTTGGGAGGCGGTGCTGAGATCTTGAAGAACTTGCCGGATGCATCCCGTCGGAAACCTGCGCCTGCGTGACCAATGGCTTCACCGACAATTGCCCCACGATCGTTAATGCCATAGGCGACGGTTGAGGTACTGTTCGGTGCAACGATCGCGGTTATATTGCCGAGAGCGTCCCTCAGGAAGCCATGAATCACGAAGTTAACATCGATGTAACATCCAATCACACTGCCGTCCGCGTTGATGAAAGGCCAAGGGTTGTCAATCACGGTGCCGCCGGGTGTATCGAACTCCGTAATGTTGCCGGAGGGATCGCGAACGAAGCCGTGAAACATGCCGCTGGAGTCCTGGTAAAACCCAGCGATCTCGCCGCTGGCATTGATCGCAGTGGGTGTTGTTCCGGAACTTTGGCTACCGGCATCGGGAGCGTCGAACGATGTGTACGTGCCGCTTGGATCGCGCACAAACCCGTGCCATTGGTTGGCGGAATCGCTGTGCGTTCCGGTAATTGCACCAGAGTCGTTAATGCCGCGAGCAAAGGTGTTGACGGAACTGGGAAAGGAAATCTTGATAAAAACGCCGTTTGCCATGCGCAAAAAACCCTGGCTATTTGTTTCTCCCACGATTTGGCCGAACGAGTTGATGTCGTCGGGGTGAGTGCCCTTCGCGCCCGCAGCATCAAACTCGGTGATCTGACCGTTCGCCGTTCAAACGAATCCGTGCATAAGAACGTGCGAGTCCAAATACCATCCCGCGATAAAGCCGTTCCGATTGATTTTTACAGGATGTGTGCCCAAGCCTTCGGCGAGGCCGGCATCAGGGGCATCAAAGGAAACAAAACTGGGAACTTGTGCTGTTACCAGTGAACACAGCCATACAGGAATCGTCAGTAAATAGAATTTCCACGATTGGGAACACCGCGAGTGCATTGAAGTCCGGGCGAAAGTCATGATTGCATTACTCCTTAAGCGCAATCCCAAGAGTGTCCGCCACCACAATCGCGACGTCAAGATGAAGAAACTTGCATAGTACATTCTTCGTGTCATACTTTTCTGAGGGACGTGCAGTAGTCACCGGGGTCGCGGGATAAAAGCACGTAATTGATTCCCGATCATCATGACCCAACAAAGCTGACGAACTAGGTAGCGGTTGTGACGCTCCTTCAAAACCTTACCAAGAACTGCTTGATCAGTAAGGTTGGTAGTCCTGTTCGACCCTTAGCTTGAGCAAACTCCTTTTCGACGGAGGGACATGGGAATCGCGGCTCTATTCTGCCGACAGCGTATACGAGAGACCTTACATGCGATCCTCCCGAACTCGCACCGCAGCTAGGACAGGGAGCCGCGTGGATTTTCAAGGTGAGCGCTCTGCTTACTTAGGAGGCGACGTCGCCCGTAGTTGCATCCTTGCAGCCAAGAAATTGTAAATGTCGTCCACATTCTTGTTTCCCGGCACAAGCTTCTTGAGTGCTTGCCCTGCGTGCGCCAACTGGATTCGAAAATGGGTCTTATAACCTTCACAAACCTACACCGGCGCAACAAGAGATGAAGACTGAGAACGGAAGTCATCGGACGCAGTCGGCTTGACAAGGTCACTGACGTCGTTAAGCTGGAGTCAGTGTAATTCGTCGCCCCAGTAAGGAGATAGGCTGGGCACGGCGGGCAGCCTTAAGGTCTCTCCCTGTTGCCGTTAAAGAACTAGTGCGGTTCGCGACGGCTCGCGCGTCGCTTCCAAGTTCGCTTCCTAACCATGGTCTCATTTTCCGTTCGCGGAAAAACCACGGTTCAGTGTCCCAATGACTAGTACATCCTGCGTTGCGCAGCGCTCTACTCGCCTTATTATCCAGTTGCAACGCTTACTTAAATTTTTACGAAACGGATGAAGCGCTCCCCCTCGCTCTTCTGGTTGTGGATCGTTTCTGCAATTGGGCCATGTGTCAAAATTTTCGTGCTCTTTGGATCTTTGTTTTTTCGCTGCTTGTTGTACTCGTCACGCCCTCTGCCTTCGCACAATCCTGGATCAGCTTGGTCACAGTTACGACCACAAACACCACCGCTACCATCAACTGGACAACTGTTGTGCCGGCGACTTCGCGGGTCAAGTATGGGCTCACGACCAGCTACGGCACTCTCAGTGGCCTGAACTCGAACCGCACGACGGCTCACTCGGTTAGCCTAACTGCACTGGCCCCCGGGACCACCTATCACTATCGCGTCCTGTCGGCCGACGCCACTGGCGTCCAGGTCACCGGCCTTGACTATACCTTCACCACTTCAGCCGGACCCGTAAGTGTTTCAGTCTCCCCAACCACAGCGACGGTCGTCTCTGGGGGAAGCCAACAATTCTCCGCCCAAGTCACGAACACCAGCAACACGGCGGTTACATGGTCGGCCACTGCTGGCACCGTGAGCAGCACCGGATTGTTTAGCGCCCCCGCTGTGACCGCGATCACAACCGTCACCGTCACGGCTACCAGCGTCGCCGACCCCACCAAATATGCGAGCGCCACGGTGACAGTGAATGCGCCGGCCGGCACGCTTTCCATCGCCCCGACCACCCTCGGCCTGGGCAGCGTGGTCGTTGGCCAAAGCGGAACGGCGTCAGGTACGATTACAGCCAGCGGCGCGAGCGTCACGGTCACGGCCGCTACCAGCAGCAACTCGGTTTTCAGCGTGAGCGGGCTATCGCTCCCTGTGACCATCCCGGCGGGCCAGAGCGTGCCCTTCACCATAACCTTCAGCCCCTTGGTCAGCGGAACAGTTAACGCCACGCTCACTTTGACCAGCAACGCCAACCCAGCCACGACAACCGAAAGTTTGACTGGCACCGGAACTGCGGCCGCGACTCACTCCGTCGCCCTGTCCTGGACCGCCAGCACGTCCCCGGGTATCGTCGGTTACTACGTCTACCGGGCGCCATACACGACGTCCTGCGGAGCCTATGCGAAGCTCAACCCCACGCTTAACACGGGCACGCTGTACACAGACACCACAGTGGCGAACGGCAACAACTACTGCTATGCCACGACTGCCGTTGACTCAGGCAGCCGAGAAAGCAGCTATTCGAACATCGTCTCGAACGTGCAGGTCCCCGTGCTCTAAGTCGGGCGAACGGGGCTGGGCCGTCAGGTTCCTTCCCCTACGGTCATGTTAGAAAGAAAAACCTTCTTTTCGAGGAAGGGCTCAGGAAGAGACTCAGTATCGAAAAAGAACACGATTCTGAAAGCGCGAAGAAAGTCGCCGCATGAAATCAGGACGAACTCCCTCAGCCAAACACGGGAATGATTCATCTATCTTGTCGGCTGACATTCCCTGTCCTGAAGAAACCAACGGCGGAGTACGGCAGAAGGACCTATCGAGCCATGGCCGACTCGGGCCATCTCCAGGACTTCTTTGATCTCGCTCAAGGAAAGCCGCACGGGACTAGCGCTTCAGTGCGGCTTCCCCAAGAGAGGAACGTATCTAGTCTGTACGCCACAACGCAAAGGTGATAATCATCTCCTGTGCGCGAACCTCTTCTTCAGCGCTCTCCGTCACGATTTGTTTTCCCTTCCGCGGATCTTGGCTCGGAGGACTCGGCCGCATCGATGCCGCTTGCCGCAGTCTGTTTCACTGCGTTTGTTCGTACAGGAACTCCTCCATCGATTTCGGATCGTGGCAACAGCTCTCATCGGCCGACTTGGCACTGAAATCGTAGCCGGCAAAGAACCACCGGCAGAAGCGAGATGAACCTTTACAAGTTTTGACGCCTTCTGCTTGGCTACCCGGCGCTGGATCAACAGAGCCTTTCCTTCTTGTAGGCCTGCACAACTCAGGCGAGGCCATTCCTCAAACCTGCGAAATGCTCCTCGCTTCGCGGTCTGCGATTCCCTGAATCAGTAGTGAGCACAGCGAGCGCATCATCATCGCGATGACGGTGATGGTCACCCCGCCGAGTTGGGGGCCTATATTGGTATGATGCATACAAACCGCTCGGATTGTCTTCGAACTCGATGCGTAAAAATGGCGGTGAAGTGATTCTAATTCGATTGATTTCTGTTGATTGGATTTCTAATCATCGGAGTTGCTATGAAGGGATTCTTGGAACGCTTAGCTCTTGCCTTTCGGTGTTTCTTTTCCATCCTATTCCATGCAGATATCCCCCGCGACATCGTGCATAAGCTGGTCAAGTCTGCCGGTGCGGGTCCTCAAGCGGTGACAGTTGCTGCGCCTTCCGGCTCTCGCCTGAAGGAAGTTGAACGGCCTGCCTCGGAAACGTTCGATCGCGCTGTGCAGATGCTTGCGCTGCTGCAACGCGATGGGCGGCTCGTCGATTTTCTGGCGGAGAACATCTCCGCCTATCCCGACAACCAGGTTGGAGCCGCTGTCCGCACCATCCACGACAATTGCCGACAGGTTCTCGACCAGTATGTAAAGCTGGAGCCGATTCTGAACTCTGAAGAGGATCAACCGGTGACGGTCCCGGCGGGTTTTGACCTGGCGGCCATCAGATTAATCGGCAACGTGGCGGGAGAGCCGCCAGTTCGCGGTGTGCTACGACACAAAGGCTGGCGCGTGAAGGAAGTGAATCTCCCCCCGTTGCCGCTAGGCGCCGGCCGGATGGTGGTGGCGCCGGCTCAGGTCGAACTTTCATAGCGATTCATCCACATCTGTTCAGTAAATATTGGCTTCGCAGAGGAGACTTTCATTGGCGGCCAAGTACATCGTTGGCATCGATCTAGGGACCACAAATTCCGCGCTGGCGCGCTGCGACGCTAGTGTCACTGGAGAGGAAAGCCGAATTGAGGTCCGCAGCATTCCGCAACTTGTGAATCCGAACGAAGTGGCAGAACGCACGTTGCTGCCGTCGTTTCTTTACATTCCGGGTGAATTCGATTTTCCTAAGGGCAGCCTCAGCTTGCCATGGGAACCCGAGCCGAAGTTCGTGATCGGCGAACTGGCCCGCAAACGCGGCGCAGAGAGTCCAAACCGCCTGGTCGCCTCGGCCAAGTCCTGGCTCTCCTATTCTGGGGTGGACCGCACTGCGCCGATCTTGCCCTGGCAAGCGGCCGAGGAAGTACCCAAGCTATCACCAATCGAAGCGTCATCGCAGTTCTTGCGGTATTTGCGCACCGTGTGGGAAAGCGGCGAGGCAGTGGAACAAGCAGAACTCGCTCTGGCGGAGCAAGACGTGCTGCTCACTGTGCCCGCGTCTTTTGACGAAGAAGCCCGCGAGTTGACGAGGCGCGCAGCCGAACAGGCCGGCTATCCGCACGTCACATTGCTGGAAGAGCCATTGGCTGCGTTTTATGCGTGGCTTGAGAGCCAGGGTGATGCCTGGCGGCGCCGCATTAAGGTCGGCGACCTCGTGCTCGTGTGCGACGTCGGCGGCGGCACCACGGATCTTAGCCTCATCGTGGTTTCCGAAGAGAACGGCGACCTAACACTGAAGCGCGTCGCCGTTGGCGATCACATCCTGCTGGGCGGCGACAACATGGACCTGGCACTGGCGCGCATTCTGCAGCAGCGCCTTGAGGCCTTGGGCAACCGCATCGATACCTGGCAACTGCACGGCCTCTGGCATCAATGCCGCATTGAGAAGGAAAGACTGTTCGAATCACCCAAGACGCAGAAGCGCCCAATCACCTTGCTGGGTAAGGGGACGAAGCTCATCGGCGGCACGATCAAGACGGAACTGTTGCGCGAAGACCTAGACCAGGTTCTGGTCGAAGGATTTTTTCCCAAGGTGTCGAGCGGCGAATTGCCGGCAAGGCAACGCCGTGTTGGCTTTCAGGAATTAGGCCTGCCGTATGCGGCCGATCCAGCCATTACCAAGCATCTGGCGAGGTTTCTGTCGGAGCAAGTTCGCAACAGTCCCGAAGCCGCCGGCATACGGCGCGGCCGTAGCGGACTGGCATGTCCCACTCACATCCTATTCAATGGCGGAGTGATGAAGGCGGCGGTGTTGCGTGCCCGTGTGGTCGAGGTGCTGAACAGCTGGTTGCGACAAGAAGGATTTGACGTGCTCGGGGCAGAGCAAATCCTTGAAGCCCCAGACTTGGAGCACGCGGTGGCGCGCGGCGCGGCCTATTACGGGAAGGCGCGTCGGGGTCGCGGCGTGCGTATACGCAGTGGCGCCTCGCGTACCTACTACATCGGAATTGAAAGCGCCATGCCGGCAGTGCCTGGCATGGAAGCTCCGCTCAAGGCGCTTTGCGTCGTTCCTTTTGGCATGGAGGAGGGCACCGAAGCCACGATTCCCGGCCGAGAGTTTGGCCTCGTCGTCGGTGAACCAGCCGAGTTTCGTTTCCTGAGTTCGAGCGTCCGCAAGCAGGACCATGTCGGCAGCTTGCTGGAAGATTGGGGTGCCGACATCGAGGAACTCAGCCCGCTCGAGGTTACTCTCAACCTAGATGGCCAACAGGGAGCGGTTGTACCGGTACGACTCGAGACTCGAGTCACCGAACTCGGCACCCTCGAGGTCTGGTGCGTATCGCGCGACGGCGCGCAGCGCTGGAAACTCGAGCTGAACATCCGCGAAAAGACCGGGAGGTGAGGTCGTCGGTGCCCTCTCGTTATCTGATCGGCATCGATTTAGGCACGACAAACTCTGTCGTGGCGTACATCGATAGTCAGGAAGTTGCTGATGCGGGCTTCCCTATCCGTGTGTTCCCCATACCGCAGTTAGTAGAGCACGGGGAAGTCCTCACGCTTCCCGCACTTCCTTCGTTCCTTTACTTCCCCACCGAAGATGAGTTGTCTGACGGCGCAGTAAGCGCTACATGGGATGAGAATCCGCCAATGGTAACAGGCGTGCTCGCGCGCCAACAGGGAGCGCTTGTACCGAGCCGCCAAGTATCATCGGCGAAGTCGTGGCTTTCCTATCCCGGAGTGGATCGCCGCGCCAAGATCCTGCCGGCCCAAGCGGAACCGCCGCAGCCGATGATTTCTCCCGTCGAAGCGTCCGCGCGGTACCTAATGCATCTGCGCGACGCCTGGAACGGCGCAATTGGGACTGATGCAGAAACGCGTTTTGAGCATCAGGACATCGTTCTCACCGTCCCTGCGTCGTTCGATGAGGAAGCGCGTGAATTGACGGTCGAAGCCGCCCGCCGTGCTGGACTCCTCAAGGTCACTCTGCTCGAAGAGCCGCTAGCCGCTTTTTATTCGTGGATCGCAGCAAATCGACATGCTCCTTCAGGTGGCCTACCCTCGCACCCATCTCCGATACGAAAGGGGGACGATCGAGATCTCCGCGATGGTGAACTGATTCTGATCTGCGACATCGGCGGTGGAACGACCGACTTCAGTCTAGTAAGGGCTCGCTTCGTCCATGGCGAGTTGCAGTTTGAGCGAACCGCAATCGGCGAACACCTTTTGCTCGGCGGCGACAATTTCGATTTCGCCTTGGCCCGCCGAGTGGAAGAGAAACTCGTGGAAGAACAGACCACCGCCGCCAAGCTCGCGCTGCGACAGCGTTATGCCTTACGCCGGACCTGCTGTGCTGCGAAAGAGCGGCTGCTGAGTGATGGCTCCTCCGAACTCTCGCACGTGTCGGTCACAATATTGGGCAGCGGCCGTGCCGTCGTTGGACAGGCGCTCAGCGTTGACCTGACGCGGGAGGAAGTGCTGCAAATTCTGACAGACGGTTTCCTGCCGATCACGGCGCCGGATGAGATGCCGGTGCATGGCCGGTCAACAGCGTTGCGCGAGCTTGGTCTGCCTTACGCCAGTGATCCCGCGATCACTCGGCACCTTGCCGCTTTTCTGACGCAAGCGGCGGCCACCATGAATGGTTTATCGGTGAACCGCCGAATGGCTCGACCCGATTTCGTGCTCTTCAACGGCGGCTTCTGCGCACCAGCGGTAACTCGCGAGAGGATCATCGAGGCAATCTCCGTCTGGTTCGGCGGAGCCCGAACGGGCTGGCGACCTACGGTCCTCAACAACGAATCGGCAGAACGGGCGGTAGAGAGTGCGGTTGCTCGCGGGGCTGCTTACTACGGCCGAGTACGGCTCGGCATCGGTTCGCGCATCCGAGCCGGTAGCGCGCGTACTTACTACATCGGGTGGCACTCCGACCACGGGCTGCAGGGCATCTGTGTTTTGCCTGCCGGGGTCGAAGAGGGCGTCACACTTCCTCTACTGAACCGGGAATTTTCGGTTCTGGCGAACCGCCCGGTGTCGTTCATAC
>Ga0070713_100002787_pt1 | contig 11420 bp, 12 predicted proteins | sample LARL82metaG_FD_65465 | JGI IMG/M metagenome (GOLD analysis project Ga0070713, IMG submission 65465) | Corn, switchgrass and miscanthus rhizosphere microbial communities from Kellogg Biological Station, Michigan, USA - LAR L8-2 metaG | ecosystem: Host-associated > Plants > Roots > Rhizosphere ... | reverse complement strand
CCGACGCCACCGTCAGCAGCAGGAGTACGAGGCCGATTGATGTCGATTCGGCGGTGGTCGGCTGGAGTCCCGCTTTGACGAGCAGCGGCGTCAGCGAACCGGCGATGCTCGCTTCGGAATAGGCGCCGAGCACGAGTCCGGAGACCGTGATGCCGATTTGGCAGGCGGCGATATACCGCTCGAGCGTTGCGGGCGTTTCGAGGACCGGCAGAAGCCAGGCGGCGAGCGGATTCCCCTCCTCGGCGACCTGCCGGATCCGGCTCCGGCGGGCGCTGACGGCGGCGAATTCGGCGGCGACGTACACGGCGTTGACCAGGATGAGCGCCGCGACGACGAGGATGGCTGCAAAGACCAACGGAGTCTGTATTTAACACGTTCCGGGAATAAGACTGAATTAGTCGGTGTTCTACCTGTCAAAGAGGACAGACATGAACAGAACCGATGACCGCCGGCTGATCGAGCGGCTTCAGGCACGGAACGACGCGGCCGTGCATGAGCTGGCGGAGCGTTACGGATCGAAGATCTACCAACTCGCCCTGCGTCAGATGAAAAACCGCGAGGATGCCGAGGAAGTGACCCAGGACGTGCTGTTGAAGGTCTACCGGAAGATCGGCGCCTTCCGCGGCGACTCGGCGCTCTCATCCTGGATCTATCGCATCACGTTCAATACCGCGATGTCGCGGCTGCGCACGTCCAAGATCGCGCGGCAAGCTCAGCAGCACGAGCGAAACCGCGAAGACGACGAGAAGTCGCGAACCCCGCGCGAGCCGGCGGACTGGTCGTACATGCCCGATGAAGCGCTCCTGCGCGCGCAGCTGCGTCGTGCGGTCTTCGCCGCGATCGAGGAGCTCCCGGAGATTTATCGCGCGCCGGTCGTTCTGCGCGACATCGAAGGCCTGACGACCGAGGAAGCGAGCACGCGTCTGCACGTCAAGGACCAGACGCTGAAGTCACGTCTCCATCGCGGACGGCTGATGCTGCGCGAGCGGCTGCAGGCGTTCACGAACGGCCTGAATCTCCACCACTCGACGCCCGCATTCTCATCGTAAACGCGGGTCCTGCGCCAGGCGGGCGGCGAACTCCAATCCGAGCGTCGCCACCCGCGCTGTTCCAGCCTTGTCGATCTTCTCCCAGTCGTCGGTCGGCCGGTGATAGTCGGGGTGAAAGCCGGTGAAGAAATTGACTGCCGGCAGCTTTCGATCGAGAAACGACGAGTCGTCGCTGCGGCCCGCGCCCGGACCTTCCTGTTTAATCTCGAGCATCGCGACGGTTTGCGCCGCGCTGAGCAGATCTGCCTTCACTGCGGGCATGTCCAGACCGCTGACATCGACGGCGCCGCGTGATCGTCCAACCATATCGAGGTTCAGCATCGCCACCGTGTTCGCGATCGCGATAGGCGGCGCCGCGACGTAGCGCTCCGAGCCGAGCAGGCCGCGCTCCTCGCCGGCGAACGCGACGAAGATGAGCGTGCGGGGAAAGCGCGATCGATCCGCCGCTGCCGCGCGGGCGATCTCGATGATCGACGCCGTTCCCGAAGCGTTGTCATCCGCGCCGTTGTGTATCTCGCCGGCCTGGTCGGGGACCATCGACAGGCGTCCGCCAAGTCCGACGTGATCGTAGTGCGCACCGTTGACGATCGCTTCGCCGGCGCGCGACGGATCCGATCCCGGAAGAATCCCGACGACGTTGCGAACGGTCTTTCGATCGTTCTCGAGGTACTCCGTGTAATCAAGCGTTGCGCCCTTCAGCTCGTGCGACCGCGGACGTAAGTCGCTATCGATCTGTCGAGCGGCAGCGTCAAGCGCGAAGTCATCCAAGAGAGGCTGCACGTCGCTGCGTCGTACACGAAGCACGGGCAAACCAGCTTCATCGGCGTCCGGCACGATCGCGAACTGCGAGTACAGACCCTGATCGGTCCGATGCGTGGGGTCGCCGACGACAATCAGCAGCCGCGCGCCATGATTGTGCGCCGCCTCCGCCTTCCGGTACAACGTCGTCTCGGGCATCGGCCGGTTGCCGTTCAGCGCACTGTTCGGATCTGCTTCCTGCGGTTCGTGCGAGAAGATGAGCACCGCTTTGCCGGACACGTCGAGCCCCGCGTAGTCGTCGTAGTTCACCTCGGGCGCACTGAGGCCGTACCCTGCAAAGACGACCGGCACTTTCGGCAGCTGAACGGATGGAATATTCGGCGCGTCGTTCGGGACCGCGGACAGCGGGTAGTAGGACGTGCTGAGGGCCAGGTGCACGGAATGCGATCGATCGGACAGCACCAGCGCGTTCTCGCGCCCGATCGTCAGGCCGGCAATCAACTCGAACGGCTGAAACCACGTGCCGTCGACACCGCCCGGTTTGAGACCGATATCGGTGAACTGGCTCGAAATGTAATCGCCCGCTCGCTCGAGCTCGGGGCTGCCGTCGGCGCGTCCTTTCATCTCATCGGACGCCAGGAACTTGATGTGATCGAGCAGTCGATCCGCATCGATCGCAGGCGTTGCCGCGGCCGCGGTGACGATCGCAAGAACCGCAGCCGCTGCCGTCAGACGGATCGTGCTCACACGATCAATCCTACCTTCAGATGCCAAGGGCCGTTTCGAGCAGAACCCGCTCGCGTGTGTTGAGCGAGGGGACGCGCGTCTGCGCAATTCCCCGAGGACCGAGCAGCGCCGGCACCGCGCCGACGCTGCCGCGCGCTCCAAACTCCCCTCCGAGCATCGTCAGGATGTTCATCGAGCGGCGCGATTCCGAGAGGATCGCGTCGACCGCTTCGGCGGCAGCGGCGCCCAGCGCGTATGGGCCCGGCGGCCAGAGCCGCGCGACCCGCGCCTCGATGCGGCGCAATTGCACCTGCGAGATCACACGTTCGAGGGCGAAGCCGCCGATCGAGGCATCGCTCCACGGCACGACGAACGAACGTGCAGGCGTGCCCAGGACCGCAAGCGCCACCTCGCTCGGCGAGCAACCGGCTTCCATCGCGGCGATCGCCGTCGCCGCGGACGCCAGAGCCTCCGTCGCCGATCCGATGAGCAACTTCGCGGGAACGCGTGCTTCCCGCGCGGCGGCCGCGATGAGATCGGCCTGGCTCGCACCGGCGAAAACGATCGGCACGTCATTGACGAGCGCGGCGATGCGCTTCACGAGCGTGAGTCCGGCCTCACCCTGCCATTCAGGCGAGCCCGGCGCGAAGCCGTCCGCAATCACGCAGACCCTGCAACCGATCGCGCGGGATTCGTCGCCGGTTCCCTCGAGGCGCGAATGCGATCCGCTGATGGCGATCGACTGCTGAATGTCGAGCGCCTTGCCGGCCGCTACATTCGCGGCGGCGTCGATGACGACAATGTGATCGATGCGATCGGCTGCGGCGAGCGCGTGCGTGCACGCGCCGCCAACATCACCCGCGCCGAAGATCGCGATAGTGGCCATGAACCGGTGGGTTATTCTACCGATACGGCATGTCCAGTCTGAACGGTAAGTGCGCTGTGGTGACGGGAGGCTCGCGCGGGATCGGCTTCGCGATTGCGCGCGCGCTGCTCGATCGTGGCGGCAACGTCGTCATCATCGGAACGAAACAGGCAACGGTCGCGAAGGCGACCGCTGCGCTCGAATCGGGGGGCCGCGTCGGCCGCGTCGCCGGCGAGGCCGGCGACGTACGCAACCCCGCTGATGTGGATCGCATGTTCGCGTCGGCTGCGACGCGCTTCGGCGGTGTCGACATCCTCGTCAACAACGCCGGCGTCGGCGTCTTCACGCCGGTCGCGGAGATGTCGCCGCAGCAGTGGCACGACGTGATCGACACCAACGTGACAGGCGTCTTTCTCTGCTGCCGTGCGGCGGTGCCGCTGATGCGCAAACGCGGCGCCGGCTGGATTATCAACATCAGCAGTCTCTCGGGCACGAATCCCTTTCCGAACGCCGCGGCGTACTGCGCGTCGAAAGCAGCGGTCGATGCGTTCAGCCAGGCATTCATGCAGGAGGTGCGGCACGACGGCATCCGCGTTGCGCACGTGGCGCCGGGGTCGGTCAACACGAACTTCGCCGGCCACGAATCGGGCGGTGCTGACTGGAAGCTGGCGCCCGAGGACGTCGCGCAGGCGGTCGTCGATCTGATTGGGCACCCGGCGCGCAGTCTTCCGAGCCGGGTCGAGATCCGTCCCGCGCGTCCTCCGAAGAAAGGCTAGCGCCAATGGCCGACAAAGTCCCTGCGCTCGAGAAGCATCGCGACGCGCTAGAGGTGCACGAGACGATGATGGGGCAGGGGCGCGGCCGGCTCGCCGTCGCGATGGACCTGCTCACCGACGCGCTCGCGATGATCGGCCAGCACAACGTGTACTGCCAGAGCTCGCGGATGCCGGGCCGGCCGACGCTCGACATTGCACTCGTGATCGAGCAGATCGGAGACGCGAAGGAGCTCCTGCAGACAGTGATCGAGCAAAAGGTCGAATGACGACGCCGGTTCCCGAGCCGATCGCGGTCGTCGACGACTACAACTTGCTCGAGCGGCTGGAGCCTGCCGGGCCCGGCGAACTGTTTCGCGCGCGCGACACGCGCAAAGGACGCACCGTCGCCGTGCGGCTGCTGCCGCGCGGATACCCCGGTGATGCAAATCGCCAGGTGTTCATCGAGCGTGCGCGCGGCCTCGCGACGCTCTCGCATCCCAACGTCACCACTGTCTTCGACGTCGGCGAGCACGACGGCTGCATTTACATCGTGTTCGAGTACCTGAAAGGGCAGTCGCTGCGATCCGAAATGGGCGGCCGTCCAATCAATGTCCGTCGCGCGACGGATCTCGCTATCCAGATGACAGACGCGGTTGCCGATGCGCACGCCTCCGGCTACGTGCATGGCGGCCTCAGCCCCGATTCCATCGTGATCACCGCGAAGGGTCACGCGAAGATTCCGGCGTTCGCGCTCGCGTCCCGCGACGGCTTCGCGCAGCCGAACGAGGCGAAGCTGTACGACTACGACTCGCCGGAGGAAGCGCGCGGTCTGCCATCCGACGAGCGATCGGATATTTATTCGGTGGGCGCGGTGCTGTACGAGACGCTCACCGGCAAGCGCCCGATGCATCGCGGTGCCGCGGCGCCGAGCGCGACCAATCCGCACGTGCCGCCGGAGCTCGATGGCATCGTGTTGAAGGCGGTCGCGCCGAATCCCGACAGCCGCTATCAGAGTGCCGCCACGCTCGCGGCGGAACTGCGAAGCGTTGCCGCGATTCTCGACGTGCGCGGAGCCACTGACGACGACGAAGACGAGGAGCCGAATTCGGTGAACGTCGGCGGCGTCGTCGTCATGACGGTGGTCATTCTTGCCGCCATCGCCGCGGTGGCGTGGTGGTTCTTACGTTGATTTCAATATGTCGCCGAGGCGATCGACGAATGCCGATCGCGCCAGCACTTCGTCGATGCCGGCTTTCCGCGCAGCATCGATCATCTCCGTGTGGACGTGGGACACGAAGCCGAGCGTTCTGATGCGTCGTGTCTGCGGATCAGACTTCAGCTCCGCGATCGCCGCGAGTGGTTGCAGCTTCGCGCTGTTCAAATCGAAGATCGCGAGCACCGGCTGCTTCTCGCGTATCCGCTCGGCCGCCTTGCCGGGCGTCCGCTCGAAATACACCTCGGTGCCGAGCGCCTTGGCCGCTGTCGAGATCTTGATGGAGAAGAGCAGGTCATCGAGCACGCACACGATCATGTATAGGATTGTAGTGAATGATTCTCGAAGTGCGAGCCGAGCCGCCTTTCTACAAGAACGGCTACGTCGTCGGCTGCGAGCGGACGCATGAAGGCGTCATCATCGATCCCGGCGATGAGGTCGACGGCCTCCTCGGCGCCGTCCGCGATCACGACCTCGACATCCGCTACATCCTCCTGACGCACGCCCATCTCGACCACGTGACGGGCGTACGCGCTGCGAAGGACGCCCTCGGCGCTCCCGTTTATCTGCACAAGGACGACCTCTTTCTCTACAACACGGTGCCGCAGCAGGGCGCGATGTTCGGGTTCAAGGCGCAGCCGCCGCCGCCCGTCGACGAGTTCTACAACATGACACCGATCCACTTCGGGGAGTATGAGGTAAGGGTGCATCACACGCCCGGACACTGTCCTGGCGGCGTCTGCCTGCAGATCGGGAAGACGGGCGGCGCGGGGAACGATCTGTTCGTCGGCGACACGCTGTTCGCCGGAGGAATCGGCAGAACCGATTTGCCCGGTGGCAACTATGAGACGTTGATGCGCTCGATCACCGAGGTACTCCTTCCGCTCGGCGACGCTGCCATCGTCCACTCCGGGCACGGGCCTGATACGACGGTCGGCCGCGAGCGGACGACGAATCCGTTTGTGCTGGAATATCTGGCTGCGCGCTAATCGTTGTCTTTGAGTGCGACGAGTTCGACCCTGCCGATCTGAAGGCGATCGCCCGACTCTAGCCGCGCCGTCTGGACGCGCTTACCATTGACGAACGTTCCGTTGGTGCTGTCGAGGTCGCGGACCTCGAGCTCGCCCCCGGGCATCGCAATCAGCCGGCAGTGCACGCGTGACACGAGGGCCCCATCGACGCTGAAGTCGGCGCCCGTCGCGCGGCCCAGCGTCCGGACGCCACCAGGAAGAATCCGGAACGTTTTCTCAGGTTCGTCGTCACCGACCGTTCGCAGTATCCACATATCTCGCTGAAACCCTTTGGTTACCCGGTTCGTAGACCATCACGTGCAGATGAAGAAATCCCGCAAGACGGCTCTCATATCCGCCGGTGTCATCCTTGCCGTCGCGGGCCTCTGGGGCTTCACGGCGCTGACCGGCGCGTCGACGACGATCGACCCCGCGAAGATCGTGACCGTCGAACGCGGCACCATGCGCCGATCCGTCGTGGCGACCGGCAAGGTCGAACCGATCACCAAGGTCGAGATCAAGTCCAAGGCGAACGGCATCATCGAGAAGCTGTACGTCGACGTCGATCAACTGGTGCAGCCCGGACAGGTGCTTGCCGAACTCGACCGCGAAAATCTTACCGCACGACTCCGCCAGGCCCGCGCGAACCTGCAGGCTGCGGAGGCGGCGCAGGAAGGCATGGAGGCGCAATTGAAGAAGGACGAGATCCAGGCGGAGGCGCCTGACGTCGCGTTCGCGAAGCGCACCGCCGAACGCGCGCAGCAGCTCTTCGATCAGAAACTCGTCTCCCAGTCGAACCTGGACGATGCGAAGAGCGCGCTCGAACAGGCGCTGAACCGGCAGCAGGCGGCGCAGGGGCAGCTCGCGATCAGCCGCGCGAAGGTGTCGGAGTCAATCGCGAACGTCGCGCAGTCACGCGCCGCCGTCGAAAGCGCAGAAGAGGATCTCGCCAATGCGACGATCAAGGCACCGATCCGCGCGACAGTGCTGACGCGCGACGTGGAGATCGGAAGCCCGGTGTCGTCGATCCTCAACCAGGGTGCCAACGGCACGCTCGTGTTCACGCTCGGCGACATCGACAAAGTGTTCGTGCGCGGCAAGGTTGACGAAGCCGACATCGGCCGCGTGCGCCTCGGTCAGCCGGCGAGCATCACCACCGAGACGTTTCGCGACAAGGTCTTCCAGGGCCGCGTGACGCAGATCTCGCCGATCGGCGTCGACAAGGACAACGTGACGACGTTCGAGGTGAAGGTATCGATCGACAATCCGGGCAAAGAGCTCAAGGCGAACATGACGGCAAACGCCGAGATCATCCTCGAGGAGTTCCCGAACTCGCTGCTCGTGCCCGAGGCCGCCGTGTTCTACGACGAGCGGCACAACGCATCGGTCGACGTCCTCGATTCTGCATCGCGCACGGGCCGGCATAGAGTGCCGGTGCAGGTCGGCGTTGGCAACGGCACGAAGATGCAGATCGCGCGCGGCGTCAACGCCGGCGACAAGGTCGTCCTTCCCAACTGACGCGATGCTCGAAGTCTTCCGCCAGGTCGTGAGCAACCTGCGGGCGAACAAGCTGCGCAGCTTCCTCACGATGTTCGGCATCCTCTGGGGCGTCATCTCCGTCATCATCCTGTCGGCCACCGGCGAAGGCTTCCGCCGCGGCAACGACAAGGTCCTGCAGGAGCTCGGCAAGAACATCGCGATCGTGTGGGGCGCGCGCACGGGCATGCAGGCAGGCGGCGAGCGCGCGGGGCGTCAGATTCTGCTCACGACCGATGACGTACGAGCGCTCCAGACCGAGTCGTCGATGATTGCGGTCGTGAGTGCCGAGATCCAGCGCGGCGCGATCAACGTGAAGAGCGCCTACAACGCCGCGGCGCCAACGATCGATGGGATCGAGCCGCAATACCAGGACATCCGGACGATTGACGTCGATCGCGGCCGGCGGTTCAACGCGCCCGATGAAGCCGGGGCCCGGCGCGTGGCGATCGTCGGCTTCGATCTGTCGACACAGCTCTTTGCGTCGCACAACGCCATCGGCGAGACTCTGTACCTCAACGGCATCCCGTACACGGTGATCGGACGGATCCGGAAGAAGGATCAGGACAGCGCCTACAACGGGCGCGACAACGACAAGATCTTCATTCCGTTCACGGCGATGGCGCGAGACTTTCCGCGTGCGGACGCGCCCGAAGGCGCTCTGTCGGAAATCATCGTCGCGCCGAGTGACGACGTCGTCGCACAGCTGCCGACGATTCTCGACAACCGAACAGGCCGCATCGAAGACATCGACTGGCCGCTTGCGCGCGAAATCCGTCGCATCCTGGCGCGGCGCCACGGTTTCGACGCCGCCGACCGCGACGCGATCCGCGTCTGGGACACATCGCTCGAGACGATCATGTTCGACCGCATGATCCAGGCGATGAAGGATTTCTTCACCGTCGTCGGCCTCGTGACGTTGAGCCTCGGTGGCCTCGGCGTCATGAACATCATGCTCGTCGCGGTGCGCGAACGGACGCGCGAGATTGGCATTCGCAAGGCGCTCGGCGCCACCACCGGACAGATCCAGCGGCAGTTCTTCCTCGAAGGCTTCGTGCTGACGCTGCTGAGCGGCGCGATCGGTTTCGCCGTCGCGCTCGGATTGTGCGCGCTCGCCAACCTCGCCCCGATGCCGTCGCGTTTCGACGGCATGATCCTGACGTGGCAGGCCGGCGTCGGCGCCGTCGCCGCGCTCGTCTTCATCGGCGTTGTCACGTCAACTTATCCCGCGCGGCGCGCCGCACAGCTTCCGCCGGTCGAGGCGCTGCGGGTCGAGGCATGAGCGTGCACGTGCTTCGTGAGATCGCGCGCGAGGCGCTCCTCGGCCTCTTCCGCAACCGCGTGCGCGCGGGCCTGTCGATGCTCGGGATCTCCTGGGGCATCGTGTCGGTTGTCATGCTGCTCGCCTATGGCAACGGCTTCGACGCGGCGCTCGTCCGCGGCTTTGCCGGCGCCTTCGGCAGCGGGGTGTCAATCGCGGTTGGTGGGCAGACCAGCATGCAGGCGGGCGGTGAGCGGGCGGGACAGCGAGTGCGGCTCAGGCTCGCCGATGCGGAGGCGATCGCCGGCCAGGTGCCGTTCATCAGTTCGTGGAGCCCGGAGTTCGTGCGCCAGCTTCCGCTCGCGTGGGGGGACAAGCAGACGACGTATCTCGTTCGCGGCGTCGCATGGGCGTATGGACCGATGCGCAGCGAGAACGCTGCGGCCGGCCGCTTCATCGGCCCCGAGGACGTCCGCCTTCAGCGCCACGTCGTCTTCCTCGGCAGCGAAGTCGCGCGCAAGATGTTCGGCAACACGCCAGCCACCGGCCAGACGATTCTGATTCGTGGCATGCGCTTTCTGGTCATTGGCGTTATGCGCGAGAAGGTGCAGTTGTCGGCGTACAGCGCGCAGGACAAGGAGTCGGTGTTCATTCCCTATACAGCCGCTTCACAGCTGTGGGACACGCAATATCTTGATTTTCTCGTCTACCAGTCGATCACGCCAACGTTGAACGCCAAGGCGACGCTGGACATCCGTGGAGTGCTCGCGTCCCGTTTTCATTTCAATCCGGCGGATGAACGCGCAGTCATCGTCTGGGGCGAGGCGGAAAACCAGCGCATCGTCGGTCCGATCGTGCTCGGCCTGAAGATCATCCTGACGTTCATCGGTGTGCTGACGCTGACGATTGGCGGCGTCGGCGTGATGAACATCATGTTCGTGTCGGTGACGGAGCGGACGCGCGAGATCGGCCTGCGGAAGGCGCTCGGCGCGCGCCGCGGCGCGATCCTCCTGCAGTTCCTGCTCGAAGGGCTGGTCACGACCTTCGCCGGCGGCGCCGCCGGTGTGATCCTCTCGTACGTGCTGGTGTGGATGCTGAGTCCGCGGCCGTTCCTCTCGGAGCTGCTCGACGATACGAGCCGCACCGCGGATATCTATATGGTGCTCTCGCTGGAGCTACTCGGGATTACGACCGCGATCCTGATGTTCGTCGGCATCATCAGTTCGTTCGTGCCCGCGATGCGCGCCGCTCGCATGGATCCGATTGAAGCACTTCGTTGCGAATAGCTAATACGAAACGAGGAGGCGGGCGGCGCGCTCCACTTGCTCCTCCGACGGCAGGAAGAATTCCTCGAGCGGCGGCGAGTATGGCACCGGCGTGTCGAGCGCGCCGACGATGCGGATCGGCGCATCGAGCGATTCGAACGCTTCCTCCTGGATGATCGCGGCGAGGCTCTCGCCGATACCGCCGGTGCGGGTGTCCTCGTGGACGATCAGCACCTTGCTGCAGTGCCGCGCGACCGCAAGGACCGCCTCCTTGTCGAGCGGCATCAGCGATCGCAGGTCGAGCACGCTCGCCTCGATGCCCTCGGCCGACAGCTTCTCCGCGACGCGCATAGCGACGTGGACGTACGCGCCGTACGAAATGATTGCGAGGTCGTCGCCGGCGCGGCGCAATGCCGCCTTGCCGATCGGCATCGGCTCCGGTGCATCCGCTGGCAGCGCCTGCTTGATGCGCGGGTCGCGGTAAAGCGCGATGTGCTCGTAGTAAAGGACAGGATCCGGATCCGCGACCGCTGATGCCATGAGCGCGCGTGCATCCTGCGGCGTCGACGGTACGACGATTTTCAAACCCGGCGTCCGGTAGAACCACGCTTCGGTATTCTGGCTGTGATACGGACCCGCGTGGCGCAGTCCGCCCCACGGCATCCGGACGACCATCGGCACCGCCGCGCCCCAGCGGTATCGTTGCTTCGCGGCGTTGTTGACGAGCTGATTGAAACCGGTGGCGGCGAAGTCGTTGAACTGCACCTCCGCAATCGGCCGCTGGCCTGCGATCGCGGCACCGACGGCGATGCCAAAGATGGCGTTCTCGGCGATCGGCGAGTTGATGATGCGATCGTTGAATTCCTTGAGGAGTGGACGCAGCAGCAGGAACGCGCCGCCGTAGAGGCCGCCGATGTCCTCGCCGTAGACGAACGCGCGCGGATCGGATCGCAGCGCATCGGCGATGCCCATACCGATCGC
>Ga0070713_100002785_pt1 | contig 11424 bp, 9 predicted proteins | sample LARL82metaG_FD_65465 | JGI IMG/M metagenome (GOLD analysis project Ga0070713, IMG submission 65465) | Corn, switchgrass and miscanthus rhizosphere microbial communities from Kellogg Biological Station, Michigan, USA - LAR L8-2 metaG | ecosystem: Host-associated > Plants > Roots > Rhizosphere ... | reverse complement strand
CAATCGCCCGAGTACCAGAAGTGGCTCGACCAGCAGGTGTTTCAGTTCGCGGGCCGCGGCGACATCCTCGGGTCCGCGGCGCAGGCGCAGGCGATCGCCGCCAAGGGCGTGCTACCCGGTCAAGCCGGCCAGCCAGGCCTGCCCGGTGGCATGCAGACGCCGGCGCCCGGCGTGTTCGAGGGTGGCGGGCCGGGCGCGGGAGGCGTGCCGGACCTCGGCGCGCTGGCCACCGCGCCGGGCGGAGCGGGCGCGATGCCACCGCCGGGACCGCAGGTGATGGCCGGCGCGGCGCAGAATATCGGCGCACCAGGTGCAGGAGGAGTTTGACCATGGGATTCACCCCGAAGAGCGGACGCGAGCATCCACCAGCTCCCAAGCCCGGCGGCGGCGGCGCCGGCGGCACGCAGTGCGGGTCCGAGGGCCCGATGACCAATCACGGCGGGGGCTACGGCGCCGGCGGCAAGGTCTCCAACGCCGTCGAGCGCACGCGGCCACCGCTCAAGGGCCGCTAGCCATGGTCCAGAAGCGGCGCGGTCGCAAGTGGACGGAGGCGAAGGACACCGCGGCCGACAAGCGCGCCGGCATCAAGCCGGGCTCGAGCAAGGACAACGCCCTCGACCGCGCGCGGGGCGTGCCGGTGCGCCAGGCTCCGAAGGCCAAGAAGTGATGGCGCAGCTGTCGAACAAGAAGCGCCAATCGCTGAAGTCCTCGCAGTTCGCGCTGCCCGGCAAGGGTGAGGGCCCGTCGGGCAAGGGCAGCGGCTCGTACCCGATCCCCGACGCGAGCCACGCCAGGAATGCGCTGGCGCGGGTGGCGCAGCACGGCACGGCGCAGGAAAAGGCCCAGGTGCGGGCCCGGGTCAAGGCGAAATTCCCGAACATCGGCAAGTCGTAAGTGCTTGGGTGAAGATGCGATCTTTCCGCTGGTCTGCTTCGCGCTGATGATCGTGGTGCTGGCCGCCGTGCTCTGGAACGAGTGGCGCTGATGCCCGCGCAGAACAATCCGCAGGACCCCGAGGCGCTGCGCAACGCACTCACCCGCGAGGTGACCACCGACGCCTCGGTCATCGCCGGCCAGGTCTTCCGCGGGCCGCAGGGCGACGTGAGCCGCGTGAGCAACGAGCAGCTCGACAACCGCTACCGCCAGGCGTTCGTCAATAACGACCGCCAGTTCCTGATGCAGGAAGCGGTGCGCGACCCGGAGCAGTTCCTGGCCAGCATGGAGCGCCTGGGCGTGAACATGCCGCCGGGCGAGGAGATCCAGCCCGATCCGCCGCTGCCGAAGGCCGCGCAGAGTAACGTCAAGATTCCCAAGCCGCCGGCCGCGGCCGTGCAGCAGGCGTACGACACACCCGCGGACGTGCCGCAGGTGCCGCAGCTTCTGACCCCACAGATGCCGACGTTGCCGCCGCCGGCAGTCATGCCGGGGCCGCCGTTGTTGTCACCAGGCGGCGGCGGCCCCCCCAATCTGCCGCCGCCGATCCCGCCGCCGGCGCAGCCCCCGTACTAGCCCGTGCCGTTTCTGCTGACCGACGACGCGAACAAGACGTTCGTCGACGAGCTGCAGCAGCACCTCGATAGCCTGCTCCACCCGCAGACGGGCCCGCCGCCGCGCAAGCCGCTGACGCAGACGGCGCCGGTGCCGCTCATCCCGCCGACGAGCCCCACCGAGCCGGTCACCGCGCCGCTGGTCGCGCCCGCTCCGCAAGCGCCGCCGCCACCGGTCCAGGCGCCGCCCCAGCCCGACCCCGACGTGATGCAGCAACTGCAGCAGCATGTCATCGACCTGCAGAGCGGCGCGACGCAGGCGGTGCAGGGCGGCGCGCTGCAGCTCGGCGACGTCAAGGACCAGCTGGCCCAGCACGTGAGCGACGTCAGCAACGGCGTCATCAACCTGACCCAGCCCAGCGCGCCCAGCGCCGCGGCTCCGACGCCGAACGCGCCGGCACCCCAGGGCGATGTTCCCCAGGACCAGCCGCTCGACAAGAACGGCGTCGTGGCCTACGTGCAGCAGAAGGCAGCCCAGTTCGGGCTGGATCCCGCGGCGGTGCTGGCCGTGGCCAACCAGGAGGGGCTCAACACCGCGCCTGGCTCGAACTGGACGCTGCCGGGCGAGAAGAACGTGAGCTTCGGGCCGCCGTCCTGGTACGGCAACGGTGCCGGCGCGGACATCATCGCCAAGCACGGCGACGACGCGGCGCGCTGGTCGTGGACGCCCGAGGGCATCGACTACTGGCTCTCGCAGGTGCAGAGCGCGGCGAAGGGGCTGACGGGTGACGAGGCGGTCGCGGCGATCGTCAACAAGTTCGAGCGGCCGCGCGAGGACCTCGCGGCCGGCGAGATTGCGAAGGCGAAGGCCGCCTACAACCAGTTCGTCGGTGGCGTGCAGCAGGGCGCGCAGAACGTGGTGCAGGCCGGCCAGCAAGCGGTGCAGGGCGCGCAGAGCAAGCTCGGCGACGTCAGCCAGTTCGCCGACAAGCAGCTCAGCGCCGCCGAGGCGTACGCGGCGTGCGGGCCCGCGGCCGCCGTGCGGTTCGCGCAGCTATTCGGACGCAATCCGACCCTGCGTGAGGCGACCGACCTGGCGACGAAGGTGGGCTGGACCGCCGGCAGCGGCATGGCCGGCCTCGGCTCCGAGAGCAAGCTCTTTGACGAGATGAACATCCCCCACCGCCAGGTGGGCGCGGACTGGCAAGCGCTCGCGCGCGAGGCGCAGTCGGGCAACCCGGTGGTCATCTCGACGCCCGGGCACTACTTCACCGCCGACGGCTATGACCCCAGCACTGGCGCGTTTCACGTGGGACGCTCGGGCCTCGACCTGAAGGGTGGGTCGGAGTGGATGACGCCCGACCAGATGCAGGCGCGGATGGGCGGGCTGCAGGGCGGTCTGGCTGTAGACAACCCGACCGTCCCTGGTGGCTCGCCCTTGAGCCAGGGGTCCACCCCAGGCGCGCCGTCCGGCCTGGAGCAGGCCAAGGACCAGGGATTGCAAATCCTGCGCCGCGGCGCGGAGGTCGGCGCGGACCTGGCCACGGGTGGCATCACCAGGCGCTTCACCGACAACTTGCAGGACTTCACCCAGAAGGTGCTCGGCGTCGAGCCGACGCAGATCGACCTCGACCAGGGCGTCAAACCGCTGTTGAGCAGCGCGGCCAGCGGACTCGAGAACGTGGCCGACACCGCGGACAGGGTCGCGCCCGGCGGCGGTGGGCTGGTGCCAAGCGACCTGATGCGCACTGGCGCCAACTTCCTGCGCCAGCCGGGCGTGCTCGACTCGATGCAGACGCTCGAGCAGCTGGCGAACAAGTACGGCGGCTCGCACGATGTGAGCACGTACAACCCTGAGGATCAGCGCGCGGCGGGTCAGGCGATGCTCACGGCGGGCGGCGTGCTGGCGGGCACCGACGCCTCGCGCATGTACCACGGCACCGGCGCCGACTATCCCAAGGTGAGCCCGGATGCCGTGAGTGGCGAGGGCAACCTGTTCGGACCGGGCTACTACCTGACCAGCGACCCGCGAGTCGCTGGAGGAGTGGTGGCTAAGGGTGGCGAGCAGGTCGGTCCGTCCTGGCTGGTCAGCAGCGTCAAGCGTCCCGGTGGTGAGGTCGTCAGTCCTGGGTACGCGCAGGCGCGCCCCGACGACTTCACGGCATTGCAGGCCGACTTGCGCGATGTGACGTCTCAGCTCGCGCAAACGGAGCTGTCGGACCGGCGCCGCTTCATGCTCGAGCAACGTCAACAGGACCTCCAGCAGCAGGTTGCCGACTACAACCCCGCCGCCGGCCCCAACGTGCGGCCGGTCGACGTGCCCCAGGACCTGAACCTGCTGGACATGGACCAGCCACTGCAGCCGGACCAGGCGCAGAGCATCGCGAAGCAACTCGGATACCCGACTGACGACCCGGAGGTCCAGTCATGGACCCAGCCGGGCGTGGACGGCTCCTCGGTCTATGACCTCGTCCGCGGCGAGGTCGGAGGGACGAAGGCTGCCGCGAACAAACTCCTGGCAGACGCGGGACTCGACGGGATCAGCTACGCCGGCGGCAACCGCATCCCGATGAACGATGCGACGGGCACGCCGATCCAGCATCAGGCGACGGTCATCTTCCCCGAGTCACTGGACAAGGTCACCAACGCCACGGCCGGCACGCCCGGCGGTCAGGTCGCGGCCCCGTTCGCGCTCGGCACCGGCGCCGCGGTCGGCCTCGGCGCGCTCGCGGCCAACAAGGACCGCCTCAACGACGCGCTCCAGGGCTGGCAGGCGCCGGTCACGCTTGAGGACGTCCGCAGCAAGCTCGAGGACCTCGTCCAGAACCCCGTCGCCCAGGACGCCGCGCGCAACATCATCGCCCCCATGCTCGGCCTGCCGAACACGTCCGTCGGCGGGCTCAACGATGTGGCCGACGCGCTCAACCCTGACCGCACGCCCGATCGAACCCCACTGGGTGGCCTCGCCGACGCGGCCTCGAAGGCCGATCTGCCAGTGCTCAGCGGGCTGGGCGGCGCGGCGAAGCCCGTCCTGAACTCGCCAGGCGTGCTCGACAGTTTGATGCTGCCCGAGGCCCTCGCGCGCAAGAACGGCACCGACGATCCGACCCAGTGGCCCGCGGCCGATCAGCAGCGGCTGGCCGACGCCCAGAAGAACACGGCCTACGCCGTGGGCGGCCTGACCATGCCGTCCGTCAAGGCGCCGAGCCTGGCCCAGGTGCGCGCGGTTGGCATGAACTCGATGTTGTCGGCCCCGACGTCGATGTTCACCAACCTGATGGGCATCACCGAAAACGTCAAGCGGCCGGCCATCACCCTCGGCGAGGCGCCCATCCGTCTGCTGACGGGCGACTTCCAGGGCGCCAGCACCGCGGTCAAGCGCGCGCTCTCCGACGTGGTAGGCCAGGGTGGTGCCATGGGGGACGCGATGGCCGACGCCGCCAGCGTGTTCACCACGGGCGCGCGTCGTGGGGGCGCGTCCGCGACGACGGGCATGGCCGGCATCCACGACCCCTTCCCCGGCGCGGCGGGCATGATCGCCACGCCGCACCTGCGCACCCTCGGCGCGACCGACGCCATGGTGGGCGGCCTCGCCGACGCCGGCGCCCAGGCCGACGAGATCGCGCGGCTCAAGGTGCTCAATCCGGGGCTGAGTACCTCGCGCATTCAGAGCATCTTCCGCTCGCAGATCACCGCGGCCGGCGAGCGTGCGCGTCAGGAGGCGACCTACCAGTCGGGCGCGAGCATCGGCGGCGACCTGGTCAGCAACGCGAAGCGGGCGCTGGATAGCTGGGGTACGCCCGGCTCGCTGCAGCGCGTCGCGGGCCACGGGTTGAGCGAGGTAGTGAGCGCCTTCGTTCCCTTCTCGGGCATCCCTGGGCGGTTCCTCGCCCGCGGGCTGGGGCGGCTGCCCGTCGCCAACGAGCTGCAGACGGCGTACAAGGTGACCAGGGCCCTGCGTACCGGCAACGTCGACCAGGCGTACCGCGAAGGCTCCGCCGGCCTGCTCGCCGCGGGCGTCAACTTCTTCATCTTCAGCCAGGCGATGGCCGGCAACATCACCGGCAACGGGCCCGACGACGCGGGCGAGAAGCAAGCGCTGCAGGACGCGCGCGACGCCAACGGCGACCCGATCTGGCAGCCGAACAGCATCCGCATCGCCACGCCGGTGGGCACCAAGTGGATCAACTACTCGAGTTTCCCGCCGGTGGGTATCCAGATGGCCGGCATCGCCAACGCCGTCGAGGCGTTCAACGAGGCCAACAAGAAGGCGCGCGTGACGGGCCAGCCGCTCGACTACGGCCAGCTCGCGCAGGACGTGGGCAAGGCCACCGGCCAGACGGTCGCCGACGCGTGGTACTTCCAGGACGTCGCCCGCATCGCCCAGGCGATGAAGGACGGCAGCTGGCCGACGCAACTCGGCGAGACGCTGACCGACTACGGCATGCGCTACGTTCCCGAGGGCAGCCTGCTCAACTGGACGCGCAGCATGACCGACCAGACCGTGCGCGAGACGCGCAGCAAGAACCTGCCGCAGGACCTGCTGCAGCGCGCCGAGAACCGTCTGCCCGGCGTGAACCAGAACGAGCCCCCGCGCATCGACCCGACCACCGGCCAGCCCATGCAGGCGCCGAAGGACTGGTCGTCGTTCTTCATCCGCTCGAGCGCGCGGGGTGATCCGAATGTCGCCGCCACGCTGCTGGCCGAGCACGGGATGGGCCTGGCGAAACCGCCCGACACGCTCACCGTGAGCGGGCAGACGATCAAGCTCACGCCCGACGAGCAGCAGCGCTTCCTGGAGTTGTCCGGGCCCGACGTCCAGCGGCGACTGAACGCGCTGGCCAACAACGACGGGTTCAAGGGCGCGCCGCCCGAGGTGCAGAAGGACCGTATCCAGCAGGCGATTGGCTTTGCGCACGACGCGGCGCAAAATCGCCTGTGGACGCAGATCCCGCCCGCCGATCGGAAGCAGCGCGCGGACCTGCAGAAACGCCTCGAGTCGGCCAGCTCGCAGTCGGTCTACACGCCACCGTCAAGCACCAGCGCCACCGGCCGTAATGCGCTGCAGGCGACCGCGCCAGGCATGGAGATGAGCCCGTGAACCAGGACGAATACAACGCGCTAGTCGCCAAACACGGCGGCGAGGCCGGCAAGTCGCCGCTGAACCCGACGGTCAAGGACACCGACCCGAACAGCGCGACGCAGGGGCAGGACATCGCCAATCCCAACCCGATCTACCGCTACGTGTTCAAGGACGGCACGTACGTCGAGGCGCGCGACACGCTCAAGGGCCAGAACGGTCAGGTCGACCTGGAGGTCACCAACCCCGGCACGGCGCTCAAGGCCGACGACTCCACCAAGCCCACCTCCGTCAGCGCGCCGGCCACCGAGAAGTACATCGTCACCCGCCAGCCCGACAACACGCTCAAGGCCAGCGACAACCCGAACTACAAGGGCGACGGCAAGGACCCCACGAGCTCCGTCACCTCCTTCGGCGACCAGCTCATCGGCGTCTACGACGACGGCAAGGGCAACCTGACCACCAAGGTCCTGCTGACCAAGGACCCGACCCAGACCAACCTGCAGGCGGTGACGCTGCCCGACGGCTCGATGGGCAGTTTCGACCCGAAGACGGGCGCGGTGTCGGTCATCGCCAAGGCGGACCCGAAGAACCCTGGCACGCCGGTCAAGGGCGGCGACGGCAAGTTCTACATCTGGGACCCGAAAGCCAATGGCGGCGTGGGCGGCATGGTCGATTCGGGCATGCCCTCCGCCGCGGCGTCGATCGTCGGCACCGGCCCGGATGACGAGTTCACGTACGCGCTCGATGGCCAGGGCAACGAAATCGCGGGCACGCGCCGCCCGAACCCGAACTACAAGAAGCCTGGTCAGACGCTGGTCGGCACCGACCCGAACTCGGAGTGGTCGTACGCCGTCGACAAGGACGGCAACGAGGTCGCCGGCAGCCGGCGCAAGAACCCGAACTACGTCGAGCCGAAGCCCACCGAGCTCGCGTCGGACACCATCTCGGCGGTGCGCGGGTTGCTGCAGCCCGACGGCACGGTCAAGTGGATCAAGAACGACCAGCAGTTGACCGTCTCGCAGGCCATGGCCGACCTGATGAACCAGGCCGGCATGAAGGTCACCGCGAACTCGATGAGCATGGACGACGCCAAGAACATGCTCACCAGCGCGGTCAACCTGATGAACGCGCAGACGGCGCGCCAGACGGCGAATACTGCGGACGTCACCGCCCAGGGCAACCTGGCCCAGACCGCGCTGACAGGGGTCAACAACGCCGCGCAGACCGGCAGCAACCTGCTGCAGAACCGCGTCACGGCGGCCACCGGCGCGCTCAACAGCCTGGCCACCGCGCCGCTCGGGCACATGCTCAACGCGCCGCCGGCGGGCACCGGCGCGGCGCTGGTGGGCGGGCTGCAATCGTGGGTGACCGACCTGGGCGGCGGCCAGGGCGTCTACGACGCCGCGGCGCACATGGTGCAGCAGGCCGACCCGACCAACCAGAGCGGCATGGCCGCGCCCGCGTACGCGCAGATCCGCTCGCTGATGGACCAGTACAAGGCGCAGACCGGTCGCGACTGGCAGCCGCCGGGCTCGCCCGGACGGCAGTTCAGCTCGCCGACGACGGCCACCGACACGACGCCTGTCGCAGCAGCAGCGCCCACGCAGACGACCGCCGGCGTGCAACAGAACCTCGCCACGCAGCAGGCCGCGGCGGCGCAGGCCGCTGGCACGGCGGGGCAGCCCAGCACCGCCACGCTCAACGCTCGAGGGCTGGTGGACAACCCGCAGGGGCGCGCGATCGCCGCCGGCCAGGCGCCGGTGGCCGCCCAGGGTGCGCCGCCCACGCCGGGGCTGTACAACCCCGCGTATCAGCAGGGCATGCTCTCGTCCGTCGGTCAGCCCGCCAATCCCGCCGCGTCGCCCATGCTCGCGACGGGTCCGTACCAACCCCTGCCGTTTATCGGAGCCTGGCGTGCGCCAGTGACGGTGTAGGAGGGCGCGATGGCCACGTCCGCGGATCTCGGGTCGGCACTCGACAGTCTGTGGGGCGCCAGCGCCAGCGGCTCCATGCAGCAGTTCCTGGAGACGGTGCGCGAGTTCAACCTGAACTTTGGCAACACCATGGCCGGCACCTACGGCCAGAACTTCGGGGCTGGGGTGCTCGCGCCGCAGACCGCCTCGAGCCTGCCAGCGCAGCAGGCCGGCGGCATGATTGGCTACATCCCCGGCTTTTCGGGGCTGACCACCGGCCAGACGCAGAGCAACCTCGCGCAGCAGGCCTCCACCGCCCAGGGCGCTGCGGGCCTGACCGGCTTCTATGCCGCGCCGGCGCAGAGCGAGTACACGCCCGGTACGTTCGTGCGCCTGGACCCGAACACGTACGACACCAACCAGTACGGTCCGGTGCAGATCAGCTACGTGCTGCCCAGTGGCCAATTGCAGCGCGTCAACATCCCCCAGGCGCAGGCCATGGGCTGGGACGGCGACCTGTCCAAGCTCTCCACGACCACCGCGCAGCACGCGCTGCAGCTCGAGCAGGCACCGCCCCAGAACCTGCCCCAGCAGACGCTCGAGGGCCTGACCACGTACTCCAACCTGAACACCGCGGCGCAGAACCAGGCGCTCGCCGCGGCCGGCGTCACGGGCATGTACACCGCGCCGCAGACCATCCAGGCGCCGGGCACCAACATGGGTGGCGGCAAGTTCTCTGATCTGCCGCAGCAGACGCAGCAGGCCTACTTTCTGTCCAACGGCTCGGACTGGAACGCGGCGATGGCGAAGTGGGTCGCCGACTCCAACGCCGCGATCCAGCAGGCGTACACCGCCGCCGGCGGCCAGGGCCAGGTGCCGGGCACCGGCGCGCCGCAGGAGACGCTCGCGGCGCAGAACCAGTACGCCACCCAGGCCAACCAGCTCGCCCAGACATTCGGCCAGTACTACAGCCCGCTCGCGCCAGGGCAGACCGGCACCGCCGGCGTCAACGCGCCCCAGGTGGGCCAGCAGACGCAGTCGATGCAGGAGCAGACCTATCGCCAGCAGCTGGACGCCATCAACGCCGCGGCGGCGCTGCAGGCAAACCCCTTCCGCCAGCAGCAGGTCATCGGCCAGCTCGGCAACGTGCTGGGCGGCGGACCGGTGGCCGGCTTCAGCGCGCCCAACACGGTGGCCGGCGTCGGCACCGCCGGCGGCACCGGGCCGAACACGGGCATGGCCTACATGCAGCAGATGATCGACGACATCCGCGGTGGCACCAACAGCGCCAACTCGCAGAGCATGCAGAGCGTGCTGGACGCCATCCCGACGCCGAACAAGGTCAACAGCACCGAGTTTCTGCGCGCCGCGCCGAGCACCCAGCAGATGGTGCTGCAGGGGATGCAGGAGAAGTACGGCCTGGATCCCAACGACTCGATGGCGCAAATCAAGAACACGCTGCCGGCGTTCACCGCGCCGAGCACGTTCGGCAAGATCCAGGGGTAGGTATGCCATGAGTCCGGCCAGGTCACGCGCGCAATTTCGGTTCATGAAAGGCGTCGAGAACGGCACGATCAAAGCGCCGGGCTTGAGTAAAAAGCAGGCGGCCGAGTACACCAGCGGCCAATCGCCGAAAGGGCTGCCGAAGAAGGTCAAAGCGAAGAAGTGAGCATCGACATCACGCGCTCCATCCACCCGGACCTGCTCGACGAGTACACCGAGCAGATGCAGCAGCTCGCCGCCGGCGCCACCGCCGAGAACACCTCACCTCGGCGGCGGCGGGGCCGTGGCGCGCCACCTCAGCCAGAGTCTCCGGACGGAGACTCCGCGTCGGCTGAGCCCGAACACGCCGCTACGGACGGCTCCGCGGAGGGTGCGCCGCCCGCGGAGCCCGCACCCGCTCCAGCCGAGCCGCCGGAGTGGCTGGGCCAACTGCAGGGCAAGACGGACCCTCGCGAGATCCTGGGCGTGATTCGCGAGCACCTGTCGCGCGAGGAGCTGGCGAGCGACCCGTTCTTCCAGGGCTGGATCGGTGACCTGAGCAATCAGCGCGCGCGCAAGATCCTCGAGGACCAGCAGCGCGCCGACTTCGAGCGGCAGCGCACCAGCGCCTACGAGCAGGGCGACCTGTACACCCTCGGCCAGCTCAACGCGGCCGAGATCCAGCGTCAGCGCGAGCAGTCCCAGCGCCAGCAGGACCCGTACATGCTCGACGTGGCCAACTTCCAGTCCAGTCTGCCCGAGGCCGTGCAGCGCGAGGTGCAGGGTAGACAGTACGATTCGTTCGGCGCGTACCTGACCGCCGTCCAGCAAGCCGCGATTCGCCACGGCGTGGAGCAGGAGGTCAACAAGCGCGGCCCCGCCTTGCAAAAGGCGGAGCTTTCACAAACCGTCGGGAGCGAGCAATCCCCTGAGCTAGACGGAGGACCTGCGCAGGCGTACCGCGAGATCACGGACGCCCAGATCGCCGCCATGACGCTCGAGGAGTCAGAGCGCTACCTGGACGAAAAGGGCCGGCCCAGACCCGGCGTCCGACTGCGCCTGACGCGCGGCGTCGATATCCGCGATCTCAGGCGGTGATCTCCTCACCCCTCCAGGGGTGAACCGCTGAAAGGGAATACGGCATGGCTGTAGGGGCCACCGAGTTCGTTGACAAGACGATCGCCGACGGCGTCTTCTCGCCCGACATCTGGTCGCGCCAGGTGCTGCGCGCCACCGAGTCCAATCTCGTGTTCGCCAAAGCGGTGAACCGCCAGTTCGAGGACGACGCCAGCGTGGGCAAGGCGGTCAAGGTTGCCAGCATCGGCAACGTCGCCGCGCGGGCCAAGGCCGAGAACACCGCGATCACGTATGAGACGGTGGCCGAGACGGCGACGACGATCACCCTCAACATCTGGGACTACGCCGCGGTCGGCATCGAGGACATCGTCAAGGTGCAGTC
>Ga0070713_100002784_pt1 | contig 11431 bp, 9 predicted proteins | sample LARL82metaG_FD_65465 | JGI IMG/M metagenome (GOLD analysis project Ga0070713, IMG submission 65465) | Corn, switchgrass and miscanthus rhizosphere microbial communities from Kellogg Biological Station, Michigan, USA - LAR L8-2 metaG | ecosystem: Host-associated > Plants > Roots > Rhizosphere ... | reverse complement strand
CGACGATGCCTTGCGCATTGAGGAAGTCCGTCTCTTCTTCGATGGCCAGGTTGTTTCCGCGCAAGTCGCGCCGGCGGGCGCCAGTATTGCGCGCTGGGATCTCGATTTCGCGCTCTGGCGCGCCTCCGATCATGCCGGAATCACAACCTTCTCTGAAATTACCGTGGAAAACATCGCTGGCGCGGGTCCTTTTCGTCTCCGCACCAGCAGCGCGGAGTTCCACGCGCGAGCAGTGATCAATGCCAGCGGACGCTGGTCGAACCTCCGCAGCCGCGGGCGGACTGAGTCGGCAATAAAATGGCTGGGACTGAAGGGCCATTTTCTTGAAGCGTCACCGCAGCTCTCAGTCGATCTTTATTTTTTCGAAGGTGGCTACTGCGGCGTGCAGCCGGTAGAACTCAGCGGATCGCAGGAAGGCCGTGTGAACGCCTGCGCCATGGTTCGCGCCGACGTCGCGCGCTCCCTGCCGGAGGTCTTCGCCCAGCATCCACAGTTAAGTGCCCGCGTCCGTCAATGGAGGCCGCTGACAGAACCCGTCAGCACCTCGCCGCTCATTTTCCATGAGCCGGAGCCAGTCGACGGCGAAATTCTGCTAGCGGGAGATACCGCCAGTTTCGTGGATCCCTTCGTGGGCGACGGCATTTCCCTGGCCTTGCGCAGCGGCGCGCTTGCTGCCCAATGCCTTGTGCCATTCTTCAGGTCGGAAATACCGCTCGCGGAAGCCAGCCTGCGGTACTGTGAGCAATATCGAAACCAACTCCTGCGCGTCTTTCGAAACTCGTCAAAGTTGCGTCGTCTGCTCCAGTTGCCACGCCCTCTCCGAAAATCAGTCGGGTACTTGTTGCAGACAAGTCCAGTCCTGTCGCGGTTGCTGGTAAATCTGACGCGTTGATGAATCAGAACCAAGCTTCTGGGACGGAACGCCTAATTGAATGATAGTAAAAAGAAAAGCGATCGCCGATCCCTATACCTCGCGGTGCGAGGTCAGTTCCGGCTGGCTTCCCTTTTCCGGCTCGGTTCCCCAGAGAAATGCGCCTTCCACTCGATTTCGTCCTTTTTTCTTGGCGCGATAGAGAGCCTCGTCCACCAGGCGAAGCAGCGTCAGACTGTCCGAATCCTGCATGCATCCCGTGGCGGCGATGAATCCCATACTCATCGTCACCGCGACCGGGCCGGCGCTGCTGCTGACCGGCTGTTCGGCGACGCTTTCGCGGAGTCGTTCCGCTCCCGCAAGCGTATTCTGGGCGTCGCAGCTGGGCAGAACAATCAGGAATTCCTCTCCTCCATAGCGCCCCGCCGAGTCGTAACTGCGCAGGCCGCCCTTCATGCGGCGAGCGATTTCCCGCAGCACCTGGTCGCCGACGGCATGGCCGTGCACGTCGTTAATTTTTTTGAAGTGGTCTGCATCCGCCATAATCAGCCCCACCGGCGCCCCTGTCCTGCGGTGACGATCTAATTCCTTCTCCAGGTGCTCCAACACTGCCCGGCGGTTCGACAGGCCGGTGAGCGCGTCGTGGGTAGCCTCGAACTGCAGGCTTTCCTGCGCACGAATCAGCCGCCCTTGAATGACCAATACCCGGAGGCCCACGGCCACGAAGATCACGCAGCCTATCAAGGTGTCCGTCAGACGCTTCGATTCCGCTATCTGCGCAATCAGCAGCAAACTGAAAAAGGGGTACACCAGGGGAAACATCTGGTTCAACAGAGTGCGGGGGCGTAGTTTCTGAGCCACAACTAACGGCTGCGTTCCCTTCCACGTGGCTGCCATCAACAGGGGAAAGAAAAGCAGGCCGCTCCAGATCAGGTCGAACCACGTTCCCGGTTCCACCTGGTTGCGGGTAAAGCTGAAGTACGAGTCTGCTAATCCCGATAGAAACAGGTAGCCCGCCAGCAGCCCGAAAAATTTCCGCCCCTCCATGGAATTGGTCACGATGGCGCGGAACACGAACGACAAGGCCACTACGCCATTGAAAACCAGGCTCGTGCTCCATGCGAATGGTCCCCAGCTGGTTTGTGCGTGGCCGGGCACTTGGTAGCGGGAGAAATACAGATAGACGCAAATCCAGAAACCGCAGATTTGAAGAAAATCCAACAGGTGTAAGCGATCAAATCCATCGCTCTCCTCTTCCGGATCAAGAAACAACAGCATTCCAAACGGGATTCCCGACAAAAAGAAAAGCAGGTCGTCCACCGGATCCAGGAAGTGACGTCCGGTCTGATCGATGTACAACCCGAGCATCTGGGCGCCAACCCAGATCGCAAAGGTTACGGACAGCCATAACCAGTAGTACCGCCAAGCACCCGTTGAGCGCCGCAGCGCGCGGATCGAGCCCACTACACACAGGACCCCGAGCAACAGTTGCACCAGGTCCGACAGCAAAGCCGTAAGCGCGTGTCCTGGGGCTGTCCACAAGGCTATGCCTTGCAGAAAGACCAGAACGCACGCGCCAAAAATGGCGTGGCGGCCGTTCAGCAGCGTAGAAAATTTCTTTTGCGAAGGCACCCATCGAGGGCGCAAGAACCCGCGCCCCTCCAGGGGATACTATCGGCAATGGCGGACGGAACTTTAGGCAGGCATGCCGGGCATGCGCCAACTCGGCTAACGCACCACCAGCACTTCCCGAATATTATCGCGGCTGAGAAAGAACTTGATCGAGGCGAAATCGCGGAACAGGTTTTCGATGTGCCGGTTATTAAACACCCGCTGCAGCCGGAAGCCCGACGCTACCGCGCGGTGGATGGCTCCGGTGGGGCCGCGGCGCACTTCGCGCTGGGGAATGATGGGTTGCATGTCGAGAACGTCTGGTCCCATGATGTGGTAGCGGTAGCAGGGAGCGTCGGGGCCGGCATCGCGGGTGTGAAAAAAGGCGAGCAGCATCCCGCCCGGCTTCAACACGGACCATAACCGTCCCACCACCGGCTTGACCAGGCTTTCGTCCAGATAATCTGGCAGGTTCCAGCACAGGACGACGTCGAACTGCGCGGCGGGGTACACCAGATTGTCTTCCAGAAACTGCCGGCTATCGAGCACGATGTTGCCCTGCTCGTCCTGAGTCGCCAGCGCAGGGTCGGTCGAGGCGGTGAGCAGATCCTCGCTGTACATCTTGTGGGAACGCTCGGTGAAATAGCGGATGTTCGCCGGAGAGGTGGCGCCCAGGTCAAGGATGCACAAGCCCTCCTCCGAGGACCAATACCGGGCCACCTCGCCCAGCCCGCTGGAGCGGCGAGAGAGTTTTGGATTACTTGGTGCCGGGGACGAACTCTTGTCTGATCCGGACGATGGTCCGCGAAACAGTTTCATGAAGCTGTGTGGGTACCGCGACACCCTGATTATGCCTGAACCCGGACGAGAAGCTTAGTGACCGTGGTCACGAGCGCATTCGCCTCCGTCGCTGAACGCCGCTTGCCGGAGAACTTACTTCCCGCCATCCTTGCCGACGTCGACCTTGCCCTTGAGATACGCTCCCTCTTCGATGGCAATCTTCTGGGTCGCGATATCACCCATCACAATCGCCGACTTCCGCAGTTCCACGCGATCGCTGACGTGCAGGTTGCCTTCGAGCTTCCCCTGGATGATCACGCCCTTGGCATCGACATTGGCTTTGACCTGACCGTTCGGACCCACGGTGAGATTATTTCCCTTCAACAGGATGCTGCCTTCCACCTGGCCGTCGAGATAGAGATCCTCGCTCCCGGAAAGCTCTCCCTTGATAACGACCGACTTCCCAATGTGTGCAAACTCCCCAGTCTTGGGTACATCCATGAGCGCTCTCCTTGGGCTGATTGCCGGTGGCTCGCAGAACTCGAGTCGCTAGTGCGGTCCCTGCTGTTCCTACCGTGGTCTGGTGCTTTCTGGCGGCAGTTCTCCAGAAAGAAATCTCGGTGGGAATCATGATACTAAACCATTCGTCGTAAATTTTTGCAGCCCACTCTGGATGAACCCATTCTGCAACGACTTACGCAACCCGTGCACCGCACGAAAGTGCTAAACCAACTCTCGACAATCATCCTCATCGGGTGTACAACCGGCCCTTCCCTTCGGCCCGTCTAACGGTACACTATGCAAGAGAGAGGGCTTGCGGCATGCTGCGATCGAGAGCGTTGAGTTGGGCACTTCGGATCTCCGCGACCGGCATCGTAAGTCTCTCCACCCACGCCGCAGAGATTCCTGCCATCGCGCCCACTGAACTGGTTCGCATGACCGTCAATAACGAGATCACTGCGTCTCAGAAACCCAGTGTGCGCCACATGTTTGAAGCGCGGAAAGAGAGTCCGCGGGGCTCGCAGACCAAGCTGTACTGTGAGACTGAATTTGCCATGGCCGGTATGGCAATCGCCTTCGATGACAAACCGCTGAGTCCGCAACAACGGCAAGCCGAGGAGGCCCGCCTCAATCAACTACTGAAAGACCCCGCCGAACTGGCCCGTAAACGGCAGCGCGAGAAGGAAGATGCCGACCGCATCAATCGCATCGTCCGGGCCATGCCCGACGCTTTCTTTTACGAGTACGACGGGATCGAACCATCCAAGCCGGGCCTCGGCAAGGAAGGCACCAGCTTGGTGCGGCTCAGCTTCCGCCCCAATCCCAAGTACGATCCCCCCACGCACGTTGAGCAGATTCTGCAAGGCATGCAGGGACACCTGCTGATCGACCCGAAGCAGCACCGCATCGCCCGGATTGATGGGACCTTGGCTAAGGATGTGGGTTTTGGCTGGGGTATTCTGGGCCATCTCGACAAGGGCGGCCATTTTCTGGTGGAGCAGGCCGATGTGGGGGATGGCAGTTGGGACATCGCCCGGATGAGTATTGCCTTCACCGGCAAGGTCCTCCTGTTCAAGCGCCTGGATTTGAAGTCCACGGAAGTATTCAGCGAATTCCGCTCGGTGCCCGTGGGCCTCAGCTTCGCCCAGGCAATTGACCTGTTGAAAAAGCAAGAAGCCCTCCTCGCCGAAAATCGCCGCACTGAAGCCACTCGTAAGTAGGGCCTCCAATTCGATTTGCCCCGGAACCCTCGCCCCGCTGGTTTCTGCTAATCTGTGGCGCAGCTTGCATGCAGCGTGAAGGAGCAAATCGTGCCTGTCGTAGCCGGAGTCGATCTCGGCGGAACCGCCATCAATTACACCTTGCTCAATGAGCAGGAAAAATTTCTGATTGAAAACTTGTTTGAACACCCCGCCCGCGCCCGGGAAGGGCCGGACGTGTGCCTGCAACAGATCGCCGACGGCCTCAGCCTGGCGACTGAAAAGGCCGGCGTGTTGCTTGACGATGTGGTGGCGGTTGGCCTCGACACTCCCGGTCCGGCTAGCGCTGCGGGACGCTTGAGCGCACGCGGCTCCACCAATTTCGTCCATCCCAACTGGGCTGGTTTCGACATCCGCGAAGGCCTGGCTCACCGTCTCGGCAAACCGGTCACTTACCTGAACGATGCCAACGCAGCCGCGCTGTGGGGACATTATGCGATCTTCGGTTCACAGGGCCAGCAGACTTCGATTTCCATCGTGATCGGCACCGGCAACGGCGGCGGCATCATTCTCGACGGCAATGTGGTGAAGGGCAAGAATGGATTCGGCGGTGAACTCGGTCACGTGCTGATTCCTTACCAAGCCATCGCGAACACCCAGGGCATCGATCCACAATGCAATTGTGGACGTATTGGAGATCTGGAGTCGCTCTGCTCTCTGACCGCCATCGAGAAGAATATATTGCCCTATCTCCTGCCAAAGTATCCCGCACACGAACTGGGCAAGGTAGATCGGCATCAAGCGGCCAAGCTGGTGCGCGGCTTAGCCGACAAGGGAGACCCTTTGTCCAAGGAAGTCTTCCGGGTGCAGGCTCACGCGCTCGGGCTGTTCTTCGACGAGATGGTCAACACCTTCGACCCCGACGCCTTCATCGTTGGCGGCGGTGCGCTGGAAACCACTCCCGAATTTCAGCGCTGGTTTTTAGAAGAAGTGCGCGCCGCCATGCCGAGCCAGCGCGAAGAGCAGGCCGCCATCCCCATCTACGTGATGCCGAACGGCGACACCGCCGGGGCGCGCGGCGCGGCCATCGAAGCGTTAAAACTCGCTCGCCAGAGCGGGCTCGCGTGAGACGGCTTGCATCTGGATCGCGGACACCAGCAACGCCGCTGTCCGATGCCGGAAACGTCAGATTGCAAAATCCAGCCCAAAACTTTCGGTTATTTTCGGCGCCCGCGGTGACACGAATCTGGAACTCTGCGTGAGTTCTCTGCGTACCCTGCGGCAGTTCTCCGCGTAGTGTGCGGTTTAAGATTTTCGAATGCGGCATAAGATGCCACTCACCATCCGCCGTGGATTCCTCATTTCTCGGCCACGAAAAGGAATCGTGACAACCGCGACTCCGTCGCCAGAACGCTCGCCACCCGGAGGAATTCCTGCTGCGTCTCGTACCCCTGCTCTCCCTCGATCCCACGCAAGGCAAGGGCGCGCTTTTCGCGAGCCGCTCGCCGGCGGCCCGCGATCTCCGCCATGTTGCGGGTACGATCCTCTGCAGCCAGCAATCGCAAGCCGGATTGCACCACCATTTGCTCGTCGTATCCTGGCGGCACCAGAAGATAAAATCCTGCCGAGCTGCGCACCGCAATCTCGGTATCAGTCAGCGGCCCGCTCACGATGATGGGGTCGGTAAACAACACTCGGCCGCCCGGCTTCAGCACTCGCTGCCATTCCGCCATAACCTGGCGTCGCGCATGGAAATGATTGATGGCATCGATACACGTGACAGCGTCGAAGGAATGCTCGGCAAATGGGGAGCTTCTGTTCCGCCGACAAAACACGAAACTCCGCTTGCTGCGCCAAACCGCTCTCAGCCGCCCGCGTATTCGCCGCGGCAATCGCCTGCTCATGCAAATCAATGCCGACGACCGAACAACTCGTCCGGCGGGCGATACGGAGCGCTGGTCCCCCCGCCCCGCAAGCTACGTCCAGCAACTTCTTGCCTGCACTGAGCCGTAACCACTCTTGAAATTGGTCCAGTTCGCTCGCGGTTAACCAGCTGTTTTGACCAATGTCCTCTCCAAACGCTTCTTGCCGGATCTCCTCATAAAGTTGCGTGTGGAAATTTCCATAATTCGCGTCGTAGGGGCGGGGGCGAATCTTCGGCTCAGGCTTGACGTCCTGATTCACAGCGTGGCGGCCCCGGATGATTCGCCATCTCCGGTCCGAATCATTTCCTTCCTCACCGTCAGCTTTTCAATCAGATCTTCCCGCACACTGTAGCCGGTACCCGCCTGCTCGCGAATCGCGATCAGCCCATCGCGCGAGACTTCCACTTCCGGCTCGATGATGTCTTCCTTCCAGTAGCGCTTCGACGCCGAAACGTCTCCCGGCAAGCTGAAATTCTCCAGCGTCGAAAGCGCAATGTTGTGGGCGCGTCCAATTCCGGTTTCCAGCATGCCGCCGCACCACACCGGGATGCGGTTGGCCTGGCATACATCGTGCACTTTCTTCGCCTCGCTGAAACCGCCCACCCGCCCAACTTTAATGTTGACGATCCGGCACGCTCCCGCCTCTGCGGCGAAGGCTGCGGCCCGCGCGCTCTCGATCGATTCATCCAGGCAAATCGCGGTGCGCAGTTCTTTCTGCAGCCGCGCGTGATAGTTTATCTCGTCATTCCACAATGGCTGCTCGATCATCAGCAGGTTGAATTGGTCGAACTCGCGCAGGTGCTCGGTTGCATCCAGGGTATACGCCGCATTCGCGTCCACGCTCAGCGTGATGTCCGACCAGCGCGAACGAACCTTCTCCAGCACCGCGATATCCCATCCCGGTTTCACCTTCAGCTTGATGCGCCGGTACCCGGCTGCCAACTCGGTCGCAATCTTTTCCATTAACTGCTGGTGCGAATCCTGGATGCCAATCGAAACTCCGCAGGGGATTTCGCGGCGCGTGCCGCCCAGCAGCTTCCACAACGGTTCATTCTTCGCCCGTGCTTCCGCGTCCCACACTGCGTTTTCCAGGGCGGCTTTGGCCATCCGGTGCCCGCGCACTCGATTCAACAGCGCCGGCACTTCCCTGCCCTGGCTCACGCTCTTGCCGATCAGCGCGGGCGCCAGGTACTTCCTCATCGTCGGCCAGGCACTCTCGATCCACTCGCTGCTATAGAACGGATCTTCCCCCGCGACACATTCGCCCCAGCCGCGTAACCCCTCGCCTTCCACCGTAACCAGCAGGATGCGGCGGCTATAGGTCCGCCCGAAACTCGTCTCAAAAAAGTGGACGAGCGGCATGTGCACTTCACGCAAGGTGATGGCTTCAATCTTCATAGGAAATTTCGATCAGGGTTGCGCCGTCGCGTACGACCAGGCCTCATCCCAATGCCCAAGCAGGAACTTACCATTGCCTTCGTCATCCCGCTCGTAACCGAGAACGGCCAAGCCCTGGTCGAAGGCTGCCAAAAAGTGCTCGCGATTGCCGTCCTGCACATCCTTAGCACGATCCCGCGAGTCGGACGAAGCTTTCCATTCGTAAATCGGAGCAGGCACCGAAATTCGGGAAACAATTTCCGGCGCCGGGAACGAGCCATTGCTCAACAGGCTCTCAACTCGCTTCGACTTTAGCCACCATTCGGCGATGAGGCGGTCGGTCGGCAGGCCGCCCTGCAACGGTGAGGTCGTGATTCCGTACTGGTTGATCGTATAGCGACGCGCGATGGCCCCGAGCTTTTCAATATTCAAGTAGGCATTCTTGATTTCCAGCGGGTCGAAGGTCCATTCGATGAGCTCAAATCCGCGGGTCAGCGCCTCATCGCGTTGGTAAAGCTTGATCCGCCGTCCCAAACCGCTATTACGATACTGCTTGCGCACCGCCAGCATATGAGAATGCAGGTAGGGATGCCCCCCGCGCACAGCCGGCACTGCCAGCGCGAAGCCCACCATGTCGTTGCCGTCGAATGCGCCAAGCACCTGCCCGCCTACCTTGTCCGCGACCACGAAAAGCCTGAGGGGGACCAGTTCCGCATCGGTGAAATTCCAAACTTCCTTCTGCAGGGCAACCGCCCTGCGGAGATCTTCCAGTTCGTGGCACTTGCGGATCTCGATCGAGTCGTTTTTCACGTTCGCGATTTTTCCCGTTCCTTCGCCTGCTGCCACAGGGATTCGAGTTCTTCCACAGTGGCCTGCTCCGGCTTGCGTCCGGCCGCGCGCAGCCGTTCTTCCATCCATTGAAAGCGGCGCTTGAACTTGCGGTTGGTCTTTTTCAGGGCCGACTCGGGATCGAGCGCCAGATAACGCGCGATGTTGACCAGCACGAAGAACAAGTCGCCCACTTCTTCTTCCATGCGCGAGCGCAGGTCGTCCGGAACGGGAACTTTACCCGAACCGGCGACCCCGCGAGGCAGCGGCCGCGGACCGGGATGCGGAAAATCGGCCAACTGCTCACGCAACTCGTCGGTCTCTTCGCGCAATTTCTCAAACAGCCCTTCAATATTCGGCCAGTCGAACCCCACATGGGCAGCCCGGGAACTCAACTTGTGCGCCTCCAGCAGCGCCGGCATGGCGGAAGAAACTCCGCCCAACACGGACTCAGGAGAGGCCGTCTCCCTTTCAGTCTGGCCTCCAGCCCGCCGCTTCTTCTTTTCCTCGACCTTAATCGCTTCCCAGTTGCGCACTACTTCGGAAGCTGTTTCGGCCTGGACGTCGCCGAAGACATGGGGATGGCGATTCACCAATTTCGTTGAGAGCTTCTCGAGCACATCGTCGATGCTGAAGGTTCCCTGCTCCTTCGACATCTCGGCATAGAACAGGACCTGCAGCAGCAGGTCGCCCAACTCGCCGCTCAGCTCCTCCCAATCACGGTTGTCGATGGCTTCCAGAACTTCGTAAGTCTCTTCCAGGGTGTAGGGCTTAATCGAATCGAAGGTCTGCTCACGGTCCCATGGGCAACCGCCCGGTGCCCGCAGCCGGGCCATGATCGCTACTGCGCGCTCGAAGCGCTCTCCTGTTCCCGAGGACATTCGCCAACAATCTAAATGACGGCTCGGTACATCAGCAATGCGCCTTTGAGGACGTGTCGGCCAACCCACGAAGTGGTCATGCCGTCCGGCCGTCGGAGGAACCGAATATTGATGGTGCCGTTAAGTTCTTGAAAAATAGCTCAGTCGTCGAACAATTAGCTAATAGCTATTTTTGAAAGCCAGCACAATTACAAAACGTTCCACGTGGAACATTTGTTCGATATGTCACCGATGCTGCTGGACCGTGGTGACCTACCCTCGGCATGGGCTGAAAGTCAGAATCTATATGGGGGAGTGCGTTTGAACTCCCGGAAGGATTGCGAAGTTGCCCAGCGCCCATCGTCCCCCGTTGGAGGGTCAGCACTTTCAGGTCGCCGTCATTGGCGGTGGCATCGTGGGAGTTGCCATCGCGCGCGCTTGTGCGCGCGCGGGAAAACGCACTCTGCTAGTCGAGCAACAGGACTTCGCTGCCGGAACCACCAGCCGTAGCAGCCGGATTCTCAGCGGGCTGCGAGCACTGGAGAGTGGCGAGATTTCGTTCGCGCGAGAGTCCATGCGGGAGCGCGAACAGCTGCTGCGCGAGCGCTCGCATCTGGCGCACCCCGCGCACTTTCTTTTGGCCTTCAACCACCAGAGCCGGCGCAGCGCAATGTCGGTCCGCACGGCGCTGTGGCTGTACCGGCGCATGGCGGGCAGCAAGGCGGAAGCGACAAGGTTCGAGATGGAGCGCAAGAAGCTGGAGCGGGCGCTCGATGCCGGGCAGCGCTGGTCGATTTTCGATTACGAAGACGCCCAGTGCGAGTTCCCCGAACGACTCGTGGCGGAGTGGCTGGTGGAAGCAATGGCCGCAGGCGCGGTCGCAAGAAACCACACTCAGGTCATGGCCATCGATGTGATGCACGGTCGAGCGCGTGGACTGCTGCTGCGCGACTGGACACGAAACCTCGAAGAAAAAGTCGAGGCTACCTGGGTAATCAACGCCACGGGACCGTGGGCCGATCGCACTTGCCAGCGCTCGGGCGTGAAGACCCGCCGGGCGATGGTGCGCGGCGTACGCGGCTCGCACATTGTGCTTTCCCATTTTCCCGGCGCGCCGGGAACGGCCGTGTACAGCGAGGGCCTGGACGGTCGACCGCTGTACATCGTTCCCTGGAACGAGCAGATTCTCGTCGGATCCACTCACGTAGAGGACACGTCCGACCCAAGCAAGGTTTTTCCCACGCCGGATGAAATCGAATACCTATTGCGCTCGCTGGCAGCGCTTTTTCCCCAAGCTCGAATTACACCCAATGCTGTGCGGCACACATTCGCGGGCATCCGCGCGCTGCCCTTCGATTCGAAGGGCGACCTCGACGACGCGCAGCAGCCGCCGGTGCTGCACGATCACCAGGAGGAAGACGTCGCCCGACTCATCTCAGTGATCGGCGGAAACCTTTCGTCGGCCGCGAGGGTGGCGCG
>Ga0070713_100002783_pt1 | contig 11434 bp, 10 predicted proteins | sample LARL82metaG_FD_65465 | JGI IMG/M metagenome (GOLD analysis project Ga0070713, IMG submission 65465) | Corn, switchgrass and miscanthus rhizosphere microbial communities from Kellogg Biological Station, Michigan, USA - LAR L8-2 metaG | ecosystem: Host-associated > Plants > Roots > Rhizosphere ... | reverse complement strand
CAGTTTTAGTAATTTCGAGTACCAGACGGGCCTGAATTTCTTCACCGGGGTGCGATTCCGGCGTGGAACGTTTGCGGAAGTAAAGACCAGCCTCTGGGCACCGGGTGTTCCGACACTTCGGCTAATGTTTGGCTATACGTTTTGAATTATTGCCGCACTGCCGGCGGAACTGGAAGGACATTCCCTGGAAGACCTCGACGAAGATTGGCATGGCGATATTTGCCATATTCGCTGAGGAGCTTGAGCAACGGATTATAGACCGAAAGCAAGCTAGTTCCTGCCGATAGCTGACGCAATATCCCCATTGCATTCAAAACCCCTCAAGCCTAAACCTCGGTATAATGCAGGAGGGCGTGCTGCGTGAGGTTTTATGCGCCGCCTCGAACAGCTGACTATCGGGCAGAGAAGCTTTGAGACACGGAATGCCGCCCGCCGCTTCGTTGATGATTTGCTGTACGCTCAGCCGCTTAAAGTCGCAATCCCAGAACCACATCATTCGTTTCTCACAGCGCTGATTTCAATGCATCCACATGCCGAGGAGAAGGTTGGTAAAGGGATCGATCATTTCACCGCTGAGAACTCCGTGCGTGGGGGAAGGTGCTTCTGCCTGGCTCGCATCGATGGGACAACCGCAGATTTCACTTTCTTTGAGTGCGTTGGAGTTAGGAGAAGGAACTTGGGCTGCTAAGGCCTGTCCCTCACATGGGCGAGTGAAGCATCGTCCTTAGTTTGCGATTGCGCCCGAGATCGTAGGGATCCCGGGCGCCCCCGTTCTGTGCACTATGGATGGTGTAGACAGATCAGCCCGCTGCAACTGATGGTGAAGTTGTAAAGAGTCGAAAAACTTCCGGTGGTTTCCTGGACTGTAACCACTCCAGACTTGGCTCCAGATGGAACCACTACCGTCATGTAGTGGTCGCTCCAGATCGTGACGTTCGCCTTGGTCCACGGGACCGAAACTCCGCCAAACGTAACGCCCGTCGCAGCGCCGACTGCGTTCGAGAATCCCTGCCCGATAATCCCAACTCGCTCTCCCACATGGGCAGAGCGTCGGCCAACGATTGAGATGAACTTGCTGAGTCCGGCATTGTAACTAAAGAACTCGCCGGCATCGTCGTAGGCCCCCGATCCCGAGAGCCCCGAGTTGAGCCCACCCACGTGCGTCAGTCCATAGAGAATTCCATTCGTGTGAAGAGCGATCGTTGGTTCGGGATCCATCCCAGGCCCGACGTAGCCCCAATCGTGGATGCCGAAAAAAGGAATCAGCACGGTGTAGTTCGTATTGGAGGTGGAAACTTTGAACAGCGTACCCGACATCGTGAGGCGCGGAGCACCGCTGATCGTCGTTGGTGGACCGCTCTTAGTAGTGAGTCCGTAAAGGTAACCGTCGCTGCCTTGCACCAGCCCACCATGTGGCGCTGTCCCCTCGGCTGACTGGAAGTTGTGGACAACGCTGTATCCTGTGCCATCGAGCGCAATTTTGAAAATTACGCCTCCGGCAGTCGCACCTGTGCCACCGCTGCCGGTCCCGTAGAGAAAGCCATCCGTGGCTTGCAAGAGACCGCCCTGCGGGTTGCTGCCGTCGCCGTTCCCGTTGTTGGATGTTTTCGAGAATGGATCCAGGTTGTAGTACCAGCCGATGGTACCCGCCGGTGTGATCTGGAAGATGCCACCATACCCGCCCCCACTGGGAACTATTGCGCCGGTTGTTGGGTCTTTTGAAAAGCTTCCGTAGACGTAAGTCCCATAGAAGTTGCCATCACTTCCCGATAGCAGTGGACCAAGAGATTCCGAGGGCAACTGGTGAAGCCATCCCGCCGTGCCTTGGCCGGTGCTCGTATTCAGCAGCACCTGGTAGACATATCCGGAGTATCCGTCGTCGCTGGTTACGCCATAGAGATTGAAGTCGGTGCCTTGAACGGGAGGGGCCACGGGAAATGTGGGATTGGGAAAGCCAACGTTGTTGGTGCCACCAGGGAATGTGTACACGATGGTTGGTGGTGCGGTCGGCGACTGTCCCGGCCACGCCGGAGCCAGCCGGATGATGGCGCCCATGTCCTTGCTATCTAGATGTGAAACACCGGCATAGAGGTTCCCGTCAATCCCGAGTGTGAAGCCGCTGTTCGAATCTGAGATCGCGTTTGGAACCTGGGCGAGGCTGTAGCTGGAAAAGTTCGTAAGCGTCGGAAGACCACTCATGTTGTATTCGAGCCACGAACCGGAGCCGGCGCCCGAAGGCAGAGTCCCGTAAAGATTGCCGTCCGTTCCTTGGGCAAGCATTGCGGGTTGATTCGCAGCGCAGCCTTCGACGTTGCAGTTAAAAGTGTAGATACCGGTGAATTGCGATTGCGCCCGCGCCAGTGCGGGCAACAGGCTCAATATCACCATGGCGATCAGAGCACGATTTGTTTTGCGGCCGTTCATAGCTTCTCCTTTTCCAACTGAGACTTTCCGTGGAGAAGAGCGCGACCGCCGGAGGGGAATCGATAACTGGGTCGGCACTTCCTCTTCGGGGCAAGCAACCGATAAGCCCGGTTACGTGCTTACCTATAAGGGCGAAAATTGCGGGGAGAATCGGACCATCAAGATAGGAATTATTTCTGAGCGACGATGAAGGCGGGTTTCGCGCGTTTCTCAAGATCACGCGGGAAGTTCGTTCGAAGGCCCAGCTCTGTCGTGATACCGCATCAGACGACAACCGTGGAAGAGCGGCGGTTTAGCGCCGCACTGGGGCACGCAGACAGCTGCCCTCTTACGCCCAATCGTCGTTTTCTTCCGGGACCAAAACCTCTCGGGGCGAAAGCGATCAATCCAGCAGAGGCCGGGCCCCTCCGCCCAGCAACCCCGTGTTCATATTGAAGATGTTGTGATGCCCTTCGGGGCCTCCCCAGGCGAACATCATGGAAACCATCGGGAATCCTCCGGCGCGCAACGTCAGGCCAGCGGCAAAGCTGTGCTTCAAGTTACTGAAGCCGACGTCGCCGCGATCCAGCGCGACACGCCCTTGGTCGGCCATGAACTTCACGCCGAATGGGCCCCAAATCGAGTGCTCAAACGTTTCCTGGAGTAACAGATAATTGGGTGCGCGAAAACGGTAGTCGCGATAGCTGCCGAGGGTGAGGCTGCTGTTGATGTCCTGCCCACCGAGCGTGGGATCGAAATAGAACGGTATCTTCGACGCCGAGTTCATCGACTCCGAAAGCAACAGCCGCACTCCGATCGACCCATTCAAATTTCGGGACCGTGAAATCTTGGGGCAGTCCTGGGCCGACGGCGCGCATTCGTTCGGTCCAGTCATGTTGGTCGTCTTAGGCCCCGACTCCGTATAGCCATACAGGTAGAACGTATGGTTCAGGTCCACCGTCCACCGTTCAAAGGTGTCCTGCGAACTGGAAGGGGCGATGAACTCCTGCAAACTCCCCGAATAATTTAGTTCCAAACGATCACCAATTACCGGCTTGATGCGCACTCCTTGGCCGAGTTGCAGAAATCCCGGCTGGCTGCTCAGACCTGGGGCCGTTGCATCGTCATATATCGTCCCGATCGAAGGAACAGACTGCCCGCCTGTACCACGGATGCTGACGAAGCGCCCATTCATTTCTCCGAACAGGGACAGATTCAGCTTGCTCAAAGCGGGTAATTCCCACACGGGTTTGGTTACATTCGCCCCGACGATGGTCTGCGTCATTCCAAATACCGAGGCGCCGGCAAGGGTCGTGTCGTTTCCCAGTCCAAAGTAGTTCAGTTTGTCGAGCGAGATGGCTTGGGCGTAGAGGTTGAAAACCGTAAATGGATGCTCACTGACGACATGCTTCTTGGGATTCGTTGCCGGAGTGCCGGGGCTAGGCTTGCTGACGCCGACTGGCGGGACCGGTGTGTGGATCAGCTTCAGATAACCGCCGGCTCGCCATGCTGCTCCGTTGGTTGCGCCCACGGCGTCGATACTCCAACTCAATCGCCAGTTGTCGGTATTTCGCGCGGCAACATAAGCGAGGCCAAGGCCGAATCCGTTCTGCGGCGGCATACTGCCGGTAGCAATGTGCAATGGATGATCCGTAAATAAGGTATACGCGCAAGCGCCCACGCTCATGAAGTTGTACAGCTTGCAGTTCTGGCCGACGCGTCTGCCCTCATCGCGAAAATCCGCGCGGAACCAGTTTTCGTCCTGGCCGGCCTGGGCGAAGGTCAGAGTTGAAATCAGCCCGAAGAAAATAACAACGATCCACCGCATTGCGATCCTCCTGCTATTTCCTTCGCCGCTTGGCGCCGGTGCCCTTCTTGGATTTGGTTGTGGGGCGCTTGCGCGCTCTCTTTGGTTTCAGCTCCGCGGATTCATCGGCAACAGCCGCAATCTCGATTACGGGTTTGGCTACAGGCCTTGGCGCCCGGCGATCCCGTTCAGCATCCTCATGCGCAAGATGAATCGCCTTGGTGACGGCCTGAATGTAGCGCGCGGCCTCCCCTTCGGTCCTTACGGCTTTTACATACGTTTCGATCTCGCTGCGATATCGCAGCGGAAGTTTGCTTTCCGCTTCCCGCATGTGATCGACTTGCGATTTCAGCAGCGACCCCACGGGACGATCAGGATCATATGCATTCTTTGGTGGCTTCGGTACTGGAATGAGAGCCATATTGAGAACTCCTTCCCCCGCGGCACTCTGGCGCGCGTTAAAAATCCCCAGTCCTAGCAAAAAACCGGCCAGAAGCAGGACACCTCTAAACGTCGAAGTCCGGACAGTCGGTGCGCATCACGTCCAGCGACAGCAGATTTCTGGCAGGATCGACCGCCCCTCCCTGCGGTTCGATGAAGATGTCGGCGCTGATCTCGCGCGGTGAGCGATCCGCCGAATAATCGCCGAGAAAGAACTTCGTGATCGTCGCCGGAATCGAGGCGTGATCGAACACGCGGTTCTCCACCTTTCCAGCCGGAATCCAGGGAGAGACCAGAATCGTGGGCACGCGCACGCCCAGGCGATCGAAGTGAAAGTCCACGCCTACTCCCGTAGCATTGCCATCCGCTTTGAACTTGTCTGCCACGCAGTTTGGAGGTGGCACATGATCGAAGATTCCTCCATGCTCGTCATACGTGATCAATAGCGCGGTACTCTCCCACAGTTGCGGATTGTTCTTAATCGCCTGATAGACCCCAGCGATAAATATTTCGCCCGCCCGCACGTTGTGATCGGGGTGCTGGTCGTTGGCGATCAACGCGCCGCTGTCGCCCTGGTGATCGCTGTAGTTTGGCTCGATAAACGAATAGTCGGGCAGATCGCCGTTATCGCAATCTTTCAGGAATTGTTTGAAGGTTCCGAACAATTCCGGCTCGTTCTGCAGCAGATTTGCGACCTCCATCGTCGAACTGGTCGTGTCGTAGTAATAGACCTTGGCGGTATGCTTGGGATCAGCATTGATCAGTCGTGTGTAAACGCTCTTGATGGTCTCAGGAGGATAGATCGGATTGAGATCCACACGCCCAAATGAAGTTCCATAGTGAGCGAACGCGCGATTGCATATTGTGGGTCCGGGAATCGACGCGAACCAGCGGTTGAAGACGGCGAACTCCAGGGCCAACGTCGTTAACACCGGCAGATTCTCCTTCGGAAAGTAGTACAAGATCATCTGCGAGTGAGCGAGATTGCGCTGCTGGTTGAAATAGCTCGCCACGAATCCCTGCATATTCGGCTGACGATTGTTGGCTGTCGGGTCGCTACCTTTCCCAAAAATTTGCAGGTCGACCGCCGGAAAATGGTGATCCGGGTCAGGCTGCAGCTGGCCTTGAAATTTGGCGCTGGGCTGCGGCTTGACGGGCTTGTTGTTGGCGTCGGGGTTGGTGTACGGATCTCCGTCCACGTATCCGTCAATGTTGGGATTCACCGCCTTCAGCGATCCCAGCATGTGGTCGAATGAGCGGTTCTCCATCATCAACACAACAATATGCTGCAGTTTGTCGAGGCCTGGTGCCATGACACACACTCCTCAAATATGAATAGTGCAGCTGGGGCCGGAAACGTTTCTGGGAAATGCCGCACCCGTCAGGGGGGAAACTGAGAAGTAAGTGTGAATCAACTTTCGCAGGCGCGCAAGCGAACCGCCACGAAATCAAAACACAGAAGGACATGCGCGCAATTGCGCAAAGCATGGGATCTCAACGCACGCGGATGGGGATTTTCACTTTCAATCAAAGTTTCAAAACAAATGAAACCGGGTGCCCCACTTCTGGCCGGTTTTGCCAGAAGTGGGGATGTTGACTTTCCCCGAAAATAACTCGGGACGTTTTTCGAGAATTCTGACGAATTTTGACTCTTACGTGTCAGTTACGCGGGGAAAGAATTCGGCGCTTCAGATCGCGCACTCTGATCATCCGTGGAAGAGCGGCGCTTAAGCGCCGCGTTAGGCCCGCCAACGATCGGGGCTTTAGCCCCGCGCCGATTCATCACCAACTCACTGATTCCCCTGTACCACACTCGCTGTCGCCGTCGAATTCGCGACTGCACCGTAACGCGTCATGCGCGGGAAGAATGGAGTCACTTCCAGCGGCATCTTGTCGCGCGCCGACGTGACTCCCGCCGAGGTTGCCTTCAGTAGTTCAACCCGGTCATCCCACGGATTAAGCTTCACCCGCGCCCCAAGCGGCAGGGCGGACATTTGATCCAACTTATTGTGATCGAGGGTCGGTGCGGAATTCATCAGCGCGACCATACGCGTGACTCTTCCCTTGTTGTCGGTGAAACTGCGGCCCAGATGGGGAGTGCACAGCGCCGAAACTCCGCCGCCAAAGTTCGCCAGTTCACGCAAGAAGAGTCCCGCCGTGGCGAGCTTGTCACTGTAAGGCGAGTGTTGCAGGAGTTCGAGCGCCCTGGTATCAGCGGCCGACTCTTCCTCGGGAACATGTCGGAAACCAAGATTTCGGTAAACCGATTCGTCAGAGAACAGCAGCCGGTCGCTAAATGCGAATTTGCTGCCCACGGTGTGGCCGAGCACAATGTGGCCTAACTCATGAGCGAGCACAGCCGCCAGGCTGCCTTCATCGGGCAGAACGTCAATCAAACCTCGGCTCACCACAATCGTATTGCCCACGCTGAAAGTCTCGAGGGGCGAAGTCAGCATAACTCGCACCCGCACGGGCAGCTGCAAATCAAGGTTGTTGCTGACCACCAGGTTGTTCGCGACCGTTTCCAGAACCTTATCCACGTCACCGGGAGGAGAAAGCAATCCGACATTCTGCAAACGCTCGATCACGTTCTGCTCCGCTTGCCGCATGAACAGACGTTGCGCGAGTAGCGGAGAAGGATCCTGCGTGGTCGGACTTTGATCCTTAATCGTTGCATCCGCCGAATCAACTACGATGTCGGTGTGATCTTCCTCGCTGCCGGCTCTCGGCAGGTCGTAGCCCCAGAGCCGAGTCTGCGCCTTGAACGCGATCTGGCTCTTGGAGCCGTTGCCGTCATCGCCTTCCTCGCTGTAGATGTAGGCCGGTACCCAATAACCCGGCACCAGGTTGAGGCGCCAACTATCCATGTGGAAGAAATAGCGGTTGTGCGGCTCCGGTCCGTAGATTCCATTCAAGCGCACGATGTTGTAGTCCTGATCCTCCACCCACACGCGCCCTTGGAAGCGGCTGTTGCCTGTGCCCTTTTTTGGAGTCACTTCGAATACCAGGCAGCGCACATCCCCCAGAAATTCCCGATGAGCAAATTTGAATTTGTAGGTCTCGCGATCGAAGTTGGTACGATCGGCAAAGATCATCCACGAAAAACCCAGAGGCTGGTACTCGATCTTGTAGAGCTTGTTAAATCCCCCCAGCAAACTCTTCCTGAAGCCGAATTGCCTGGGCAGGTAGTCGCGCCGATCCACTGTGTCTTTCAAATCCATCCGGCCGAAGAAGTAATGGTCTTCCACAGGTATAGGACCTTCCCGCGGATCGAACTTGAGATCCTGCAAGTAAGTTTCGATCAGCGGTGTGCGCGTCTTCAACATGTCCATCAAGGCGCGTTCGCGCTCGATCGCCCGGTCCATAATCTGATCCATGGTTGGGCGTGTTGTTGAAACGGCAGGGCTCACGGACTGAGCGGCACACGGAAGCCAGACTAAGAAAGCAGCTAGGGTCACGAGAACGGCTGGGCCGATCCTGGGGGCGGAGACGGGCATGACACACCTCTTCTCCGAAGTGGCAATGAAAGTAACCCGCATGCGGCCAACCAAGTTGCTCGGAACGAAGAAAAATATTGGGCCCCGCGCAATGAATGAGTTAGGGCCCCCAGGGCTGCGCCATCTGACTGTATTGTTTAAAGCATTGTGAAATCGGTTGCATACTATGGGCCGGTCCCGCCAGAGACCGCGGGAGAATCCACGGTTTTAGAACTACCGGAAACTCATCGCACAAGGTGGGGATTTTGACTCTCCTTACAGTTTCAAAACAAACGAAGCCGGGTGCCCCAGTTCTGGCCGGTTTTGCCAGAAGTGGGGATTTTGACTTTCCCCGAAAACAGCTCAGACGATTTCCGAGAATTCTGAGGGTGCCCCATCCTAGCCGCGCTTTTTGCGGCTAGGGTGGGGACTTTGCCTTTCACTCAGAATTCAAACAAGAACTGTTGAATTTTCCCAAATCGTCGTCCAGTCCTCATCGGCGCAAGCAAAAATCTTGACCGCCTCGTTACTCCCCCGCAGCAGATGCCAAGCCTCGCGATACTTCGCATACTTCTGACACCTGCCGCCCGGAACGAAATGCAATGTCAACTTCCTGCCCAGAGCTTCGTACGGAATGATGTACCACGCATCCGCTGGAATCAGATACACAGCAAAGAAGTCCACCGATCCTTCCTTGTATGACCTTCCGCCCCGGCCCCATCACATTCCGTGAGTACTCATTCCCCCGCCGCCGATAGATCGTCGACTTCACCTGCACCCGCAGAATCCGTCCGCCCGCCTCGACCAGCACGTCATACCGGCACGAGTCACCCAGCGGCTTCGACACCAACATCCCCATCCCCGCCGCCTTCGCCATAAAACAAAGTTCCACCCACTCCCCACGCTCCTTGCAGCCCTTCACCCAACGTTCCCCAAGCAACTTCTTCTTCATAAATTCTCCGATTTCACCTCAACCATGATTTCGAGAGTAGTAAAGCAATTTCCTGATCTCTGATTTTGTGAACATAGACGATCGAATCCCGAGTGAACAAATTTGGTTTGGATTTTCCGATCCCCAAATCCCTGACCCTGGCCGTGGTCCCCAAAACACAAAACCCCCACCGGATTCTGAGTCCGTGGAGGCATAACCACTCGCGTGGCTGCTATCAGACTTTCAGTAGATAAAGTGCATTGTCAGTGATCGCAATCACCAAAACAATCCTCTGTCCCATATTTCGAGAAAGATGAATTTCGATTTTCCCTCAGAATTCGAACACGAAGTAAAACCGGGTGCCCCACTTCTGGCCGGTGTTGCCAGAAGTGGGGATTTTGAACTTCCTTATAGCCATCACTAAATGCCGCCCGCAGAAATTCACTGAAGACCGTTAGCGCTTGAACCAATACAACAAAATTCCATATCCCACGCCCGCAGGATCACTTGTCCGCGCGCTCTGAAAAGCCATGAACCGCCCATCGGTCGAAATCACCGGGTTCGACGCCTTTCCACCCTCGTAATCGTTGAAGTGTGTCACACGAGTGAAGTCCTTCCCGGTTCCATCGAGCCTGAGCTTCCATATATCGATGTTCCCCGATCCCTGTCCGCCAAGTTGTTCGCACTGTCGATCTGCCTCAACTGCAGTGTAAAGTCCGTCAGGAAAAATTCCTTCGACTTCGTTGTAAGTGCCAGGAGCCTTCGAAAAATTGGTGACAACCCCATTCAGCAAGTCGATTCCCATGACCGACGCCCGGCCTTCGGGCTCATAGCATGTGAAAGTCATCTTGCGATCGTCATCATAAAAATCCTGCGCTTCGAGCGTGCAGCCTCGGTCTTTGCTCTCGTAGACGGTCTTCTGATTTATCAGATGCGGTGTCCCGGACAAATCCAGATCGGCCACGATGAGCCGCGACGCCTCAGGTGCCAGATCCGGCGCCTGTTCTGAAGTCTGCGAGAACGCGATCTTCAAGCTCTTCTTCGAAATCGCTGCGCCTTCGCTCATCTTCTGGCCGAGCTTGACGGGCTTCGATCCGCGCTGCTTGCTCAGGTACCAGAGCTCGTTATCGCGCGTGCGGCTGTTATGGACGTTCTCGAAATGCTCGGGACCAATCAGGATGTAGTCTCCCGTGACCAGATGCATCACCCGCAGAAAACTAGCCGCCGGCACATTGCAGGTCAGGCATTGAATCACGCGAGACTTCAAGTCGATGACCATGGCATCGCCGAAACTTTTTGCCATGAATGCGACACGCTGGTTATCCGGTGAGATATCCGCGCGCTCCCCAAAGTGCGTGAGAACTTCGATGTTGCCAGGCAGATGCTGCAGCGGATCTTCGGACGATCGTTGTCCAAAAGGAAGCACCAGGCAGGAGAGAAGAATGAAACCAACGCCGCGCATCGGGAGATCGTAACACCGGCGCAAAAATGGTGGAACTCACGTGGCCGCACAGGCCTTGGGAAGTCGTGGAAGAGCGGCGCTTTAAGCGCCGCGATAAGCGCACTCAAATGAACAGGGCTTTAGCCCCCGTGGAACTGCGTCTACCCTCAACGCCCCTCCCGCTGAGGAATAGGGATGTTCCTCAGGACGCTCGGCCAGCCGAGCTCGAACCGGATTCACCCGAATATATTCTCGACACCTTTCGTAATCCGCCCAATCACGAATGCGATGATTCGTGAAACTCGCCTGCCACACATGCCCGCGCTTGTCCAGACGATACGAGAACCCTCCTTTGATGAATTGCATAACGCGCTCGAGCGAGATGTTGTCCGAAGGTGTGAGCAGCGCATGGACGTGGTCGGGCATGATTACGAATTCATGAAGTAAAAATTTCTTCTGCTCGCGGTAGTGCGCCAGCGTTTCGATCAACAATCGAGCGGTTGTCTCACGCCGAAAGATCGGAAGCCGTTGGATAGTGACGTTTGTGGCGAAGAAGGTGCGTTCACAGTTCATTCGCCAATGGTGCCGAGACAAGGGGAGATTGTCGATGAGGGATGTCACAAAATATTGTGGGCAATTCCAAAATGAAACAAGTGGAAAAGGGACGGTTCTCAAGACGACTTGGGCATTGCTCCTTTAGAGCGACCGTGGCGGAATGTTCTGTAGGGCGAGCCTGGGGGAATGTGCTTGGGGCAACCGTGGAAGAGTGGCGCTTGAGCGCCGCGTTAAGCGCGTCTCACGATTGGGGCTTTAGCCCCCGAGGTCGTTTCTCCAAATTTATGCGACTTTGACGAGGTGCACACGGACCTGAGCCGGCCTGAGATTCCGGACCGTTTTCTTTGCGCGCGTGGGGAAAACGAGCCAAAAGTGCTGAA
>Ga0070713_100002782_pt1 | contig 11434 bp, 15 predicted proteins | sample LARL82metaG_FD_65465 | JGI IMG/M metagenome (GOLD analysis project Ga0070713, IMG submission 65465) | Corn, switchgrass and miscanthus rhizosphere microbial communities from Kellogg Biological Station, Michigan, USA - LAR L8-2 metaG | ecosystem: Host-associated > Plants > Roots > Rhizosphere ... | reverse complement strand
CGAAAAGCGTTTCTCCGGCGGAAACGCTGGAAGCGTCGTTGGTCGGCGCCCGGGGCAGCGAGCCACGTGCTGCCCGACTGATGTAGCAGTCTTTCACCTTGGTTGCGATCGAGGTTTCGAATCGACCAGGTTCCGGGAGAGCACTAATGTTTACATGCATCACTACATAGGCTCCGACGAGGATGATCAGCACGATGCCGATCGCAACCGTCAGCCCTTTCTTGTGACGCACCTTTCCTCCTCTTCCAGGTGCCTCAATTGTGGCTTCTTTCCTAGTGGCTGCCACGACGGTGAGTTTCACCTTGCTTGTTGACTGTGACAAACTGCATCTGACAGAGTCGCCTCGAACAAAGACTCGCCCGGGTTCTTCTGCAGCCCGCCGTTTTTGGGTAAAGAGTGAAAACCCGAGGCGTGCCCAAATTAGCCAAGAGACTCTGGGGGAAATGGGGGGCACAACCCGCTGACTCACGTTTTCCCCCTGCGCCCTTCTATTGCGGAAGGACTCCAACACGCTGTTTAACAGCGTTGAGGGTATGCGCTGCAGTGTGGCGCGCCTTGTCCGCACCCGTGCGCAGGACGCACACAATCTCATCTCTCGCAGATGCCATCTCCCTGAAACGGTTGTGTATCGGTTGGAGATATGCGATCAGCACATCCGCCAGCGCGTTCTTGAACCGCGCGTACCCGGCGCCGGCGAATTCGTGCTCCACTTCTTGGACGGTTTGGTTGCTGATAATGGAATAGATCGTCAGCAAATTGGTAATGGCAGGCTTTTTGCCAAAAGCCTTCACTTCACTCCCAGAATCGGTAACGGCGCCGCGGATCTTCTTCTGGATTGCCTCTGGTGCGTCTGTTAGCCAGATCGTCCCATCGGGCGACGCTGCGGATTTGGACATCTTCTTGTGCGGATCCTGCAAGTCCATAATTCGAGCTCCTAGCGGAGCGATCGCAGGTTCGGGGATCTTGAACGTTGGGCCAAAACGAGCGTTGAAACGGGAAGCGAGACCACGCGTGAGTTCCAGATGCTGCTTCTGGTCTTCCCCGACGGGTACCTGGTCAGCTTGGTACAGCAGAATATCAGCCGCTTGCAATACCGGATATGCGAACAGGCCGACCGTTGCTGCTCCTCGCTGACTGGCTTTGTCCTTGAATTGTGTCATCCGCTGCAATTCCCCGAAGCTGGTAAGGCAGTTCAAAATCCACGCAAGTTCGGCATGCTCGGTGATGTGCGATTGCACAAACAATGCAGAGCGGGCCGGATCAACACCAATGGCAAGAAGAAGCGCTACAGTCGATAGTGTCCTGTCGGTGAGTGTCTGCGGGTCTTGGGCCACCGTAATCGCATGAAGGTCGGCCAGCAGGTAGAAGCTTTCAAGTTCTTTCTGGTGCGCAACCCAGTGGCGCAAAGCTCCGATGTAGTTGCCAAGATGAATCTCCCCGCTCGGTTGAATACCTGACAGAATGCGCATGATCAACTCACTGGACTCTTTCAGCCGGGCTCGTTCAACAAATGAAAAGTGCAGAATAGGTCAGGCGGCCGCGATTGGGAACCGCATCGATCCGCGAGCTTTCTCCGCAAAGCCATTTGAAGCTCCGTAATAACAATTCAGGTCCTATTCACCGTTGTCCTTGCTTTTTAAGCGACCTGCTCTTGCGGATCAGAGCACAGCGTACAAGATTTGATTGCGGCGCTGAACTGCGCAAGGGATCGGTACGCTTCTTGGCCGACGTTGGCCTTGATCGTGCAAAAGGCTTCTACAAGGGCCTGTTGATCACGCTCCGAGAGGATCTTGTCCGCGATAGGTAGCAAAAGGTAATCCTCTTTCCAAATGTGATCACAATAGAGCTCTGCAAGAGAATGCAGGCTGTCCACCAGGGTATTGTCCAAAGTGTCCTTCGTTCTTGCATAGGCTCCCACAGCGTTTGAGAGCTGATGAACCAGTGCACCCAGTTTGTCATCCTCGCGCAAGAGTGCTGCCATGGGGTAAGTTCCCGCCGGAAGCCCCCTTTGTCTGAGCATGCTGAACAGCCACTTTTCTTCCTGGTGGTGACATTGCTCGGCATACAAATGCAGGAAATTAACCAGAGCTTCTAAGACATTCACAGGCACGGGTGTGCCTTGCTGCAGTTCATCGGCAAAAACACCGCACGCCTCGGCAACCTTCGCGATCTTTCGATGCTCGATTTCCAGGCTCTCTGTAGCTTTCATATCGCGTCTCTCCTCCTTGCTACTTCTATTTCCACCCGAACGCCCCGCCAAGCGCAATGGAGGAGAAGTACTCTCAAAAGGCATTTTTGTACCACTTGATTGCGCTGGCGCGTTGCTGGAGTACTGCCCAGTTCAATTTGGGATAGAATGGCAACTCAGCACTTCACGCTGCCGGAGCAGCCAGGATGGCCGGCGTCTCTTACCGTATTAAACCCATACATGCCAAGGCTCTGGTGTGCGTATTGGGCCTGTTGGTGTTCGCGATCGACATGGTTGTTCCTGCCGATCTCAATGTAGCCATTTTTTATTCTTTCGTGGTTGTGCTGTGCGCCTGGACGCAATCCCTGAGATTTCTCTGGATTACTGCAGCAATCTTTGCAGGTTTAACCATGCCCGGCCTGCTGCTCTCGCCACCTGCCGTTTCAGTGCCTCTCTCCTGGGTGGATTGGGCTAATCGTTTCTTCGGCCTCTGCGCGGTCCTGCTAGTGGCCGCATTCATCGATCTCCGCATGCGAAGCTTCCGTTTACTGCGAGCCACAATGGCCGCCAAAGAGTTTGCCGAAAAAGGGCTCCGCGAGAGTGAAGCGCGCTTGAATCTGGCTCAACTGGCCGGGCATATCGGCAGTTGGGAATGGAACCCCGCAAACGGCGCGTACACATGGTCGGAAGAGTGCTATCAAATATTCGGCATGGATACCGGAGATGAAGCCTTTGCCTCGAAATGGATGAGCAGGATCGATGCTATTGATCTGAACGCGTTGAAGACGGCCATGACGAACTGCTCGGGCGAGCCTGAGTTCGAACTTGACTACCGTTACCAACACCCTTCCCGAGGAATGCGCTGGATCCACGCCCGGGCCAGAATGTTCGCAAGCACAAATGCCGGCTCGCATTTCTTCGGTATCGCCCACGACATTACGGAACGGAAGCAGATGGAGTCCATCCTCCAGCAGTCACACTCTATGCTGGAGGTTCTGGTTGAACAACGGACGGAGGACCTGCGAAGGCTCTCCGCTGAGCTATTGCAGGCGCAAGATGAAGAGCGGCGCAGACTTGCCCGTGAGCTTCATGACAGCTTTGGCCAAAACCTCGCGGTATTGAAGATTAATCTCGATCAACTCGCTGGCGCGGGTCCTTTCACGGAACTCGCACGGAAACGCAACGCCGAACTGTTGTCGGAGTGCCTGGAAACAGTTGCGCGCTGTATTGTCGAGACCCGCACGATGTCCCATCTTCTGCATCCGCCATTGTTGGATGAAGCCGGCTTTGCTTCTGCAGCGCGCTGGTACGTTGAAGGCTTCTCGAAGCGGAGCAAGGTCGATGTACGTTTGGACTTGCCCGACGGCCTCCCTCGATTTCCGGACGCCGTTGAACTGGCGTTCTTTCGTGCTCTGCAGGAGAGCCTCACGAACGTGCATCGCTACTCCGGTGCCTCTGCCGTAGATATCAAGGTAGCCGTCGATAGAGAGGAAGTCTCATTGACAGTTCGAGATTATGGTCGGGGCATCGCGGCAGAAACCATACGAAAGTTTCGCGATCATGGGTCCGGGGTTGGAATCGGTTTATCGGGCATGCGCGAGCGCATGATGGAGTTAGGCGGTCGATTAGAACTGTCCTCCGATGGCGGAGGCACTACGGTGTGTGCTCGGGTACCGATATCCAAGCCACACACGAAAATGGTGCGCTCGACGAACGTCGCCTGACGTTTTGGCCGATTGTGGACATTGCCTCCCGTTTAGCAAGGCAGCATTTCTTCGACCGCGGTGGCACGCGGGAAAAGTATGTTGTTCTCCAAATGAATGTGCTGGTGGAGGTCTGTCTCCAAATCCGCCAGCGCTCTGAAAACTGAACGATAAGTCATGCAAGCGTCTTCGGGAACACGGTAGTTGCCGCTGGCTTGACGGATCGCTCGTAGCTTGTCGCCAGCAGAATCATGCTGAAAGACTAGCGTTGCCACCGGACCACGCAAAGAGCTCAATCCCGAGGGTTCAGCTGTTCGTTGCCCTGTGCCACACTCCTCCATTCGCGTAATGTACGGGAACAAGACAATCTCTTCGTCGATCATGTGGTCAAGGAGTTCACTCGCAAGGGCTTCAAACTCGCCGGTAATACGCTGCAGCTCAGGGTGATTTGTGCCATGGACGGAGAGGACCTTGCGGAGCATAGGGGTGATTCTGGCGATCTCTCCTCGGGTGTACTTGTGATGCGTGCCCCTGATATGCGCGATTAGCGACGCCAGCGATTCTTGGGCCCAGTCGCGCATCTGTCCAGCCCCTAGTTTCTTATCTTGGGTCCCTTGTATTAACTGCAGCACATCCTGAGCGGATATATTTGATGACGCGCACGCATCTTCTAAAGACTTCTTTCCTCCACAACAGTAATCGATTCCGAAGTCTTCGAATATGCGTGTCGCTTCAGGTATACGTGCCGCTATTTCACCCAATGTCGTCGCTGCTGTGATGGTCCTCATGAGTCCTCCTCTCGAATTCGTCAGCGCAGAAACAATTTCTCAGTGCCCGTGCGGTCAGGCCTTAATGCGAAATGCCCTGGGGGTAAGCCACTGTCAACAGAAAGGCGCTCTCCTCCAAGGCTTCGACGTCGTGGACGATGGCGCGGTCAAGCACTACCATTTTGCCTTTGGGCAAATCGAAAATCTGGCCATCCGCATGTATACGAATGTGTCCTTGGACCGTCTGGACGCAGATCCGCCCAGGATTGTGGTGTTTCGGAATTCGGGTGCGCGCTCTCATTGTCCTCAACGTGATCTGCAGGTCCGGATACTGGATGAGAACCTTGCGGGCGATTCCTGTCGACCACTGAGGGCTGCGGTGTAGTTGTGCGATTTCCGAATCCAGGTCGAGTTGCGTGGAAGATACCGGCATCGAAGGTAAGGGGTTTGCTGAACCGGCTTGCTGAACGGCAGTCTGTGTTTGCATCCTGAACTTCCTTTCTGTGAGCAACTTCAGCGTACCGCCGTAACTGTGAGCTGGCTATGGAACGGAAATCCTCCTCAGTAGGACAAAAATCACATCTCGGCCACAGGAGACTTACCTATTGTTTGACGCTTCGACCAAGCTGCTTTTCCACGTGGGGCACCGTGGTATTCAGCAGATCCGCCCGGTCGCCATAATCATCCAAGCGAATGAGAATCAGAACCCGGTCCGTCTTCTTGCGGATCGCCTCGCGGCATCGCTTGGCAATGTCCATCAACGCGTCCCACTCTCCCTCGATCAGGGTTCCGAAGGCAGTGACTCGATAGGGTAGCCCGCTTTCATCGATTAACCCGATTAGCTCTGCAAGGTCTGCACTTAGTGACCGCCCACGTGCCAGCGGAATTACAGTTAACTCCATCAGCATGTTTCCACCTCCTGCTTGAGACAAATTCAAGATCGCGAATCGTGGATGCAGCCAACCGCAGCAATGTCTCTCACATGCAGTATGTCCGTCTTTTTCCGAAGTACACGTGCTGCATTGCCCTCTGACTATGAAGATGCGAGCCTGGGCCACAGAGCCCTCAGAGCTTTCGAATCGCACGATCGAGAGCTTTGATAACGCAGAGAGAGGTTAAGGAGCGGGGACATGCCGAGCAAATCCCCATTAAAGATCTAACGCGTCATCATCGATGCCACACTCCTAAACAATGCATGATTGCGGTCTTCGTAGACGCTCGCAGCGCTACTGCGCTCGCCCGAAAACCCACTAAAGGTGCGGGGCGCGATTCATGTTTCTGCAGCGATTGCGCCAGTTGCCCCGTGGCCGGACCTTAATCACCTACTGCACCTGAAACGGAGACAAGGGCAGCGCCCGGGTGGTGCACGAATTGAAAGAGCGTGGGTTTGTCGACGTTTACCCGCTGCGGGGAGGGTTCAAGGCTTGGCAGAAGGCCGGCCTTCCCGTCGAACCTGTGCAGGACACAATGCAGAAGGCATTCTTACGCACTCAGGCGTGCAGGCCCGGTGAGAAGCATTTCCCCCGACTGCGTGAGACCCGCTAGCAGAAGGTGGAAGTACACCAGTCCAGCATATGGGCGCCATCTTTGAACGGCACGACGCACTCCCGGGTAATCCAATGGACCCTCATGCCCGAGCCAGCGTGCAAGGCGGTTTCGCGCACCGACATCGTCGCCGGGGAAGACATCGATTCGACCAAGCCCACGCAACAAGGAGTATTCGGCCGTCCATCGTCCGACCCCGTGCAATTCCATTAGCCGCTTAACAGCACCATGGTTGTCCATAAGGTCCAGGCCGTCCAAACGGACGTCCCCTTTGAGAATTCCACGTGACAACTCTAATAGCGATCGCGCCTTGCCGTAGCTGAATCCCAGATGGCGCAACCTGTGGGCATTCAGGTGCGCCAGATTTTCGGGCGTGGGGAATGCAGTCTGGCTGGCCTCGCTGGAAATAGTCGCAGGTGCGCATTCACGAGCCATGCGGTTCAGCAGCTCGATGCCAACGGTTAACGACAGTTGTTGGCAAGCGACTGCGTTGACCAGTGCTTCAAAAACGCTTGGGAATCGCGGGGGTTTGAGTCCGCGAAACTCATCGACCAGGGGCGCAAGGCGCCGGTCGCGACTGGCCATGGCATAAAAAGGAACGAGGTCAATTTCTAGTCCCAGCATCTGGGTTAGCAGCTGTGAGACTGTAGTCCGCGCGATCGGGCCTGGAGGCCCGGTCACCACGGTAATTAACTCAGGGTTATTGATCGACCCTGTTTGCCTGACGGCGATCTCCAGTGGAGTGCTATCGATCACCAGCACCCGCCGATACGTTGTTCCATCCCAACGATCGACGACGTTGCGGGCTCGTCGGCGGAGGGCCCAGGCCGTTAGCTCCAGGCGAAACGGTGGCTTCGGTTTCAAGACAAACGTGAACGAACGCATTGTCTCCTCAACGTGCGGCTCTGACCCATCGAAGCTTCTTAAGGGAACTACTTGTGGCAGTGTGCGTAATGCTTTGCATTGATCTCGGCAAAGTGCTTCCACTTCTCGGGTAGATCATCCAGAGCAAAGATCGCCGATACCGGGCAAACCGGGACACAAGCGCCACAATCAATGCACTCCACTGGGTCGATGTAAAGCTGAGTATCGGTTGCGAAAGAGTCTTCGTTCTTGCGCGGATGAATGCAGTCAACCGGGCAGGCATCCACACAGGCGGTGTCTTTGGTTCCAATGCAAGGTTCAGCGATTACGTATGCCATACAATTGCGGACCTCCTGAATCTTCAGCATAAGCTGCGACATCAGAAAGGGCTGTGACAAAAGTCATGGGGACGCCTCGGAATGAGATTGGAGCCGCAGGCAGGATCTGGCCTCTGAATCAGTTCTATACTTATCGTAGTACGATGTACCGAAAGTCCCGCGGAATTGTAAATGCTTGAGAGCGAACTGTTTGCATTGCTGGAGCATACCTCCGACGTCGCCTTCGTGCTCTCGAATGAAGGGACGATCCAGTATTGGAACAAGGCAGCAGAACGGCTTCTTGGATATTCCAGCAAAGAGGTCCTGCATAAGACCTGCTATGAAGTGCTGCAGGGCACCGGGCCGCTCGGAACGCAGGTTTGCCATGAAGGCTGCACAGTCATGGATTGTGCGGGCAAACAGACGGAAATACCAAATTTTGATATGAGCGTGAGAACCCGATCCGGCCAGAGGATCTGGATCAACATGTCAACTTTGATCTTCGATAACCAGCGGACCGGCCAGCGGTCGCTCATCCATCTGGCACACGACATTACCGAGCAGAAGACAACCGAGCAACTCGTGCGCAAGGTGGTGGACCTATCGCAACAGCTCGGTGATATTGGCCCGAGCGTTGGGCGGCCCACCCCAATATCGCCACTTTCCGATCAAGAGAAGCACATCCTACGCCTGTTTGCCGAAGGAAAGGACTCGCCGGACGTCGCTAAGGCACTTAGCATCACTCTGCAGACTCTCCGGAACCATCTGCATCATATTAATCAGAAGCTTCGCACCCACAATCGACTGGAAGCAGTCATGAACGCTCTGCAGCGAAAATTGATCTAGTGAACGGCTGTTATGTCTGTGCCCATGCACGGTATGGATGTTTCATTGAACTCCTTCGGCAAATTGTGCGAAACAAGATGTGAAGGAGGTCACATGATTTCAAGATGTGCCAACCCGGCCTGCAATAAACCTTTTCATTACTTGCGTGGCGGGCGTTTGTACCGGTTCGACGGCAGAACGACATCGGCCGATCCAAAGGTTGTCGCCAATGCTGTGTACACCGTCTCGCCAAGTCACATGTCAGTTTTCTTTTGGCTGTGCAAGGAGTGCTCGTCAAAACTGTTGCTGCGCTTTGACGGAAGTTCGGTCGCGGTAGTCCCCGCACAACTGTCCGGGCACGACAGTGATCCTCCCGTTATTCACAGCGGAACGTTTGGGATGGAGGGGACGAACTTGCACGAGATCGGTCGCTAATGCGATACGAAGCAAGAGCTAAGTAGTACGAGGTGCAGTATGGATATTCTGGCGTCTGCCGCTATTCAAATGCCGTGTTCCCATTGCGGACAGCCCTACTCGGTTCCACTCTGCGATATTCTCCTGTCGCACAAGATCATGCACGACGGCTGCCCGGTTACCCAGGAAACGGAGTGTCCGCCTGTCTTCCAGTCGCGCCTTGCGACGCAGTCTGCGATTGAAAACCTCCGACGTGCCTGGCGCCGGTTAGAGAAAAAGGCCCAGCAAGATGGAGGCGAACTGGTGTTGCTGCGACCGGGGCCGGAGTCAAATACTCCAGCGGACAAAGAAGAAGGCACCGCCGCGTCTGACAAGAACAAGTCGCATGCAGCATAGATTGGATGTTGCATTTGGATTGCGCCTACATCATTCCAGTCGCGTCTTGGCGCGAGGAGAGGCTTCATTTGGCATGTCCTTCCTGTGAACGGCTTGAGCGTGAGTACGATTCCACCATCCGTGCTATCTACTCGGTGATCGATAAGAAGTTCAAATCCCTTGCCGAAAAAGTCGGAGAACTATTCCGCTGGCAAGACCTCCGCGACGAGACTATCGAAAGGTTGTACGAACACAAGAGGGTTCACAGGGCAGAACAGTTCAACAGGAAGGAAGCAGCGTGAAGGCCGAAGGTCATTGGTGAGCCGCAAAGCCCTTCACGTTTCAGCGAGTCACGCTGCCGTTTCTGTTTGTCCCAAATGTTGGGAGCATCCTGCGCGTGTACGGTGACAAAACGGCGCGGCATTTTGAGCGCTGATTTTTCATCACCAGGCCATACGGCGGCCGGGAAAATCAGTGGCGTCAAAATAGTCGAGGTATAGTCTTGGAACTATGTCGTTCTACAGAAACCGCGTATATCCACATCTTGTAGATGCCCTGGGGAACCCGAAGCCGATTGCTGAGATTCGGCTGCGGATGCTTCCATTGGCGCAAGGGGATGTGCTCGAAATCGGGGTTGGAACGGGCGTGAACTTTTCGCTCTATGATCCCGCAAGAGTTGCGAAAATCTACGCGCTGGAACCCAATCCGGGAATGCAGCGCCGTGCCGATGAGCAACGCAGGAATACGAACCTCAAGATTGAGTTCATCGGCTTGCCGGGAGAGCGCATCCCGCTGCCAGATGCGTCAGTGGACACGGTTGTGAGTACGTTCACGCTCTGCACAATTCCTGGAGTCGTGGATGCGATTCGGGGCTTGAGGAGGGTGCTGAAACCGGATGGACAATTCATTTTCTTTGAACATGGGCTCGCACCGGATACATCCGTACAAGACTGGCAGAAGCGCACTGAGCCATTCTTTAAGTGGGCGTTTGAAGGCTGCCATGTGACCAGAAACATCCCTGAAATCGTTAAGCAGGGCGGGTTCAGGATTGAGAAGCAAGAACAGGCATATCTAGCGCCGTTTCCGAAGTGCGGTTCGTACTGCTTCTGGGGAACTGCCATCCCGCACACTTTCCGCTGAGGCTGAGAAATCAGCAATGCGTTGACGCTCAGTTTGACGAGTTCTCGCAGTGAGCTCGGCGCCACCCGCTCGTTAATAGCCGGAAAACTCCTCAGTGCGGATGTCATCTTCGTCCACCCTTGCATTCATCAGCATCCGTCGCATGGCCGCGACCATCGCGGGCGGGCCGGCCAGGTAGTAGATGGGGCCTTGTAGCGTCGGCAAGTGTTTGACCAACATTTCTTCATTGATCAGCCCCGTCTCTCCCTTCCACTGGCGCGTGGACTGTGCCATCTGAGTCATGGTTGCGATCAAATGAAAGTGGGGAGTTTGTCTTGTAAATTCTTTAAGAACGTCGAGGAAGGGAGCATCCTCGGGCCGGCGATTGGAGTAAAACAGGTAGATCTTATGCTGGGTTTTGTCGTTCGTGGCTTGGCGTACCATGCTGAGAAACGGTGTGATCCCAATTCCGCCGGCAAGCAGGACAGCCGCTTTCTCGGCTTTGCGATGCAGGACAAACGAACCACTGGGCCCCTCCAGTTTCACCTCCATGCCAGCCGGTGCGTCTCCGAGAACTCGTTTGAACGCTGTGTCTCGCATGCGGGTTGCGATCATCAGATCAGGATCAAAAGGTGCGCTCACCAAGGAGAACGCTCGCGTGTTTCCTTCCTCATCGGTTTCTGGCGGGTTCAGCAAAGTGATGTCAATCGACTGTCCAGCGCGGAACTCAAAATCCGCTGGCTTGGTGAAGCGAAATGCCATGGTGCCTTCCGCTATCGCCTCTCGACTAAACAGGTTCGAAGTGTGCACCGCTGTTACAGTTGCCATAGCTCCTCCTGAGGTGAACAGAACAAAACCGCAACCGGAAGAGGATTATCGGTTCAATTCGATAATCTATCGTAGTACGATAGATTATACATCCACCACGGATGCAAATCGCACTCAGCCGTTAGGAGGCCCGAATGATTCAGATCAAAAGAGCCTACGAACCCGCTAGCGAAACTGACGGGGCACGAATCCTCGTCGAACGCCTCTGGCCTCGAGGCATCAAGAAAGAGGCCCTGTCACTGGATACTTGGGTGAAAGAGGTTGCTCCCAGCACGGAGCTCAGGAAGTGGTTTCAGCACGATCCGGCAAAGTGGCGAGAATTTCGCAAGCGATACTCGCGAGAATTAGAGGAAAATCCAGAGCCGTGGCAGCAACTGCTCAACCGCGCTCGCCGCGGCCGGCTGACACTGGTGTACAGCAGTCACGACGAAGAGCACAATAATGCAGTCGCATTGAAAGAATTCTTGGAACAGAAGCTGAAATCTCCGG
>Ga0070713_100002781_pt1 | contig 11436 bp, 9 predicted proteins | sample LARL82metaG_FD_65465 | JGI IMG/M metagenome (GOLD analysis project Ga0070713, IMG submission 65465) | Corn, switchgrass and miscanthus rhizosphere microbial communities from Kellogg Biological Station, Michigan, USA - LAR L8-2 metaG | ecosystem: Host-associated > Plants > Roots > Rhizosphere ... | reverse complement strand
TCCGAGTTGGAACCGGCAGCGGTTGCATCGAATTGCGCAACAATATTCGGCAGGCTCGAGAGTGCTGTACTCGGTTTTGTGGGCTGCCCTCACTTTGGCGCGATCTGCAATCGCGGCCGGGCAGGCGATCGGAGCTACCTCGATGCGGACCCTGACGAAAGTTCCGTCACGTACATTCTGGCGCGGAGAAGGAAGTTTAATGGATACCGCGCATGGGGGGCTGCTGACGCACTATGGAACTCCGCAACGAGTGCTCGCAGAACTGGCAGCTCTTCAGTTCAGTCCCGAGCAAATACTCGGGGACGATTATCCCAAGTCCAGCCATTCCTACGTGACGGATTGGTACTATTACGTATTCACCAAAAAACTCGAGAAGTGACCGAAGCTTGCGACTCGTCGTCCTCAATGAAATTCCGGAAGATGCCGGCCTGCGGCAGCAGTGGAATGAACTGGTGCATCAAGTGGACAGGCCACAGGTCTTCTACAGCTATGAGTGGTCGCTCGCGGTCCAGCGGGCGTACCACGCAAAGCTTCGACCACTTGTCTTCCTTGCTTATGACGAACGAGATGCGCTGTGTGGTGTGGTGTCACTGGCTGCTGACGCAGAAGGGGAAAGCGCGTCCTTCCTTTGCGCCACGACCGGCGACTATTGCGACTTTTTGAGCCTGTCTCATCATAAGCCCGCTTTCGTTGCGGCGGTGTTAGCCGAGTTGAGGAAGCGAGACATTCGCGATTTGACGCTCACGAATCTGCCAGCCGATTTCAAAACCATGGCGGCCCTGCGGCAGGCTTCTGCTGGTCACGGTTATCACTGTTTTGCGCGCACCGCCTACCTCTGTGCTCAGGTGTCGCTGGGCAAACTGGAACGGCGGCCCGTTGATAACAAGCTTGTCCTGCCGGGAAGAAAGATGGTGCGACGGTCGCTCAGCGCAATGGGACAGGAACAGTCGGTAATACTCAATCACGCGCTCTCCTGGGACGCAATTGCGCCCATACTGCCCCACTTTGTACAAACTCATGTGGCGCGATTTGCGGCCATCGGACGAGTCAGTAATCTGGCCCAACCGGAACGCCGGCTGTTTCTGGAGGAACTGGCGAAGTTGCTTTCAGCATCTGGCTGGGTTGTGCTGACGCGCATGATGTCGGGGAGCAACGTGATCGCCTGGAACTACGGCTTCCAGTTTCAAGGCACATGGTTTTACTATCAGCCCACATTTGACAGTAGTTTGGAGCGCTATTCTCCGGGATTTTGCTTGCTGGCCAAACTCATCGAAGAGGCGGCCGAAAATCCCAGCCTAACCATGGTCGACCTCGGACTCGGCGAGGAAGAGTACAAAGAGCGATTCGCCAACCAAAACCGGGAAACTCTATATGTCACATTAAGGACATCCATGTCGCGACACATGCGAGAGATCTTGCGCTACCGCACAGTGGAGGTTATCAAAGCATCTCATCTCCTAGAGACTTTGGCTCGGAGTGTTGCGACCCGCTTTCGGCGACTAGGGAAAAGCGCCGGGCCATAACCTTCACTGGCCGGATCTGCAGAATCACACCCGAATCGAATTAACATTTAGACTGATTCATCTAGACTGATACATCGCAATCGTTGAGGCCTACTTGATATCTGAACCAGTGATTGGTGTGGAGACTCCAAACGGGGTTACATCTTCCGCCGATTCCCCAATCTTCATTGTCGGCATGAGTCGCAGCGGGACCACCCTGCTTTCGCGGATGCTGGACGCTCATTCCGAGATCGCGATACTCCCGGAAACATGGTTGTACGTTGCATTGGATCGCTTGGGATGCATCGAGAAATTCAGCAACCCCTGGCAGACGTCCCTCTTTCTCAACGAAATCTGGAGGAATCTGAAGACTTACCCGGACCCAGCGGCGCAGGTTGTAGCCCGAGAGGCATCGAAAGAGCCAAGGTACGTGGGACCAACCGCTCAATTGTTAGAAAGATTCGGTCGGGCCTACGCGAACGAGCGGCACGCAAGAATTTGGGGCGAGAAAACCCCGGGACATGCACTGTGGCTGCCGCAAATCCGCGAAACATTTCCCCGCGCCCGGGTTTTGTTCACGGTGCGAGACCCTCGGGATGTTGTGGTGTCATACGACGACCGCTGGAATCAGGGACGCAGGGACACAGATTACATCTTAAGTACTACTGCCCTGCTGAAGTTCTACCTGCACCATCTCTTGCATCATCCTGCATTTCCTCCGGAACAGGTTCGTTGGGTGAAGTACGAAGTTCTGACCGCAGAACCGGCTGCAGAGCTGGAACAGATTTGTGACTTTCTGGGAGTCGATTTCGAGCAATCGATGCTCGCCTTCTACCGCCGCCACGCGAACGTGGAGCAAGACACTCCAGACGGGAGGCACCACGCACTGCTCAGCAAGCCCGCCACAACTGAAAGAATTGGCCGTCACCGCGAGGCTTTGAGTCCTTCTCAAATTGCCTTGATCGAACGCTTTCTCGCCCAAGAGATGCTGGCCGTAGGCTACTCGCCCGCAAGCAGCCACAGCCTTTCGTTCGACCCGCACGAAGAGAAATCCTTTGCAAAAGCCGAGCACTACTACGAGGAGATGGTCGCCGGAGTAATCCGCAGACGATTTCGCAGGAGGGGGACGTTGAAGGTGCGAGCCTACCAGTTGTTTGGGTGGGCGCTCGGCATCGTCCCATCGTGGCGCGTCGCCATACTAGAGAAGGATTGGCGATTGCGGTCAGAACAGCCTGCGGGCACCGCTGCCATGCATGCCTCGCCGACGCCGGCCAACGGAATTACAGCCGCTAGATTGGAAAGACCGAGTTTTAAGTCGGAGATGGGACGAATTTCTCGACAGTCGGGAATCGTCTTCGTAGGAACCATCTTCGCTGCAGTTTTTGGTTATTCATTCAAGGTCTACCTTGCGCGCACGCTGGGAGCGGAGGCTCTCGGCCTCTATGCCCTGGGAATGACCATTATCAGTTTCCTCGGCATTATCAACGTGCTCGGCCTTCCCGAGGCTGCAGTACGATTCGTGGCACTTTACTCGGCCTCGCAGAAATTCCAGGAGTTGCGGGCGGTCTTGTGGAACGGTTCGTGGATATTGCTGGCGACGAACCTGATCTTCTCCGGAATATTGCTGAAGGCGGGTCCGTGGATCGCTACGCATTTTTATCATTCTCCACAACTTGTGCGGTATCTGCCACTCTTCGCACTGATAATGATTACGTCGGCGTTGACCCATTACTTTGGGAATGTTGTGGCGGGTTACAGGGAAGTGGGGCGGCGCACGATCATAACAAAGTTCGTGGCCAGCCCGGTTGCTATGGCTCTGACGGTGCTGTTGGTCTCTCTGGGAACCGGGCTGGCGGGATATCTAGCGGCGCAGATTGGAAGTGCGGTCTGCGTCATGGTGTTGCTCTTTTCCCTGATGTGGCGCCTGACTCCGATCGCAGCGCGCTCTCTGGATTGGAAGAGACTAGGGATTCAGCGCGAAGTTTGGTCGTTCTCCGCCGCCATGTTCGGGGTTGGACTCATGCAGTTCTTGATGGTCCAGACGGATCGCGTCGCACTTGGCGTATACCGAAATGCTCATGACGTGGGAATCTATGCAGTTGCCGCTGCGCTCGTCACATACGAGACAATCATTCTGCAATCCGTGAATCAGATTTTCGCTCCGGTCATTGCGGATATTCATTCTCGCGGAGACTATCTACTTCTAGGACGTTTGTTCCAGACTCTGACAAAGTGGATTCTGGGGCTGACGCTTCCTTTGGCGATCGTCATGGTCACTTTCGCGCGGCCTATCATGCGCATGTTCGGTACTGACTTCGAAGCCGGTTGGTCCGTGCTGCTGATCGGAACGTGCGGTCAATTGGTAAATTGCGGCGTTGGATCAGTTGGTTTCCTACTCCTGATGTCGGGCAACGAGCGGCGTCTGGTTCGCGGACAGGTGGTGATGGCGGCAGTCATGGTCCTCCTGAGCTTTAGACTCGTTCCGCTTTGGGGTGCTTTCGGCGCCATGATGTCCACCTCTATTACGAGCGTGGGAATGAATGTATGGAACCTTGTTGAAGTTCGCAGGACGCTCGGGCTCTCTCCTTACAATCGCAGCTATGTGAAGTTGCTGCCTTCGGTTGGAAGCGCACTCCTGATTACTCTGCTGTTGAGCCGGGCTTCAATGTTTGGACGGGCGCAGCTGGCCGGAGTCGTGGTGACTTTACTGCTCTCCTACGGTTTGTTTTGCGCCGTGGTGTTCGCGATGGGGTTGGACTCGGATGATCGCTTGATTGCCGATGCTATTTGGGCGCGAGCGCGCTCTGTATTCGGACGATCTGCTTAGTCCATCGGTGCGGACATGATATCGGAACCACTTGAGATACTGCCAAGGCCGCCCATGTGGGCCGTAGAATCCACATATGGAGCGTGCGTCCGGGCTAACGTTAACTGCGGAAATTGCTCCATCAGCCGTGTTTAGTGATGGAGCGAAAGGGGTCGAACCGCAATACGTGGAAGATGAAGAATTCCCATTGAATCTACCCCTCAAGTATGACTGGATGTTGCAGCCTGCATCTCGACCAAACATCAGCAGTGCTCTAGGCATAATCACCGCTGTGGTTGCTGTTCTTCTGATTCTCGTCTCCTTGTTCCTCGTTCTCAACCCGTCGAACGCGTCGCGGTCCGTCTTGGCTGCGCCGCGGTCGTCGCGTTAATTTCGATTAATAAGCCAACCGCGCCGTCTAAGGTTTCACTCTCGCCCCACATTGTTATATCCTCAATTGACTGCTCAATACTATGATTTCATATGGATTGCTCACGCATGTGGAGCGGTGTGCCGATCAGCGACTATCAGAGATCAGCACCAGAGCGCCGTTGGCCTGTGCAGGAGTGAAGCCATGTCGGAGATAAGGAATCTACAGCTTCCGGCGGATTTGTGTGCGGCCGTCGAGGGGGAGTTCGCCCACGTCTTCGGCAGCCTGGAGGAATTAGTAATTTTTGTTTTGCGCGATTTGCTGCGCGACGAGGCCCGGACAGCCGACCAAGCTGAGCAGCTTCTGGTGGATGAGCGGCTGCGCGAGCTCGGTTACCTCTAGGGTTCACAACGCCGACTCGATGTCTTGTCGATTCGTCTGGAGTACGCGGTGCATGGAAACTCTGGATGCCGTCAGTCGCGAGGGAAGAGATCGACTTTACCCTTCGCTGACCAATCCCAATTGGCTCGTATTGCGGCGGCGCCGCGAAATCTTTAGGGACGGGATTGCGCTCCTCGAAATTCAAAACCTCCGAGTCCTGGACGTGGGCGGAAGGATTCAACCGTACCGCCCGCTCCTCGAAGGACGGATCAGTCGATATTTGGCGGTTGACATGCGCCCGACGCCGCTGGTGAATGTCGTAGGCCGTGGGGAACAGATTCCTTTTGCCGGCGAAATGTTCGATCTCGTGATTTGTACCCAGATGCTGGAGTACGTTTCCCAACCTTCCGCGGTAATCGCTGAGATCTATCGCGTGCTTAAAACCGGCGGATGGCTTTTCGTCAGCGTGCCTTCCTTAGCAATGCGAGACGCTGACGAGGACAGTTGGCGATTTCTGCCGGCTGCGTTGCGCAGACTTTTGCGTTCGTTTCGTGACGTGAAAGTGGTTCCGGAGGGGGGCAGCTTCGCCGGACTCTTTCGCACGATGAATAGTGGCCTAAATGTTCTAGTTCGGTATCCGATTCTCCGGACTATCTTCCAGTGGACACTGTGTCCGTTGATCAATCTGAGTGGAGCCCTGCTTGATCGAGTCGCGCCAGGCAAGAACGATCAATTCACGACTAACTACAGTGTATGGGCGAGAAAATAAGGAATCTGAGAACTTAACATGAGTCTTGCCCGCAAGCTATGGCAACGCGGAATCGATATGTTTCCGACTGCGGGGTTTCATTTTGACCGGCCGCTGTTGCTTCTGCAGAGTGACGACTGGGGCCGCGCCGGACTCCGCGACCATGAGGGCCTGAGGCAATTACGATCCGCCGGGATCACTCTCGGCGAACGTCCTTATGATTTTTATACCTTGGAGACCGCCGAAGACCTTGCCGCCTTAAGTGCAATGCTTCGAGGGCATCGGGATTCGGGAGGACGCCATCCTTGCATCGAAATGAATTTCGTAGTGGCGAATCTGGACCTCGCCCGGGTGAATGGCGATGCGGCCGGACCGATCCAACTTCTCCCCTTGGCAGAGGGCCTTCCGGTGGGTTGGGCGCGGCCAAACCTCATCGAAAGTTATCGCGAGGGAATTGCGGGCGGACTTTTCCGTCCGGCCCTTCACGGCACAACCCATTTTTGCAGATCTGCCGTCAAGCGAAACCTTGTCATTGAAGGCGAGCGCGGCAAACTCTTGAGCACGCTCTGGCAGGCGGGAACCCCCTATATTTACTGGCGCATGCCGTGGATCGGATATGAATACTGGGACCCTGAACAGCCGGATGATGAAAGATTCCTGACCCGAGAGTCGCAGCACCATCTGATTGGCGAGGCGGTCGGATGGTTTGAGAAGTTGTTTTCTTCAATTCCACAGTCGGCGTGCGCGCCGGGATATCGAGCGAATGACGACACCCATCGCGGATGGGCGCAGCACGGAGTACGTGTCGCGCAAAATGGACCGGGCGTGATAGTTCCGCCACATTTTGGACGCTACAACATGCTCCACCTGACCCGGACCGTCGAGTTCGAACCCGCGACGGATGCTGCATTCTCCGTGGAGAAATGTTTGCGGCAGGCTGAGCGCTGCTTTGATGTCGGAATTCCGGTTATTGTTTCTGTGCATTCGATTAACTTCCATTCCACGGTAGAAGATTTTCGCAGCCGCACGATTCGGCTCCTGGACGAGTTTCTGTTCGCGATCGAATCGAAGCACACGAATGTTCTGTATGTTCACGACGAGGATGTGCTGGAATTGGCCTCCAAGGGGAGATGCTCGGCTCCGCACGAGAACTTGATAGTGAATGTGACGCGTAAGAACTTTGCTTGGGCCAGTATCCCGGAGTGGGAAAAATGACGGAGAAACGCAAATCAATCGTACTGGTCACGGTGGATTGCCTACGCGCGGATCATTGCGGATTCATGGGCTACGAACGGCCTACGACTCCGTACCTGGATTCGCTCGCTGCAGAAAGCCTCGTCTTTCCCGCAGCGATTGTAGCTGGCGCGCCCACCTACTATTCCTTCCCCGCAATTCTGGCCGCGCGATATCCCCTCGCGCTAGGCCGTGATGTTTTGGGCCTTGCGCCGAAGGAGCCGACGCTAGCAACAGTTGTGAAGCAGGCTGGCTACAAGACGGCCGCATTTACCGCAGCTAATCCATACGTTACGTCACGATTCGGATACTCAGGGGGGTTTGACACAGTTCGCGATTTCATGGAGACTGACCACCTGCAGGGATTGGCCGGAGGTGCGGGAACCGGCTGGGCAAGCCACGTCAACCGTCAGTTGCAGAGGATGCGTCCGGCCATGGGGCCGATACGCATCGTGTACGACGAGTTGTACTTTCGATATTGCCAGCGTGCGACTCGGGTGACGACATCACTTGACGGACTGCGCCGATTTCCGGCCGCAGATGTACTCGTGGATGAGGCTAGCCGCTGGGTTGCTTCGGTCGGCGACTCGCCATTCTTCTTGTGGCTGCATCTGATGGATCCGCATTCTCCGTACTATCCGAAGGAAGAGGCGCTCGCATTACTCGGCAGCGCGGTCACGCCCTCCGCAGCGCACTATCGGAATTCCTACTGGAACCGATCCGACCTTGGTGCCGGGCGTCTGGCGAAGCGAATCGACCAGATTATCGAACTCTACGACGCTGGAATTAGATGGGTCGATCAGCAACTGGCACGCCTGACTCAGTCGCTTCGGGAATTAAATCGTTGGGACGATTGCATCTTCGCGCTGACTGCCGATCATGGAGAGGAATTCCTAGATCACGGAGGCCGCTACCATCCTCCCTCGAAGATGACTGAGGAGTTGATTCATGTGCCGCTTTTACTGCGCGCGCCGGGTTCGCCGAGGACTAGACCGGACAATTCCCCTTTCAGTCTGATTCATCTGGCTCCGACGTTGCTGGATGCGGCGCGGTTGGCCGCCCCTCAACAGTTCCAAGGACGCAGTTATTGGCGAGAAGCGGATGATATCAGCGGATCCGAAGAAATTGCGATCTCTGAGTGCGTTGACGGCTGTACTAATCCCTTCCGCAGCGACAATCGGATGGGATCGAGGCTCTTGTCCGTTCGAGAGTCCCGATTCAAGCTTGTTCTAAGTTTCAATCCGCCTAGGGAAGACCTTTACGATCTGTTCGCCGATCCGAGGGAGCAATCGCCGCTGTTGTTGCGTCAGCAGAAGCAGGTGCGTCTTCGGCTGTTGCGCGCGGCACACGAGCATATTCATCGCTCGATCGCGCAGAGACACTGCCAAGACCGAGTGGAGGCGAGGTTGTTGGAACTTCGGCTAGAATGGAAAGCATCAGAAGATAGTGCTACGCCAGTGGCTTCCTGACTCGCGACTGGGCATTTGCGCCCGCAATGATCACTGTTTTCACGCCGTCGTTCGCCGATGAAGGCGATACCAATGCGCAAAATCTCTCCGTGAAGGAGATTGTCGCGAGATTGGATTCCACCCGTTTTGCTGTGACGATGCTGTGCGAGGGTGAGGCGGATCCGCGCATCGCTGCGCGGCCGAATACACGCCTGCTGCGATGGCGCCGGCATGGGAATACTGTGAGGGTGATGCTGCACTTGCTGAGTAATGTTCCGGATATTTATTTTTTTCCACGCGAAGGCCCCCTGGACGCCGCATTTCTCACAGCACGCCGACGACTGTTTCTCAAGTCGGCTGTTGTCAGCTACGTCGTTTCGGGCGGGCTGTACTTAGGGGCGTACCCCCCCGCGCGCGTGAGGCATATCCGCGAAGCTGATGCCGTGATCGCGAACAATAGCTATCTTGCTGAACTTCTCCAGGAAAGGATGGGAATCGAGGCGTCAGGAATAGTCCACGACGGAATCGATCGTCGCTACAGCTTTCCGCCGGAACATCGACGAGCGACTAGTAGGGAGGACGTGTTGGTCCTCTGTGCGGGCTCGCTTCGTCCCTACAAGCGAGTCTCGTTAGTCGTGCAACATGCAGCACGATGGCCAGCCGTGCGTTTTCGGATTGCCGGGGTCGGAGAAGAGGAGCAGTTGCTCCGCGACTTGGCGGCGGAACTTGGTTGCCGCAACATTGAGTTTCTAGGACACCTTACCCAATCTCAACTTGGCGACCAGATGCGAAAAGCCGACATCTTCTTTTTCCCCAGCGTAGTGGAAGGTCATCCGCAGGTGTTGCTGCAGGCGGCCGCCAGCGGATTGCCGATTATAGCGATGCGTATCTATCGTCCCGACGGGGTCGTCGACGGCAAAACTGGTTTTCTTGCCAGCACGGATAACGAGCTGTCTCTGAGGCTTGGCGAGTTGATTCAGCAACCTGAGACCCGTTGGGCGATGGGAGACGCTGCCGTCATTCACGCGCAACGATTCGACTGGGATCGCATCACTCGTCAATGGCAGGAGACGTTTGAGCAAGTCCTCGCGAAGAGGCGGAGTCTTATGAATGATGCGATCGGGGGAACGCCGTTGTGACAGAAAACGTCAATCCCTCGGCAATGGTATCTTCGATCTTGCCGGCGCAAAATGGTCGCGCACCACTGCATGTCCTCACGCTGACGCCGTTTTATCCGAGTGCGCAAGACGACGCGCCAGGATGCTTTGTTGCAGAGCCCATTGATGCTCTAACTCGCGCCGGCGTGATGAACACAGTATTTGCCGTCCGCCCGTTCTACAGGGGAAAGGCTTGGCCGCGCCGAGGTGTGTTGTACGAGGAGTGGCTGCGCTATCTGTCGCTTCCGGGCAATGTCGGTCTCCCAGCAGCGGGTGCGCTCCTCTTCGCTCGCATCGTGGGAAAAGTGCGGGAATTGCAGCGCACGCGACCGATCGACTTGGTCCATGCCCACGCGCCGTTGCCGTGCGGACACGCTGCCATGCTGCTACGTTCGGAGTTGGGATTACCCTATGTCGTCTCAGTACATGGACTGGACGCTTTTTCATCCGAGCACGTTCGTGGCAAGGCCGGTGAGTGGTGCCGACGACTTTCCCAAAGGGTATTCCAATCGTCACAGAGAGTGATCTGTGTCAGCGAGCAAGTGCGCGAGCGGGTTCTGGAAGGAACCGGACGCCGGTGCCGAACTTCCGTGATATACAACGGCGTTGATTCAGAAATGTTTTCGCCGGACAATCGCCCGTCGGGTCCGCTCAAGATTCTCGATGTTGGGAACCTGATCCCGATCAAGGGACATGCATCCCTGATTCGAGCGATGGCGACTCTGAAACCGGATTTCGCAGCGCTCACGCTGGAAATCATTGGCAGCGGGCCTGAGCAGCGCAGTCTGGAGGAACTCGCTGGCAAACTCGAATGCGCTGATCGAGTCCGTTTTCTGGGGCGGCGTTCCCGCGGGGAAACTGCAGCGGCGATGCGGCGGTGCACGATCTTTGCATTGCCCAGCCGTTACGAAGGTTTGGGATGCGTTTACCTGGAGGCGATGTCGACAGGAAAGCCGGTAATTGGATGTCGCGGTCAGGGCATAGCGGAGATCATTCAGCATGGATCCAACGGTTTTCTGGTGGGCTCGGACAACGATCGGGAACTGGTGCTGGCACTTTCCATGCTGCTGCGCGACAAAGCACGCCGCAAGAATCTTGGTATCGCCGCGAGAGATACCATCCTTGACGGTTTAACACTCGCTCATCAGGCCGAACGATTCCTGAGGATCTACCGGGAGTGTGTGGGATGAGCCGCCGCCTCGTTATCCTCACCGAGATCATTTCTCCTTATCGAATTCCACTCTTCAATGCTCTGGCCACGAGTACAGAACTTGAACTCCACGTGATCTTCCTCGCCGAAACAGACCCGATTCTTCGCCGGTGGAACGTGTACAAAGAGGAGATCAGGTTCTCGTTTCAAGTGTTGCCGTCATGGAGAAAGCGGATCGGCAGCAATCATATTCTGCTGAATCGAGACATGGGCCGAGCTCTGGAGTACGTTCAGCCAGATGTAATTTTGTGTGGTGGGTACAACTACGCAGCTGCTTGGCAGGCACTGTTCTGGGCAAGAAAAAATCGAGTTCCCTTTTTACTTTGGTCGGAGAGCCACGCACGGGACATGCGTGGTAATCGCCCATATATCGAATTCCTGAAGAAAGGATTCCTTCGGCTATGCAGTGGTTTCGTTGTACCTGGGAAAGCAGCTAATGACTACCTCCGTGGATTCGGGATCGAGCAAGCTCGGATTTTTACCGCTGTCAACGCTGTAGATAACAGTTTCTTTAGCCATGCCGCGAAATCTGCTCGCGAGAATGAGATTCAAGTGAGAGCTGAGGTTGGCTTACCGGAACG
>Ga0070713_100002780_pt1 | contig 11438 bp, 7 predicted proteins | sample LARL82metaG_FD_65465 | JGI IMG/M metagenome (GOLD analysis project Ga0070713, IMG submission 65465) | Corn, switchgrass and miscanthus rhizosphere microbial communities from Kellogg Biological Station, Michigan, USA - LAR L8-2 metaG | ecosystem: Host-associated > Plants > Roots > Rhizosphere ... | reverse complement strand
TCCTCGCCGAGCACCGTATAGGTGCCCTCCAGGGTCGCCGTGACGCCTATCTTGATCTTGTCCTGAGCAAAGGCCGCGCTCGAGAGCAAGAGGCTCGTCAATGCGACCAGTCCCACACAGCTTTTCAACATCGGACTCCTCCCTTGTCGTGCCGGTTCGTTGTGATGGCCGCGATTGGCGCGGCCGGGCATCGCCGGGAGAAAGCTATCTGATGATGGAGACGGGTGCGCCGGACCACGGCGCTTGCTGCTTAACGGGCAGTCTCATTTTTCCATGTTGCGCCGCGGAAGCATCGGCCTTGGACCGCACCCGTTTCGCACCAGAAAGAACCTGAACGAACCACAACAAATGCGATCGAAAGCAAATGAAAGCGCAGCAAAATCAATAAAGGTGATCGATCATCCTGGGCGCATCTCGATCGTCGTGTTCAGACGGCCGGTCGAGCGCCAAGCAAAAACTCTTGCTCGATTTCCGCTACTGTCCTCGTGGGATCTGCATGGCCCGGGTTCAGTGCCCGATCGCCACGAAACAGCACGCCGAGACTGAAGCCATCATCGCCCAGCGCGCGTGCTGTCGCCGTCGCCCGGTCCTGCTCGATCGACTGCGTGGATGGCCGCACCCTGCCCTTCCAGTCCCGCTGCTCCGGCCGGAACGTGACGCAGGGGCTGAGCACCTCGATGAAAGCGAACCCCGGCCAACGGATACCTTCGACGATCAGGTCAGAGAGACCATTGGGATCACCGGAAAATCCACGCGCCACAAAATTTGCGCCCGATGCAATCGCTATCGCCAGCGGATTGAACGGACGCAAGCCGATGCCGCCGGGCGCGATGTCGCTGTCCCAATCCGGCTCGGTCGTCGGCGACGGCTGGCCCTTGGTCATGCCGTAGACCCGATTGTCCATCACCACATAGAGCATATCCACGTTGCGACGGCAGGCGTGCATAAAATGATTGCCTCCGATAGAGTAGCCGTCGCCATCACCACCGACTGTGACGACCTCCAGATCAGGCCGCGTCAGCTTCAGCCCCGTGGCGACCGCCAGCGCCCGGCCATGAACGCCGTGAAATCCATAAGTGCTCATGTAACCCGGAAGACGCGACGAACAGCCAATGCCCGAGACCAGAACGACCTCGTGTGGCGCTCGTCCGAGCTTGACCAATCCACGTTCGAGCGCGGCCAGCACGCCGTAGTCGCCGCAGCCCGGACACCAGACCGGCTTTGCACCGGACGAAAAATCCTTCGCCGAAAAAACGCAGTGCGGGTCTGGACGGTTGGTTTCGATGACTGGCTCGCTCATCTGGAGTCCCTTTGTTCTTGTCAGTCACACGACATAGGAAGCTATTTCCGATGCGAGGAAGGGCAAAGGACCCGACCGCGCTACGCTTTCCGCAGTCGCGGGAATGGCCTTCTGTCCGATCAGGTGATGATAGAGCTGCGCGCCGCTGTTCTGTTCGATGACGACAATCCGGCTTGCGCCCGCAATCGCCTCGGCAATCGACTTGAGTGGCAGCGGTGACAATACCCGCAATCCGATGACGCGAACCTCGCGGCCCATGGCGGCCAGCCGCTGCGCCGCCTCGCGCGCCGGTCCGATCGTGGAGCCTACGGCAAGCACCGCGACATCGCCCTCGCCCCAGCTCTCACCCCACAACTTGCCGGGGTCGAAACTTGCGATCTTGCGGGCCCGCTTCTTGATCTGGGCGACATGAGCGCCGGCCCCGCTTGCGGGTAATCCTGCCTCGTTATGCGTCAGACCTTCCGCGACCCATTCGTGTCCCGGCGTTCCCGGCGGCGGCATCGGCGTAATGGCATCAGCGCCAATCGCATATCGCTTGAAAGGCTTGCCTGGCGGAATACCATCCGTGCGTCGCTTTAACGGCGTTGGGCGAGCCTCGACCGGGTCGATCACGGTCGTTGCCTGGCCGAGCGCCTGGTCGGACAGAACGATCACCGGCGATTGCCGTTCCTCGGCAACATAGACCGCATATTCCGTCGTATTAATGCAGTCGGCCACCGACATCGGCGCGAGGACAATGCGCGGTGCATCGCCATGTGCCCCATAGAGCGCAAGGTTGATGTCACTTTGCTCGGTCTTGGAGGCGATACCCGTAGACGGTCCGGCCCGCATCACGTCGACGAGGACCACCGGCACCTCTGCCGCCACCGCGAGCCCCAGTGCTTCGACCATCAGCGAGAAGCCAGGCCCCGCGGTCACGGTCATGGCGGGAGTGCCGCCGAAGGAGGCGCCAAGGGTCATGTTGATGGAGGCGAGTTCGTCCTCCGCCAGCACCAGCCGGCCGCCAAGGTCGCGCAGATGCGGCGCGAGCCATTCGACCAGATCGGTCGCCGGCGTAATGGGATAACAGCCGACAAAGCGGACGCCGCCACGTAGGGCGCCCAAGGCCACCGCCTGATTGCCGCTGATCAGCCAGCGATTCGCGGGCACGGGCGGCTCGAGCCGCACGTCGAGCGACAACGACGGCCCGGCCGCAATACCCGCCATCGCGTTCTTGATATTGGCGGAGGTCATTGCGTCGCCGCGGTCCGCAAAGATCGTCTCTATCGCGGCCTGTACTTCCGTTGCCGGCAGTCCGATCAGCGCGCTAACCGCACCCGTCGCAAACATGTTCACACGGCGAGCATGCAGGGCGGATTCCAGACGGCTTGCCGACGCATCGCCCATTGGCAGTGCGACGACGCGCCCCTTCGACTTCGCAATACCAGCGGGTACGGCTCCCGCTTTCGGATCCGCGATGATCAAGCTAGTCTCATCGAGCGGAATTTCGGCGGCAAACTGCTCGACCTTCTCCCAGTCCAACGCGACGAACAGATCGTAGCGCTCCGGCTGCGCCTGGATCGGCGCAGTCGAAACCTGCACCAGCGCTGCCGATTCGCCACCACGCACCTGGGCGCCGAACAGCTCTGTCATCATTCCATAGTAGCCTGCATTGGCGGCGGCGCGCAGGAACACTGCTCCGGCGGTCATTGCACCAGAACCGCCACTTCCCGCGAATGCGACAGCTATTGACGAGCGTGCCATTGTTCGATCCTCAGACGTAGCCGAGCCAGCGCCAATAGGTCGCGCCGAATACGAGCGTGAGCAGATAGGCCAGTATCGTGATTGCGATGCCAGTGCGGATGAAGTCCCGAGCCACGAAGACTCCGGTCCCATAGCCGACCATTCCCTGGGGTGAATTGACTGGCAGGATGAAGCCAAAGCTCACGACGAACTGCAGGACAAGCGTCATTCCCAGCACATTGATGCCAGGCGTCTGCACCTTCTGCAGAACCGCGATCACAATCGGAATCAGCGAGGATGCCAGCGCAGTGGCGCTCGCAAAACCGAGGTGAACGACGACAAGGAAGGCCGCCATGACAGCGAGAATGGTCAGCGCGGGAAGTTGGTTGAGGCCGAACCAATCGACGATGAGGTTGGCCAACCACTGCGCGGCCTGGGTCTGCAGCAACGCGGTGCCGAGGCTGATGCCGATCCCGAACAGCACGATCGTGCCCCACGGGATCAACGGGTTCACCGTTTTCCAGTCCATGACGCCAAGACCAGGCAGGAACAACAGGGCGACGGCGATTGTCGTCGTCGTCGAACTATCGAAGGAGTGCAGCACGCCTTCGGTCGCCCAGAAGCACAGCAAAATGAGGGAAAGCGCGAGCAGCCGCCCCTCCTTGCCCGTCATCGGACCGAGCTCGCTTAGGGATTTCTGGACAGCCGCCTTTCCGCCCGGAATCTCCTTCGCTTCCGGCGGCATCATCGTCATCATGATCCAGTAAAGCCCGATGGACAGCAGGACCGAGAATGGGCCAGCCGCTACGAGCCAGCTCAGCCACGTGATATCGTGACCCAGCATCTTCTGGATGAAGCCGACGGCGACCATGTTCTGCGCCGCCGCGGTCTTGATGCCGACGTTCCAGATGCTGACTGCCTGCACCGTGGTGATCATCAGAAGGCCGGCGAACCGGCTCTTCTTGTCGACGCCGAAGGCAACAATGATGCCCATGATGATCGGAATCACCGCTGCCGCGCGCGCGGTTGCGCTCGGCACGAGTAAGGCCAGCACCGTGGACACGACAATCGCGCCGATGACGATCCGGTTGGTCCGGGTGCCGACCCGCGACAGGATGATCAGAGCGATCCGGCGATCGAGCCTGGTGACCGTCATGGCGGCGGCAAGAAAGAGAGCGGCCGCAACCAGCGTCAGCGCCGTATTGCTAAAGCCGCTCATGGCGGTCGTAAGGCCCTGAACCGTCCCGATCAAGGTATTGGGGTTGGTCATGTTCGGCGAGATGCCGAGGAGCAGCGCCATCAGTGCAGCGATCACGACGGCGCTTACGGCATAGTCAAGCGCGTCGGTAACCCAAACCACGACTGCGAAACCGAAAACCGCCAGCATGCGCTGACCGGCGACCGACAGTCCTGCTGGCGTCGGCAGGAAGAGGATGACGAGGAGTAACACTGCGCCCAGCACCAATCCCCAATTGGCTCTGAACCAGGTTTGCTGCTTGCTTAGTTGTACCGGAACGCCCGGTGAGGCTTGATCTGCGATCGTCATAGCTCGTTTCCTCCGCTCAGCGGACAATGGCAGAGCCGGCCTGAGCCACTTTGCGGTGAATCAATCGCGGGACACAAAGAGCGTTGATCTAGGTCATTTCCATTGTACGACCCAGTGGCGAGATGAGATCGCATTATCCCTACGAAAGAATCCGGCTTCACTTGTCAGCGGAAAGGCTGGCATTCATGAGAATTCTACTCACCGAAGGGTCAGGTCTCACCTCACGCCAGGTCGCCACGCGACTGGGCCTCAGCGGTCATCACGTGGAAATTCTCTCGTCCACGCCGGTCTGCCTGTCTCGGTTTACCCGCCACGTCCGCAAGGTTCACCCCGTCCCTGCGTTTGGCCTCGCCCCATTGGACTGGCTCACGGCGGCAGAAGACATCATTCGTCGGCGCCAGATTGATCTCCTTTTTCCAACTCAGGAGCAGGTCACCGTGCTCGCGGCCCGGCGCGATGCCCTGAATTGCGCGACGGTGGTGCCGGAATTTGACGCGTTGCTGCGCGTGCAGGACAAGATCTCCGCCTACAGAACCCTCGAAGCTGCAGGGGTTCCGCAGCCACCGACAATCCTGATCCAAAGCCCTGAAGACTTATTGCGCGTCGACCGATTTCCAGTCTTCATCAAGCGCCCTGTGAGCACAGCAAGCTCCGGAGTCCGACGGGCAAAGAACCTGAGCGAACTGAAAGCCGCTGCAAGCAATTTAGGAGTCCGTGAACAAGAACTCATCGTCCAGCAGCAGTCTACCGGTCCGCTGGCGATGGTTCAGGCCGTTGCCGACAACGGGCGGCTCATCGCGCACCACGCGAATTTGAGGGTGCAAGAGGGGATCGGCGGAGGCGCGGCGATCAAGGAGAGCATCTCGATTCCACGCTTGCAAGAATACTTGCAGATGCTTGTCGCTCACTTGAGCTGGCACGGCCCCATCTCGCTCGACATGATCCTGGCAGACGACGGGCCCGTCGTGATCGACGTGAACCCTCGGCTCGTAGAACCGGTGAATGCATATCTTGCCGGCGTAGATCTCGTTGAGGCGGTTCTTTCCCTCGCCTCACACCGGACTGTGACGACGCAGTCAGAGGGCCGACCCGGCATCCGATCGCATCAACTGCTTCTTGCCATCCTTGGTGCCGCCCAACTGCAAGCTTCTCGATATGCCGTGGTCAAAGAGCTGTTTCGCGTGCTGCGAAGGGTCGGCCCTTATGCCGGCTCGATCGAAGAGCTGACACCCATACGGGGCGACCTCGTCTCGACAATACCGATCTTGGCAGCCGTTTTTGCGACGCTGGCGTGGCCCGATGCCTGGAAGCTTTTTCACAGCGGCGCGGTCAGTTCATATGCACTGACACCGAAAGCATGGGCGCAAATCGTTTCGTTCGCGAGTGGCGATCGGGCTTCGTAGGCGGCCCACTTTTTCGAACTTCAACTGCGGAGGCATTTGAGCCAGGTCAAACGCAAATTCTGCGGCGGTGCGAAAGTGGCAACAGCTTTTGCAATTCAAGGCCTTGATCATGCAAGTTCAGGATAAGCAGCTCGGCGCGGAAGCGCAGCAACTGAAGGAATCTGCTTCGCCTTCGCTGGTACCAACCGAGTTCCAGCATCTTCCGCCGGCACGAAGAGCACGGAGCAAGCGACGATCACGTTGGATCGCGATTGCGGCTCTCGCGATTCTGTCCGGCGCAGGCGGCGCTGGATATTATGTCTGGAAACAGGCTCATCCGCCCCTCCCCGCCGGCATCAGCTTTGGCAACGGTCGGATCGAGGCGGACGAGGTCGACATCGATACCAAAACAGCAGGCCGGGTCGTCGAACTGCTGGTCGACATCGGCGACGTGGTTTCGCCGGGTCAGGTTCTGGCCCGGATGGATAGCCAGGACCTCGAACAGTCCCTTTCCAAATCGGAAGCGCAAGTTCGACAGGCGCAGCGCTCGGTGGATGAAACGCAGGCTAATCTTGCACAGCAACAGACCCAGAAGACGCTCGCCGAGCAGGAAATGGACCGCGCCCGATCGCTGCTCAAGAACGGCTGGACCACCCAGGAGATCGCGGACCAACGGAAACAGGCACTCGACGGGGCCGTGGCCGGACTTAATGCAGCGCAAGCGCGCGTCCTGGTCGCTCAGCACGCGCTGGAAGCTGCCGAACACGACGCAGGCTTCTACAAGGTACAGATCGCGGACAACACGCTCGTCGCTCCGAAAGCCGGTCGAATCCAGTATCGATTGACCAATATCGGCGAAGTCCTTGGCGCGGGCGGCAAGGTCTTCACCATGCTGGACCTGTCCTACGTCTATATGGACATTTATCTGCCCACCCAGGAAGCAGGCAAAGTCAAGGTCGGCGCCGATACGCGAATCGTCCTCGACGCCTACCCCGATCACCCCATCCCGGCGAAAGTCTCGTTTGTCGCGAGCCAAGCTCAGTTCACGCCGAAGACCGTGGAAACCCAGACCGAGCGCGACAAGTTGATGTTTCGCATCCGTATGCGCATCGACCAGGAGCGGTTGCTCGCGCATGCAGATGCGGTCAGAAGCGGATTGCCCGGTGTGGGCTATGTCCGCTGGGACCCCGCAGTTGTTTGGCCGAAAGACCTGCAAGGTGCGCCATGAATGGCTGCGACGACGCCGTCGCTGTCGTTAGGGATCTCTCGCATGCCTATGGTTCCGTAACCGCACTCGATGGCATATCGACGGCACTGCCCGCGCGGAAGCTCGTCGGCCTGATCGGGCCTGACGGAGTCGGAAAATCCACCTTGCTTGCGATTCTGGCGGGCGCGCGTCAGATCCAGGAAGGTGAGGTCGTTGTTCTCGGCGCCGACATTTCCGACGCTGCAGCTCGCACGGCGATATGCCCGCGGATCGCGTACATGCCACAGGGGCTTGGCAAAAATCTCTATCCCGACCTCAGCGTGAAGGAAAATATCGAGTTCTTTTCCAGACTGTTCGGCCAGTCGCGCGAGGAGCGCGCCTGGCGGATCAGGGAGCTTCTGGACGGCACGGGACTAGCGCCCTTCGCCGATCGGCCCGCCAAGAAGCTTTCCGGCGGCATGCGGCAGAAGCTCGGTCTTTGCTGCTCACTCATTCACGACCCCGATCTTCTGATTCTCGACGAGCCCACCACCGGCGTCGATCCACTGTCCCGCCGGCAGTTCTGGGATTTGATCGATCGTTTGCGCGGACGCAGGGCCGGCATGAGCGTGATTGTTGCGACGGCCTACATGGAAGAGGCGGAGCGCTTCGATTGGTTGATCGGAATGAACGACGGCAAAATCCTGGCAACAGGCTCGCCTTTCGACCTGAAGGAGCAAACCACGACGCAGTCGATCGAGGGCGCCTTCGCCGCTTTGCTTCCGCGGCGGCGTCAATCCTTGACTGATGACGAGATCGGCCCGCCGCTGGATGGCCATGCCGAACCCGTTATCGTCGCCAAGGACCTGACCTGCCGGTTCGGCGATTTCACTGCCGTCAACCGGGTCAGCTTTTCGATTCGTCGGGGGGAAATCTTCGGTTTCGTCGGCTCTAACGGATCAGGCAAGACCACGACTATGAAGATGCTCACCGGGCTTCTGCCGCCGTCGGACGGCGAGGCGTTGATCTTCGGTGAAGCCCTGCACGCCGGCGACCTCGAGGCGCGCCGCCGCGTCGGCTACATGTCGCAGTCCTTTTCGCTCTATGCCGAGCTGACGGTTCAGCAGAATCTCTCGCTGCACGCCCGTTTGTTTCAGCTTCCCCACGCGTTTGCGGCCAAGCGGATCGCCGAACTGGTCGAAAAGTGCGACCTCGCCGACTATCTCGACGATCTTGCATCCGAGCTCCCGCTCGGCATCAGGCAGCGGCTGTCGCTTGCGGTCTCTGTCGTGCATAGGCCGGAACTATTGATCCTGGACGAGCCGACTTCCGGCGTTGATCCAGTGGCACGCGACCAATTCTGGACGCTCCTGATCGACCTGTCGCGCAATCAAGGCATTACCATCTTCGTGTCCACCCATTTCATGAACGAGGCCGCTCGGTGCGACCGGCTGTCTCTCATGCATGAGGGCCGCGTGCTCGCGACCGACACGCCGGCAGGATTGGTCAAGGCCAGGGGAGCAAAGAACCTGGAAGACGCTTTCGTCAGTTTCCTGGAGCAGGAGAAGGCTGGCGAAGTCCCACCACTCACGCTTAACCAGATCACCAGCTCCGATTTGGGTAAGGCGGCCGACGCCCGCTCCCGCGGTGCCGCCTTCAGCTTTCAACGACTTTTCGCCTGCACCATCCGCGAAGGGCTCGAGCTTCTACGCGATCCCATTCGCCTGATGTTCGCGCTATTCGGCACGGCGCTCTTAATGATCGTCTTCGGGTTCGGCATTTCGACCGACGTCAACAATCTCAGTTTCGCCGTGCTCGATCGCGACCAGACACCCGAAAGCCGCGCCTATCTGGAGGAGCTGCGCGGTTCGCCCTACTTCGCGGAAAAGCCGCCGCTTGCCGATTATGCGGATCTCGATCGGCGGCTGAAGAATGGCGAGATCAACGCCAGCATCGAAATTCCACCGAATTTCGGACTGGACATCAAGCGGGGGCGGCCGGCCTGGGTCTCGGCATGGATCGATGGTGCCATGCCGTTTCGTGCATCGACAATCCGGGGCTATCTGCAGGGCATGCACCAGCTCTATCTGGGCGACCCGGCCGTGAAGACGACGCAAGCCACCGCCCCGCCACCGGCCGATATCGAGATTCGCTTCAAATATAATCAGGACTTCGACAGCATCTTCGCCATGGTGCCGTCAACACTGGCACTGATGCTGGCCTTATTTCCAGCAATCCTGATGGCGCTGGCGGTCGTACGCGAAAAAGAGCTGGGATCAATCACCAATCTTTACGTCACCCCCGTAACCCGACTCGAGTTCCTGATCGGAAAACAGCTGCCTTACGTTGCGGTCGCCATGATCAATTTTGTCGTGATGTTCCTGATGGCGATCTTTCTCTTCGACGTGCCGCTGAAGGGCAGCTTTCTGGTCCTTCTCGTGGGCACAACCATCTACGTTTTCACCACGACCGGATACGGCATGCTGATCTCCACGTTCTGCTCAAGCCAGATCGCCGCACTGTTCGGCACGGCCATCCTCACCATCCTTCCCGCCCAGCAGTTTTCGGGCATGATGACCCCGGTCTCATCGCTGTCCGGCTCAGCCCAGATCATCGGGCTCTGTTTCCCGATGAGCTATTATCGTCCGATCAGCGTCGGCACCTTCACCAAGGGACTAGGATTCGCCGATCTCGGATCGAGCATCCTGATGCTGATCGTGTTCGTTCCTGTGCTGACCTCGATCAGCATGCTGCTGCTTCGCAAACAAGAACGGTAAAGTCCGATGCGCTCCCTCTCCAACATCTTCTGGCTTGGCACCAAGGAACTGCGCAGCTTCTTTTCCGACTGGGTGCTTCTGGGCTTCGTCATCTATTCATTCTCGCTTGCCGTGATCAGCCAGGCGCAGAGCAACTCGCAAGAGCTCTATCATGCATCGATCGGCGTGGTCGACGAGGACCACTCCGAGCTGTCGCGGCGCATCACGCATGCGTTTCTTATGCCCTATTTCAAGCCACCGGTGGCGATTGCCGAGAGCAACATCGAGCATCTGATGAATGCCGGAAAATACACCTTCGTCATGGACATTCCGCCGAACTTCCAGCGCGACGTGCTGGCCGGCCGCCGACCCGGCCTGCAGGTCAATGTTGACGCAACGGCCATGGTCCAGGCCGGGCTAGGTTCGGGCTATGCCGAGCAGATCATCGACACCGAAATCGCCAATTTCCTTTCTCATACGGAGGCGGCGCCCTTGTCGCCGGTCAACCTAGCGATTCGGATCGCGTTCAATCCCAACGTGGCGACTGCCTGGTTTACCAGCGTGATGGGCATCATCTCGAGCGTGACGATGCTTGCGATCATTCTGGCCGGCGCAGCCCTCGTTCGCGAGCGGGAGCACGGGACGATGGACCATCTCCTGGTAATGCCGCTGAGCCCGTTTGAGATCGCGATGTCGAAAATATGGGCGAACGGCCTCGTGATCGCGGCCGCCGTGGCTCTGTCGCTCTATCTCGTGGTTCGCCTGCTTCTGAAGATTCCGATTGCCGGCTCGATCCCGCTCTTCATGTTCGGTGCGGTCCTCTATTTATTCTTCGCGACCGCCATAGGCCTGTTTCTGGGCACGGTTGCTCGCTCCATGCCCCAGCTCGGCCTGCTCTATATGCTGGTCGCGGTTCCGATGAACATCCTCTCCGGCAACGCAACTCCACTGGAGAGTATGCCGCGCTGGCTTGCGATCGCGATGCAGGCTTCACCCTCCACGCATTTCGTCTCCTTCGCACAGGCCATCCTGTACCGCGGCGCCGGCCTCGATGTCGTCTGGCCGCAATTCCTGGCTGTCGCAGGCATCGCCACCCTGTTCCTGGTACTCTCGCTCTCTCGCTTCCGCGCCGCGCTGAGTTCAGCATCGACCTGATGGCACGCGCGACGAGCCCTATTCGGAAAGTCGTGTTACGGTGCGTTTGATCTCGACGACCAGTTGATCTTCATCAAAGCGAATTTCGCCTCTTCGGCCTCTAGTGCAAATGGAGGTCCAAGATGCAAAAGTTGATATTCCTGTTGCCGCTCGCCGCGGCACTCATGAACACCCCGAGCATCGCCGGCGCTGCTGGCGCGGTGCCGAAATTCGATATCGCCCGAAATTGCAAAGCCGAAACGGCCGATGCTTCCGGGACCGGGGAGACTCTGGCTTCCTGCTCCAAGGACGAAGAGCAAGCGAAGAAAGAGCTGACCGAGCAGTGGGACCGGTTCGCCGGGACGGATAAAGCGTCCTGCATCCGAGCGACAAGTGCCGACGGAACGCCGAG
>Ga0070713_100002779_pt1 | contig 11438 bp, 13 predicted proteins | sample LARL82metaG_FD_65465 | JGI IMG/M metagenome (GOLD analysis project Ga0070713, IMG submission 65465) | Corn, switchgrass and miscanthus rhizosphere microbial communities from Kellogg Biological Station, Michigan, USA - LAR L8-2 metaG | ecosystem: Host-associated > Plants > Roots > Rhizosphere ... | reverse complement strand
CTGGTCCACCATGGTGTTGATGGTGTTCTTGAGCTCCAGAATTTCGCCTTTCACGTCCACCGTGATCTTGCGGGACAAGTCGCCGCGCGCCACCGCCGTGGTTACTTCGGCGATGTTTCTCACCTGGCCCGTCAGATTTCCGGCCATGGAGTTCACCGAGTCGGTTAAATCTTTCCACGTTCCCGCGACGCCCGGCACGTTGGCCTGCCCGCCCAGCTTTCCTTCCGTTCCCACTTCGCGCGCCACGCGCGTTACTTCGCCGGCGAACCGGTTCAGCTGGTCCACCATGGTGTTCAAGGTTTCTTTCAGCTGCAGAATTTCGCCGCGCACGTCCACCGTAATTTTGCGGGACAAGTCGCCGCTGGCGATGGCCGTAGCCACTTCCGCGATGTTGCGCACCTGGCCCGTCAGGTTGCTGGCCATGAAGTTCACGTTGTCGGTCAAATCTTTCCACGTGCCGCCCACGCCAAACACCTGCGCCTGTCCACCCAGCTTTCCTTCCGTTCCCACTTCGCGAGCCACGCGCGTCACTTCGCCGGCGAACGCGTTCAGCTGGTCCACCATGGTGTTGATGGTGTCCTTCAGTTCCAGAATTTCTCCCTTCACGTCCACCGTGATCTTGCGGGACAAATCGCCGCGGGCCACCGCCGTGGTTACTTCCGCGATATTTCTCACCTGCGCCGTCAGGTTTCCGGCCATGGCGTTTACCGAGTCGGTCAAATCCTTCCAGGTTCCCGCCACGCCCGGCACCACCGCCTGTCCGCCCAGCTTTCCGTCGGTACCCACTTCGCGCGCCACGCGCGTCACTTCCGAAGCGAACGATCGCAGTTGATCCACCATCGTGTTGATGGCTTCCTTCAACTGCAGAATTTCGCCGCGTACGTCGACGGTAATCTTGCGCGACAAATCTCCGCTGGCCACCGCCGTGGCCACTTCGGCGATGTTTCGCACCTGGCCCGTCAGGTTGCTGGCCATCGAGTTTACCGAGTCGGTCAGGTCCTTCCAGGTTCCCGCCACACCCGGCACCTGCGCCTGCCCGCCCAACTTTCCGTCCGTTCCCACTTCGCGCGCCACGCGCGTCACCTCAGCGGTGAATACGCCCAGTTGTTGAATCATGGTGTTGACGATGTTCGCAGAGCGGAGAAACTCCCCTTCGAGCGGCCTTCCATCCACATCCAGGCGCACTGTCTGCGTTAAATTTCCCTGCGCTACCGCGGCAATCGCGCGCGTTACTTCCGTCGTCGGACGCAGCAAGTCTTCCACCAGCGTGTTCACGGAAACTTCCATTTCGCCCCAGGAGCCCCTCGATTCGTGAAAGCGCGTACGCTCCGAAGTTCTTCCTTCCTTACCCACCGCCTGTCCCACGCGCGTGAGTTCCCGCGCCATTTGCTGGTTGGCAAACACAATGTCGTTGAACGTATCCGCAATTTTTCCGTGCAGGCCGGTCCAATATCCGGGAAGGCGAACCGAAAAATCACCGTCGCGCATGATCTGCAGGCTGGCCAGTATCACGTTGAGGTCGGCGTGCCCGTTTTCTCCCGTCGCCACCGTATGCCCGTTCGCTTTCGTCACAGGTTTCTCCGTGGCTGCAGGCGTTGCGGTGGGGGCCGCCGTCGTTTCCGGCGTCGCGTTTTTTTCCGCTCGCTTCATGTAAATCTCTCCTGCAAAAGGCTTCCTTCAACCAACAACAATGAATTTCTGCCGGCCGTGCTCAACCGGATCAGACGTCCGCAAGCGACAACGTGCCAAGAACCACCCGCCCAGAGTCAAAAGTCCCGCTCACTGCGCAGGTGACCGACTTAACATTACGAACTGTTGGAAACAATCGATGGACCTGGAAAACAATAATTCAGTGAAACGACTCAACTTAATATCACTAGTGGCCTCAACATGGCTCTACAGCATTTCCTGTAGGCCGTTAGGGGATATGCCTTATTTACGCTTACAACAAATCCTGCCATTTCCTACACAAAATTAAGGCATTTCCGGCCCTGCCAGGCATCACATCTGCGTAAGAACTGGAAGCTACTGACGAAGATTGGTCGAAAGGGGAAGGCGTTCTAATCCCTCGAGGGGGCCACAATACCCGGTTAGTGCTCTCAAGTTTGCAGCTATTTCCCCGGGTCTATACAGTCCTTCGCGGATTTTCGAAATGCCCCCGAAGCTGCAAGATGGCGTGGAACTTAGGAGTCAATCGGCAACTGGCGCTGATTCCGAGGAGGCGAAATGAAACCCAATCCGAACTTAGCTCCAACTCAAGTGGATCGCCCTGCAACTTCCGAGGAAATTCGTACGGCTATCTCGCTCAGTTCTCTCGAGCCCGACTCATACGCCGTCGAAGATGCCTGGGAGATTGCTGCGGACCTCGGTGGCTTTGTGCGCATTCGCAGCTTCGACGTCGAGGCCTCCCGCCTTATAGAGGAATTGCTTGGAGAGCAGGACCCCCAGCCGAATTAGGGGTCGCAGTCTCCCAGGTTTGGTTGCGTGGATAAGTCCGACATGGGAGCGAGGTGAACCTTGAAGCCCTTCCCCACCCGCGTCCTGGAAATGTTTGGCCAACTGGGCCGGGACCGCCTGGATTTGCATGCGCTTTTTGAAGCGGGAGGCAACGAACCGATTCAACGGGTAGCGGTTTTGGACGCTATTGAAAATCTGATTCGCGAAGGCCTGGTGGAAGCACAGGGGGGCGATTTTTATGGGCTCACGGAAAAAGGAAAGAGAGCGATTTCGCGGTAAAAAGAGGCGCGAGGTGGCAGGAATTGTGACTCATGCTTCCGCGGAAAAAGTACTAAGTAACGCTCAGCATTTAATCTACAGCGTTCGCCTGATTGTTGGTTTTGACGGTGTTGATATCAAATAGTTAAGGGTAATCGCTAAAGCAAAAGACCAGGTATGAGGGGAAAGGATGTCCGGGCCCATGAGGAGATCGGCTTCATTTCTAAAGACAGAACTGGCGGCAGTTCCCGAGCGTGTGTTTGCCGGCAAGATTACGCGCGCGGTCTGCACTCGCTTGAACCGGTCGATTCAGGCGTCCAGACTCAGAATGCTCAGCCTGGACCGGTGGAATGCCGATGCGGATGACTCCGTGGGCGACATGTTGTCCTCAGCCCTGGCGGCCCAGGATAAGGAGTTAGCCCACATCCTGCGGGAAGTCGACAAAATTTCCAAGACCTTGAAGTCAGCCTCCCCGGATACGCAGACCTTGAGCGATACCCTGCAGCGTACGGTGATGTGCGCCGTGAAGCAGTCCCTCCTCGATCGGGAGCTGCGCTCCCTGGCTCTCACCGATGACCTGACAGGTCTTTATAACCGCCGGGCTTTTCTCGCGCTGGCCGGTCAGCAATTGAGAGTGGCGAGGCGTAAAGCCCAGGGCTTGCTGCTCTTTTTTGCCGACGTCAACCATTTGAAGGAAATCAACGACACCTACGGCCACCGCGAAGGCGACCTGGCGCTGGTTCGTACCGCGGACGCCCTGGAACACACCTTCCGGAATTCCGACGTGATTGCCCGCTTGGCTGGCGATGAGTTCGCGGTAATGGCCCTGGAAGCCACCTGCGAAAACCGCGACGTCATCCTGGGGCGCGTGGAAGAACATCTCAGGAATTCAAGCTCGGGAGAATCCCGTTACAAGCTCTCTCTCAGCATCGGCATGGCCCGTTTTGACCCCAAGCGACCGGTATCGCTGGGGAAACTCATCTCTCTGGCCGATGAAGCTATGTACCAGCACAAGAATGGTCGCCCGGCATTTTGCGTGACGTGACGCGATAGGCTCAGCCGAGAGAGCCACACCCGCGGCAACCTGCATTTCAGGGATCGGAGATGTTCAAATGAGCCCGACGTGGCTACTTTCCGCAGTTGTAACGGGATTATTTGCCCTTACCGGCTCCGCGTTGCCCGCACAAGATCATGTCCGGGAACAGGAGCGAGAATCGCATACCAAGTTTGACAACCACGATCGGGCGGCCGCCCGCGAATGGTACAACGAGCATCGTGAGAATCTTCCCCAGGGATTTCGTGAAGAGGATCGCATGACGCCGGAAGAGGAATCCCGGCTTCAGAAGGGTGCGGCGCTCGACTCCGACACCCGGCGAAGGGTTCGGCCCGCACCCATGGACTTGCTCCGCCGGCTGCCTCCTCCTCCGCGTCATTATCGATACGCCATTGTGGAAGACCATATCCTGATCGTTGAGGACAGAACCTGGAACATTTCCGACATTATCCATTTGCACCAGGATCCGGGACAGGGCTGATGAAACATTGGGCCGTTTAACCAAGTCCAGTAACGGCTTGTAAGGAAAGCCGGGGAAGCGGGAAGCCGTGCTCGTGAAAAATGAAATCACTCATGAACTGCATAACCCCATCGCCATATTTGACAAGGAGTTGCTCGGCGCTACCTCCTTCAGGCTTCAGACCTTCGAATTGTGCACGGTGTGTGGCGCGCGATTCGGAATCGGCTATCACGGCGCATGTCTGGAGGGCGAACGACCCGCCGACGAATTAGAAGATCTGCCTAAAAAGCTGACGGAAATCCTGGCGAAAGACCACCGGCAGGAACGCGCCCACAAGCATTTCATTGAACTTGATTATTGAATGATCGCAAACGAGGTGCAGATGCTGCTACGTTCCGAGTTCCGCGGGCTGGTAAAAGAATAATTCGCGCCGCAGCAAGGCTTTGACTCCCTTCACTATGTCGCCGCCCCTGGACTTCGATACCGCTCCCTGAATGCCGGCTTTACGAGCTTCGCCCATCAAATGCCGTGAAAGATGAGCGGTGCACAGCAGGACCGGAACGCCGGGGGCCACCCTGGCGATTTCCTGGGCCGCCTGCAATCCGTTCATCACCGGCATCTGAAAATCGAGGACGATCAAGTCCGGCCGCGTTTCGAGCGTTCTCTGGATCGCTTCTCCGCCGTCGCTCGCTTCTCCGCAGATTTGCCAGTCCGTGTATTGTTCCAGCAAGGCGCGAAGCATGCGTCGCACGGGAATGCTGTCGTCGGCGATCAGGATGCGGACCATCAACAGTGTCTCGGAAGTATCATCGTGAGCCTGACACTAATCGTGACACATGTCAATCGGCACCTTACCCGAATACCTGGCGCCCTTTGCTTCCCTACAGGAGTTGACTTAGAGCGAAATTCCGGCGCGAATCAGGCGTTTGTCCTATGGGCCTCCAGGTGCAACCCCGTTAGGATTTCTTGTCGCGCACCCACTCAGGCCGACGAGAGCCAAGGGCCAGATTTCAAATTGCCAGGAGGAACAAATGGCAGCCAATGAAGTGAAAAAATGCGCACATCCGCCATGCACTTGCGCAGCACCATCCGGGAAGTATTGCAGCGCCCAATGTGAAGCGATGGAAAAAACGCCTGACATTGATTGCCGCTGCGACCACCCTGGATGCAAGGGTAGAACGCACTAGAAACCAGGTCTAGGTCTTGATTCTAAGTGGCACAAAGGAGAAGAAAGATGAAATCACTTGTGAAAATGTTGAGCCTATCTTCGGTAATGACGCTCGGATTACTCGCCGGGTGTTCCAGCACAGCCAGTAAGTCTCCGGACGTTTCAGATTCCATTCGACGGTCACTGGATCAGGCCGGTCTGAATGATGTCACCGTCAAGCAGGATCGTGATAAGGGTGTTGTAACCCTGGGCGGACACGTCAAGGCAGACTCCGACAAATCACAAGCCGAAACCATTGCCAAGTCCAATGCCGCCGGCCAGGTGGTCGCTGACGAAGTTGCGGTAATCCCGTCAGGAGCCGAGAGCGAGGCCAGGGCCGTGAACTCGGATTTGGACAAAGGTATTGATAAGAATCTGGACGCCGCGTTCATCAAGGCCGGACTCAACAAAGACGTCAAGTACGACGTGAAGAACGGCGTGGTCACTCTGACGGGAAGCGTGAACTCCCAAACCAAGAAGACCAGGGCCGAGGCCGTGGCCTCCAAGGTTCCCAACGTTCAGCAGGTCGTGAACGAACTGGAAGTGAAAAATCCGAAGGCCACCTCGACGAATTAGTGAGGCCGTTCGGATAATTGCTAGTTGCTTAGTAATTCAAGACCAGGATCATCGGAGGGAGGCTAGTCAATGAAGACGGGCAACCCACACAATGCGCATCGGCATATTCGAATTTTGGGAATTTGCTGGATCATCTATGGCGTTGCCCGGCTTTTCGCGGCTATTTGGCTAGTCTCCTTTTCGAATACCGCTACAGTGATGTTCGGGGCTCTGCTGCCGCGAGTCCCCGATCCGTTTGCGATGATGAGGAACTTTCATATTGTTTATGCTCTGATCGAGGCTCTGTCCGTGATTTGTGGAGTGCTCGGCATTTTTGCCGGATGGACTCTGCTCGCGGGTCAGGGAATCGGGCGAACCCTGGCGTTGATCGCAGGGTTTTTGTCGTTGTCGGAAATTCCCCTGGGTATGACTTTAGGTATCTGCACCCTCATTCTGTTGCTTCCGTCGAAACGCGCGCCGGTTGCTGCGGCTGTACTGCGCCCTGGCGCTTCTGAGTTGAGCAGTCACCCCTCTGCAACATAATTTGTCACGCAGGACGGCGACTCTGTGCAGCTCGGACTGTCCTAACGCACTGGCGCGTTCGAGCTGATTTTCAGCCCGGTGGTTAAATGCCGAATTTTCAAATGCGGCTCGCAACAAGAACTTTGTTTGAAGGATATAGCTGGAAAGTTGCCCCGTCGCGCGAAGATTAGTTGGTGGGGAGAGGAAGCAGAGCACCAGCCCGGCCCTCTATTTTTTAGCTTCCGTCTTCCTCTCCCGCAGGGACTATCCTCGCTTACCCGGCCAATGCGGACAATAAGGGCGATACGGTAGGCGAGTTGGAAAATAGCTGTAGAGCGAATTTCTCGGGAAAACTTCTGTGACCTACCTGGGATTTTTCAGCCAGACCATCCCCGGGAAGTTTTAAATAAACTGCCTGTATTCTAGGTTTTGCTTAGTTCGTGAATACTGCATGGCAATCTTGAATCTACATCGATCACTCTATGGTTCTAAATTCGAGGCGGCGCTAGTGTGGCCGATGCGGACGGGCTCCCGGTAATGATCGGTCAGGAGCCGCGCAGAGTTAGAAGCCGACGGGCAAAGCTTGATGAGAAACCGGCGGCACCGCACGCTGGATTTGGTTTGCAGCGATTTACGGAACGGAGGAATAGGAAATGAAACGATTTTCAGTGACCCACAGGTCTTTGTTCTTGCTGGGCGCCTCGCTGATTCTTGGGGGAGCGACGATGGTTTCGGGGGCGCCGCTTCCTGCCACGCCACAGCAGACAGCGCCTGACAATACCCGCGCCAACAAGGGTGATGCCCAAAAAGGCGCAACCACCGCCGACCAGCAGAAAATGAATCCAGCCGATCGCGAGCTTACACGCAAGATTCGCGCCTCGATCATGGATGACAAAGCTCTCTCCACCTACGCCCATAACATCAAGATCGTGACGCAGGACGGAAAAGTCACGTTGAAGGGTCCCGTTCGAACAGAAAAGGAAAAAGCCGACATTGAAGCCAAAGCCGCGGCTGTTGCCGGCGCCGGAAATGTAACCAACGAAATCGAAGTGGCACCGCCGAAATATTGAGTACGCAAACCAAATTAATTTGAAAAAAAGAGGAGACAATCATGGCTGGAAAAAAAACTGCGGTATTCGGAATCTATTCGACCGCCGCCGGGGCTGAACACGCTGTCGACACGTTGACAAAATCCGGTTTCCCGATCTCGGATATTTCCCTGCTCGTTCCGGAAACCTTGGGAAACAGGGAAATGGGCACGCAAAAAGCTTCCAAGGCGCCCGAGGGCGCAGCGGCAGGTGCGACCACTGGTGCGCTTCTGGGAGGCACTCTGGGGTTGCTGGCCGGCATTGGCGCCCTGGCCATTCCCGGCGTGGGCCCCTTCATTGCCGCAGGGCCGATCATGGCCACCTTGGCTGGAGTCGGCGCAGGTGGAGCGGTCGGCGGCCTCACAGGATCACTTATCGGGGCGGGTATTCCCGAATTTGAGGCCAAGCGTTACGAAGGCCGCCTCCAAAAGGGCGGCATCCTGCTCTCCATCCATTGCGATACTTCCGTAGAGATCGACCAGGCTAAGGAGATCCTGGAACGCACAGGGGGAGAAGATATCAGTTCCACCCGCGAGTCCTCCACTGACTCGTCCAAACGCGACACTCATCGCACGGCGTCCGGCGGATCATATTAGCGTTGTGTAAAAAGGGAGGAAGGCCCCTCGGCCTTCCTCCTTCCCTTATCGATATAACCGGGCAGTTGGCTCCGAAATCGCAGCCGAATCAATAGGAGGGGAAAATGGCCGGAAACTCTTGGCAGCATACTACTTCCGCATTTTTGATCGGACTGGGAGTAGGCGCGGGACTGGGCTTGCTATTTGCGCCGAAATCAGGCGAGAGGACTCGCGATGACATCGCCAACGCCGTCAATGACGGCGTTGACAGCGTGATCGCGCAAGGGAAAAGGCTGCGACGCCGCGCGCAAAGCACCTTTGACCAGGCAAAAACACAGATCAGAGATGTCGCGGAACATCTTCCAGGGCGCGCGTGAACTGAGAGTATTTGCTTCATCGCGCGCCACGGAAAAAAGATTCAGTACTCGACGCGCCCAAAGTTCTTAATCCCCGGTTTGTGCATTGAATCTTACGGATGAAGACAGGTTCGTGTCGGCTCGCACTTTGAGGAGAGCAAAATGCAAAATCAACGAGTTAACAAGCCTGCCAAAAAAGACAAAGGCCTTCTGATCAATTTTGCGGAGACCATTGGACCCACGCTCGGGAGTGTGGCGGCTAAGACGGATTTTTTGTCGAAGCCGGCGCCGCGGCGCATCGTACGCAGGAAATCCCGCTCACTGGCAGGCAAAGCTCGCAAGAAGAATAAATCCTGAGGCGGCCTTGTTACGCGACCGGCTCGGTTCACACGCACTCCGTGAGGTGTCTGCGCGCGCGCTTGCCTTGGCGGCGGATGCCTCCTGCTATTCGTTTATACAAGGGCATCGTGAGATAGTGTTATGGACACGATGACCGCCACCACTGCATCTCCGCCTGTATTTCCAGACATGGCCAGCCCCATTCGCGCTGAGTTGTTCAGCGTGGAGCGGCTCGAGCAACACGCGGAAAGCCTTGCCGCGGCACAGGCAATTACGCTGGACCCCATGCGCGGGCGCCCGCTTCTGCCGCGCGTGCTCGAGAATGGCCGCCTGCTTCTCGAGTATTACCAGGCCACCGCACGAGCCATCCAGCGGGAGCAGATCATCACTCCCGCGGCGGAATGGCTGGTGGACAATTTTTATATTGTTGAGGAGCAACTGCGCGAAATCCGCGACGATTTGCCCCCCGGCTTCTACCATAAACTACCCAAACTTGCTTCCGGCCATCTGGAGGGTTACCCGCGTGTTTTCGGAGTGGCCTGGGCTTTCGTGGCGCACACCGACAGCCGTTTTGAACCCGAGCTTTTGCGGCGTTTCGTAAACGCGTATCAACGTTTACAACCGCTCACCAGCGGCGAACTCTGGGCTGTAGCCATTACGCTGCGCGTTGTGCTGGTGGAGAATCTTCGCCGCCTGGCGGAAACCATGGTGCACAGCCGGCGCGCGCGCGAAGAAGCCGATTTTCTCGCCGACAGCCTTCTCGGCGCGGGAGGCCGGCCGCTGATCGCCCCCGCAGCCGCCCTCCGCCAATTTGAGAATAAGCCTCTGGACAGAGCCTTCGCCGTGCAACTGGTGCAGCGCCTGCGTGATCTGGATCCCAAAGTCGGTCCCATCCTGCTATGGCTGGATGCGCGTCTGGACGCGCAAGGCACCACCGCCGACGAGATCGTGCGCGCCGAGCATCAGGACCAGACGGCCATGACGGTAACGGTCCGCAACATCATCACCAGCATGCGGCTGACCTCCGCGTTTGATTGGCAGGAATTCTTCGAAAGCGTCAGCCTGGTCGACGAAATCCTCCGCGAAGGCAGCAATTTTGCGGAGATGGATTTTGCCACTCGCGATTTTTACCGACACGCGATCGAGGATCTCTCTCGCGGTACATCGCTTTCCGAAATTGAAATCGCCCGGCGGGCCGTCCATCGCGCCAAACGTTCCTCCGCCAGTTCGAACGGAAATAAGCAGGAATGTGACGATCGCCGCGCGGATCCTGGCTATTACCTGATCGCTCAGGGCCGCGTGGCTTTTGAACGCGAAATCGGCTATCGCGTTAAATTCAGGAAGAAGCTTTTGCGCTGGTATGTGCGGGCGGCGGTCCCCGGCTATCTGGGGACTATTTTCCTGTTGACCGCGGTCATGCTGATCCGGCCGCTGCTGCGTGCCCACGAACTGGGAATCAGCGACTGGCGCTTGATTTTGCTGGGGCTCCTGGCCGCCGTGCCCGCTTCCGATCTGGCCATTGCGCTGATCAATCGTGCGGTGACCGATCTTCTGGGGCCGCGCACAATGCCCAGGCTGGAGCTACGCGACGGCATACCGCAGCACTTCCGAACGATGGTGGTCATCCCGACTCTGCTGACCAGCCGCGAGACCATCAAAGAACTGGTGGAGCGGCTGGAGATCCATTATCTGGCCAATCCCGATGGAGATCTGCAGTTCGCCCTGCTTTCTGACTGGACCGACGCTCCCCAGGAGAGCATGCCGAATGATGATGAGTTGCTGGCCGCCGCCACCGATGGAATTGCGCATTTGAATATACGTCACGGCCCAGCGCCGGGAGGCGGAGACCGTTTTTTATTGTTCCATCGTAAGCGGGTCTGGAATAAATGCCAGCAGGGATGGATGGGGTGGGAGCGCAAGCGCGGAAAGCTTCATGAACTAAACCAGTTGCTGCGCGGCTCTTCCGACACCACGTTCATACCTACCGGGGGCCGTTTGCCCGAAGCGATTCCCGGTATTCGCTTTGTGATTACGCTCGATGCCGACACGCGCCTGCCGCGTGGCGCCGCCAACCGCCTGGTGGGCACCATGGCGCATCCGCTCAATCGGCCAGCCTTCAGCGCACGCGAAGGCCGCGTCATCGACGGCTACTCTCTGGTTCAGCCGCGCATCACCCCAACGCTTCCCGCGGATCGCGAGGGTTCACTGTTCCAGAAAATTTTTTCCGGACCCAGCGGCATGGACCCCTACGCTGCCGCTGTCTCGGACGTCTACCAGGATTTGTTCCGCGAAGGCTCGTACACAGGAAAAGGAATTTACGATGTAGATGCGTTCGAACACTCCCTGGCCGGCAAAGTGCAGGAAAACACCCTGTTGAGCCACGACTTATTCGAGGGGCTGTTTGCGCGAGCCGCGCTGGCAACCGACATCGAGCTCTTCGAGGAATATCCCTCCCATTACGAAGCCGCGGCAGCCAGGCAGCACCGCTGGGCGCGTGGCGACTGGCAGCTCTTGCCGTGGATTCTGGGCAGTGGCGGGTTGCCTCCGGAGAAGCGCCGGCAGTACCG
>Ga0070713_100002777_pt1 | contig 11441 bp, 7 predicted proteins | sample LARL82metaG_FD_65465 | JGI IMG/M metagenome (GOLD analysis project Ga0070713, IMG submission 65465) | Corn, switchgrass and miscanthus rhizosphere microbial communities from Kellogg Biological Station, Michigan, USA - LAR L8-2 metaG | ecosystem: Host-associated > Plants > Roots > Rhizosphere ... | reverse complement strand
ATGACCGTAAACGGAGTTCCCGAAATCGAAAGCGTCCTGCCCAAAATCGATGGCTCTTGCCCGAATCGGCGTTTCCAATACCCGTAGCTGATCATCGCGACCGGATGGCCGTTGGGCACCCGGTCGTCGTCGACGCTAATGGTTCGGCCGATGGCCGGATTCACACCGAGTAGCGAAAAGTAACTCCCCGAGACCAGTTGCCCGTCGACCGTCGGCTCAATGCTGCCGTCCACGCTTACATTGAGATGGACCGAGGAGTACGCCGCCAGTTCCGCCACTTGATTGTTATCGCGAACCGTTCTGTATTGCTGGAAGGTCAGGCCTTGGTCGATCACCCATAGTCCTGCGGGATCTTTCACCGGAAGCATCCGCCACATCACCGCGTCGATTAGGCTGAAGATAGCCGTATTGGCGCCGATCCCCAGCGCTAGGGACAGCGCCACTGCCGCGGTGAAGCCGGGACTCTTGATCAAAACTCGGAGCGCATAACCAATATCCTGCACTAGTGATTCAATTAGCCCGATGCCCCAGGACTGGCGGCATTCTTCCTTGCATTGTTCCAGCCCACCTAGTTCGATTCGCGCTCTACGCATGGCTTCCTCCCGGAATTGACCGGCTCGCAAATGCTTCTCCATCTGGTGTTCGAGGTGGAACCGCAGCTCGTCGTCGAGCTCTATCTCGACCGTCTTCCGGCGAAAGAGAGCGCGGATACGATAGAGTAGGCCGCTCAGCATACGTCCAGCACTTGCGCGACGGCCACGGACAATTTGCGCCACGCCGCGGCCTCGTCTACAAGCTGCTTCCGGCCATCGCGCGTCAGCTCGTAAAATTTCGCCCGCCGGTTGTTGTCTGATGTTCCCCAGCGGGCCTTGATCCAGCCGCGCCGCTCCAGACGATGCAGCGCCGGATACAAGGAACCCTGTTGGACTCGAAGAACTTCACTGGAGATTTGCTGGATGCGCTCAGAAATGGCCCATCCGTGCTGAGCCTCCAGTGCCAGTGTTTTCAGAATCAGCAGATCGAGCGTGCCTTGCGGGAGGTCAATGCGTATGTTGGTCATCGTCCCCTTTCACTTCTACAAAAAGCAATATATACCTCCTCCTGACGAAGCACAAGGGGAGTCCTCCGAACAGGATCGAGTGCCGTCCTCGAAGGTCCCGCTACCGCCGTGATAACTACTATTATCGGTAGGCACTATTCGGTTCCTTCTATCGACCAAGTGTTTGTTGCGCCAGCCTTTTGGCTACCGTCCCCGTTCTCGGAATCGTTGGTTCTCAACGGGACTTAAAACGCTTTAGCGATATAGACTCCGTGTCGGAGAGCGTGCGATGTTACGATACAATAGCCCCCGGATACAGAACCCTGGAGCCAGTGGAGCTATGCGAAAGATCTTTGCAAGGAGTACCATCGCAACGGCGCCTCCGATTGTCCTCGCAGACACGCAGAGCCTTGCTCAACAGAATGGGACGCAACAGCCCGGCGCGCATGGTGGCACGAGGGGTGGGGCTGCGAAGGGTGCCCCATCGGCCTGTTCGCGCGGTGCGGCGCCTCCTTTAAGCATCAGACAGAAACCGACCGTCCCAAATCCAAAAGCCGTCCGATCCTGCATGCTGGCGCTGTCGAATACCAACATTGAATCGGCGGGTGTCGATCCAAACAATTCCAGCGTTTGCCGTGTGACGGCGATTACGAGGCATCCACCAGAAAACGATAGAGTACCCATTTGGATCGCGCTTCCTACGTCGGACTGGAACAGTCGCTTCATGGGCACACAAAGCATTGAACTAGGGAATGGCGACTAAGCTCAAAGGAGACGATTACGAGCAGCATGGAGTCCCCACGTATCCGCGCCGGAAAGCAGACGACAGGAGTGGCCGGGTTAGACGAAGTGCTTCGTGGCGGGCTGCCTTCGGATAGGCTCTATGTTATTGAAGGTGATCCTGGCGCAGGCAAGACCACGCTCGCGCTTCAGTTTCTTCTCGAAGGCGTTCGCCTGGGCCAACGCGTCCTTTATGTGACGCTTTCAGAAACGTTAGAAGAATTGCGAGACGTTGCTGCCTCGCACAACTGGTCCCTCGACGGTGTTGAGCTGTTAGAACTGAACGCCCTCGCTGAACGGCTACAGGAGGAAGCAAACTACACCGTCTACCACCCATCCGATGTTGAACTCGGGGAGACAACAAACCGGATACGGCAGCGAGTAGAAGAGCTAAATCCGGAGCGGGTCGCGCTCGATTCCGTTTCCGAACTGAAGATTCTCTCGCAAACCAGCGTCCGATACCGGCGTGAAATTCTCGGTCTCAAGCAATTCTTTGCCGGGCGACAGTGTACCGTTCTCGTCCTAGACGATCGCACAACACGCGAAGGTGAGCAGCAGTTGCAAAGTATCGCTCACGGAGTATTGAGTATGGAGCGCGTAGGCCGCGAATACGGAACGACACGGCGGCAGTTCCATGTCGTCAAGATGCGCGGCGTGAACTTTTTGGACGGCCGACATGACTTTGTGATTCGGACCGGCGGAATTGAAATCTACCCTCGCCTTGCGGCAAAAGACGGGCCTCCGGCGGAACCTATGGCGCTCGCGAGCAGCGGAAGCCAACAATTCGACATGATGTTGGGCGGGGGTATTGACCGCGGAGCAAGCGCTCTTTTACTGGGACCAGCAGGTTGCGGAAAAACAACGCTATGTTCCCAATTCCTCCTCGCGGCTTTAGAGCGCGGCGAGTCGGTTGCGTGCTATCTGTTCGAGGAGAGTAAAGAAACGTTTCTCCGACGATCCGAAGGCTTTGGCATGGACTTTACTCCCTACCTCGCGTCAGGAGTGTTTGAGCTCGTCCAAGTAGACATAGGGGAGATATCACCTGGTGAATTTGCACACCGGGTGCGCTGGAACGTCGAACAGAAGAGCACGTCATTTATCGTCATCGATAGCCTCAATGGCTACCTTAACGGCATGCCCAGTGAGCGTTTCTTGCTGATTCATATGCATGAACTCCTGGGTTACTTGGGGCGAAAGGGTGTTGTCACGATTTTGACGATCGCCCAACATGGCATGCTGGGACCGATGCGATCCCCCGTCGATGTGAGCTTTTTAGCGGATACGGTTATTCTTTTACGATTCTTTGAAGCAGCAGGAGAAGTACGTCAGGCGCTCTCGGTGGTGAAGAAGCGGCGAGGAAAACACGAGAGGACCCTGCGAGAGATGCAATTTGGACCAACGGGCGTAATTATTGGAGACGTCTTACGTGACTTCGAGGGAGTACTGACAGGAGTCCCCCGCTATCGCGGCAAAGACGCACGGTTGCTCGGCGCGCAAGATGAGAACTAGATGTTTCGCAGAAGCGCCCTTGAGATGCGGGTCGTTATTCTCGCCCCCGTCGGTCGAGACGCCCAATTACTCGCAGCTACCCTCGCCGGACTAAAGATCGATACTGCGACCGCCGCCGACGCAGAACACCTTCTCGTGCAATTGACGGAAGGCGCCGGTGCAGCAATCGTGGCCGAAGAAGCGCTCACACCGCATCAAGTCAAAGCGTCCGCTGAATGGCTGACTTCACAGCCACCGTGGTCTGACATGCCCTTCATCATTCTGACGTCCAGCGGGAGACCCACGCCCCAGAGTGATCGGCGAGCCCATGAACTGCAAACACTCGGCAACGTCACCCTCATCGAGCGGCCGGTTCGTCCGGAAACAGTGCAAACTGCTGTACGAGTGGCGCTTCGCGCCCGTCAGCGGCAGTACGAAATACGAAGCCGCCAGGAGGAACTACTCCGGGTAAATGCGGATCTAGAACAATTTGCTCATTCTGCTAGCCACGATCTTCGGGAACCGATTCGCAGCATTTCGGTCTACGCCGAACTGATTACGCGACAATACGGACAGCTTTTTGATCAAAAAGGTGCGCAGTATCTGGAGTTTATCCTTACGGGAGCAGCACGCATGGAAACACTCCTGAAAGACCTCCGATCATACGTCCAAACGTCCAGTATCTCGGACGAAGTACCCGCCCCGATCGGCGCCAGAGAGCCGCTCGATGCCGCGCTCGAGAATCTCGCCGGTTCGATCCGAGAGTGCGGCGCGCAAATTGTCATCGGCGAGATGCCCCAAGTACGCATGCGCTCCGCGCACTTACAACAGGTGTTTCAAAACTTAATCGGCAACGCTGTTAAGTACAAGAAAGGAACACCCCCTAAGGTACGCATCTCCGCTCGACTTGAGGACAGCTGCTGGGTATTCTCCGTCGAGGACAACGGCATTGGGATAGCGAAGGAATACCAGGAAACGATTTTTGGAATCTTCAAACGCTTACACACGAACGAAGCCTATGTAGGAACAGGGATGGGCCTGGCTATCTGCCAAAGAGTCATTGAGCGCTACGGTGGAAGAATCTGGGTCGAATCACAACCCGAATACGGATCCCGGTTCTTCTTCACAATCCCCAGCTAAGACGGTAGTGCCGAAACACAGCGAGAGACCGCGTTTGGTCAAAATATTCATGCGGCGCGTTTGTAGTACTTGAGCAGGCCACCGAGTCGGTTGTGACATTCAGTCGCGGGACTCAGGGGGTGTTGTTTGTTGCTCAAATCTGGGAAGAGTAGTTGGTTGCCTTTTCCTTGATGGTTTCTTTCGCCGTGATAATGTCGGCTGTACTCAGTCAGGACGCGTGACAGCGGACCCTCCGAACAAGATCAATTTGGACAGGCATTCCTGCTTGACCGAGCGAACCCATCGTTCCGCGAACGCGTTTAAGTTCGGGCTTCGAGCCGGCAACGGAATGGTCTTCACGCCGCCCGATGCCAGCGCCGACCGAAACGAGGCACAGAACTTGGTGTCGCGATCATGCAGAACATAACGACACGAATGAAGATAGCCCCACGTCTCCTGCGTCGCGCTACGGGCAATCTGCTCCATCCACTCTTGATCTGGATGCCTGGTAATCCCGGCAACACTCACGCGACGGGTTTCGAGATGCAGGAAGAAAAGCACGTAGTAAGTCACCAGTCCTCGCCAAGTGAGCACTTCGACTGTGAAAAAGTCGCAACCGGCCAACACATTCATATGAGCGGCCAGAAAATCCTTCCACGTCGTGATTTGGTTTCTCTTGGGAGCCGGAGCGATACCGTGGCGACGCAGTATGTTCCCTACCGTTTGATCGGACACGTGATGACCCAGGTTGGCAAGGGCACCGACGATCCGGTCATAACCCCAGCCGGAGTTCTCTCTCGCCATCCGGACCACCAGAGCCTCGACTTCGGCTGAAACCGAAGGACGGCCTGGATACTGACGGTGCTTAGAGCCGTCGAACTTCTGGGCGATCAACCTCCGATACCACCCTAGGATGGTATCCGGCCTGGCCAAAGAGGCAACTTCGCGGAGCGCTTTGCGTCCCAGCCGTTTCCCGATCTCGGCCAGGGTGACTCGTTCAGGATTGGAAAGCCGCAATCGCGACGGCAACTTAGCCCTCAAGATCCGATTCTCGGCGGCTAAATACTCATTCCGCACCAGCAGCTCCTGATTCACCGAGCCTGTCACGTAGGCCAGAAGTCGTACCCATCTACCGTTTCTCATGAACGTCTATCTTCCTGCGCTACTGGATAGTTCAGCACATGCGCGTGAGTATTTTGGCCTTACGGGTACGGTGTGTGTCCAGCTTAAGTTCCAACTCGGTGATTCGTTTCGCTAACCGCTCCCTAGTTTTGCGGTGAAGGCTCCTCTCTCTCAAGTATGTAACCGACAAGCCTGTCATCGTGAAACTAGCAGTCCACACGAAATTGATGTTCGCCATGAGACTGAAAGCCAGATTGGCCGCAGATGTTCGGCCGGCATATGCTATGAAAGCGAGCGAGACTTGTCGAACCATGTAACCCAAAGTTAGCCATACTACGATAGCCTTACCGTGCTTTCGCAGGATGCCGAAGAGGTGACCGCAAAACACTTCGGGAATGGAGGTTCCGGCTTAGGCGCAGTCGACGCTTTGGCCTTCTTGGGAGCAGCCATTCACTGATCATATAGCGGATTTGTGGATCTGGAGGGCGTGAAGCGTGGATCATTACGTCGGTTCATGTAACAGTCGATGGTACTATTGGTTTGGGAGCCCTCGATTTGTCAAAGGGATAATCCCGCATTTTTCGATTGACCTCCTCGCGCGGGTGAGATAAACTATCTCAGTTTCATTTGTCGGGGATTAGCGTGATCGAGGGGATTAGGGTGATCTAGCGTTCCTTTCTTATATAGCGGCTTCTTAGATTTTATCTGGAGGTCGCCCTGTGCGTTCCCTGCTGATCGCAATTTGCATTGTTGCATTTGTCTTTGTCGCTTCGGCTCAGACCGATCGCGGCACGATTACCGGCACGGTTTCGGACCCAGCAGGCGCAATCGTTCCTGCCGCGGCAATCGAAGCCAAGAGTGTCGCAACCGGCGCCGTTTACCAAACGGCCAGTTCCACGACAGGCAATTACACCATTGCTCAATTGCCAGCCGGGACTTACCAGATGTCGATTACGGTGCCGGGGTTCAAGAAGTTTATCCGCACCGGTCTGGTGGTGGAGGTGGCTGGAACGTTGCGCATCGACGCCTCTCTGGAAGTCGGCGCCGCTTCCGAAAGCGTCACGGTCACCGAGGTCGCAGCCCAGTTGAAGACCGAGGGCGGCGAAGTGAGCCACAACGTCTCTACCGACACCCTGAACAGCCTTCCGATCCTCACATTGGTCGGCGCTGCGGCCGGTATCGGATCTGCCAACACGCTGGGCAATATTCGGAATCCGCTGGCCGCGGTCCAACTGCTGCCGGGCGCGCGTATCACCACGGATACCATCATGCGCATCAATGGGATGCCGTCTAACTCCCAATCCATCAATATTGAGGGCCAGGACGCCACCAATGGTTTCTTTAAACAGCAGAACCAGATTAATCAGGCGGGCGTAGAGGCCATACAGGAGGTGGCCATCCAAACCAGCAATTTCGACGCTGAGTATGGACAGGCGGGCGGAGGGTACTTCAACTACACCATGAAGTCCGGGACGAATCAGATCCACGGGAGCGGATTCGACTATTTCGTGAACGAAGCCCTGAATGCCGGATTGCCTTTCACCGACAGGGGCACAACAAACGCAGCCGAGGCGGGGCAGCACATCCGGAATCCTCTCAGACAGAACGATTATGGCTTCACATTAGGCGGGCCGATCGATATTCCCAAGATCTACAATGGTCACGACAAGAGTTTCTTTTTCTTTAGCTTCGAGCAGTTTCGTCAAAGCGCCAATATCACCAATACTTTCGGTGTCGTACCTTCCGCGGCTTACCGCAGCGGGGATTTCAGTGCGGCGCTCAATGGCGTCTGCAACGGCCCCGATACCCTCCAACAGAAGGTTTGTGTCAATGAGATCTTCGATCCGACCACCAACCAGGTCGTGAATGGCTCCGTCGTGCGGACCCCGTTTCCGGGGAACAAGATTCCGCTAACTTCGATCGATCCCACGGCGAAGATCATTCAGGGCATGATTCCCGCGGCAACCGGGCTCGGCCTGCTCAACTACAACGCACCGGCTTACTCGAATTTCCGGCACACCACGATTCCTTCCGTCAAGATCGATCAAAATCTGAGCGCCAGGATGAAGTTGTCCGGATACTATTCGGCAACCAAGACCTTTTCGCCTCAGAACAACGGGTTTACCCAACCGTATACCGCCCTGCAGCCGCAGAACGCGTTAGCGCAGACCATACGGCTCAACCTGGATACGACGCTCACTCCAACGCTGCTGTTCCATATCGGTGCGGGTTATCTGCACACGTCCAATCCTCAGACCGCCCCAACATACGACCAGAAGCAGCTGTTTCCCCAGGGAGTTCCCTTCACCGCAGGCAATTTCTTCCCCTATATGGCGGGCATGTTCGGCGCTATTGGGGGCGGGTGGAACGGCGGCACCGGATTCCCCGGAACCAATACGGGCGTGGCGTTCACTCTCACGCCAATCGCCAACGATTATAAGCCCACGTTCAACACCAACTTGACCTGGGTCAAAGGTAACCATACGTTCAAGCTGGGAGCAACAGCGCTGTTTGAGGGTATCCAGAGCGTGAACGACAGCCGCGCCGATGGACAATTTGGATTCTCTCAAATACAGACCAGCGATCCCTGGCAAAACGGCCAGCCTTTCTCAAACTTCCAGAGCAGCGGATTCGGGTATGCCAGCTTCTTTCTCGGCGCCACCAGCAGTGTCTCCACCGCCGCGCCCGCGGACGTGCGGCTTGGCACCCATTCTTACGGGATCTACGTCCAGGACAGTTGGAAAGTCACGCGTAAATTGACCTTCGACTACGGTCTGCGCTGGGATTACGCCACCCTGTGGAAAGAGCAGTATGGCCGCATGCAAAACGCGGCCTTCGACCTGCCCAACTCGTTAATCGGCGGACGGCTTGGCACCGTGAGATACGAGGCCACATGCAATTGCCAATTCGCCAACGCTTATCCGTTTGCCTTAGGACCCCACATTGGAGTCGCCTACCAGATCGACTCTAAGACCGTGTTCCGGGGAGGCGGCGCCATCTCTTATGCATCGGTCTCGGATCAGGCTGGGCTCAACAGCAGCGCCGGAGATTTCTATAGCATTCCTTCTGCGGCCTACGGCGCCTCCGCGGGGAATCTCTTTTATGGCGACCCTCTGGGACCCGGCAATCACTTGGGGAATCCGGTGGTCCATTGGCCGAATTTCAGTCCTCAATTCCCGGTGCCCGCAGCCCCTGGCGTGATCCCTCCGTCCTCGCCGTTCGTTTCGATCGCGCCCAATACAGGCCGGCTCCCGCGCACGTTCCAGTGGAGCCTGGGATTCCAGCGGGAGATTACGCGCAACCTGGTGGTGGATGCAGCCTACGTGGGCAATCGCGGGGCGTGGTGGGTGTCGCCCCTGCTGGCTGGCCTGAATTACAATGCGCTTACGCCAGAGGGGTTGAAATCGGGGTACGGCCTCGACGTGACCAATCGAGCGGACACGACGCTTCTCAACACGCAAATCAATTCACCCAACGTAATCAATCGCTTCCCGCAGTTTGCCAATCCCAACGTGGTCTACCCGGGATTCCCGAACACGCAAACTCTGCTTCAGGCGTTGCGGCCATACCCGCAGTGGAACGGAATTCCGCCCTTCCTCGGGCCTCCAGATGGAAATACCTGGTACGACTCGCTGCAAGTCAAGGGGACCCAGCGCTTGCAGCATGGCCTGAGCATGCAGGTCGCCTATACCTGGCAAAAGGAGCTTACCAACGGGACTAACTCCAACACATCCTATGTGACGCCCTCGCCGCCGCTCATCAACGACGTATTCAACAAAGACCTGGATAAGCAGATTTCCGGTTTCAGCGTTCCGCAGTTGCTGATCATTTCGTTCAACTATCAAACGCCTTCGTTTCATGGCGCTTCGACCGGAATGAAAGTCCTGTCCTGGGTGGCACGCGACTGGACCTACAGCGGAGTTCTCCGTTATTCGAGCGGCCAGTTGCTCCAGACTCCGCCTTCGGCGAACAATCTGCTTACGAACCTCGGTCGGGGACCGCAGAACAATCCCGCCATCTGGGGCGGCGGCTACACGTTCTTCAACCGGGTGCCCGGCCAGCCTCTGCTCCTGGTGGATCCGAACTCCAAATTCGATCCAACCACACAACTCGCGCTGAATCCGAATGCATGGGTGGAACCCCCGTATGGCACGTTCGGGGCTTCCGCGGCTTACTTTAACGACTTTCGCTGGCAGCGGCAGCCTTCCGAGAGCATGGCCTTCGGCCGGATCTTCCACTTCAAAGAAAGAAGCTCGTTCGAGATCCGGGCGGAATTCCTGAATATCTTCAACCGTCTGTTCTATTCCACGCCTAGCGATGGCGGAGGTTTTGGCGGAGCTACTACGATCGGCTCCATCACCGGCCACGGAAATAGCTACCTTAACACCACGGGACTCTTGTCCTCGGGCTTTGGCTATGTGAATTGGGTAAACGGCGGTTCGGCCCTGCCGCGAAGCGGCCAAATCGTGGCGCGGTTTTCGTTCTGATCTTTGCGGGGCAGGATGGCAGCCTGGATGACATCCTGCCCTGCACGCTAAGCTAATGAGGAAATGTCCAGGCGCGCCTCAGCAGTCCGCGGTGCCCCGGCGGCATCTCCGGTCGAAGCCAAAACAGGTCAAGTCGACGGGGGGACAGTATCGACCGGATCTCCTGAACTCCTCCTCTTATTAGTGCTGTTCGCCGGAAGCGGGTGCGCGGCGCTCATCTATGAAATCGTCTGGTTCCAGTTACTCCAGTTCGTAGTTGGATCGTCCGCGGTGTCCCTGGGGCTTCTGCTGGCGGCCTACATGGGCGGTTTATGTTTGGGTAGTGCCGCTCTGCCCAGACTGTTCTCCGCGCAGCGGGCGACCCTCTGGACGCCGATGCGGGCGTACGCACTGCTGGAACTGGGGATCGGAGCGTTCGGGATCGTCGCCCTGTTTGGCGTTCCGCTGATTGGAAGGATTTACCTCGCGGGCGCGGGCACTGGAATGCCCGGCGTGGTCTTGCGCGGGATCGTCGCGGCTGTGTGCCTGCTGCCCCCCACCGTGTTGATGGGAGCCTCGCTGCCCGCCATTTCGCGGAGCTTGGAGACGACGCCCTCCGGGATTTCCCGGCTCGGTCTGCTGTATAGCGCGAACATCGCAGGCGCCATCGTGGGTTGCCTGGCGACCGGCTTCTATCTGCTCCGCGTGTACGATATGGCGGTCGCGACGTATCTGGCGGCCGGCATCAATCTAGCGGCGGCGCTGCTCGCATGGATGTTTGCCGCACGCGGCGAGCGCAAGCCTGCGATCGAAACCGAAACCAGCGCTCTAGTCCAGCGGTCCACAGGCGCGCCGCTCGTTTATGTGGCGATCGGACTCTCAGGACTCACCGCGCTGGGCGCTGAAGTAGTGTGGACCCGCCTGCTCTCGCTGTTGCTGGGCGCAACCGTTTACACGTTCTCGATCATCCTGGCCATCTTTCTGCTCGGACTAGGTGCTGGGAGTTGGGCGGGCTCCTACCTGGCGCGTCGCGTCCTGATGATTCCTGGCCGGCCGCGACTGGCGCTGGCGGCCTGCCAGATGCTGCTCGCCGGAGCCATCGCCTGGACCGCTTTCACTCTCGCGTATATCCTCCCCTATTGGCCAGTCGATCCCTGGCTTTCGACGAGTCCCTGGTTCAATTTCGATCTGGATGTTACGCGCTGTCTGCGGGCGATTTTCCCCGCGACGCTCCTCTGGGGCGCGAGTTTCCCGCTGGCCCTGGCCAGTGCCGCGCGGCAGGGCGAGGATCCCGCGCGCCTCTCAGGGGAAGTCTATGCAGCCAATACGGCTGGATCGATTGTGGGCGCACTCCTGTTCACGCTGGCGCTGATTCCCGCCATCGGAACGCGCGGCTCCCAGCAGGCACTCATCTGGCTGGCTGCGGC
>Ga0070713_100002775_pt1 | contig 11447 bp, 8 predicted proteins | sample LARL82metaG_FD_65465 | JGI IMG/M metagenome (GOLD analysis project Ga0070713, IMG submission 65465) | Corn, switchgrass and miscanthus rhizosphere microbial communities from Kellogg Biological Station, Michigan, USA - LAR L8-2 metaG | ecosystem: Host-associated > Plants > Roots > Rhizosphere ... | reverse complement strand
CCATGTGGATGCTTGCTGCAGATGTAACGATCTGGTTTTGGTGACTCAGATCTTTCAACAAGCGCGCAGTGAATCGGAGCACGCAGCCGACGACAATTCACCCAGCCTGCTGTGGTGGCGGGCGCAACTACGGCGCCGCAACGCTGCAGCCGACCGTATTAGCCGGCCCATCACGATCGCACAGGCCTTCGCTTGGTTCATTACTGTTCTCGTGGCTGTGGTCTTTGTAGCTTCACAATATCGGCATGGCCTGCATTGGGCCACGTGGCGATCAGAATTCATCCCGTCACGGATCCTACATCAGCTTCTTCTGGCCGGAACGGGACAAATCAATTTGAATCCCTGTCTGTTGACCTCTGGTTTTGCGGTGCTGGCGCTCCTGACAGCTTTTGTAGTGTATCTGGCGTGGGAGAAACCTTAGACTTCGGACGTTCTTCTTGAGTTTGCTTCCCTTCCCACATCCTCACTTTCTATGTCAGATTAGAAGTTCATGCCCGCCACCTCCGACGCCAGGGCCGGACGCGCTGCCTTCAGCCATCCCGGATTCGTCCTGTTCCAGATTGCCCGGTTTCTGATCGTGTCAGCGGTCGAAATGCAAGCCGTGGCGGTAGGATGGCAGGTTTACGAAATCACTAAGCGCCCGCTCGACCTCGGCTACGTCGGACTGGCACAGTTTCTGCCTGGAATCTTGCTGTTCCCCATCTCCGGTCACGCCTCGGATCACTTTGAACGCCGCCACGTGCTGTCAGCTTGCTACGGCGGCTACGCTGTGTGCTTTGCGTTGCTGCTCGCCCTTTCAAAGCGCGGCGCGACCTCGGTCACTTCGATCTACGTAGTGTTGCTGTTGATCGGAGTGGTGCGTTCGTTCAATAGCACAGCCAGCAGAGCGATTCTTCCGCAGCTTGTCCCCGAGGAGCACTTCCCGAATGCCGTGGCATGGAATGCCAGCATCTTTCAGGCGGCGACGATTCTGGGACCATCGTTCGGAGGCATACTCTATGCGGCTTTCCGCGGACCTTCGGTGGTTTATCTCGTCGCTCTGTTGACGGCGGCGGGGGCAACCGTTTCTTCGTTTCGAATCAAGCCCGAAGTGAAGGCCCGTCCCCGAGAACCGATGTCGCTAAAGACGGTTTTCGCGGGGCTCCATTACATCTGGAGCAAAAAGCTGATCTTAGGCGCGATATCGCTGGATCTGTTTGCGGTGCTGCTGGGAGGAGCCGTTGCGCTCCTTCCGGTTTATGCTCGCGAGATCTTGCATACCGGACCCTGGGGTCTTGGATTGTTGCGCACCGCGCCGGGAGTGGGTGCAGCCATAATGGCGGTACTGCTGGCCCACCGGCCTTTGCGGGGACGGTCGGGCCCCACGCTGCTCTGGGCCGTTGCTGGATTCGGAATCTTTACGATCATATTTGGCGTTTCGCGGAGCCTGACTATCTCCCTGATCGCTCTCGTGCTGTTGGGCGCCAGCGACATGATCAGCGTGATCATCCGCGCCACCCTGACGCAACTCGCCACTCCCGATGAAATGCGCGGCCGCGTGACCGCCGTGGACATGATTTTTATTGGAACCTCGAACGAGTTCGGACAGTTCGAATCGGGGATCACGGCGCAGTGGTTTGGCACGGTTGCGGCCGTAATTGTGGGCGGGGTTGGAACGTTAGTGGTGATCGCGGTGTGGGCCTGGTGGTTCCCGGAGTTGCGGCATGCGGGGGCGCTGTCCGCCATTCGAAGCGAAGAATTACCGGAGGCCCCCGCGAGTTCCAGTTCTGCTCAAACCTAGGCAATCAATCCGGTAAATGCAGATCTTCGCGAGCGAAGGGATGCCGTAGAATGGCGGTTCATTTCAGCGCCACCAAGGATTCGCATTGATCGAACGCTACTTCCGTCTAGCTGAAAATCGAACCACCGTGCGCCGGGAATTTCTGGGGGGCCTGACGACGTTCATCACGATGGGTTACATCATCGTGGTAAACCCGCGGATGCTGGCCCTGACCGGGATGCCGGTGGATGGAGTCGTGTTTGCGACTTGCGTCTCTGCCGCCGTTGCCACGCTGGTCATGGGCATCTACGCGAACTATCCCATCGCGCTGGCGCCGGGCATGTCGCTCAATGCCTATTTCACCTATGTGGTGTGCCTTGGCATGCACGTGCCGTGGCAGACGGCGTTAGGCGTGATCTTTTTTTCCGGCGTGTTCTTTCTGATCCTTACCGTGACCCGAGTGCGCGAACAGATCGTCAACGGGATCCCGGAGTGCCTGAAATTTTCCACCGCCGGAGGCATTGGCATGTTCATCGCATTCGTCGGGTTGCGCAACGCCAAATTAGTGGTAGCAAATCCTTCAACCTTCGTAAGCCTGGGCAGCTTCGCGGATCGCGAAGCACAGATGGCATGCATCGGGTTGGTCATCATGCTGGTGCTCATGACGCGCAAGATCGGTGGAGCAATCCTGATTGGAATCTTCGCAACCACCGTGTTCGGTATTCTGCGCGGCTTGGCGCGTTGGCCGGCTGCGATCTTTTCCCTGCCGCATCCTTCCTTGACCTGGCTAAAACTCGATTTGCGCGGTGCTCTTCATCTCGGTCTTCTGGAAATTATTTTTGTCTTCTTGTTCGTCGATCTTTTCGACAATGTGGGCACTCTGGTGGGCGTGTGCGAACAGGGGGGATTCGTCAAGGACGGGAAGATTTCGCGGGTAGGCCGCGCGTTGGTGTCGGATGCAGTTGGAACTATCTTTGGCGCGCTGACCGGGACCTCGACGGTAACCAGTTATATCGAGAGCGCCGCCGGAGTAGCGGCCGGAGCCAGAACCGGGCTTAGCAACATCTTCGTTGCCGGATTATTTCTGCTGGCGGCGTTTTGTGCTCCCTTGGCGACAGCCATTCCGGGCTATGCGACCGCGCCGGCGCTGATTCTGGTGGGAGCGCTGATGACGGAATCGATCGGGCGGGTCGAATGGGCGGATTTTACCGAGGCAATTCCCGCTTTCGTCACTCTGGTCGCGACGCCGCTGACATTCAGCATCGCGACCGGGCTCAGCCTGGGCCTGATCTCCTACACGCTGGTGAAGGTGGCGGCCGGAAAGTTCCGCGAGGTCAGTGTCGTGATCTGGATTCTCACCGTGCTGTTCATCTTGCGCTACGTTTACCTCGCAGCCGGATAATAGCCTGCAAGCCGCAGTCCGGGTTCACTTCCCTTTGAGCACCGTCTTGGCCGCGCCCATGTTTTCGTACTTGTCATAGACCCGCACCACCACCACGTGCTCGGCGTCGCTTGACTTGGCGGCATCGAGCGGAACCATGAAGTCGTAGTCTTCGATTTTCGCGTCCGACAACTGGCCGGAGGGCTCGACATATTTCCAGTCTCCAGCATCCACGGAATATTCCGATCGTTTGATATTGGAGAATCCGTCTTCCGCGCGGAAGTGGACGTGAATCTGGGCGTTCTCCAGCGAGGCGTTAAGGTTCTCGACCCGCGGCGGAGTCGTGTCGACTTCGAAGCGGCGACTCTGCCTGGTCGCGGTCAATGCTTCTCCCGGCGAATGCGAAGGTGCGTCGGAAGCGACCACCTTGATGGTGTAGCCTCCGTCCGGCAAGAGGCTCGCGTCGAATGAATATGCCTTGTCCGATAAATTATCCTTCAACAGGAGCCAGCGATTTTCCCCATCGCCCCGGTAGTAGACCGAATAGACGAGCTGGTCGTCGTTATCGTCGTGCACGCTCCATTTGACTCCGATGGAATCGCGATCATGCGTGCTGGGAACGGGAGAATCGAAATGTCCGCCCGAAGATCCGCTAAGATCTGTGCCTAAGCCGATTCCCGCAGATTTTGCGAGCGGCTGGTAGCGCACTCCAATCTGCACCGACACATCATCGATTTCCGGGGCAACATTCTTCGGAAGATAATTCAGGGTCACGCTGTAAAGCTCAGGCTTTGTGTCTCCGGCATGCAGCACGGCTTTCCACTGGGCATAGCGTGCGGAAGGAACTCCCATTCCAGAGTCGCGGTTGAGATCAACCTGCTTCCATGGGCTCCAGTTGCGGTCGGGATTATCGACGTTGCCGCTCCGGGCCAGCAACTGGACGTTGCCCGCACCACGATATTCGGCGCGCCCCCACCGCGAAAAGACCTTGGCATCGAACACATCACTTTCATAGGTTCCTTCTCCTTCGGTGCGCGGACCGAGAAGAAAAATCTTGCCTAAATTGCTGGTCGCAGCGTAAAGCCCGCCGTTCGGGCCTTTCGCAAAGCTCGTCACCTGCGAGGCCGGCGACTTCAGCAGGTCGGAGAAATCATCCTGTCCGTCGATCGCGAAAATGTGGCCGCGGTTGCCCGTTCCAGCGAGCAGTTTGTCATGCAAATCGAAGGCGAGCGCATAAACGATGTCATCGTGCGAAGTCCATAGACGCGACGGAGAGCCGTCGGCATCGATGCGATAGACGTCGGATCCGCCACTGGAACTGCCGGGAAAAGGAAATGGACCCACGTGTAAAGGACTGGAAGTAATGGTCGGAACAGCACCTGTCGTTGGAGGACCCGAGGATTCCGAAGAACTTGACCCGATCGACAACGCTGACGCGGCCCCTATCGACGAGGAAGTCGAGGAACCAGCGCGCTTCTCCCCGACGCCCGCGGCATAAATATTGCCTCGGGCATCGAGAGCAAGCGCGGTAATCTCTTTTTTCGGAGCACTGTAGAGCACGAATCCGTCGCCGGCGGGAGAAATACGATAGACCAGGCCGCTGCCGTCAGTACCGGCGATCAGATTCCCCTTGGCATCGAGCGCGAGTACGCGGATGTGTGTGTCATCGCTCTTGAAGAACAGCGAATGCTCTCCTTTGGGTGTGACCTTGAAGATTTCGCCATGGTCGCCAGTCGCGACGTAGAGATTTCCGCCCTTGTCCAGGATGAGATCCCAAATGTATTTCGTGCGCGGGGCGAAATACTCGGAGGAAGTCCAGGACGGATCCACCGCAGGTTTTGCGGAATCTTTCGGCTGATCTTTGGAGAGATCCTGCGGCGCTTCCTTCTCGGCACTCTTGCTGCTTCTGTGATTCTCCCCTTTACCTTCCGCCTTGTGCTCAATTTTGTAGACTTTGCCGTCGGGCGCCGTCGCGGCATAGATCACGCCGCGCGGGCCGACCTCTATGGTCTGCACTTGCAGTTCTTGCGGTTCAAAAATGATAGTTGCTGCACCGTCGGGAGTGATTCGATAAACGCGCGCGGGCGATCCGGTGGCGGCGTAAACATTTCCAGATTCGTCCGCCGCCACCGCCCAGATGTAAGTGGAGGGCGTCGCATACAGCAGTTTGAACGAGGGGGCTAGTTCGAGGCCGCCGGCACTCCGAATGGCTACTCCGGTGGCCGATCCCTTGATGAGATCTTCGAATCGCGACTGCTCCCAGGTGCGGGTTCCGTCAGCGAGAACGAATGGAGCGGAAACACTCGCCGCCAGCACAAAAAGAAAGAAAAAAAACGTAACAAAAATGGAAAGCCTGGCCGAACTCTGCAATGTGACACCTCAATTCAAAGGGCTCTAACCGAAGCCGGGTCCGAAGTTCACTGGAAGATTTCAGGTTACCACGCGAAAGGGTCTGTCGCGCGCATTCCACGGGCTTCTAACGGGTGCGGGACTCCTTGGCAATAGGCCTGGAAAACCCTCCGATCTTCTGACGCCGAGAGTGGCGCGGGAAGGCAAGCGAGCCGACATGTTATCGTAGATTTTTATGCAGCCTGCGCGTCAACAACTGCTGAGGATTCTTGCTCACAAATCATTCCGCCTGGGCGAGTTCAAACTTTCGTCCGGCGGGACCAGCGACTACTACATCGATTGCCGGACCACGACGCTGGATGCGAAAGGATCACGGCTGACCGGGGAAGTATTTCTGCAGGAGATGCAGCGGTTAGGGTGGAAGCCGCGGGCGATCGGGGGCTTGACCATGGGCGCGGACCCAATCGTGGTCGCGGTCGCGGTGGTGAGCGGCGAAGTGGACGGCTTTCTGGTCCGCAAAGCGGAAAAGCAGCATGGCACCGGACAACGCATCGAGGGTTATCGCGAGAAGGGCTCGCCCGTGGTGATTGTGGACGACGTATGCACCACCGGCGCATCAACCGTGCAGGCAATCGAAGCGGCGCGCGAATTCGGATTCGAGATTGTCGGTGTGATGTGCCTGGTCGAGCGCGTAGAAGCCCATGGACGTCCTGCCGTCGAGAAAGTGGCGGGGAATCTGCCGTTTGTTTCCATCTTCACCGCGGAAGAGGTTCGGGCGGAACACCTTTTGCAGAAGGACGACACTCAACCCATTATTTTTGCCGTCGCCGCCACGTGCGAGGTTTGTGGACGGCCCGCGGTGACAAACATTCCGCGCAACCTCTGCGATGCACACAAATCTTAAAATTCCTGCGAAGACAAAACTCTCATGATTCAAACTTTGGAATGGACCGAGCAAGGCGTGCGCTTCATCGACCAGACGAAGCTGCCAACGGAAGAAGTTTATGTAACCTGCACCACCCATCAAGAGGTAGCGGACGTGATTCGCAATATGGTAGTTCGGGGGGCGCCGGCGATTGGGGTCTCAGCGGCCATGGGCATTGCGCTTGGCGTAAAAAACTCGAAGGCGCAGTCGAGCGGTGACCTCCAGCGTGACTTCGATCAGATTTGCGATCTCATCGCCAAGACCCGGCCGACCGCGGTCAATCTTTTCTGGGCCATTCGCCGCATGCGGGACAAGTTTGAACAGAACCTTGCCAGTACGGTGACGCAGATCAAGGAAGACTTGATCCGGGAAGCACAGCGTATGCACGCGGAAGATATCGCCGCCAACCAGGCTATGGGCCGTCACGGCGCCACGCTTATGCCCAGCACGGGCGGCGTCCTCACGCATTGCAATGCTGGAGCGCTCGCCACCGCCGGATACGGCACCGCGCTTGGAGTGATCCGCGCGGCAGTCGAACAGGGTAAAAAGATTCACGTGTACGCGGATGAAACCCGGCCATTCCTGCAAGGGTCTCGGCTCACCGCATGGGAACTCATGAAGGACGGCATTCCGACCACGGTAATCTCCGACAACATGGCGGGGGCGATAATGCAGCAAGGCAAGATTGGAGCGATTGTGGTGGGCGCAGACCGCATCGCGGCCAACGGCGACGTGGCCAACAAGATCGGCACCTATAGCGTAGCGATTCTTGCCAAAGAACATAAGATTCCCTTCTATGTGGCCGCGCCGATCTCGACGGTAGATTTGGATTGCCCCGATGGCAGTCAAATTCCGATCGAGCAGAGAAACGCGCGGGAGGTTACCCACATCGCGGGCCGGCAGATGGTTCCCGAAGGTGTCGAAGTGGAGAACCCCGCTTTCGACGTCACGCCCGCGAAATATCTAGCCGCCATCATCACGGAAAAGGGAATCGCGCGAGCGCCTTTTGAAGAGTCCTTGCGGAGTCTCGCGGGGAAAAGCACGACCGGGCGCAGCTGACTGATGTCGATCTGAGGCCTAACTCGGCTTCCCATGTGGGTTTACCGCCATCGTAAAAAGATGTAAAGGTTTGGCAGTATCCCTCCCGCACCGCTACTTTTTCCGTTCGATGGGGTTGAAGTTTAGCGACCACTTTCGACGCTGCGCAAGTAGAGTTCGACACGGTTGGGTTGCGCCAAAATCTCAGGGGGATGTTTATGTCGTTCGGCAATCGTCTTGTCTTACCCGTATTTCTTTCCACGCTCGCTCTTCTGGCAGGTTGCAGTAACAACAGTACGATTCGCGCAACGCCACCGCCGACAGGCAAATTCAGCAACAGCAGCTTCAATGGAATCTACGCATTTTCGGCGTCTGGCACCGACGCTGCAGGAGCCTTTTTCTCTCTGGGCGGCAGTCTTCAAGCCGATGGCAGCGGCAAAATAGCGGGCGGCACCCTCGACCTGAACGACCCGAGTTTCTCCGCTCCAATTTCTGGTGCTGCAATCACGAGCGGTACGTACACGATAACCTCAGACGGCCGAGGGCAAGCTAACCTTTCGACGGCACAAGGCAACGTCGGGCTCGATTTTGTTCTGGTCAGCAATTCGCACGCCATGGTGACACGATATGACACAAATGGCACAGGCGGCGGCTCTATGGACATGCAGAGCACCGTGACTCAGGCGCAACTGGCCGGATCCTATGCCTTCAACCTTGGCGGCGTCGACACCAACGGGAATCCCCTTGCGACGGTGGGATCGTTCACGCTTGATTCCGCGGGCAACATTTCATCGGGGGTTGAAGATTTTAACGATGGTGGATCGGCATTCGCCGGTTTGTCGTTGACGGGCGCGGTGACCCTGGGAGCGGGAAGTGCGCCCGGGACCGCAACTCTGGTTGCGACGAATTCATCCAGCTCAACTCCTTTCGGAACTCTCACCTTCGACGTCTACGTCGTGGATTCCAGTCACTTGAAGTTTGTCGAAAAAGATGCCGCGCCGATCCTGGGTGGGGACGCTTTCACGCAGCAAAGCGCCTCTTTGCCAACCACATCAACGACGTTTGCCTTCACCATGGCGGGCGGGGTGAGCGCACCCCTGGCAGTGGGCGGCCTTATGACGATCGATGGCGCGGGCACGGTCAGCAGTGGTTTAGAAGACGTCAACAACAATGGGACAGTGCCGGCAGCGTCATTAAATTTCACAGGATCCTACGCGCCGTCTGGATCGGTGGGTGGCCGAACGGTGTTTACTTTGACCGGCCTGACTGGGGCCACACAACTTGTGGCGTATCCGACCGCCAGCGCGGGGATCCAACTGCTCGAAATTGACAATGCTGGATTGCTCGGCGGCGTCGCTTTCGCGCAAACCTCCGGAGCAGCACTAGCCTCGTCGCAAGGCTACGGATTAGGTCTCACAGGGATAAACATCGGGAGCTTGTCGGGCTCCTTCGAAGAGGACGATATCGCGGAGTTCAGCACGACCAGCAGCGGAGTCACTGGCCTGATCGATATCAACGATGAAGGTACGTTGAGTTTCGATCAGAGTTTTAGCGGCAGCTACACGCCAGACTCCCCGGCCACCGGTCGCGGCGTGCTTACGAGCAATGTTGTGAATGGAGTCTACTACGCGGTGGATGACTCGACTGCGCTGTTCCTTGAAACAGACTCCAATCAAGTGGGATCGGGAAGCTTGCTGCTGCAGGTTCCGGGCGCTCAGGCAAGCGCGGCCTCCGCCCGGAGGGCGATATTCCATATGACGCCAGTCGGACACAAGGCTATCCGACGCAAATAGGTAGGTGGGCAAGGAGGCTCACCACAGAGGACGTCGGGAGCACAGAGGATTCTCAACGCCGGTGAGATTCCGTGCCCTCTGCGGCGAATGTTTCCGGTTCATTCTGAATGATGGGAGACGCGGCGCTAAATTCGGTGGCCGCGTTCCTCGTTTCATACGAAGGAGATTTTAGGGGAGAACTCTGTCGCTAGCCTGCGAGGCGCTTGCTTTGGCGATGGCGGGACTGCGCGACCCAATCCATGCAATCATGCGGTAGAGAATCAACACTCCGAGCACCGCAGCATATTCCAAAGGCTTTCGCAGGTCCGCCTTTACCAGCCAGAGGTAGTGGACGACACCGGCAGCCGCGCTGAAATAAATCAGGCGATGCAACGCTTGCCAGCGGCGTCCTCCTAATTTTCGAATCGACCATTTCGTCGAGGTCAACGCCAGCGGAATCATCAGCACAAATGCTGTCATTCCCGCGGTGATGAACCGGCGCTTGCCAATATCCGCCAGCATCTCGTGAACGTCGAAAAATTTGTCGAGCCAAACGTACGTCATCAAGTGCAGCGTGCCATAGAAGAACGCAAAAAGACCAAGCATGCGCCGCAACCCGATCAACCAATATTGGCGAGTGATTTTTCGCAATGGTGTGACGGACAACGTAATCAGCAGGAAAGTCAGGGTGCAATTTCCCGTGGCGTGAGTAATGGCCTCAATCGGATTGGCTCCGAGTTGGGAGTGCCAGGCTCTCCATGCGAGGTTGGCCAGTGGCGCGAGACACGCCATAAAGATCACGGGCTTGAGCCAGCGGAACATAGGCATGGTAAGAGTCTTAGCTGGATATGAGCGTCCGGCCGGGGTCGATTCCACTAAAAATATTTCTTCAGATCCATCCCGTTGTATAGGCTCGCGACCTGGTCTCCGTAACCGTTGAACATCAAGGTTGGGCGCTTGGCAAATTCTCCCAGCCTGCGCTCTTTTGCCTGGCTCCATCGCGGATGGTCGACATTCGGATTGACATTGGAATAAAAACCGTATTCCTGGGGAGCTGAAATGTTCCAGGTATTGAGCGGCTGCTTTTCTGTAAAGCGGATCCGCACGATGGCTTTGGCGCTCTTGAAACCGTATTTCCAAGGCAACACGATGCGCAGTGGGGCCCCGTCTTGATTGGGAAGATCCTCGCCGTACATTCCGAAACAGAGCAACGCGAGCGGATTCATCGCCTCATCCATGCGGAGGCCCTCCACGTAAGGCCAAGTGAGCACGTTTCGCTGCTGGCCCGGCATTTGCCCCGGATCGTAAACTGTAGTGAACTCCACAAATTTCGCCTTACTGGTGGGATTGACCCGCTTGATAAGTTCGCTCAGCGAGAAGCCGATCCAGGGCACAACAATGGACCATCCTTCCACACAGCGGTGGCGGTAAATGCGCTCTTCGGGAGGAGCCATTTTCAGGATCGTGTCGATGTCGAACTCCTGCTTCTTCTCCACCTGACCTTCGATTTTTACTTTCCAGGGGCGCGTCCGGAAATTCTTCGCCAGCTTTGCGGGACCATCTTTATCGGTTGAGAACTCGTAATAATTGTTGTAATTGGTGACGTCGACGTATGGCGTGATGGTTTCCGTCGTGCTGAAAGGGCTCTTCTTGATTCCGTCAATCTTGTTTCCCGCGAGCACGGTCGCGGATGGCGAGATAATCTTGCTTAGACCAACACCTGTGACCGCAGCGACACCCGCAATGGCCGCTCCTCCCAAAAACTCGCGCCGGTTAAGGTACAGCCGCTTGGGAGTAATTTCCGACGAACGAATATCCTGCCCCTTCCTGATAAGCATGTGAACCCTCCCCCAGGCCACCGGGATGCGTCACCGGCATTTCAGCGCTGTCTCTATCTTCCAACAGATAGGACTTCCTTGTGGGAAAAAAGTTTCATGGAATGTCTGATTCCCTAGCCCTGAACGCTTCAGCCCAGCACTTCCCTGACTTTGCGTGACAGACTCTGAAGGGTGAAGGGCTTCTGCAGGAATGCGGCTCCGCTGTCGATGGAACCGCCGTTGGCGATGGCATCCTCGGTATATCCGGAAAGGTAAAGTACTTTGGTTTCGGGGCGCGCCACCACCAGTCTCTTGACCAGTTCGTGCCCACCGATACCTGGCATGACGATGTCGGTGATGACGAGATCGATCTTGCCATCGTGCTGAGCCGCAATTTCCAGGCCCA
>Ga0070713_100002770_pt1 | contig 11452 bp, 9 predicted proteins | sample LARL82metaG_FD_65465 | JGI IMG/M metagenome (GOLD analysis project Ga0070713, IMG submission 65465) | Corn, switchgrass and miscanthus rhizosphere microbial communities from Kellogg Biological Station, Michigan, USA - LAR L8-2 metaG | ecosystem: Host-associated > Plants > Roots > Rhizosphere ... | reverse complement strand
GTAGTAGGCGTTCTTGATGTAGACGCCGGCCTCGATCTCCTCGTCGGGCACGAACTCGAGGATGTCGATGGTGTGCTGGGTGGGCAGGGGCAGGTCGTCGAGGTCCCTGTCGTCGAGGATGACGAACTCGTCCTTGGCGATCTCGAAGCCGCGCACCACCTCGTTCCAGCCGATCTCCTTCTGCTCGACCTCACACCAGCGCTTGTTCTTGATCGGCGTGTGGTCGTTGGGGCAGAGCAGCCGGAAGGAGACGCTCTTCGACTCCGTGGCCAGGTACATGCGAACGGGGATGGCCACCATGCCGAAGCTGATGGCGCCACGCCACATCGAACGGGGCATGGGGCCGAGTATAGGCCCGCGGACTCGCGAGTGAACCATCCGTTCGGTCACCGCAGCGCCGCCGCGCGAACATGGGTTCGTGCCGGAGTCGGCCGGAACTAGGGCTGGGGCAGCTCGGTGAAGGTGATGGTCCCGACCAGGGCGGCGTGGTTCAGCTCCCAGGTCCAGGTGCCCGCGATCACCGCGCTGACCGGGACGGTCTGGGTGTAGTCGACGACGCAGCTGCCGGTCAGCGTGGCGGTGAAGGCGGCGCCCTCTCGTGTGTAGCTGCCGCTCAGTGGCGGCAGGCTGCTGGTCAGCGAGCCGCACTGAAGGTCGGTGCCGGCGAGGCCGCCGTTGCCCCAGATCTGCAGGCTGCCGCTGCCGCCGAGCAGCGACTCGCAGGCGCTCTGGCCCTTGCCGTCGAAGCTGAACCAGCCGGCGTACGGCGAGGCGCCGGTGCCGGCCATCACGGCCGGGTTCTCGGGCACGCCGCCCTCGACGTCCATGGTGGTGGGGACGCAGGCGGTGCCCAGGGTCGGGTAGTAGGCGAGCCCGCCGTTGTAGGTCGCGGCGCCCAGCTCGACGGCGGCGCCGGCGGGCGCGGTGGCCAGCGCCAGGGCGGCTGCGGCCAACGGCAGGGCGAGGAGGTGCGGGCGGGTCACGGCGATTACGGTCCCTTCCATGCGCGAATCGTGGTCGGTCAGAGCGCCGATCCTAGTGCCGCGGCCGCCACGGGCGTGATGGTCGTTGTGGCCGAATCCGGCCACATCGTGTGTCCCGCGGGGACAGGTGCTGGCCCTACGGCTTGGGGCGCGGGTACTGGGTGCGCAGCACCGAGTCGAAGGCCCGATCGGGCAGCACTGCGCGCAGGCCGAGCATCATCCGCGCCCCCGCGGTGACGGGGTAGCGCGCACGGGGATGGCGGCTGGAGATGGCCCGCTCGATGACCCGGGCCACCGCGTCCGGCGGCGCGCCGGCCAGCTTGGCCATGGTGCCGCTGTAGCCCGCGGCGGTGCGCTTCGCCACGGCGTCGTGGAAGGCGACGTAGGGGCCCTCCGCGTTCGTCTCCGCGTGGTCCATGCTGCCGATCACGGTGTCGCCGAAGCGGGTGAGGATGAGGCCGGGCTCGATGAGCGAGACGGCCACGCCGAAGCCGGCCACCTCGAAGCGGAGCGCGTCGCTGATGGCCACCACGGCGTGCTTGGTGGCGTGGTAGGCCCCGCCGCCGGGGAAGGTGAGCCGGCCGCCCATGGAGCCGACGTTGACGATGCGTCCCCAGCGCTGCGCGCGCATGCCGGGCAGGACCAGCTGGCACATGCGCATCAGCCCGAAGACGTTGGTCTCGAACTGGCGGCGCACCAGGTCGAGCGGCACCTCCTCGACGGCGCCGTCCTGGCCGTAGCCGGCGTTGTTGACCAGCACCCCGACCGCTCCGCACTCGCGCTCGACGGTCGCCACGGCCGCCGACATCGAGGCCTCGTGGGTGACGTCGAGCTGCAGGGTGCGGCAGCCCGCGGCGGCCAGTGATTCCAGCGTCTCCGGTCGCCGCGCCGTCGCATAGACGGTCCAGCCCTTGCGGGCAAGGCGTTCGGCGGTGGCGGCACCGATGCCGGACGAGCAGCCGGTGACGAGGACCGCCCGCGAGACGGCGCCTCTAGGCAACGAGGGCGTCGTAGGCGGCCTTCAGCTCCGGGTAGCGCAGGAAGAGGATGTGCGCGTACTCGTGGGTGAGCGGCTTGGGCTGGCGGCGCAGGTGCAGGCCCACCTCGGCGGGGATGCGATTGGCCTTGCGCCAGTTGCACTTCTTGCAGGCGACCACCTGGTTCTCCCAGGTGTTGGGCGCTCCGCCGCGGGAGACCGGGACGACGTGGTCGATGGTCAGCTCCGAGGCCGGGCCGACGAAGCCGCAGTACTGGCAGGCGTGGTCGTCGCGGAGCAGCAGGTTGCGGCGGTTGGGCCGCAGCATGCGGCGGGGCACGTGGATGGTCCGCAGCAGCCGCACCATGACCACACCGTCAGGCAGGCGGCGCCCCTCCAGCGCGGCGGCGGCCTCCAGCTCGGCGGTCTCGTCGAGGAAGGCGACGCGCTGCTTGCTGAGGAGCACGACGAGGCGGCGCCGGCTGATGACGTTCAGCGGCTGCAATGAGGCACTGAGCAGCAGGACCGCCATGGCGGAATTGTACGGGGCGACAGGCACACCGCAGCGTTCGGCGCCGTACGCATGTGTGCGGCAAGCCGTTCGGGCCGTGGCGTCGCGGCGTTCGCGGTGCTCAGTGCGCTCCGACGGCCAGTCCGATGGCCACCGCCAGGGGCAGCAGCGCCGCGGTGGCGAAGGTCAGCCGGACGTGGTCGTGGGCGGCGCGCAGGCCGCCGCCGCGGGCGCGCTTCTTCATCAGCTCGACGTCGCCGAGCAGCCGGCTGACCCGGAAGCCACCCAGCCCGACGGCGATGGTCATGGTCACGCCGCCGGTGAAGAAGGTCGCGTTGCTCAGCGCCGTGGGGTATGCCGACCCGTGGGTGACCAGGAAGGCGATGAGCGCCGCCAGGCCGACCAGCAGCACCCCACCCGCGGCGCCGACCAGCAGCGCGGCGCGCACCGAGAGCGGCGGCCCGGTGTCGAGGAGGGCACCCGTCGCCCTGGCCTCGGCGAGCCGGTCCTTGCGCCGCGGCAGCGCCGCGATGCGCAGACCGCAGCGGGGGCAGTGCGTCTCCCCCTCGGGCAGCGCCTTGCGGCACATCGGGCAGACCAGGCGCGCCATGGCGGGCTCAGGATAGCGGCAGGTCCTGGTCCTGCCGCAGCAGCCCGCGGAAGAGGTCGCCGGTGGCGCGGACGCGTGCCTCGGCGTTGCGGATGTTCCAGGCGTCGGGCCGCAGCCTGGGGTCGTCGAGCTCCTCCCAGGCGATGGGGACCGACACCGGCGCGCCCGGTGCGGGACGCAGCGTGTAGGGACCGGCCAGCGTCTTGTTGACGATGTTCTGCGTGTAGTCGATGCGCAGCCTGCCGGTGCGCTTGCTGACCGACCAGTCCCAGGTGATCAGCTCGGGCACCACGCGGCCGATGTCGCGGGCCACGCGTTCCACCCAGTCGCGCACCACGTCGTAGGTGGGGCCGCGGCGGATGGGCACGTAGATCTGCAGTCCCGTCTGCCCGCTGGTCTTGAGCACGCCGTGCATGCCGAAGTGGTCGAGCGCGGCCTTGACCAATTTGGCCACGGCGACCACGCCGGAAAAGGGGAAGGGCTCGAAGGGGTCGAGGTCGAAGACCGCCCAGTCGGGCTGGTGCGGCGCGTCGGTGCGCGAATGCCAGGGGTGCATGTCGATGACGCCGGCGTTGGCCACCCAGGCGATGGTGGCCACCTCGTTGGGCACGATCCACAGCTTGCTGCCGCCCTCGCCGGCGAAGCGCCAGGACTGGATCCACTCCGGCGCGTGCGAGGGTTTGTCCTTGCGCCAGAAGCTGTTTCCGGTGATGCCGTCGGGGAAGACCTGCATCGACAGGGGACGGTCGCGCAGGTAGGGCAGCATCAGGTCGGCGAAGCGCACGTAGTGGGCGATGAGGTCGCGCTTGGTGCAGCCGTCGTCCGGCCAGAACACCTTGTCGAGGTTGCTGACCCTGATGGTGCGGCCGCAGACCTCCCAGTGGTCGGTGGGCTTGCAGCGCGCCAGGCGCTGCAGCGCCTCCTCGATCTCGGCGGACGGGCCGTCCCAGGGGACGGCGTCGGGTTGCCACGGCGCCTTCGCCGTCTTCGACTCTGCCGCGGGCTTGACGGTGGCCGTCGCGCGGCGCCTGCGCGGCGGTGGGTCGCCGTCACCGATCACGGCCGCGGTGTCGAGCGGTCGCTCGCGCACGCAGTCCTTGGGCGCGACGTCGGGGCGCATGCGCAGGAAGGTGGGATGGCGCAGGGTGCCCGCCGAGGTCCATTCGCTGAAGCGCGCTTCGCAGACGAGCTCCGGCTTGACCCAGGTGGCCGGCTGGTCGGTCTGCGGCGGCGCACCGTCGAACGGACTCCGCGGCGCGCGCAATTCCTCGAGCTGGCGCAGCAGGGTGCGGATGGTCGCGCTGTCGAGCCCGCTGCCCACCTGGCCGGCGTGGCGGAGCCTGCCGTCCTCGTAGATCCCGAGGACCAGCGCGCCCAGAGCGCCGCGCCCTCCGCGTCCCGAGGTCCAGCCGCCGACCACGCAGTCCTGCGTATTCCACGCCTTCACCTTGACCCAGTGGCGCGAACGCCGGCCCGCCTCGTAGCGCGACTCCGCCTGCTTGCCGACCACGCCCTCCAATCCCTGCGCCTGCACGGCGGCGAAGAAGGCCTCGCCCTCGGTCTCGACGTGGTCGGCGTAGAGCACCCCGGGCGCGTCGCGCAGCACCGCGCGCAGGGCCCGCTTGCGCTGCTCCAGCGGCAGGTTGCGCAGGTCGCGGCCGCTGGCGGAGATGAGGTCGAAGGCACAGAAGGTGACCGGGCACCCCTGCTGCGCATGGGTGATGTCGGCGGCGCGGGTCAGGTTGATGCGCGACTGCAGGCGTTCGAAGGAGGGCTTGCCGTCGTCGCCGAAGGCCACGATCTCGCCGTCGACGACGGCGTCGCGCAGCAGCAATGCGCCAGCGATGCGCTGCAGCTCGGGATAGCGCGACGTCTCGTCGCGGCCCTTGCGGCTGCGCAGGGTCACCTCGCCGTTCTCGACGATGGCCAGCGCGCGCACGCCGTCGTACTTGATCTCCCACCACCAGCCCTCGCGGGTGAAGGCCTGCGCCACGCGCTCGGCGAGCATGGGGCGGACGTCGCCTGGCAGCGCACGCTTGGGCGCGCCCTCCAGCAGTGTGTCGAGCCGGCCGCCGTCCTCGCCACTGCGCCAGACCTGGTCCGCGTCCTCGCCGACACCGGCGGCGATGGCTTCCATGTTGCGGCCGGTCTTGACGGAAACAGCGTGATCCGCGGCGTCCCAGCCAGACGCGGCGCACTCGTCACGCTTCTTGATGAGCAGCCAGGCGTTCTCGGCGCCGCCGCCGGTGCGCGAGCGGGCCCCGGTGTGCACCAGCGCGTAGCGGCCGCCGAGCTTGCCGCCGTGCATGACGAACTTGACGTCCCCCTTGGCCAGCGCCGCGTCGACGTCGGCGGCCGTCTCCGGCTCCCATTCCAGCCGGCCGGCGTCCCAGAGCAGCACCGTGCCCTTGCCGTAGCCGTCGGGGATGACGCCCTCGAAGTCGCCGTACTCGATGGGGTGGTCCTCGACCTGCATGGCCAGGCGGCGCTGCATGGGATCGAGGGTGGGCCCCTTGGGGACGGCCCAGGAGAGCAGCACGCCGTTGTGCTCCAGGCGCAGGTCCCAGTGCAGTCGGGTGGCGCGGTGCATCTGCACGCAGAAGCGGGGGCGGGGCAGCGCCTCCCAGCCGGGGAAGTGGGCGCCGGGGCGGGTCTCGCGGGGCCCCTCGCCGCCGCGCGGCTCGGGGGTGCGGGCGAAGTCGCGCTTGCGCCGGTACTCCTCGAGGGCCATGGCCGCAGGCTACGTCGCCGGGGCCGGCGCGGCGAACCCCTGTGCCCGGGTGTGATAGACACGATGACAAATTTTGTGCTACCTTCCCCCCGACTAATAGCGAGAGGAGGCATGACCTCATGGCTGAACCCACGCCGCGTGCCGCGCAGGCCACGCCTGGCACCACGCGCGCAGAGGGCGACCTCAGCCCGGCATGGCCCACTCGGGGCAGCACCCAACCCACGTCCACCTCCACCACCCCGGCCACGCCGGCGACCAGCAGGGCCGAGCGGGACGCAGCCGTCGCCACGACCGCCGACCGGCGCAGGCTCTACACCGGCTTCAGCCCGATGCGGCGGCTCTCCCAGATGATCTGGCTGCTCTGGCTGGTGGCCGAGCTCATCGTCGGTCTGCGGGTGGTCTTCAAGGCAGTCGCGGCCAACAGCGGCTCCAGCTTCGTGAGCTTCATCAACGACCTCTCCAACCCGCTGGTGGCGCCCTTCCGCTCGATCATGGGCGACCACGCCATCGGCAACCGTGGAACGCTGGAGAGCAGCTCGATCATCGCCATGCTGGTCTTCTTCGCCGCGGCGCTGATCCTGGCGGTCTTCCTGCGTATCCTGGCCGCACCGCGCGCTCGTCCGATGCCGACGAGCCACGTTCCCTAGCCCCCCTCCCTTCCGCCCCTGGGGTGGCCGCATGGCTGCCCCGGGGGTTTTTGTGCCGGCGGAAATCCGCACCCGGCCACCGCGATTTCCGCCGGGGATGGTGGTGTCCGCTCCGGCGACGTGAAGTCGCCTGCGCTGGACGGGCCTTTGGCCCTCTACGAAATTCCGTGGGTGCCGCCGACGAGGCGGCCGACCAGGTTGGTGATGACGGCGGCGCCGACGCCGACGCCGACCATCTCCAAGCCGCTGCGGAGCACGCTGCGGCTGGTCACCAGGGTCTTGGCGGCGCCCATCAGGAAGAGGCCGGCGACGCTGAGTGCCGCGGCGGCGGCCAGGGCGGCGGTGCCCTCGGTGATGATGAAGGGCAGCAGCGGCACGATGGCCCCGAGCGCGAAGCCGCCGCCGGCGAACAGCGCGTCGAGAAGCGGCGGGGGGCCGCCCTCGGGGTGGAGTCCCAGCTCCTCGGTGACCAGGGTGGCCAGCCAGCGCTGCTTGTCGGCGGTGATGCGGCGGACCAGGATCTCCACCTCCTCCTCGGTGAAGCCCTTGAGCCGGTAGATGCGGCGCAGCTCGTCGCGCTCCTCCTCGGGCGCGTACTCGATCTCCTCGGCCTCGCGGCGCACCTCCTCGGCGACCACCTCGCGCTGCGACTTGTTGCTGAGGTAGGCGCCCGCGGCCATCGAGACGGCGCCGGCGATGAGCCCGGCCGCGCCGGCCAGCAGCACCACCCCGTGCGAGGGACCCGCCCCGGACACGCCCGCGATCAGGCTGAAGTTGCTGACCACGCCGTCGTTGAGGCCGAAGATGAGGTCGCGGAGGAACTCGCCGACGTAGCTGGGCCGGCCGGCACCGGCGCCCGGCCGGCTGCCGTCGCCGGGTTCGCCCTCGGCCGTCGGGCCGCGCAGCCGGGCGGCCGCGCCCTGGTGCAGGCGCTCGTCCGGGATGATCGAGCCGGCGATCTCCCGCGAGGCCTGGTCGGGCAGGAACTGGGCCTGGCGGATGTAGTTGAGCTTGCCGCGCGCCTCGCCGCCCTCGATGAGGGCGATGACGCTGGGCAGCCCGAAGGTGCGGGCGAGCACGGGGAGGATGGTCTCCCGCGGGCTGGGCAGGATGCGCGGCGCCGTGCCGCCCAGCTCCTCCAGGCGGCGGCGCCAGTGCTGGGCGTGGCGCAGCTCGTGGCCGGACATCTCCAGCAGCAGCCGCCTGTGCGGTCCGTCGGGCTGGCCCTCGGCGAGGCGCCGGTAGAGCCGGGCCGACTGCATCTCCTCGCGCCAGTTGCGGCGGATCTGCTTGATGAGGCGGCGGCGCTGCTCGTCGGTCTCGGGACTCGAGGGGGGCGCGGAGGGTGCGCTGGGCTGGGTCGTGGTCATAGAGGTGTGCCGTTCAGAGTGGCACAGTGGGCGCAGCGCGGGGGCGGATGTACCTCTCCACGCGTCGTGGGGGTGCGCGCCGCAGACGGCGCCTGAGCGGCCGTCACGTGCCTGGGGACTGGTAGAATGTGTCCTAGTTGAAGCGCACTCCACGTTCCTGCACACGCGCCCTCGGATGGAGCCGCGCCGTCCCCTGCGGCGGTGCCTGAGGGCCCCCGCGTTCCGGAGCCACCACCCCTGCCAGACGACAACGCACGCCCCGACGACCTCGGCGCCGAGCCGACCCCGCCTGACGGCACGCCCGCCGAGGCGTCCGCCGAGCAGCCCGCCGCCGGGCAGCCCGCCGCCGGGTCCGCCAGGTCGGGCCGCGGCCGGTCGAAGGCGGGTGGCGACTACGGCGCCAAGGAGATCCAGGTCCTCGAGGGCCTGGAGCCGGTGCGCCGCCGGCCGGGCATGTACATCGGCTCGACCGACAATCGCGGCCTGCACCACCTCATCTGGGAGCTGGTCGACAACGCCATCGACGAGGCGCTGGCCGGCTACTGCGACCTGATCATCACCACCCTGCACGCCGACGGCTCGGTGTCGGTGCTCGACAACGGGCGCGGCATCCCCGTCGACATGCATCCCACCGAGAAGCGCTCGGCGCTGGAGGTGGTGCTGACCAAGCTGCACGCCGGCGGCAAGTTCGGCGGCGGCGGCTACAAGGTGTCCGGCGGCCTGCACGGCGTCGGCCTCTCGGTGGTCAACGCGCTGGCGGAGCGGCTCGACGTCGAGGTCTACAAGGAGGGGACGCTGCACCGGCAGTCGTACGCGCGCGGCGTGCCGCAGGGGCCGGTGGAGAAGGCGGGTCGCACCGACAGGCAGGGCACCCTGGTGCGCTTCTGGCCCGACCCGCAGATCTTCCCCGAGCGCGAGTTCTCCTGGGAGATCGTGGCCAACCGGCTGCGCGAGCTGGCCTTCCTGAACAAGGGCATCACCAACGTGCTGCGCTCGGAGCCGCTCGGCTACGACTACACCTTCCACTTCGAGGGTGGCATCCAGGCCTTCGTGCGGCACCTGAACGCCAACCGCAACGCGGTCAATCCGCGGCCGATGTACGTCGACCGGGAGATCGAGGGCAACGCGGTCGAGATCGCCGTGCAGTACCAGAACACGACGTTCACCGAGCACGTGCTGACCTACGCCAACAACATCAACACCGAGGAGGGCGGCGCGCACCTGACCGGGTTCCGCTCGGCGTTGACACTGACCCTCAACAAGTACGCGCGCAAGGCGGGTGTGCTCAAGGAGCAGGACGCCAACCTGACCGGCGAGGACGTGCGCGACGGCCTGACGGCGGTGATCTCGGTGAAGCTGCAGGAGCCGCAGTTCGAGGGGCAGACCAAGACCAAGCTGGGCAACAGCGAGGTGGTCGGCCAGGTGTCGGCGGTGCTCTCCGAGGCGCTGATGCAGTACCTGGAGGAGAACCCCGGTGACGCGCGGCGCATCGTCGAGCAGTCGCTGACGGCGGCGCGTGCTCGTCATGCGGCGGCGCGTGCCCGCGAGCTGGTGCAGCGCAAGTCGCTTCTGGAGTCGGCGACGCTGCCCGGCAAGCTGGCCGACTGCTCGGAGCGCGATCCCTCGCAGTGCGAGATCTTCATCGTCGAGGGTGACTCCGCGGGCGGCTCGGCCAAGCAGGGGCGGGAGCGGCGCAACCAGGCGATCCTGCCGCTGCGCGGCAAGATCCTCAACGTCGAGAAGGCGCGGGCCGACAAGATCCTCGCCAACGAGGAGATCAAGAACCTGATCACCGCGCTGGGAGTGGGGTTCGGCGAGAACTTCTCGCTGGAGAAGCTGCGCTACCACCGCGTGGTGCTGATGGTCGACGCGGACGTCGACGGGTCGCACATCCGCACCCTGCTGCTGACCTTCTTCTGGAGGCATCTGCAGGACCTGATCAAGGGCGGGCACCTGTTCCTGGCGCAGCCGCCGCTGTACAAGCTGGAGAAGGGGCGGCGCGTCGAGTACGCGTATTCCGACGCGGAGCGCGACGTCAAGCTCAAGGAGATCGGCGGCAAGGTCGACGTCAGCCGCTACAAGGGACTCGGGGAGATGAATCCCTCGCAGCTCTGGGAGACCACCATGGACCCGGAGAAGCGCGTGCTGCTGCAGGTCGCGGTCGAGGATGCGATGAAGGCGGATGACATCTTCGACCGGCTGATGGGGTCGGATGTGGAGCCGCGCAAGCGGTTCATCCAGACTCATGCGAAGTCTGTGCGGAATTTGGATATTTAGGGATGATGCTTCGTGGGTGGCGGCGCGGCGGCCGGATCGCGGTGCATCTCGCCGCTTGCTCAGACAGTCCTCGTCGCTGCGCTCCTGCGGAACTCGCCGCGTCGAGACGCACCGCGCTCCGGCCGGGTGTGTCGTGACCTCGGAGCTTCCGATCGCGCTGGACGCGATGGGCGGGGACAATGCGCCGCGGGAGATCGTGCGGGGCGCGTTGCTGGGTGCGGCGCGGCTTGGGGTGCGGGTGGCGCTGGTGGGGCGGCGTGCCGAGGTCGAGGCTGAGCTGGCGGCCGTTGAACCGTCTTTCGTTCCTGCCGATGCGCGCTCGCGCGTTTCGGTGGTCGATGCGCCCGAAGTGATCGCGATGGATGAGCACCCGGCGAATGCGGTGCGCGCCAAGAAGGGCGCTTCGGTGGTCGTTGCGTGCGCGATGGTGGGGTCGGGGACGGCGCGGGCGGTGGTGAGCGCGGGGAACAGCGGGGCGGTGCTGGCGGCGGCGCTGTTCCATGTCAAGCGGTTGCGGGGGGTGGCCCGGCCGGCGATCGGGACCGCGTTGCCGCGGTCGGATGGCGGGTCGACCTTTGTGCTCGACGTGGGGGCCAACGCGGACTGCAAGGCGGAGTGGCTGGCGCAGTTCGGGGTGATGGGGTCGGTGTACGCCTCGTCGATGATGGGGATGGCGTCGCCGCGAGTCGGGCTGCTCAGCAATGGAGAGGAGCCGGGCAAGGGGTCGGCGCTGGTGCAGGCGGCGTCGCCGCTGCTGGCCGCGGCGCCGATCAACTTTGTCGGGAACGTCGAGGGGAAGGATCTGTTTCGCGACGCGTGCGACGTGGCGGTCACCGACGGGTTCACCGGCAACATCGCGCTGAAGACGGCGGAGGGCGTCGGCGAGTTCCTGCTCGGCGCCATCTCGGCGGAGGCGCGCAAATCGCTGCAGGGCATGGTCGGCGGCGCCCTGCTCAAGCCCAAGCTGCGGCCCATCCGCGACCGCGTCGACTACCGCGCCACCGGCGGCGCCCTGCTGCTCGGCGTCGACGGCGAGGTGGTCATCGCCCACGGCCGCTCCGACGCCGAGGCCATCGTCAGCGCGCTGCGCGTGGCGGCCACGGCTGCTGACCGATCGGTCCACAGCGTCATCGGCTCCCAGATCGCCGCCACTCCCGCAGCACCCATCGAGGAAACCGTCACTCCATGAGCATCTTCAACCCCGGCACCATCCGCCCTGTCGAGCTCGAGCAGGAGATGCGCTCGTCCTACATGGACTACGCGATGAGCGTCATCATCTCGCGCGCCCTGCCCGACGTCCGCGACGGGCTCAAGCCGGTGCAGCGCCGCATCCTCTACGCCATGCTC
>Ga0070713_100002769_pt1 | contig 11452 bp, 10 predicted proteins | sample LARL82metaG_FD_65465 | JGI IMG/M metagenome (GOLD analysis project Ga0070713, IMG submission 65465) | Corn, switchgrass and miscanthus rhizosphere microbial communities from Kellogg Biological Station, Michigan, USA - LAR L8-2 metaG | ecosystem: Host-associated > Plants > Roots > Rhizosphere ... | reverse complement strand
GGGTCTGGAACAAAGACTTCTAGCCAGCCTTCAGGCGGAGCGATCGCGAATCGCGGATCGTGTAGAGAAGCGCCGGACGACCCGCTGGCATTGGATAGCCTTCGTCGCCGCGATGCTCCTCGTGGCACTCACTTTGGCCAGCAGATACAGCACGAGGTCTCACCCGATGGTCCTAAATCATCCGTCGCCGGCCGCAGCCGCCAGAAGTCCGGAGGCGTCAGTGGCTTCAAGTCACGAACTTGGCCCGATTAGCGGTCAACATCCCTCTGCCATCCGCAGAACAGCAGTGCGCCATTCGCGGGCGAACATTCTGGCCGTTCGTGTTTCCAAGCTCGAACGGTTCCCTTCAACTCAGCCGTTGAGCGAGCAGGAGAAGTTGCTGCAGAGCTATGTCACGGAAGATCCGCGACGGGCACTGCTCCTGGCGCGCGCTAAGGCCGAAGCGCTGCGCAGGGACGCGCTCGAAGAGCAGAATGCGTTTCCTTCCAGCATAACCGGCAATTCGGACGAACCGGACGGCGGCACAATCGACAAATAAAAAAAGGAGAAAGAACATGTGCAGGGTAACCACGCGTTGGACCATTGTGATTCTGGGCTTGATGACCTACCTACCAGCCGGAGTTCATGCGCAGAACACCGCGTCAAACGAAAAAGCCAAGCCCGAGGTCCGGCAGAATTCCGACCTTGCCGCCGAACGGGAAAAGCCCGTGCACGCTTACCGTCTCGACTTCTCCGTCAACGAGATGGAAGATGGCAAGAAAATCAACACTCGCCAGTATTCGCTGAACCTCAATGCGGACGACGCCAATGAAATTAAGATTGGCACCCGCGTTCCGGTGGAGTCAGCCCACGAGCAGTTTCAGTATATGGACGTGGGTACGAGCATCTGGTGCAGGATTGGAGAGCACCCCGACGGCGTCTCCATGTCCGTACGGGCCGACATCAGCAATTTCGCGATCCCAGACCAGAGCACCGGACACGAGTCTCGTCCTATCATTCGCCAGTTCAAAATCAACGCCAGCACCCTGGCAGTTCCTGGCAAGCCCCTCATTGTCGGCAGCGTGGACGACCCCAACTCGAAGCGCCAGTTCCAACTCGAAGTCACGGTATCGAAGTTGAGATAACTCGTTGGGGGCGGCGCGGGACGTGAGGCTGTGACGCGGGCGCTCGCCCGCGTTCTTCTCTCTCCCATAAATACCGGCGCCGCTCCGGTTCGTGCCCAAGCCATAGCGGCTATTTCCCCAAGCGGGGAGCGAGCGAACGAGTCGGCACCAGCGGCGCCTCATCTTCCCTATCGGCAATTCTCGCCGCGGCCTGAAAAATTTCTACGAACATTTCCCGCGTCAACTTCCCCGTCTGGGTGTTCTGGTTCGATGGGTGATAGGAAGCGAGGAGCGTCTTTCCGTCCGGCATTTCGTACCTCGCCCCATGTTTGAACTGGTACTCCTTCTTGCTCACAACCACGCCTTGGCGCTGCAAATAATTCAAGTAAGCGTCAAAGCCGATCTTCCCTAACGCCACCACCACCTTTACCTTCGTTAATCCCGCCAGTTCCCGATCGAGAAAGCTGGAGCACGCTGTAAGTTCCTCGGGTAGGGGTTTGTTGTCGGGTGGCGCGCAGCGAACTGCGGCCGTGATGTAGAGATCTTTCAACTTCATCCCATCGTTGCGATCGGTCGCCGTCGGCTGGCTTGCAAAGCCGGTTTCATGCAACACCGGATACATGAATTTGCCCGAAGCGTCGCCAGTAAAGGGACGTCCCGTGCGGTTCGAACCGTGCGCGCCCGGGGCTAGTCCCATCACCAACACTCGCGCATCAGAGTCCCCGAAACCTGCCACCGGTTTGCCCCAGTATTCCCAATCGAGATAGGCCCGCCGCTTGACCCGGGCCACCTCTTCCCGGTAGGCCACCAGCCGCGGACAGCGCCTGCAGGCTTCCACTTCGCGATTGAGGACGGTAAGCCAGGACACCCGCTCATTACACCACACAAGTTCTCCCCAATCGTAGAGGCCCGGCTTGCTACTTCTCTGCCGGCTCAATCCAAAAACCATTCGTCACGAGGTACTCTCGAACCGAGTTGTAGCCAGCAACCTCCCCACAATTCCGGTTCTGGGCCAAGATCGTCCTTCACCCGCTGGTCGGGGTTCAACTCGTTTGACGCTGCTCTCCTTCAGTCTTTACACTCAAAAGGTACGGCTTGTGAACAGAGGGTTGGTTCCTGACTCGAAGGACCCCAGTTTAAGGCCGGAAGTTCAGGCCATGGAGTTCAGGCCAGACGAGCAAGCCGAAGGGGAAACCGTGAGTCCCTCACAAACAGCCGACGCGAAGAACAAAAACGGCATCAATCGGGAAATTTCCGTTGAAATTCCCGCCCAAGAAGTCACTCGCGAGCTCGAAAAACTCGTCCAAAAATATCAGAAGGTCGCACGCCTTCCCGGCTTTCGCTCCGGACACGTGCCTCCCTCCATCATCCGGCAGCGGTTCAAGGATGGCCTGCAGAGCGATGTCGTCGAGGCCCTCGTTCCTCGCTACTTCCGCATCGAAGCCGAAAAGCAAGGCATGATTCCTGTGTCGCAGCCCCGCGTCACCGATCTCCACATTCACGAAGGCGAGCCCCTGCGGTTCAAGGCCAGCTTTGAGGTGCTGCCGGAAATCGTTGTCGAAGGCTACAAAGACCTTCGCGCCGACCGCACCGAGGTGGACGTAAAGGAAGAAGAAGTTGAAGACGCATTGAACAATGTGCGCGAGCAACACGCCACTTACACCTCCGTTGAGGGACGTTCCCTGGCCGATGGAGACTTCGCCCAGGCCTCTATGGACGGCAAGCCCAAGCAAGGCGAACCTGCCACTCAACCCGTTCACATGGATGAGATTCTGATCGAAATCGGCGGCAAGAACACCGTTCCCGAGTTCAGCGAAAATTTGCGTGGCGCCAATGCTGGGGACGAACGTGAATTTGAAGTGACTTACCCGGCGGACCTCGACGACAAGCGCCTCGCGGGCAAGACGTTCCTCTACTCCGTCAAGGTTCAAGCTATCAAGCAAAAAAATCTGCCGGAACTGAACGACGATTTTGCCAAGGAACTGGGTGAGTTCACCAGCCTCGATCAAGTGCGCCAGCAGATTCGCGAGAATATGCTAGCGGAACGTAAGCATACCGTCGAGCGCGAAGCCAAAGACAAACTGGTCGACGAACTGGTCAAGCGCAATGATTTTGAAGTGCCCGAATCGCTGGTCGATCGTCAAATCGATCTCCGCCTGGAGCGCGGCCTGCGGGCCCTCGCCTCCCAGGGCATGAAGATGGAAGACATGAAGAAAATGGACTTGCCGCGCTTGCGCGCCGGCCAGCGCGATCAGGCGGTGCAGGATGTGAAGTCGTCGTTGTTACTGGAACGCATCGCAGAGCTCGAAAAAATTGAGGTTGGGGAAGACGAACTCAATCATGAGGTGGAAGCCCTCGCCTCGCAGTCCAAACAGACTTCCGAAGCGGTTCGCGCTCGTTTGACACAGGATGGAGGCCTCGATAGAATCCGGAACAGAATCCGCAGCGAAAAGACCCTCGATTTTCTGTATCACCAGTCCGCGTAGCTCTCTAAAAGCGCGGACCTCTTCGACCCTCCCCATGCACGGCCAACGTTGCGTCGGGGCGGAGTGTGGCAGGTGAATGTGAAACAGAACGACCCACAAATGATGCTGGTACCTATGGTCATCGAGCAGACCGGGCGGGGCGAACGCGCCTACGACATTTATTCCCGGCTGCTCCGCGACAACATTATCTTCATCGGCACGCCCATTGACGACAACATCGCCAATCTGGTCATCGCCCAAATGTTGTTTCTGGCTCAGGAAGATCCCGAGAAAGACATCCAGCTCTACATCAACTCTCCCGGGGGCTCCATCACCGCAGGCATGGCCATTTACGACACCATGCAGTACGTCAAAAATGACGTCATGACGCTGTGCGTGGGGCAAGCCGCCTCGATGGCCGCGTTACTATTGGCATCAGGCGAACCTAAAAAGAGATTGGCACTGCCGAATTCTCGAATTCTAATACATCAACCGTCGATGGGCGGATTGTCGGGTCAGGCCACCGATATCGACATCCACGCGCGGGAAATCCTGCGCATGCGCGAGATTACTAACCAGTTACTCTCGAAGCACAGCGGTCAGAAACTGGATAAAGTCGAGAAAGATGTCGAACGCGACTTCATTATGAACGCGCAACAGGCTAAGGAATACGGAATCATTGACGATATCATCTATAAGACAGGAAAACCGGTATGATCGGCCTTCGCACCTGAGGCTGGCGGAAGCGCCGGCCTTGGCAAGCTCCAAAGGAGGCTGGCTTCTGATCATCCCGAAGAAACATTCAAGGAGTAGACCCGAGTGAAAACCAAGTCGGGAACCGACGAGATTCTACGTTGTTCCTTCTGTCATAAATCACAGGATGCGGTTGCCAAGCTCATCTCGTCGCCCAGCGACTATCCCCGGGCTTACATTTGCGATGAGTGCGTTGCCGTCTGCAATTCCATTCTCGAAGACGACCGCACTGCCACGCCTCAGGCCACCACACCCAATCAGTTGCCCAAGCCCCAGGAAGTCAAAACTTTCCTCGATGAGTACGTCATTGGTCAGGAGCAGACCAAAAAGAAACTGGCAGTGGCGGTTTACAACCACTACAAGCGCATCTTCATGAACCGGCAGAAGGCCGGAGACGGCATCGAGCTCACCAAGTCCAACATCATGCTGATCGGCCCGACCGGAACCGGCAAGACCCTTCTGGCCCAGACTCTGGCTCGCATGCTCGATGTGCCCTTCGCTATCGTAGACGCCACCACGCTCACCGAAGCGGGCTATGTCGGCGAAGACGTCGAAAACATCATCCTCAAGCTCCTGCAGGCTGCCGACGGCGATGTGAACCGCACCCAGACTGGCATCATCTACATCGATGAAGTCGACAAGATTGGCCGCAAGGACGAGAATCCTTCTATCACTCGCGACGTTTCCGGCGAGGGCGTGCAGCAAGCCCTGCTCAAAATCCTCGAAGGCACCATTGCCAATGTTCCTCCGCAGGGCGGACGCAAGCATCCTCATCAGGAATTCACCCCGGTCGACACGACCAATATCCTCTTTATCTGCGGCGGGGCTTTCGTCGGTCTTGACAAGATAATTTCGCGGCGTATGGGCAAGAAGTCGCTCGGTTTCCGAACCGGCGAAGAAGCTGAAAAAGAAGACATCGCTGCCTCCAAGAGACGCAGCCAGGAATTGCTGACCGAAGTTCAGCCCGAAGATCTCATCAAGTTTGGATTGATCCCTGAATTTGTGGGCCGACTTCCAGTTGTGGGCATGCTGGAAGATCTGGATGAATTCGCTCTCATCGAAATTCTCACCCGCCCCAAGAACGCCATCATCAAGCAGTACCAGCGCCTGTTTGAGTTCGAAAACGTGCGCCTGAAGTTCAATGATGAAGCCCTTCGCGCCATCGCCCGCCAGGCCATGGCTCGCAAAGTCGGCGCCCGCGGCCTGCGCATGATCCTCGAAGAACTCATGCTCGATTTGATGTTTAACCTCCCCAGCCAGAAGAAGTTAAAGGAATTCGAAGTAACTCGCGAAATGGTCGAAAAACGCAGCGCGTCCTTTACCACGGTCATGGAAAAGGCTGGATAGACGGTTCGCCGGCGTTGGGGCACAGGCCCTAAAACTGTACTTGCCATTGTCCAACGTCCAAAGACCGGCGATGATCGACCAAAAAGCGGTAGAATGACGATAGTAAGGGTTCTGCAGCCGTTTATCCCAGGGAGACTCAGTGACTACATCCAAGGAAAAGTTCGAATCCAAAAAGCTGCCCATGATGCCCATCCGCGACGTGGTCATCTTTCCTTTTATGATGACGCCGTTCGTGGTAGGCCGCGAGTCGAGCGTTCGAGCCTTGGAAGAAGCGCTGGCCGCTGATAAAAAAATCTTTCTCGCTACTCAGCATGACGCTTCCATCGATGAACCCAAGTCCAATGAGATTTATCAGGTCGGCACCATCGTCAACATCGTGCAGAGCTTGAAGCTTCCCGACGGCAACATCAAGGTCCTGGTCGAAGGCGTCGAGCGCGGCAAGATTCTGCAGGTCGTTGATACCGACGGATACATGCAAGCCACCGTCCGCGTTGCCCGCTACGCCACCGAAGGCAACCAGGCTCTAGAAGCCTCCATGCAGCGCGTGACCACTCTGTTCGAGCAGTATGTAAAGCTCTGCCAGGCTCTCAATTACGAGACCATGATTTCCGCCGTCCGCATGGAAGATCCGGCCAAGCTCACCGACGTCATCTCCGCCAACCTGCAACTCTCCATCGAAGAGAAGCAGGAACTGCTGGAGATTTTCGATCCTGCCGAGCGCCTCACCCGCATCGCGGACGTGCTCGACATTGAAATCGAAAAATTGAATGTCGATCGCACCATCCAGTCGCGCGTCAAGCGCCAGATGGAAAAGGCCCAAAAAGAGTATTACCTCAACGAGAAAATCAAGGCCATCCAGAAAGAACTGGGCCGCGGCGAGAAGAGCGAGTTTGACGAGCTCAAGAAAAAAATCGAGTCCGCCGGCATGCCCAAGGAAGTCAAAGACAAGGCCCTGCAGGAGTTGAAAAAACTCGAAGCCATGCCGCCCATGTCGGCCGAGTCTACCGTTTCCCGCAACTATCTCGACTGGCTGCTGGCCGTGCCCTGGAAGAAACGCTCCAAGGAAATCCGCAATATCTCGCGCGCCGAAAAAGTTCTCAACGAAGATCATTACGGCTTGGAGAAAATCAAGGAACGCATCCTCGAATTTCTCGCCGTGCGCCAGCTCGTAAAAAATCCCAAAGGCTCTATCCTGTGTTTCGTCGGGCCTCCCGGCGTCGGCAAGACTTCGCTGGGTATGTCGATCGCCAAAGCTACCGGTCGCAAGTTCGTACGCATGTCGCTGGGTGGCGTGCGCGACGAAGCCGAGATTCGCGGCCACCGCCGCACCTACATCGGCGCTCTGCCCGGCCAGATCATCCAGATGATGAAGAAGGCCGGCACCAAGAATCCTGTCTTCATGCTCGACGAAGTCGACAAGATGTCGATGGACTTCCGCGGTGATCCGTCCGCAGCCTTGCTTGAAGTCCTCGACCCCGAACAGAATTTCATGTTCGTCGACCACTACCTCGACGTCGAATACGACCTCTCGCAGGTCTTCTTCGTGGCCACCGCCAACGTCATGCACACCATTCCCGCGGCTCTGCAAGACCGCATGGAAGTCCTCCGCCTGCACGGCTACACGGAGCAGGAGAAGGTCGAAATTGCCAAGCAATTCCTGGTCAAGAAGCAGATGCTGGCCGCCGGATTGTCGGAGAAGAACATCAAGTTCACCGACGAAGCCATCACCGGACTCATTCGCTCTTACACTCGCGAAGCCGGCGTACGCAACCTTGAGCGCGAGATCGGCAACGTCTGCCGCAAGGTGGCTCGCAAGGTCGTAAAAGAAGGTGAAAACTACAACGTCACCATCACCGGCGGGAACGTCAACGACTTCCTGGGCGTCATCAAGTTCCGCGACACACTGGCGCACGAAAAGAGTGAAATCGGCCTCGTCACCGGCCTCGCCTGGACCGAAGTCGGCGGCTCCATCCTGAGCACGGAAGCCAGCGTAGTCGATGGCAAAGGCAAGTTGACGCTCACCGGAAAACTCGGCGACGTCATGCAGGAATCAGCGCAGGCAGCCATGTCGTACGTGCGATCCCGAGCGCAACGTCTCGGCCTCAGCCGCGACTTCTATCGGAATCTCGATCTTCACGTCCACGTTCCCGAAGGTGCCATCCCCAAAGACGGGCCCTCGGCGGGCATCACCATCGCCACCGCCATCTCCAGCGCACTAAGCAAAATTCCAGTGCGTCGCGATCTTGCGATGACGGGCGAGATCACGCTGCGCGGCAAAGTTCTGCCCATCGGCGGCCTAAAGGAGAAACTGCTGGCAGCGCATCGTGCCGGCCTGTTCGAAGTGATTTTGCCCAAGGACAACGAGAAGGACGTTGCCGAGGTGCCGGAAAACCTGCGTACCGCCATGAAGCTGCATTTCGTGGACACCATGGACCAGGTTCTGCAGATTGCGCTTGAATCTCCGCTGCCGAAACCCGAAGAAGGGGTTACGCAGCCGATCGCGCCCTTGACGACCGGCAGCCCCGACGCCCCCACCGCCCACCAATAACACCGGCGCCCCTGCGTAGAGACGTAGCTCGCTACGTCTCTCTCTATCTCTGCGCGGTCGAGGAACGAACCCTCGCAGAACCGGCCCGCAAACTCCGGGCCCTCGGAACCATCACCGTCTCCGCCAATCTCAGGCGCACACCGCGCGCAATCGTTCGCACATCTGCGCCAGGGAGCGCTCCACACATTCCGTAAGCCACTGCTGCAGAGCCGGTCGCTGCTCGTCTGGAATGTAACGAAAACGCACGCCCGCGCCCTCTGCTGTTCTCCACACCACTGTCCCCATCACCTCCAGGGTCTCCTCCGACTCCGGCAATCCAAAGCGCAAGTGAACGTCTTCGCCCGTGGTCACCGACACTCCGTCCATGAACTCCTGCGCACTGATCTTCAGCTTCGCGCCGCCTTCGCTCAAGTTGACCATCATCACGTCCGCAGACAACTGGCTTCGGGTCGAAATCGACGCCAGAATGCTCACCGGTTCGCGGTGCTGTTTGCGCCGGCGCGCCACGATCGCGCAATAGGCCGCCCGCAGGCACCGTTCAATTTGTACTGCCGATGCAGGCTTGTGAATCAAAAAATGAACCCCACCCGCGAACGCCTGGCGCAGATCGAGCAGGTCCCGCACAATGGCCACCAGCACGACTTCCCGGTTCCGCTTGGACCGCCGCACCGCGCACAGGAAGTCGCCGAGATTGTCGATCTCTCTCCAATCCACCACGACAACCTCAAAATCCTGGCTTTCGATCAGGGCCAGCGCCGCCTCGCTGTCCCCCACGATCTGTGGAGTGACCTGCAATTGGTTCAACACCGAACGCGTGATCCCCGTGAATTGCACATCGGCGCACAAAAGAAGCGTGTGCATCTCCAGCGTCGTCTTGCGAATGTTTTCCATTTGCGTTTCCTAGCCTCTCACTCAACCAATCGGCCACTGCAGCCCGAGGTTGATCGAAACAACGCACGGTCGCTACCCGGGCGATTACCTCGGTTCCGCAAGGTATTCAACTTTCAAAGATTGGCTTTTCGTGAGGTGTAGCTCACCGCATTCCCCACCATCCTGAGCGAGAGTCGGCCAGAGACTAAACTCAACACAGGCCGCCGCTTGCCAATCCCCATGCCCTCGTTGCAAACTTGAGCATGAGAGTTCTCTCACGTTTTCTTGCGGCGGCTGCCGACGTCTCGCTCTTTCCCGCCCCCACCCTGCCCGAGATCGCCTTTCTCGGGCGCTCCAACGTCGGCAAATCGAGCCTGATCAATTCCCTGGTCGGGACCAAGCTGGCCCGCACTAGCTCCACACCCGGCCGTACCCGCAGCATCAATTTTTTCGAGATCCGTTGGCCCGGAAAGCCTCGCCCCGAGCTGATCTTCGCCGATCTGCCGGGCTATGGCTACGCCAAGATTTCCCGCGAGATTTCCCAGGAATGGCCCAAGTTCATCGAGCCCTACTTGGAGGAACGCCCTACCCTGACTTTATGTGTGGTCCTAGTCGATGCCAACGTGCCTCCTCAACCACGAGATCGCCAACTCCTCGACTTCCTCAACGCTTCCAACCGCGAATTTCTGTTGGTGGCGACCAAGAGCGATCGCCTCTCCAACAATCAACTGCACGCCGCCCTGCGCACCTTGACCGACGGCTATCCTGCTGTGCTTCTGCTTCCTTTTTCCGCCAAGACCGGCGCCGGACGGGAAGAACTCTGGAAGCAGATTCGGCAAGCGGCGCTCCACAAAGCGAATCAGCCATCCTCCTCAGCCACAGCGCTTTCTTAGCCTTCTCTTAACCGAGTCCTCGGCTAATGTTCCAGCGTGTTTCTCCCGATAGAGAAATCAGATTTCATGCTGGGCGGACCGTCCGGCCTGGCGCGGAAATTGGTTCGAACCTTCGCAACCTGCGGTGGCCCACCATGGCACAGGAAATCAATGAAAGCGTCGTCTATTTGAAGGCCCTTAAACAGTCTGTCAGTTCCGGTACCGCGACGGCTCCCGCGCACACCCCTGACACCACCTCTTCGCCGCCATCGCCTCTCGGTAATTCCGAACCTCGCGACGCGGCGACGGAAAAACGCCGCAGCATGCGTTATAAGTGCGATGGCAGCGTCGAAATCCGCGAGGACGGCCGCGAGGTTCGCACTTGGGCTGCCTTCACCGACGTCAGCCTCCATGGCTGCTACGTGGAAGCTCAAGCCACCTATCCGGTCGGCACCCTTCTTCACATGAAAATGGATGCCAACGGGGTTCGCGTGGAGATCAGGGGGACGGTTCGCGTCAACTACCCTTACCTCGGCATGGGAATCGCCTTCGCGGAATTATCGGAAGACAACTGCGCTCGCTTGCGCGAAATGCTGAGCCGGGTCTCGCGGCCCAGGGTTATCGTGGGCCCCGGACTCGCCTCTTCCCTTCCTTCGTTCGGAACTCTGGAGGCAGCACACCAGATCGCCAATCCCTCCGCCGCACTCGAGGCTCTCACCGAATTCTTCGAGAGTCGTCAGATGTTAATGCGCGAAGATTTCATGCGGATTATCCGTAAGAGCCAGGCCACCGAGAAAAAGTTGTAATCATCCTTCGTCCGCGCCGACCTCCCGCTCAAAACCTGTGCCGGTCACGGCTTTGCCGGAGATCGATTTTCAATCCCTGGTCCTTGATGCACTCTCCGAAGTCATTACTCTTGCTATGATGAATGAGCATGGCCCTCTATCTCATCACTGGTATCAGCGGCTTTATCGGCTCGTCACTGGCGCGCGCCCTGCTTTCTCGCGGCGAAAAGGTGCGCGGCGTCGACAACTTTTCCACCGGCCACCGGCAGAACATCGCCGACATCGCCAGTCAGATCGACTTCCGCGAGGCCGACATTATCGATCTCGATGCAATGCACAAAGCTTGCGCCGGGGTCGACTACATCCTCCATCAAGCGGCCATTCCTTCCGTCCCGAAATCGGTGCTCGATCCCTTGGGCAGCAATCGCAACAACATTGACGGAACGGTCAACGTTCTGGTCGCCGCCCGCGACGCCAAGGTAAAGCGCGTCGTCTATGCCGCATCAAGTTCCGCTTACGGCGACACGCCCACGCTGCCGAAGCACGAGAGCATGAAGCCCGACCCGATTTCTCCCTACGCCGTCGCCAAGCTAGCCAGCGAACAGTACATGATCTCCTTTTATCGCTGTTACGGATTGGAAACGGTAAGCCTGCGTTACTTCAATATCTTCGGACCGCGCCAGGATCCGTCCTCTCCCTACTCCGGCGT
>Ga0070713_100002768_pt1 | contig 11454 bp, 7 predicted proteins | sample LARL82metaG_FD_65465 | JGI IMG/M metagenome (GOLD analysis project Ga0070713, IMG submission 65465) | Corn, switchgrass and miscanthus rhizosphere microbial communities from Kellogg Biological Station, Michigan, USA - LAR L8-2 metaG | ecosystem: Host-associated > Plants > Roots > Rhizosphere ... | reverse complement strand
CGCCTTCCGTCAGGAGCTTGGGAGGCAGTAGTTCCTGAGCATCCTGATATTGCCTGAGCCCCATCAGAACCGTTTTCTGGCCTGGGATGAACTGGTGGCATCCCATGCAGTTGTACTTCTTGACGATCCACCAGCCATCTTGAATGTCATGGCGAGCGTCGCCGGGCTTGTACTGATAACTCTGGGGCAGGGAAGTCTCCTGGCTGCCGAGCAGGAAGGTGGTGAGGTCGAGCACTTGATCCTTGGTCAAGTGGAGGTTTGGCATGCGGAGCGCTTCGGTTTCGGTCTTTACCTTGCCTTGATCGTAAATATTTGGTTCGGCCAGTTTGTGCTCGAAGAATCCTTTGTGGTCGTACCAAGGTTCTTTCGCCGGACCATCGGGCAGGCGGGCCAGGTCTTCCTTGTCCTTGATCGGCTCGGAGTCTTTTCCGCCGCGCTGCGCGGCTTCCGTGAACAACGCGAAATCCAGGCGCTCGATGGGCTTGCTGCCTTCATAAGTCAGCTCGGTGCCGATCCGGCCTTCGTCTTCCATGCCGGAGATTTCGTGGCATCCGCCGCAACCATAAAAGCGCACCCACTTCTTTCCTTCTTCCTTCAGCGACGGGTCGTCCACGAACGAAGCATTCGGGTAGGAAGAGGGTTCCTGTTTCTTTTGCGTCATCAGGTAGCTGGCGATGTCTTCGGCATCCTCGGGACTCAGGCGCAGGCTCGGCATCACCGTCATATTCTGGACTTGCAGTTCGCGCCCGTCGTTGGGGCACTTACTGTGATCCAGATCGAAGATGTAGGGTAGATTTTTCTTGGCGTAATCTTCGGGGCCGATGTCCTTTTTCTCATACGGGCAATAAGGCCGGGTGCGCTGGCGGGCGTTGTGAATCCAACGGACGAGATAGTCGTAGTTCGCCTTCTCGCCGACGCGGGTCAGATTCGCCGCGAATGTGCCGCCCTGCATCTGGTCGCCTTCGCCGATCGAGTGACAGGCCAGGCATCCTCGCTCCTCAAATAACTCTTTTCCATGCGCCGCGTTTCCGGGCTTGTGTTTGGGAAGTTCATCGGTAAAACCGGTTTGCCAGATGTAAGCCGAGATGGCCTGGATCTGATGATCAGTAAGCCGGAAGTTCGGCATCTTCGTCGTCGGCCGGAAGTCGGAGGGCTTCTTCAGCCAGACGGGAATCCAGTTCTTGTTCAGCTTGAGGCGGACGTCTTTCAGGTTTGGCCCGACTTTTTTCTGGTCCTGCATCAGGCTGTGCGCCTGGAAGTCGAGTTGTTGCAAACGGGCGTCCAGACGGCTGTTGGCGACTCTCAGATCGACGGCTTTGGTGTTGAAAGCGTTTGCTTCCTCGTTGGATGAGGCGGCATCGGCCTGTTTCATCAGGTCCGCCGAATTTTTTACGTTCTCTTTTTTCTGGGTTTCAACTTGCTTGATCTGCTGGCCGACGGAATTCAGGTCTTCCGGTTCTTTGTCGTAGCCCTCATAACGATGGCATCCCATGCAGCCGCGCTGGCGGAAAAGATCCTTGCCGTCGTTGATGGTCTGCCATTGCACATCGCCGCTGGCGAGAACCATGTCGGCCGCGTGGCAGCTCTGGCAACCCGCTTCCGAATTTTCTTTGGGATACAGCGGCCACAGCCAGTGCTCGTAATTTCCGTGCGCTTTCTCCACGCTGGTGGTGGCGCGCCCGTTTCCTTGGTGACACGGAGAACAGCCGAATTTTTCCGGATCGTGAATCTGCAGAAGTTCCGGTTCGGTGTGGCTGGCAAACGCCCGGGCATACTCGTCGGGTTGTTTCGCCCCTTTCGCCGTCATGGCCGCGACAGTGATTTTCACGGGCTCCCGCGTGTTCATGTGGCAGGATTCGCAGCGGTCCACAATGTTGGCTTCGGCAACGTTGATCTGGACCAGGGCGGGATCCCACTCCGTCGCCCGCTTCCGCAGTCCTTGAATCTGCTGCGGCGTCAGATCGACCATGTGGTCCGAAATGTACTCATCCATTTTGGCTTTGGCCGCGGTAACGGGCTTCAGCACATCGCCGAGCCCCAGACTCAGCTTGGTTCGTTCGTCGCGAATTTCGTTGTAGGTTTCTTCCAGTTCAGGAAAGGTGAACTTTTTCCTGGACCCGTCGGGAAATTCGACCGTGGCCGGTTCGCCCTTGTACTTGTTGATTTCGTTTTGCTTGCTTGCTTTGGCGGAGGCGCTGGTGCTGGTTTCAAGTTCGTAAGTCAGGGCGTTGACATAAGCGCGACGGTCTGTGAACACGCTCTGTACCGCCAGCAAACGCGCGCTGGCATCGTCGAGCTTCCGGCGGGCTTCTTCGGCCTGAGACTTGGAGCCTTGATATGCCTTTTCATAATCCTGCTTCAGCGCGATGTATTGCGGATCTTGCTCGACCGACTGTTCGGACTTCGCAGACGTCGACTTCGCCGTATTCAGAAAGGCGCTATAGCGATCCTTCCATTGGTCCTGAAACGCCTTCCACGGCCGCTGTCCCCAAGCCTCGTCATACAAGGCCCAAAACAGCGTGGCAATCAGAATGATCGTCGCGATCACATAGTGGACGGCGTACGATTTTCCGGTGATCGGATCCTGCTCGGGGATAGGTTTCTCTGGCACCAGATTGTCCCTCTTAGTCTTTGAAGACCATCTTTCGAAACCGGGAGCTCAAAGCTAGAACGAATAGCTTGGAGCGAGTAGCTGTTTGTCACACGTTAAACCACGGGGTAATCCACACGTACTTGATGTGCCACAAAAGCCGCAGGGCCATCTTCAGGGGCAGTGCAATCATGGTCAGCCACAGAAATGCCATCAGCGAGAACTGCAGCAGGCTCATGCGCTGGAAATCTTTCGGCATTTTTCGGCGAAACAGCGAATACACAGCGCCGCCTCCGACCAGGTAGAATCCGCCCACCACGATCGCGCCGAAGATCGCCTTGGCCGCGTTAGACGTCAGTCCGAACAAGTCCGGCAGATCGCGATTCACTTCGTAAATCAGCCGGTTGTGATCCCACGTCTGCCCCGGCCAAAACCATTGCCACCCGGGACCGCGAATGAACGTCCCGATAATGATCATGGCAACCCACAAAATGACGAAGCCAAAAAGGAAAGTTGAAATAGAAAACTTCCGCTGCTTCCAGGTGTAATACCCGCTGCCCAGCGGGTTGGTGTCGATGTAGGGAATCACCATGAGTCCGATGATGATCATGGTCGGCATCACGACCCCGGCAATCCAAGGATCAAAATAGACCAGCATCTCCTGCAATCCCAGGAAGTACCATGGAGCCTTAGCGGGATTCATGGTGAGATTGGGATTGGCAGGCTCTTCGAGCGGCGCGTTCAGCGTGATAGACCAGATCATCAGAATGATGGTGATGATGATAGCCGCCAGGAATTCAATGCGCAGAAGAAAGGGCCAGACGTGCACTTCCTTGGCCCACCCGGGTTTGAAGGGCCAAGTCTTCCGGTGATGCGTCTTGGCCATCGCAGGATCAGCCTCGAGTTGCTCGATGAGTTGATCGTTCGCGCGCGCCTGCTTCACGGCGAGATAAATATAAAATGCCAGCAGCGGGATCAGGCCAACGATCGGCACGTTGTCGGGCGCCGAGCAAATCTCCCAAAGTTGTCGCCAGTCCATAAAAGTTTCCTTACGTCAATCCTCGTAGAAATCTATCTCTACGAGTCTTCCGAGTCGGTCAGTTGCCAAGCCAGGTTCGTTTCTGCACTCTGCACGCATCGCCTCTTAGCACAGTTGCTTGCTCCAGGCCAGAGACGCTGCCAGCAACGTCTTCTACTCTCCGGCCGCCTTTGGCCCGCGCCGCGGCTTGTCAGCTTCGGCTTCCAGCATGACTGGAGCCGGACCGGAAATGCCGCCATCTTTCCGCACCCGCCAGAAATGCACGATCATCAATACCGAAGCGACGATCGGAATCCCGATGCAGTGCCAGATGTAAGAGCGCAACAGGGCGTTGGCGTCCACAATCGAGCCGCCCAGCAACCCGAAGCGCACGTCGTTGTACGGCGTCATACCGAGCATCGAGCCGAACGGTCCTTCATGTCCCAGCAGCGGCGTGGCCCGTGCCATGTTCGTGCCTACGGTAACCGCCCAGAACCCCAGTTGATCGTCTGGCAACAGGTACCCCGTGAACGACAACAGCAGGGTGAATACCAGCAAAAGCACGCCGATATTCCAATTGAACTCGCGGGGCTTTTTGTACGATCCGGTCAGAAACACTCGGAACATATGCAGCCACACAGCTATCACCATCAGGTGAGCGGCCCAGCGGTGCATATTGCGCAGGATCTTTCCGAACGGGACATCGTGTTCCAGGTACAGCACGTCGCGAAACGCCTGCACCTTGCTGGGATGGTAATAGAACATCAGCAGCACGCCAGTGTAGGTCAGGATGATGAACAGGTAGAAGGTGATCCCGCCCATGCCCCACGTGTAGCTGTAGCGCACGGCATCGCGATTGATTTTCGCAGGATGCAGATGCAGGAACACGTTGGACAGCACGCCCAGGGCGCGGTTTCGCGGCGTGTCATCGTGTTTATGGCGGAAGATGGAAGTGTAGACCTGGGTCTTGGTCGGATCCTTCAGGCCCTCGATCTGCTCTTTCGCCTTGGCCGGAATGTCGGTTTTGAGCGCGTGAATATCGTCTTTCACGCCGGTCGTGACTTTCGCCAGCAGGCCGCCCTTACCATTTTTCCCGTTGCTGCCATTGGAGCCGGGAGCGCCCGTGCTACCGCTCGTCACATTGTTGCCGTCGGTTTTTTTTTCATCCGCCATATCAGTCCTGAATCGACTCAAAGCTTCCTTGCGGCCATGAATCGATAATCTCTACACTCCGGTCAAGAATGCTCCCGGATCGTTGAAGTGCGAGGGCTGGCCTTTGGGCCAGGAGTAAAGCTTCGAGGTGTCCACCAGAATCTGGCCGTCTGGAGCGATATCGAGGTGGGCGCGATCCATGGGGCGCGGTGCGGGTCCTTCGAAGTTGATCCCCTCACTGTCGTACCCGCTGCCATGGCACGGACACTTGAATTTATTTTCGCTGGGCTTCCAGTCTGGAGTGCATCCGAGGTGCGTGCAACGCGCGTAAATGACGAATAGCCGGTCCGGTGTGCGGTCGACCCAGATGCGATACTTCTGCTGGAATTTGGTGTCCACGCCCAAGGCAAATTCGGATGGGTAACCGATTTTGAAAACGCTGTTCGGTTCGAAAAGTGTCCGCGGCAGGAAAAAACGGAAAAACGCGAGAAACCATGCAGTGAGGAATCCGGTGACCATGGTCCACACGAAGCGGCGGCGATGGCGATCAATTTCGGTAGAAGGGGCGGTGCCAGCCACACCAGCGGCGGCCGCAGCTTTCGACGTCCCCACCGCCGGCGTGCCGACGTATTTCGTGGCATCGGTCGCCGCCGGTGCGGCGGGTTTTGCCGCCGCAACATTCGGATTGACCTTTTCGGTCTCCGGCTCTGCCATTGAGCTTCCTCCCGTCCTTGTGTGACTTGGCCCTTAATCCAGACCGGCGGCCGTCGCATACTGTGGCGCCGCCAACATCCCTCCGGCATTCTCCATCGCTAGCAACGGACGAATTTCCTGGCCCAGCGCCCGCTCCACGATTTGCTGCAGGGCTGCTATAAACGTTGGCGAATCATTCAGACCCGCGCTCATCTCGAACTGCGTGATCCCCAGTTGGTGCGCTTCTTCGCGCGCCTCGTGATCGATTTCGGCCAGGGTTTCCACGTGGTCCGAAACAAAGGCCACCGGCACGACACAAATTTCGTGGACGCTTTCCGCAGACAACTTTCGCAAGGTCTGGTGCAGCGACGGCTGAAGCCACCGGCTGGCTCCCACCTTGCTCTGGTAGCAAAGACAGTGCGGGTTGCTCCATCGGCCGCGTTCGGTGAGAAGCTTCACCGTTTCCTCGATGTGGCGCTGGTAGGGGTCGCCTTTGTCGATAACCGACATGGGAAGGCTGTGCGCACTGAAAACGATGGTCGGCCGCTCCGGCGCAGGAAAGCGCTCCAGGGCCGCATTTACCTTTTCCAGCACCGCGTCCAGATACATCGTATTCCGATAGAAAGTCTCCACGCAATGCACCGGCATGTCTGCCTCAAACAGCCGCCGCCATTCGTTTAAGCTCGATCCGGTCGTGGTCGAGGAATACTGCGGGTACAGCGGCAGGAGCACCACCTCATCACAGCCCGCGGCTTTTAATTGCTGAATGGCCTCGTGAGTGAACGGGTGCCAGTAACGCATCGCAACGAAGCAGTGGGCGTCGATTCCCTGGCTGCGCAATCCGGCCTCGAGCGCTCGCGCCTGGCCTTCGGTATGCCGCCGGATAGGCGAACCGCCGCCGATCGTTGCATAGTGATGCTGTACCTTCCGGGCGCGCGTCGTCGAGATCAGTTTGGCCAGAGGCTTACGTCCGATGCGGGCAAAAGGAAAGTCGATAATATCGGGATCGCAGAAGAGGTTGTAAAGAAACGGTTCGATCGCTTCCAGCGTGTCGGGTCCACCGAGCTGAAAGAGAACTATCCCCACACGCCGTGTTGTGCGCGTCATTTCCCCAGAATCCCCAGAACGCAGGCACTTTACTCCCAATGCGGTGCGCGAGTCAATGCGCATTTGCGAAGCAGCGGGGTTCATGCGGGAATGCCAGCAAAAAGCAAAAAAAAGAGCGGACTCTTGTGAGCCCGCTCTATCAGAAAAACCTTGCGAGTTGGTTACGGCAAGTTTAAATCGGTCTTTTCGTCAACCACAACGTGCTGGCGCTCCCCTTGAAATGCATAGACGACGCGCAGCCACTTGTGTGCTCCCGGCAGGGGGTCGACTCCCAGGTTGAAATTGTCCACGCGCATGAAAAGTCTTCCGTCCTCAACGCGGCTCCGCAGGACGTCGGTCACATTCACGAAATTGCCCTCGGCTCCATACTCCGCACGCAGAATCCGCAGCCCTCTTTCGTGCCGGTCAAATTCCTCTTCCCGGCGAGCATCCCGATCGTCGCGATCGCCTCGGGAATCTCGGGCATCCCTGCCATCTCGATCATCTCGATCGTGCCGTTCGTGCCCTTCCCACCCCGGTGGCCGTTCATCCGAAAATACTTCCAGACGAACCTGGCTGCGCTCCGGATAGCTGAATTCTTTCAGATCTCCATCCCGCTCACGCAGTTGGATGATGAGAACCTTGTTGAAGTGCGGTGCCGGGTCAATTCCCAGGTTGAAACGTGTGGCTTCCAGTTGCAGCACTCCGTCGTGAATGAAAGTGCGCACCCGGGACGTCACGTCCACGGTGTGTCCCTGTATCCCCCACTGCGCGCGCACAAATTCTCCACGCTGCGCCATGGCCAAATTGGTGAGAAGCATTAGGCAGGCCAACGCTGCCATCGATATGATTGTTTTTAATTTCATGGTCACGCACCTTGCTGAAAATGATATTTCAGGCGCGCGCCAAGAACACTGTACGAAAGGTCACGGACTACAGTGCTGCGGTTCCGATCAGACCAGTGTCCAATCAGTCGTTCCCGCGAGGGTCGCCGATAAAAGCGAGCTATTCCCTGGCCCGGTGCGCAATTACAGGCGCCTCTGGTTCGGCGCCGGATTGCATTTCGGCAATCACCGCGTCGGCGAACTCGGAAGTCCCAGCCTTTCCACCGATGTCTCGTGTTAGTTTCTCCGGATGCCGGTACACTCGCTCAAGCGCGTTGCGAATCTGCGTGGAGGCTGCGTGTTCGCCCAGATGGCGCACCATCAGCAGCGCCGAGCGCAGCAGGGCCGTTGGATTGGCGACGTTTTTCCCGGCGATATCCGGCGCGGACCCGTGCACGGCTTCAAAGACCGCGCATTCATCGCCAAGGTTAGCGCTAGGAACGAATCCAAGCCCGCCCACGAATGCTGCGCACAGATCCGACAAGATGTCTCCGTAAAGGTTTTCCATGACCAGCATGTCGTATTGATAGGGATTCATCACCAGTTGCATGCAGGTGTTGTCGACAATGTGCTCGCCGTAAGTGATCTCGGGATATTCTTTGGCGACGATCCGCGAGCAGCGCAGAAAAAGCCCGTCGGACATCTTCATGATGTTGGCTTTGTGGATGGCGTGAATTTTCTTGCGCTGATTTTTTCTCGCGTACTCAAAGGCGAAGCGCGCAATCCGGGTCGACGCTTTCTCGGTGATCACCTTGAGGCTTTCGACCACGCCGGGAACGACTTCGTGCTCAATGCCGGAATACAGGCCCTCGGTGTTCTCGCGCACGATGATCAGATCGACGTCGGGATAGCGCGTGGGAATGTGGGGAAGATTGCGAATCGGGCGAAAGTTGGCATAGAGTTCGAACTTCTTCCGCAGGGCGACGTTGATGCTCGGAAAGCCGCCGCCGACAGGCGTTGTGACGGGACCCTTCAACCCGACCCGGGTGCGTTCCAGGGACTCAATCAGGTCTTTGGGAATGTACTCACCCGATTTCTCGTACGCCTCTGCGCCCACAGCGAAAGTTTCCCATTCGAATTTCACCCCGCTGGCTTCGAGGATGCGGACGGTGGCGCGGGCGACTTCCGGGCCGATGCCGTCGCCGGGAATAAGAGTGACTTTATGACTCATGAAAATGCTTCCTTTTTCGATGTCCTGGGTGCGGCCCCGCAGGGTCAGGGCGTAGGGGTTTTGGCCTTCACCAGATCTTTCAATTCGTTCATGAATTCTTTGATGTCCTTGAAATCCAGGTAGACTGAGGCGAATCGCACATACGCCACTTTGTCGTAGCGGCGGAGGCGGTTCATGATCAGTTCGCCCAACTCGCTTGTCTTGCGCTCGCGCTCCGCGGATTCGATCACGAACGATTCAGCCTCGTTCACAATCTGTTCCAGTTTGCTGATCGGCACCGGGCGCTTCTCGCAGGCGCGCAGCAAGCCGTTGAGAACCTTTTGGCGGTCGAATTTCTCGCGGCGGCCATCCTTCTTCACCACCATGTAAGGAATTTCATCAATGCGTTCGTAGGTGGTGAAGCGCTTGCCGCACTTCAGGCACTCGCGTCGGCGGCGGATTGATTCGGCTTCCTTGCTCTCGCGCGAGTCCACGACCTTATCGTTCGCGAACCCGCAAAAAGGACATTTCATGGCGCTGATAATTCCGTGAAAAATATTCAGCCCGCGACGCGAACACCGTTCGCTCCCGAGCACACCCACTCAAGGGCCTCCCGAGACGAACTGGCAACTGCGGCTCTGGCCGGTTGACGAAATTGTAACAGTTGCACCGGGCGCAGTAGATGGCGGCGATAGCCGGTTGCGAATCCGGTAGATAGCGAGGAAGCGGTAAACAAAACGGCGCCCGCACCCCCTGCGGTACGAGCGCCTGTTTTTCCCCATGCCCTCCCGGTGACGGAGAGCTTAGAGCGAACGATCCCGAAGGATCTGGCAGCAGGATGCGATAGCCCGCCCTCCAATTTGTCATGGATGTGTCTGCAGTTTGTAAAAAGTTATTGTCGAACTCGACTTGCCCTGGGGTACCGCCAGCATCGGCCGTTTCAGGACGGCTGCTATCATGGAAAGTCAGTGATCGAGAATCTTGCGCTGGCTGCTTCACATCGGACTTTCCTTGTTCGCTCTGCCCCTTCTTGCGCAGAGTAATGTTGGAGAACTGCGCCTGAAGGTCACAGACCCGCACGACCTTGCCGTGGCGGCCTCCGTGACCCTGGACAGTGATGCCCCGGAACTCCATCGCAGCGCCGTAACCGACGACTCCGGCTCTGTGGAGATTCGCAATCTTCCCTTCGGCTCGTACCGCTTGACCATTGAACACGACGGATTTTCCACCTTTAGCGGCGTCATCCAGATCCGCTCTGCCGTGCCCACGGCTTTCATTGTCCGATTGAACATTGCCACTATCAGTACGGCGGTGAAGGTTACGGCAGAGATCCCGCTTCTCGATCCCAACCGCACCACGAGCAGCAATCGCATTGAGCCGCAAAGCATGGATAGCCTCGCTCTTTCACTGCCCGGGCGCTCGCTGCCGGACCTGGTGGAGTCCCAGCCGGGATGGGTGTTCGAAGGATCCGCGACCCTTCATCCGCGGGGATCGGAATATCAGACCCAATTTGTGGTCGATGGCGTTCCGCTTACTGAGAACCGGTCTCCGAGTTCAGGCCTCAGCGTCGAAGCCGACGATGTTGACTCCTTGACGGTGTACACGGCCGGGATTCCCGCTGAGTATGGGCGAAAAATGGGCGGCGTGGTCGAAGTGGATACCAGCAAACAGAACCAGCCCGGCCTCCACGGACAGGCAGTGCTGGCGGGCGGCAGCTTCGGTACGGCGAATGGATATGGGCTCGCGCAGTTTGGCTGGGGACGGAATAGCCTTTCAGCCAGCGCGGAAGGCGCGCGCACTGATCGCTACCTTGACCCGCCGGTGCTTCAAAACTACAGCAACGCGGCCACCACCAGCGACTTCGCCGCCCACTACGACCGCGACTTTTCCAATCATGACCGTTTCGGCGTGATCGTGCGCCGGGAGTTCTCGAAGTTTCTTGTTCCCAACGAGCAGGTGCAGCAGGCCGCGGGGCAGCTTCAGCATCGCGGCGATTTTGAAACCATCGGCGTCGCCTCCTACCAGCATATTTTTTCTGAACGCTTGCTGGCCGATCTTCACTTCATGATGAGAAGCGATTCGGTGGACTTGAGCTCCAACCCGCAATCCACGCCGATCCTTGCTTTCCAGAACCGCGGCTTTCGCGAGGAATACGTAAAAGGAAGCAGCGCGTATCATCGCGGCCGCCACGAAATTAAGGCCGGATGCGAGCTTGATTTCAACCAACTGCGTGAGAACTTCAGCGACCTCATCAGCGATCCGTTGCAGTTCGATCCGGGTACCCCCGCCAGCTTCCAGTTCTCAGGGCGGCGTCTCGATCTTGAGCAATCCGCATTCGTGCAGGATTTGCTGCGGCTTGGCCAATGGACCGTAAGCGCGGGCCTGCGCTGGGATCACTACCAGCTTCTGGTCAACCAAAATGCAGTCAGTCCGCGCCTGAGCGTGGCGCGTTACTTCTCATCGGAAAAGATTATTTTGCACGCGTCCTACGATCGCGTGTTTCAGACTCCTGCTTTCGAAAATATCCTGCTGGCAAGTTCTCCAGTCGTCGTGTCGCTGAACCCAGACGTGCTGCGTTTGCCGGTGAAACCCTCGCGCGGCAACTACTACGAGTTGGGAATCACCAAGTCCTTTGCGGACTCGTTCAAACTGGACGCGAATGCGTTTCGCCGCGACCTTAATAACTACGCTGACGACGATCTGCTCCTCAACACCGCCATCAGCTTCCCGATTTCTTTTCGCAAAGGCGTGTTGTACGGACTGGAGAGCAAGCTCGAATTACCGCACTGGCAGCGGTTTTCCGGCTTCGTCAGCTATTCCTATATCGTCGGCAGCGCATACTTGCCAGTCACCGGAGGATTGTTCCTCGGCTCCGATGCGA
>Ga0070713_100002767_pt1 | contig 11463 bp, 10 predicted proteins | sample LARL82metaG_FD_65465 | JGI IMG/M metagenome (GOLD analysis project Ga0070713, IMG submission 65465) | Corn, switchgrass and miscanthus rhizosphere microbial communities from Kellogg Biological Station, Michigan, USA - LAR L8-2 metaG | ecosystem: Host-associated > Plants > Roots > Rhizosphere ... | reverse complement strand
GATAGCCCGCCGCCGCCCAGCGCTTCGCCAGCGCGGAGCCGAGGTCGCCGGTTCCGCCTATGACCGCGATGGTGGGCCGTGCTGGCAACAATCTCTCCTCGCGAGGGCGGTTCGGCTGATTTCGGAGTGCTGGTTACGATGGACTGCGCCACATCGCAGAGCGAGTTCGCCGCGCCACTGAGCTCCGCATGAACATGCCCTATCGACCATCGACGCCGCACCAGTCGCAGATGCTCAATGCCACGACCTTGATCGCGGTCATATAGTCGTCGATCGACACATACTCGTCGTTGGCATGCATCACCGCGGTCGAGCCCGGTCCGAAGATAACGGTCGGAGTATCGGCGTAACGATTGAGGAAGCGCGTATCCGCCGCCCCCTGGCGGCCGCTGATCTCGGGATCGCGGCCGGCCACCGCTTTGTAGTTTCGGCTGACCGTTTCCACGATGGGGTGACGCCTCGGAATCTCCGAGGCCTCGGCGTCATAGCCGACGAACCGCACCTTGGGCGGGTTGTGCTTCATCCAAGGATCCTCGGCCGCCGCGCGCGCCACTTGCTCGACGAGGCTGCGCTTGACGCCCTCGTGGTCCTCGCCGGGCACCGTGCCGATGCTGCCCTTGAGCAGGCAATTGACCGGAAACGCGCTCGGATAGTTGCCGGCCGAGAAGCTGCCGATGATGCAGGGAAGCGTATCAAGCGCGTTCGGGTAGAGCGGGTGGGTCACGGTCGCGACGCGCTTGGCCTCAAGGTCGGCAACCGCCTTGACGATCTTGTTGCCGAGGTCGATTCCGCTGATGCCCTCGTAGCGCTTTTGAATCCCGGCAGGCTTGCCGTGAATCTCGATCTCGAACCAGATGCGGCCGATGCAGGCCGGCTGGACCGCGAGGTCACTGGTCTCGCCGGAAATGCCGGCGTCGGCCTTGTAGCCGCGGATCACCGTATCCAGCGTGCCGTGGCCGCTGACCTCCTCGTCGATCACGACATTGATGTAAACGTCGCCTTTGGTTTTGAGACCGGCGGCGAGCAAGGATTCCACCGCCATGATGTGGCTGGCGACGCCGCTTTTCATGTCGGCGGAGCCTCGCCCATAGATGCGGCCGTTCTTGATGGTGGCAGACCATGGATCGTCGCTCCATCCCTCGCCGCCGCCGACCGGGATGACATCGGTATGCCCATTCAGCAGCAACGAGCGTCCGCCGCCGGTGCCCTTCAAGGTGGCGACGATGTTAGGTCGTCCTTCGTAGCCGCGCTCGACCGGCCGGTAGCCGGGATGCTTCTTCAGCGCTTCCCAATCCGTTTCCCACATATCGACGTCGAGGCCGATCTTGCCCATGTAGTCCGCGAGGAACTTCTGGATCTTCGCCTCGTCCCCGGTGACGCTGGGGATAGCGATCATCTGCCGCAGAAACGAAATTGCTTTGTCGCGGCTGCCGTCGATTTTTTGTAGAAGCGTCTGGGCGACACTCGTGCTCATGGGCGATCCCCGAAAATCCGGCCGCGCAGGCTCATTAAGCGGCGATTTCGGCCTCAGTCAATCCGCGCCATGCTTTGCGAGCGGGCCTGCTCCGCGATTGCTTTGATGATGCGCTGCGGCGTGATCGGCGACACCAGCAATTCGACGCCGAGCGGCCGCAACGCGTCGTTGATCGCGTTGGCGATCGCAGCGGGCGGCGCGATCGCGCCACCTTCGCCGATCCCTTTGACGCCGAACTCCGTGTACGGCGCCGGCGTCTCCATATGCACAAGCACCGGCGCGGGGACCTCGATCGCGCTGGGGAGAAGATAGTCCGCCAAGGTCGAGGCGAGCGGCTGTCCCGAGCGATCGAACGGCATCTCCTCGTAAAGCGCGGTGCCTACCCCTTGCGCGAACCCGCCGTAGATTTGTCCCTCGACGATCATCGGATTGACCAGCTTGCCGCCGTCCTCGACGATAACATAGCGCAGAATTTCCACGTCCCCCGTTTCCGGATCGACGGCCACCATGGCGGCGTGCGTGGCATAGCTGAAGGTGCCGCTGTCGCGCGCCGGTTTGTAGCCGGTGGTGGTCTCCAGACCGCCGGGATCGACGTCGTCGGGCAGGTCTTGCGGCCGCAGGTACCAGGCCCGCGCGATCTCCCTCAAGCTGATCGCGCCGCCCGGCCCGACCGCCTGGCCGCCGCGCACCGAGACCTGCGCGGGATCGCTCTGCAGGAGCCGCGCGCCGATCCTCGCCGCACGTTTGGCGATTTCTCGGGATGCGGCCGCCACGGCGCCGCCGGCCATCACCATCGAGCGCGAGCCCCAGGTGCCGGTCGAATACGGCGTCAGCGCGGTGTCGCCGAGCACGATTTTGATCTTGCCGATGTCGATACCAAGGATCTCATGGGCGACCTGCGCCAGGGTGGTTTCGAGGCCCTGTCCATGAGAGTGCAGCCCGACGCGCAGTTCGAGGCCGCCGTCGGGCGTCAGCCGCGCGGTCGCTTGCTCAAAGCCCGGCACCATCGGGATGCCCCAGCCGTAGTAAACCGAGGTGCCGTGCGCGCCCTGCTCGCAATAGGTCGCAAGGCCGACGCCGACCAAGCGGCGGTCCGCCTCGGCGCGTTTCTGCCGCGCTCGCACGCCCGCGACGTCGATCGCCGCCACCGCGCGGTTGAGCGACTGCGGATAATCGCCGCTGTCGAAATGCTTGTTGGTGATGTTGTTGAACGGCATCTGCTCGGGGCGCACGAGATTTTTCCTTCGCACCTCGTGCGGCTCGATGCCGGCTTCGCGCGCCACCGCGTCGAGCACGAGCTCGAGCGCGAAGCACACCCCGGTGCGGGCGACGCCGCGATACGGCAGGATTGGGCATTTGTTGGTGGCGATCGAGAAGGTGCGGCAGCGGTAGGCGGGAAAATCGTAGGGCCCCGGGAGGATGCTCGCCACTTGCGCGGCCTCCAGACAGGCCGAGAACGGGTAGGACGAATAGGCGCCGGAATCGACCGCTGCTTCGCAGTCGATGCCGCGCAGGCGGCCGTCGCGCTCGGCGTAAGCGGTGATGCGGTAATGGTGCTCGCGGCAATTGGCGCCGGCAATGAGATGTTCGCGCCGGTCCTCGATCCAGCGCACCGGATGGGAGCACTGCATCGCGAGCCAGCCGAGACAGATCTCCTCCGGCAACAGGATGCCTTTGTAGCCGAACCCGCCGCCGACGTCGGGAGCGATGATGCGGACTTGGCCCTCTTCGAGGCCGAGACATTCCGACAATCCGGTGCGCACGATGTGCGGCATTTGGCAGGCCGAGTAGACCGTCAATTGTTCGAGCCGGGTGTCCCAGAACGCAACCACGCCGCGCCCTTCGATCGGCGCCATGCATTGGCGCGCGGTGCGGAGTTCGCGCGACACTTTGATCGGCGCGTCGAACGCCTTGCTGATGTCGACGTCGACGAAAGTCTCGAGAAACACGTTATCGCCCCAGTGCTCGTGCACCAGCACGGCATTGGAATTGCGCGCGTCCAGCATGTCGGAAACGGCTGGCAACTCCTCGAGATCGAGCGTGACCGCCGCCGCGAGGTCTTCCGCTTCCGCCCGCGTCGCAGCGACGCACATCGCCGCCAATTCGCCGACGTGGCGAAGCTTGTCGGTGGCGAGCGGCGGCTGCTCCGAGATCTTGAACCCGCGCAAGCCGGAGACCGCCCGGATCGGCTTCACGCCGACGAGGTCCGCCGCGGCGAACGTGGCGCCGCGCTGGTCGGGCGGGATGGAAACGCCGCGAAGCCTCCCATGCGCGACGGGGCTGCGCACGAAAGCGACATCCTTCATTCCCGGCAGCCGAATGTCGGCGACGAACTGGCCGCGACCGCGCATGAGGCGGTCGTCTTCCTTTCGGGGGACTGGAGCTCCGACACCTTGTGAGGACATAGTCGTCATCGCCGAAACTTGTCCAGCAATCGCGCGAGCGCCTTCTTGATCCGCTCGGCAATGACGGCGCTGAGCAGCGAGCCGGCGCGGAGTGCCGTTGCTTCGTCGGCAGCATCGGGCACCCCCGCCATTCGCCGCTCGAGGTTGCGCGCGAACATGTCGGTGATCCGCGCCGCCAGATCGCTGACGATCCCGCTGCGTCCGAATTGCGCCAAGGGTCCGAGCAAGAGCGCGCGCACCGTGATGTCGAGCCGGGTCGCGGCGGCGCCCTGCTCCGGGCGCAACTGGTATTCGAGCTCGCCACTCGCGCGCGAGGCGCCGAGCCGGTCCCTGCCCGCTCCCAGGATCATACCGCGCTGGGTGGCAGCGTCGCGGACGACGCGAGCCTCCCCGTCGAACGTAGCCGCAATCGGGCCGAGCTTGATGGCGAGCTGCCCCCGCAGCCGATCGCCCCGCACCGCGCTCAGCGTGGCTCCCGGCATGCATGGGACCACGCGCGCGATGTCGTCCAGGAAGCTCCACACCTCGGCTTGCGGCCGGGCGATGACGAAAGACTGGCGGATCTCGATGTTGGGATTTTTGCCAGCGAGACCCAAATCCGCTGCGTCGAAGACGGGGCCCTTCTCTTCGCCGATCGGGGCCGCGCTCGCCAGCAAGGCGTTACCGGCGACCGGGTCGGCGCGGCCCGATCCGACCGGCCCGAGCTTGCGCCGCTCGGATGCCGCCGCGGCAAGCGCGCCGGAGCGCACCTCCTGCAACACGCGGCGGATGGCGCGCACGATGCCGACATAACCGGTGCATCGGCATAGATTGCCGCTGAGCTCGAGGCGGATGCGCCGCTCGTCGGCCTCGGGAAGGCGGCTGACGATGTCGCGCGCGGTGATCAGCATTCCCGGCGTGCAGAAGCCGCATTGCAATCCGTGCTCGGCGGTGAATGCCCGCCGCAAGGCGACCATGATCGGGTCGTCCTCCAGGCCTTCGATGGTGGTGATCTGGGCGCCCTCGCACAGGACCGCATAGGTGATGCAGGATCGCGCCGGCTCCCCGTCGATCAGCAGCGTGCACGCGCCGCACGCGCCCTGCTCGCAGCGAACATGCGTACCGGTCAAGCCAAGCCGCTCGCGCAAGAGGTCGGCTAGGTTGAGGCGCGGCTCGACCGCCTCGACGACCGCAACGCCGTTGACTGTGAGTTCGACCGATCCCATCAGGCCATCGCCTGAGCGGCCGCCCGCGCCAAGGCGGTGGTGTAGACGCGAGCGTTGGCGGAGAGCTGGGCGCGCGGCAGCAGCGCGCCCGCTGCCGTTGCGTCGAGCTCAACCGCTGTCCCCGGTTGCGAAACGCCTCGCAAGATGCTGCGTGCGTCTTCGACGACGATGGGCCGGCCCTGCGTCGCGCCGATGACGGCTCTGAAGCGGTCGCGTTCGCGATCGAACAGTACGGCGGCGCTCGCCAGGGCGAACTCCCCTGCCTTGCGAGATACCTTGTAGTAACCGCAGCGCGTGGTGCGAGAGGGACGCGGAATGCGGATGGCCTGCAGCAGCTCTGCCGGTTCGAGCATCACCTCGAATGCGCCGGTGACAAATCGTTCGACCGGCACGCGCCGGGCGTGGCTGCCGTCGGTCACGACGCATTCCGCTGCCAGCGCGCACAGCACCGGCAACCAATCGCCCGCCGGATCGGCGTGACAAAGACTGCCCCCGACGGTGCCCCTGTTGCGCACCGCGCGGTAGGCGACGCCGGCGGCGACGGTGGCGAGGATCGGTAGGCCGTCCACGCGCGCACGCCCATCCTCGAGGTCCGCGGTGGTGACGCAAGCGCCGATGATGACGCCGTCCGCGTCTTGCTCGATGCGCGTCAATTCGGGGATCGCGGTGATGTCGAGAAGGACGCTCGGCCGCACCAGGCGCAAGTTCAACATCGGACCGAGCGACTGGCCGCCGGCGATGATTTTGGCGCTGCCGGCGGCTTGTCGCAGGATGGTTGTGGCCTCGCCAAGGCTTCCTGCACGTGCGAACTCGAACTTTGCCGGCTTCACGATTGTGCTCTGCGCGCAGTCGAAGCGGCCGCAACCGAGTCCGGGATCCGCTCGAGGGTGCCGAATTGGGCAAACATGCCTAAACTCTGCTTGCGGTTAAGACCTAGTATGATAGCACGATGGGGAGGTCTCCGCGCCAACTCGGCATAGAAATCGCCCAAGCTCGGCGTGCGCGGTTTCGAAGACGACTATGAGTGCCGACAACGCGCTTCACCAGAGCGATGGGATGCGATCGGCCGCGGGCTCGCCAGCGGTCGGCCTCGCTGCCGGCCGGAGCCGCGGCGGAGCGATGGTGCGCATCTCCGCGCTCAAGAAGACTTTCGGCGAGCTTGAGGCCATCCGCCAGTTGTCGTTCGACGTCGCCGACGGCGAGTTTCTCAGCGTGCTCGGCCCGAGCGGATGCGGCAAAAGCACGCTGCTCATGATGATCGCGGGATTGATTGATCCCAGCGCCGGCGAAATCCGCATCAAAGATGCGAAAGTGGCTGGGCCTCGGCGCGAGGTCGGCGTGGTTTTCCAGAGCCCGGTTCTGCTGCCCTGGCGCACGGTCTTGCAAAACGTGCTGTTTCCCATCGAGCTGTTGAAGCTGCCGCGCCGCCAATACGAACGGCGCGCGATGGACTTGCTGCGCATGGCGAAAATCGACGAATTTTCCGGACACTTGCCGCGGCAGCTCTCGGGCGGCATGCGCCAGCGCGTCGCGATTTGCAGGGCGCTCGTGCACGATCCGAGCATCCTGCTGATGGATGAGCCGTTCAGCGCGCTCGACGCCATCACGCGCGATGAAATGGCGGTCGAGCTGCAGCGCATCTGGCAGGCCAATCGCAAGACGGTGATTTTCGTCACCCACAGCATTCGCGAAGCCGCGTTCCTCTCGGACCGCGTGTTGGTCATGGCGCGACGGCCGGCGACTATCATCGACGAGCTCCCGATCGGCCTTCCGCGGCCGCGGTCCATTGCGGTGACCGAAGACGAGGCGTTCAACCGCTTGGTGCGCCATCTCCGCAACGCCATCGAGGCGAGCCATGCGGAATAATATTGCCAAGCGCGCAGCAGCGATCGGCTGGCCGATTCTCGTCACCACGCTCATCCTGCTGGGCTGGGAGATCAGTGTCAGGGCACTGGGGATCCGCAGCATCATATTGCCGCCGCCCTCCGCGGTGTTCGCGGCGATGGCAGAACGCCATGACCTTCTGCTTACGCACTTGTGGCCTTCGCTTTATCTCACCGTGCTCGGATTTGTTCTTTCCGTCGTCGGCGGTATTTTCGTCGCCGTATTGATCACCTACTCCGCGATCGTTCGAAAAGGCTTCTACCCGGTGATCGTCGTCTCGCAGGTCGTCCCGAAAATCTCCATTGCCCCCTTGTTCATCGTGTGGTTCGGGACCGGAATGATGTCGAGTCTGCTGCTGGCGTTCCTGGTCGCGTTCTTTCCGATGACCATCAACGCGGCCATGGGCTTCGAATCGATCGACGAGGATATCCATCGCATGGCCCGCACCTTCATGGGCTCGCGGTGGCAGATCTTCTGGAAAATTCGCATGCCCAATGCGTTGCCTTACATCTTCGCCGGCATGAAGATTTCCATTACGCTTGCCATCATCGGCGTCATCGTGTCGGAGTTCGTCGCGTCGCAAGAAGGCATCGGCTATCTGATCAAGCTCGCCGGCGGTCTGCTCGATACGCCGCTCATGCTGGCGGCGATCACGGCGCTGAGCATCAGCGGGCTTGCGCTCTACGGGATCATCGCCGGCGTGGAGAGTTGGGCGGTATACTGGCAGCCGCCCTCCGATGCGGTCGGAGCCGGAGGAGGATGATGCGCCGGAGCGGGCCGTTTATCCGCAGCATGGCGCGAGACAAGCGGCGCAAGGCGATCGTGAAAGGCGCGGCGCGGTCCGCTATGCTGATCGAGCCCACAAAGGAGTGCTCCCAATGCCGATCCACCGTCGTTCGTTTCTAAAGCTCACCGGCGGCACCGCCGCGTCCGCCGGCTTTGCAATTGGCGCGCCCGCAATCCTGCGCGCCGCGACGCCGGTCAAGATGACGTTGCCCTGGCTGCCGCTCGGCACGTTCAGCTACTCGTTCGTCGCGAAAAAGATGGGGTTTTGGGAGAAACGCGGACTTGACGTGACCATCGACCGTGGCTTCGGCTCCGGCCGGGTGTGCGTGCCGGTGGATCAGGGGCAGTATGATTTCGGCGTCCTCGACCTGGCGGTGATGATGAACTGCGCGGCGCGCGGGCTCGACCTCGTCGCCGTGGGCGGCATCTGGCCGCGCTCTCCGGTCGGGATTTTTTCGCTCAAGGAATACGGCATCACCAAGCCGCAGGAGCTCGAGGGCCAGGCAGTCGCCTTCGACGTCGGCAGCGGCGATTTCCAACTCTGGCCGGCTTTCGTCAAGGCGACTGGAATCGACGACAAGAAGGTCAACAAGGTCACCATGGACGCGGCCGCGCTGATCAAGGCTTTGGTCGAAAAGCAGGTCAAGGCGGAAGGAAATTTCTTCGGCAGCATCGTCCCAAGCCTGTGGGCGCAGGGCCTCGAGATCAACAGCATGCTCTACGAGGACTACGGAGTGAAGATGTTCAGCAATGTGGTCGCGTGCAAGCGCGCGACCATCGAAAAGAAGCCGGAGTTGTGCGAGGCTTTCATGGGCGGCCTGATGGAGGGGCTCAAATACGTCTACTTGAATCCGGAAAAATCGGTCGCGCTGCACCTTGAGAGCGTCAAGGAGTTCCAGGGCGGTAGCGTCGCCAACCAGAAGGTGATTGAGTACGGGCAGGCGGTGAGCACCGCACTCGGCGTCGTGCCGGCAGTGCGACAACACGGGCTCGGCTATATGGATCCCGATCTCGTCGCCACCACGGCGAAGACGGTCGAGACCTATATGGGCGTCACCAACGCGCCGCCGACCGAGACGCTGTTCACCAACAAATTCGTCGGCACGGTGAAGCTGACCGAGGCGGAATGGGCTGAGGTTGAAAAGCGCTCGGAGAAATACCTGCCGCGCAAGAGCTCATGATCAAGATCGTTGCGGCCGACTCGACGACGCGCTGACGCATGGTCCATTGACTTGACGCGACACGACGACGCTAAGCAGATCGCAGACTCCCCCAAGTCAGCGATGCGATTGAGGCTTTTCGAGAGTCTCAGGCCTCTGAATCGCAGCGCTGCGGTGCGCGACAGCATCGCGGGAGTGACGCTCGCGTCGATGAATATCCCGCAGGTTCTCGGCTATACGCGGATCGCGGGCACGCCGGTCGTCACCGGGCTCTACACGGTGCTGCTGCCGCTCGTGGCGTTTGCGGCTTTTGGATCCTCCCGCCACCTTGTCGTGGCCGCGGACTCCGCCACAGCCGCGATCTTCTCCAGTTCTTTGTCCCAGATGGCCCCGCCCGGCAGCGAGAAGTACATGGCGCTCGTCGGCGTGGTCGCGCTCCTGACCGCCGGATTTCTGCTCGTGGCGCGGGTCGTGCAGCTCGGATTCCTCGCCGATTTCCTTTCTCGCACGGTGTTGGTCGGGTTTCTCACGGGCGTCGGGATTCAGGTCGCAGTGGCGATGCTCGGCGACATGCTCGGCGTGGCGGTGCAGTCGCACCGCACGCTGTCTCAGGCATGGGAGATCTTGCTAGCCCTGACGCGGTTGAGCATTCCGACGCTCTTGCTGTCGGCGCTCGTCGCCGCAAGCATCCTGCTTGGCCATCGTTTTGCTCCGGCCGTGCCTGTCGCGCTCATCGCCGTCGTGGGCACGATCGCGGCCAGCGCCATGTTCGGCTTCGCCGAGCACGGCATTGCACTCATCGGGCCGGTTCCCGGCGGGCTGCCGGCAATCGGATTGCCTGCAGTCACCTGGGACGAGACCTTGGCGTTGCTGCCCGTTGCCGGTTCCTGCTTCGTGGTGATCATTGCCCAGAGCGCCGCGACGTCGCGCGTATTCGCGCTGCGATACCGCGAGCGGGTCGACGAGAACGCAGATATTCTGGGGCTGTCGGTGGCGAATGCCGCCGCCGCGGTGAGCGGCGCGTTTGTGGTCAACGGCAGCCCGACGCAGACCGCCATGGCCGAGCGCTCGGGCGCGCGCAGCCAGCTTGCCCAGCTGGTATTTGCCGGCATCGTGCTGCTGGTGTTGCTCGCCCTGACCGGCCCGCTCGCGTACCTGCCGCGCTCGGTGTTGGCGGCCATCGTATTCACCATCGCGCTCGGAATGATCGACGCCACCGGCCTGCGCGACATCCGCCGCGAAAGTCCGGGTGAGTTCTACCTTGCCACCATCACCGCGGCGGTGGTCGTGGCGGTCGGAGTGGAGCAAGGCATCCTGCTGGCCATGGCTTTGTCGCTTTTCAGGCACGTGCGCCACAGCTATCGGCCGCACACGATGGTCTGGGCGCCCGACGCCGAGGGCCACTGGCTCCCGGCGCCGACGACGCCTGGCGCGGTGACTGAACCGGGCCTCGTCATCTATCGTTTCGGCGCGGATCTGTTCTACGCCAACGATCATCGCTTCACCGACGAAGTGCGCATGCTCGTAGAGCATGCGCCGACCCCGGTGCGCTGGTTCATCGTCGATGCGGGCGCGATAACGGATATGGACTATTCCGCCGCGCGCTCGCTGCGCGATCTCCTCGACGATCTGGCGCGACAAAAGGTGGGCATGATCTTCGCGCGTGTCAGTCCTTACCTCAAGTCCGACATGGACCGGCATGGGATCACCGCGGCGATCGGCGAGGCGCGAATTTTTCCGACTCTTCACGAGGCCATTGCCGCGGCGCGCGCGGGTACGCTCGAGACGGGGGAAGAGCGACAGAGGTGAGGCTGCGCTACTTTTCGCGCGAGAGTGCCGCCCGTGCCGCGGCGAACTCTTTCTTCTTCGCCGCGTCGACCTTCGGATAAGCGAGACCGAGGCTCTCCATGGCGTCGACGATTGCCGCGGCGACGACGAGGCGGGTAAACCACTTGTTGTCGGCAGGCACGATGAACCACGGCGCGTGCTTTGACGCCGTCGCGCGAATTGCTTCCTCGAAGGCGTCCATGTAATCGCCCCAGAACTTGCGCTCCTCCACGTCGGACGCCGAGAACTTCCAATTCTTCTCCGGCTCCTCGAGGCGATCCAAGAAGCGCTTCTTTTGTTCCTTGCGCGACACGTGAAGGAAGAACTTCAGAATCTTCGTTCCCTGTCGCGTGAGGTAATCCTCGAAATCGGCGATGTCGGCGAGCCGCTCGTCCCAGATTCGCTTGCCGACGAGTGGTGAAGGCAGCTTCTGGCGCTTCAGGATCTCCGGGTGCACGCGCACGACCAGGACCTCCTCATAGTAGGAACGGTTGAAGATCCCGATCCGCCCGCGCTCGGGCAAGTGTTTGGCGCAGCGCCACATGAAGTCGTGGTCGAGTTCCTCCGGCGAGGGCTGCTTGAACGAGACGACCTGGCATCCTTGCGGATTGACGCCCGACATGACGTGCTTGATCGTGCTGTCCTTGCCGGCCGCGTCCATCGCTTGAAAGATGAGCAGCAAAGACCAGCTGTCTCGCGCGTAGAGCATGTCCTGCTCCTCC
>Ga0070713_100002766_pt1 | contig 11466 bp, 11 predicted proteins | sample LARL82metaG_FD_65465 | JGI IMG/M metagenome (GOLD analysis project Ga0070713, IMG submission 65465) | Corn, switchgrass and miscanthus rhizosphere microbial communities from Kellogg Biological Station, Michigan, USA - LAR L8-2 metaG | ecosystem: Host-associated > Plants > Roots > Rhizosphere ... | reverse complement strand
CCTCTGGGATACCGTGCACATCTTCAGTCAGGAACGGCAGACACGCGGTGAACCGCGACGACTGGTTCACAGAGTTTCATCCTCTGCGATTCCCGTTTTGGCTACACACAGGTTTCGTTCTAGTACGGTTCAGGCTTCCCTGCGATGTGATCCGGGGCTACTATTCCATGCGGGAGCATGCTGTCACGGGCTGTTCTGGGTGACACCACCTGTTCGGGGGAGGGACAACCACGTCGCGGCCATGCTCCCGCACCACCACTCGTCCTCCGATAAAACAACTATACGCTTGCATTATGACTACAGGATGAAAGCAAGAGCACGAATGGATTTTCTCACCCAAGCGACTGCAAGACCGAAACCGTTCGACTCCTCGCGAGTCTAACGGAGCAACGGGCGAGTTCCACTCAGCAATACTCCTGCACCGCCCGTTCCGCCCAACCGATGGGTGATTGGTCCTCTCCATCGGTCGGGTCGGTTCATGTGGACTCGTGCGGATCGTGCGCGGGTTTGGTGGAGCGCGGGACCGATGATTCGGGGGCGCTACCAACCCACACTCTTCACTTATCCCTTCCAGCGACCCTTCCGATCATCGCCACGACCAGGAAGAACATCGCGCCGACAGCCAGTAAGGACCACGAGGAAGGCTCGGGAACCTCAACGAGCGTGAAGTGGACATTGTTGAGTGGGTTACTAGGCGAGTTGAAAAATTGAAAACTCTCCAGCGAAGCTCTCCCGACTCCTTCGCCCGTGGACGAATACAAGGAGATCGTAAAAGTCTGCGGGATGTCGAATGTAAATGGTAGAAACATAGTTGGCGGCTGGGGCAAACCCTGAAAACCACAGTTTGCTACCCTGTATCCGCTAAAGCTGACGCTGCCGAACGACGCCGATCCAATTGTCTGAGTGCCAATGAATACTGCGCCAGCGAACAAGCAGGGTGCGAATATGCCTGACCTCGTGCCACCGGTTACCGTCAGCACGTAGTCGTCAATGAAAGTAGCGGAGGCGAAGGAACCGTCACCGTGATGTGGTGTCGCCCCACCCGAATTTACGCTTATGGAAACTGAATCCTGATAAACTGCATTCGCAACCATTCCCGCGCTTGCGGCATATGGAGGCGGACATTGTACGGAAGTGGTACCGGAGCACCCCGATACCAGGGCAGTTAGCCTGGGTCATGATCGTCGCTGCATTAAGAGAACAGACTGCTGCGAATAGAGAAAGAAGAGCTTTTGAGATCACTTTGGAGTCCTATAAAAAACGCGAACCCTCGCGGGCAGGTTCGTTCGTGAAATCGCCACCGAATGCCACTGCCAGAGAGAACGAAGGGCCGAATTCCATTTCACAGGCGGGCGGGGCGTTCACCAAATATTCGGTCAGGCGTTAGCGCGATGGCATCGCATCGCTGTTGTTGAAGCCTGCGAAAACCGCGTCCGCAAATTCATCTACAGCGGACTTCTGTTGGAACCCAGATCTTCGCATGATCAATCGGCGTTTGGGGAGGCGGTCTCTGGGAAATGCCGCCTGCACCTCGAGCGAATCGTCGGCAATTCTTACCGAGGTGGGCATCGAGCCACCCGTGTGCTCCGCCCGGAACGTGCCGATCATAGAACATTTCCGCGAATCGGCTACTACGCCTCAACCGAATTCGTACATGTTACGCCGTCGACCGCTACTCGAAACTTCGCCACGCACACTTGTCGGTGCGTCCGGACCCTCACTGCGGTGGAAGGTCTCGCAACAGGTACATGGCCGATGACAGGTAGTAGTTTCGGGCGATGGCGTTGATCTGGCGCTCGCCGAGCTCAATGAGCGCCTGGGCCTTGAGCCGCTTCGCGCCCGTGTTTGCGCCGTCGTTCGCCAGAACGTAGTCGGCGAGTTCGGCCGCCCATTTGAACTCGTGGGCAGCCAGCGCCTCGCGCCCGCGAGCCAATACCCGGTCGGGACCACCAATCAAGCCGACCAGCTTGGCGGCGCGATCCTTCTCCGCCAAGGGAAACAGGTTGGTAGCGTTTCCGTCGAACCAGCCCACGCGGTCGGCGTAGATGCCGCGGACGGTCCACTCGACGCCGCCGTAGAACTCCTTAAGGTATGGGCTCTCCGCCTGAGCCGGCGGAAGCTTTACGTGCTGCACTAGCTCGTCAGGTCGCTCACCCTTCTTCATCCCCTGGACCGTCTGATCGAGAATAGACTTGATGCCATCGCGGTATGCGGTGAGCGCGGCGCGCGCGGCGACCCCACCCAGAACGGGGCGTGTGTGGCTCGGCACCACGTCGTCCGGTTCCAGCCCAATCATCTTCTCTAGGCTGGCAACCCAATCCTCGGGAGTACGTAGCCGCGCGCCCCGGATCGGGCTGATGTTCGGAAAGCTGCGCAGGAAGTCGTCCCCAGGCATCAAAACACGCTTCTCAGGCAACCAGACCGAGATGCTGTCGGCCGTCTCGCCGGGTGTGTACAGAAGCTGCAGTCGCACGCCGGCAACAGTCAGCGCCAGTTGATTGCCGCTGAACGTGCGCGTGGGAGGCAGGTACCCTTCCCGAGTCGGCGGCGTGACCCGCCCCACCTCGAGTTGAACGCCCGCGTTGATGTACATCGCCTCCGGCAGCGCCATGCCGAACTGGTCCCCGCCATCGCGCCCTGCGCGGCCGACGTCCGGCACTGCCTCGACGAGACGATGGTGGCTCAAGATCTCAGGATGACCCGTTCCGGCAAAGACGCGCGCCCCGCCGGTGTGATCCGGGTGGGAGTGGGTGTAGATGATTGCTCGTACTGGCTCGCGCAGGAGACCGCCCAATGCAGTCCTGATGGCGCGCGCTGCCACGGGATCCGTGGCGGTATCCACGATGATGGAGCCAGTGTCCCCCTGGATCACGATGACATTGCTGGCCGAGTACCCAACCGCCACATACACACCGTCGGTGACTCGGATCACCTCCTTCCGGAACTCGTTCGACTCCGCCCGCAATTTCTCACGACCGGCGTAATCCTGCGCAGCCGCAGGTAGGCACCAGGCGAAGAGCATCGTAACCTTTAGCGCTGATGCCCGACAGGTCCAACACTGCATGGGGTCCTCCTGTTCTTGTTTTAAGGGTTGGTTTCATCTCCTCTCATCCAGTGATCCTGCGGAACGACGACAACCCACGTTTTGACAGTGGGCTGTGTGGAGACTCGGTTGAGAAGCCGGAGAGGTCCCATATGTGTTATCGATGTGAGGCTACGCGGTCTCGATCATCGGGATTGCCGACGAGCCGTGCCCGGTGGCCACCTTTAGGGGAGCCAGACCGCAACGCCGCGGGACTCCTGCTCACTATCGCTCTACATTACAGCGTATTGCACGCACTGACCGTGCGAGCTTGGGCTGAAGCCTATTCCACGTATAATAAACGCGTGCGACCGAGCCTCATTTCGTTCCTGGCCGCCTTCGCAGGGTCATTGATTGTGGTGGGATGCTCGCCCAAGCCATCCTCTACCGAGCGATCGTCTGCCCCTTCCGCGGAAACCGTGCTCTGGAGCCAGAACGGATGGTCCGACGCTGAACGTACCGAATACCACCATCTCGCCGAAGGTAGCGAGCTTGTGCCGTACGCGCTGATCTCCAACGTGGTGAGTCTGAAGACCGGCAAGCCGTTTCTCGAGAATATGGAACGCTTCGGCTTCATCTCCGATGCCAATGGCGCTGGAAATCCTCACGGGTTGCCCGTTGGCCTCACAACGGTCCACTCACGCGACAAAAGCCACGCCGGCCTTGAGATGGTGGGGTTGAACTGCGCCGCCTGCCATGTCGCCGAGCTCAGCTATCGCGGAAAAAGGTTGCGGATCGACGGCGCGCCGGCGCTCGTCGACCTCCAAGGCTATCAGGTGGAACTCAAGGAGTCGCTCAAAGCCACTCTGCGCGATCCAGCGAAGGCCGTCGCGCTGGTAATCGCCATCGACCACGATCTACACGCTGGTGATACTCCCCCGACCCATGACGCTTCCGTTTACGCGTCCGATCCTGTTGCGAAATCCGCGGGTGACATTGCCGCCGCTTCCACGGCAGACCAAAACTTCCACAGCGTGTCGTCGGGCACGGCCGACGCCGCAGGTGCCTCCACCGCTCTCCAGGGCCGGAGCTTCGCGGTGCGTTTCCAACGCGACTTAGCCCTACTGAAGGCAAGACTAGCGTATCTCAAAAACGGCAAGTTGCTGCTGGGCGGAACGGAGCCTGGACCTGGCCGAGTCGATGCCTTTGGCGCAGCCCGCAATCTTCTCTTCCCGAAGGACGCCGTACTTATGCAGTCGCCTGTCAGCTTTCCATTCATCTGGGACGTTCCTGACACAACGCAACAGCGATCCGGAACGGACATCGTCTGGATCCACTACGACGGCAACACGAACTCGATCCTCGAGCGCAATATCGGACAGGCCCTCGGGATGGGAGCAGTGTTCGATCCAAGCACCTACGAATCCACGCTGCGGATTGCGAACCTGCACCGGCTTGAAGTGCTAACCCACAAGCTCCAGGCACCGCAGTGGCCCGCCGATATTCTCGGACCCATCGATCAGACAAAGGCCAAAGCTGGTGAAAAAATTTTCAACGACACGTGCCGGGATTGCCATCAGAACCGCCTTTACGCGCTAACCGATGTGGAAACGGATCCCCGGCGGGCCAACAGCTTCGGACAAGACGTCGGCGGCAGGCCCTTCCCCAAAGCGATTCAACCAATCCTAGACGGCCTGAAGGCTCGCGCTTTTTCTGATGACGGAATCTCCACGGCTGATCAGGCGAGCATGGATGCCAAGCCGGTGATCTGGCGTGCGACCGGTCAATATCTGGCGCGGCCTTTGACCGGCGTTTGGGCGACGGCGCCGTACCTGCACAATGGCTCGGTGCCGACGCTTTGGGACCTGCTTCACCCCAGTCAGCGGCCTCCGAAGTTCATTGTGGGAAATCGCGAATACGATCCCGCGAAGCTAGGTTACTCGACCACCGGAAATGGCTGGACCTTCGACACTTCACAACCGGGGAATAGTAATAGCGGACACGCCGGCGATAAGTATGGCACCACTCTGCCCGAGGATCAAAAGGCGTCGCTGCTTGAGTATCTAAAGACCATCTGAGCGCGCGGAAACCGTGTGGCGTGGTGGAGTGAGGCGCTCTTGTACCCAAACAGTCCTGGACAGCGTTTGTCGGCTGTCTTTTCCAAACTCTTCGGCGTGTATGTTAGCCACCCGCTGGTCGGTTTCCGCTCAGAGAGATTGCAATCACGCATTCGCCGGGCTACAATACGCGACGTGAAACTAGCGGAGCGATTACGATGTCAGTTGATGTTTGGCCGAAGAGCGCGGCGAGCGACGCGGACCAGTGCGGGGCTGCTGCTTACAGCCGTGACGTTTGTCGCAGCGCAAACCGTCGAACCTACGCACGCTCCGGTCGCGATGCAGTCTCCCGTGCTGGATAAGAACTTCTATTTGCTCACGCTACTGGAACGGACACCGGAAGTACATGCCCAAATCAAGGCCGACGCCACGCTCAACAAGATTGCGAAAGAACGGCTGGCAGCGATCGATCAAGTGGCAAAAACGTGTGGCAGCAATCTCGATTGCAACACCCAGGCGTTCCGCTGGAGCGACGACCAAACGCGAGAGGCCGGCGATGCGCTAGCCGCGTTATACCGAAAATCGCCACTAATTCGCGGATTGGCCGATGGACCGTTGCGCCAGAGCGGGATGTATGTCCTTTACCAGGAGTTGAGTGGGGAAGAGTTGTTGAAACAGGCTTGGGGCGATTGCGTTCGCGGCATGAATCTTGCAATCGATGTCTATGGAATTGGAAGGGAGCCACGCTATCCTGCGATTGACGCCATGACCTACGATCCTAAGACGGATTCATATCGTCAGCTCGTTCAGGGGTTGGTGCTGGTGCTGGAAGACGACCGGCCGGCTCTTGATCTCTTCTTCGTGCCGTCCTTACGTTTTTCATCCGAGCTGCTTCTTCTGAACCACCGGGATGAAGCGGGCCGCTATGAACCGATGGAGCTAGGTGAGAATGCGTCGGCCTTCCGACGTGTGAAAACCGTGCCATGGGCTCAGTATCCCTATTCGGTCATCGTAGTACCAGGCAGTGGCAATGAAGGGCCTGGCGTCAAACTTTCACCTGCGGGCATGCTGCGCGATGAACTCGCGGCGAAGCGATTCCATGATGGCAAAGCGCCGTTCCTCATCGTCTCTGGCGGCTTCGTTCATCCCATTCGAACGGAATTCTCGGAAGCGATCGAGATGAAGCGAGATTTGATGACCCGCTTCGGCATTCCGGCGGACTCCATCATTGTCGACCCCCATGCGCGTCACACCACCACCAATATGCGCAACGCGGCTAGGCTGATGTACCGTTACGGCATTCCGTTTGATAAGACGGCGCTGGTGACAACCGACCCGTGGCAGAGCCAGAACATTGAGAGCGGCGCTTTTGAAAAGCGCTGCATGGACGAACTTGGCTACCTGCCGCAAGAAATCTTGAACCGGACCTCGGCATTCGATCTGACTTTCTTGCCCGTCCGCAGTTCCCTGCAAGCCAATCCGTTGGAACCACTAGACCCTTAAAGGAAGGCGTCGAGCGTACCACCATCGCTAGCAGCAACACGCTGGCTCCCGGCAAACATACGATAGTGGTCGACCTCAAGTATGACGGCCCTGGCGGGGAAGATACCGGCACGCCTGTGAGCGGACGATGCGGCGGTGACTTTCGGTTGACGCAGAAGAGCCTCCGCAAGATCGAAAAGCATGCCAACGCAATCCAGAAGCTTTCGCGGACCTCGAGAATTGGCACTCCCCGGCCAGCCGACGCAGACCAGTGGATGCGGTCGGAATGCCGCCATCCATCCAACCACTATTTCCTACTCCGGGGCTCGGGTCCCGACCTGAACAAACTTCTGCGCGCGCTTGCCTTCATAAGTTTCCGTGATGAAGAGCTCGCCTTTTGAGTTAACGGCGAGGTTGTGCGCGCCGTAGAAGTGTCCTGCCCAGTGACCGGCGCCGCCAAACGTGCTAAGGACTTTCAGAGACTTCCGATCGAGGACATACACCTGTTGGTTGGTTCCGTCGATCACGAATGCAAACTGCTGCTGTGGATCGACTGAGAAGCCGATGTCCCACACCGATCCGCTGCCATACGTCTCTTTCGCGATGAAGGCTTCCTGGACGAACGTGCCGTCTTTGCGAAAGACTTGAAGGCGATCATTTGTGCGATCGCAGACGTACACGAGACCATCATGCGAGATCTGCACGGCGTGCACGATGCGGAATTGCGGCGGAGGCGGACCGGCCGGATCGTACTGGCTTGGTTTATTCTCATGCTGCACCACACCACTGAAGGGCGGCGGCAGTTTTTCACCCGACTGCGTGAAGTAGCTATCGTCGGGCCGCTTGCCGTACGCGCCCCAGTGGCGTTTGTAAACCCCCGTGGTCGCGTCGAAAACAATGATGCGGTGGTTGACGTAGCCGTCCGCGACATACAATTCGTTGGCTGCCTCATCGACCACCATGCTTGCCGCGGCACCGAGATTCTCCGTATCATTGCTGCCACGGCCCTGCCCCTGGTGCCCGATCTGCAGCAGAAACTTGCCCTGCCTGGTGAACTTCAAAATCTGCGAGTCCTTGTCTCCTCCTGCGCCCAGCCACACATGCTCCTGCTGATCGACGTAAATGCCGTGCTCGAGTTGCGGCCATTCAAAGCCGGGTCCCGGACCACCCCACGAGGAGACCAGCGTGCCGTCGCGATCGAACTCGAGAACCGGCGGTGCGGCACGCCAGATCGATCGCGTTTCGTTCGGCTGCAGAGTGGACGGCCGATGTGTGATCCACACGTGATCGCGCCCATCCACGGCGACGCCAGCGACCGCGCCGACGATCCAGTGGTTCGGCAGGGGCTTCGGCCATGCCGGGTCCACGCGAAAAACCGGAACCCGTTCTGCCATGTTTCTCCCGTGAGATGTCGGCTGGGCGAGGGCGACAGCGCAGACAGCTAGGCACCCCGCGCCAATGCAGGCCGCCCTGCGAACACTGGGAAAGAGATCCAGCGCCATTGTGGCAACGATCGCCGTTCTCAGCAAACAAACCTCTGCTCTAACACCAAATATTCACTTAGCGATTCGTCACCGCTTCAAGCGAAGTCGACGCGGAAGATCCAACCCGCGGTTGGGCTGTCGTTCGTCGGCCAGCCGGGGTGAATTCCGGCATCGCAACTGACCAGCGCCCCGTCGTGCATTGCGAGCCCGTGGGGATCGCAAGAGTTGGGAGCAAAATCAGCCGTCTCCAGCACGCGCCCGGTTGCGGCATCGTATTTGACGAGTCCCGGACGGTAATCGGAATAGTGCTTACAATCGTTACCGATGACCTGCCAGATGGAGCCGTTGTCCCAGGCGATGGCATGATACCGCGGCTTGTCTGGAGCTTGGTAGAACGGAATCATAAATTCCGGCTCCCAGGACTTCGGATCGACGCGAAGAATTGCGCGCAGCCGGAGTGACGCAATCCAGAGCTTGCCGTCCTGCCACAGAGCGCCATGGCAGCCGCCTCCGTTGTCAGCCGGGCCGAGAGGAATCTGGCGGTGGCTCACCTGCTTGGAGTTCATGTCCACCTGAAAAACGCCTTCCGGTGCGGCATTGGCGCACATCCACACGTACCCGCCGCCCACGGCCATGCCACTGGTGTTCCTGGACTGGGTCGATACAGTCTTCAGTACTTTGCCATTCCAATCCACCAACCAAGCGCGCTCAGTCAAGTCCTTCGGCTCGGGCAAGTGATATTGGGCCGCCGCCTGACCGGTTTCCTTTTGTTCGCCAATCCACAGGCCTTCGGATGTGACGGCAATCGCGTTAGGATATCCGTCGGGACTTTTGAACAGCTTGGTGGTTTTCACCATTCGCGAGGGAACTTTGTCTGGAGATGCCCCACGCTCAATCCGCGCAGCGACTGCCGAGCCTTGCTGCCCGAGCGCTTTGCCGACGGCACCTAGCCCTATGCCCGCCCCCATTGTGGCGGCCAGGAATTCTCGTTTGCTCATGCTTTCCATAACATTTCCTTTCTGCGGCGAAAAACTCTTGCGCCGGGTAGACCGATCGTTCACGTTCCGTTCCTCAATTCTACGCCCATAAAAGGCTCAAAAGGACGTTAGCCGCATCGAACCGTCTCTCTTGAGGTACATGATCGTGGGTGATTGTGCCTGGCTTGCCTGACGCTCGGTTCGGTTAGGGGCCGGGAGTGGAACTACGTGATTTATTTTGTCGGAGGGCTTGGGCAGCGAAGCGTCGAGTGGACTCGGAGTTGCTGAACAGCTTCAGGGCTATTTCGAATCGCAGCCAATAATGTGCGTTACCAGGATCGCTCTAGGTCCGCGAGGTTCAACGCCCGTGGCTGATTAAAGGCCGTTCTCTTGGCGCTCAGTTTCCAAAACACGCAACTCGCCGGTTTCCAGCTTGTGTTCGCCGATTCAAACTGGGATACATCGCGATGCATTGTTATGCTTCATTTCGAAGGAAGACTCATGAATTATGTAATTTCTGAAAAGGCATATAAAGGCTTCGGAATGGAGGGCGTCACCGCCAAGTGGTACGCCTCTCTTACGCTTAGATCGTTAGACGAATTCAAGGCACTGGCCCGGCGCGCGTCCGACCAAGTCCCACCCGGAAGCCAAGTGCTTGAAATAGCGCCTGGGCCGGGATACTTCGCGATTGAATTGGCGAAGCTAGGCGGCTATCGGATTTCCGGTTTGGATATCAGCCATACGTTCGTCGAAATCGCTCGGAAGAATGCGGCCGAGTCCGGGGTCGATGTCGATTTCCGGCAGGGCAACGCAGCCAGCATGCCCTTCGATAGTAAGACGTTTGATTTCCTGCTTTGCCGCGCGGCATTCAAGAATTTCAGCCAGCCGGTGCGAGCCCTGGAAGAAATGTATCGCGTTCTCAAGCCAGGTGGCAGCGCTCTCATCATCGATTTGAGGAAGGATGCGTCCAGGGAATCCATCAGCGAAGCCGTTGAAAAGATGGATCTCGGCCTGGTCAACGGGCTCATTACGAAACTCACCTTTCGGTTCATGCTGCTCAAACGCGCCTACACGCGGAACGAGTTTGAACAGTTCTTGTCGCAGACGAAGTTCAGCCGTATTGACATCAAAGAAGACGCTTTGGGCCTGGAAGTATCAATGCAACGAGCCAGCCGAGCGTCCTCCAAATTCCGCAGCGATGAAGAAAAATCATGATGCCGCTGACGAGAACGTCGGCCGGTAGTTAAAATATCCAGCCTGCTGGTTCGTCTACCTGGGTAGATGGAGGATGTGCTGAGTTTTACAACCGCTCACGCTACCGAGCAACACGCCGAGCAGAACCGTCGTATTTCGGAAGTGATTCAGCGGGAGCGGCGGCGTCTGTTCCTATTCATTCGAAAGCGCGTGGACGATGAAGGGGACGCGGAAGACATCCTCCAGGAAGTCTTTTACGAACTGATCGAAGCCTATCGTCTGATGAAGCCTATTGAGCAGGTGGGCTCCTGGTTGTACCGCGTGGCGCGGAACCGGATCATCGATCTGTTCCGCAAAAAAAGGCCAGAATCGTTCGGAGAGATTCCGTTCGATAGAGATGCTGACGAGACGCTGCTGCTAGAACACCTGCTTCCGTCCCCGAACGCCGGACCAGATGCCTTGTATGCGCGGAGCGTGCTTCTGGATGAACTGGACGCCGCATTGCAGGAACTTCCCGAAGAACAGCGTGAGGTTTTCGTCGCGCATGAGATCGAGGGCCGCAGTTTCAAACAGCTTGCGGATGAGGCGGGGTTGAGCATAAACACGCTTCTCTCGCGGAAGCGTTACGCGACTCTTCACTTGCGCCGGCGTCTGCAGTCCATCTATCACGAATTTGTGAACGAATGAGGATGAAAGATATGAAGAAGAGATGGGTGATAAGAGCGCTGAAAATCGCAGCGATCGCTATCGTGGCCGCGGCCGCCCTGGGGTTTATCGTCGAGAGTTTGTGGAACTGGCTGGGTCCAGTGGTGTTCGGCGCACGCACCATCACGTTTTGGCAGGCGCTCGGCATTCTGATTCTGAGCAAGATCCTGTTCGGTGGATTCCGAGGCCGGCCGGGCTATGCCGGACACTGGAGACGGCGTATGCGCGAACGTTGGGAACAGATGAGCCCCGAGGAGCGCGAACGATTTCGCCAGGGCGCTTTCGGGGCGTGCGGTCGCGCCAGCGGCATTGTCCCGGGATCGCCTGAGTCTCGAAGGGTGTAAGCAGTGGAGACAAAAATATGACAGGAGCAGCCCCGAGTTTCACTGCGCAGCGTGTCGCGATGCACCGTGCCGCACACCAGCTATTGGATAATCCTCAAGTGTTTGAAGACCCAGTTGCAGTCGCGATCCTCGGAGAAGAAGCGGCGCGGCTCAAATCGCAATTGGACAGGTTTGATACAGCCGGCGCGCGACAGATCCGGG
>Ga0070713_100002764_pt1 | contig 11471 bp, 10 predicted proteins | sample LARL82metaG_FD_65465 | JGI IMG/M metagenome (GOLD analysis project Ga0070713, IMG submission 65465) | Corn, switchgrass and miscanthus rhizosphere microbial communities from Kellogg Biological Station, Michigan, USA - LAR L8-2 metaG | ecosystem: Host-associated > Plants > Roots > Rhizosphere ... | reverse complement strand
GATGTAGGCACGAAATCTTGCCCGGCCAATGGCGCGTTTGAGCGCAGGTGAATTGTAGCGCGTTTTAGGTCCGAGGGGAAACCCGTTCCTGCCTGGAAATCGCGCATATTCAATCATTTAAGATGAACAGTCCGCTGCCGCTGGTCTTCTTCGGTGCGGCCCGGTAACCCGTGCCAGATTTGGGCTGCCCTCAAAGCCACGGTCGTCCTTGTGGAACGAGGCGGGCCTATGATAGCCACTCGCCCGGACGACGCCATTTTCGCCTTTGCCGCGAATTTGGACACAAAACCGGCCTACGCCTCGCTGCAGGAGAAATTTCATGACCAACGGCAACGGCGCTCCTCCCGAAGCAGCCCCTCCTCCCCAGTTGAACGTGCTGGCGCAGTACACCAAGGATCTGTCGTTCGAAAATCCGAATGCGCCCTCCTCGCTGGCACCGCAACCGCAGCCGCCCCAGATCAACATCCAGATCAATGTCGGCGCCAACAATATCGCCGAGAATGAATTCGAAGTGACGCTTTCGGTCGAAGGCAAGGCCGAAAATGCCGGCAAACTGATGTTCTCATTCGATCTCGCCTATGCCGGCGTGTTCCGGATCGTGAACGTGCCGAAGGAAAACCTGCACCCGCTGATCATGATCGAGTGTCCGCGACTGTTGTTCCCGTTCGCGCGCGAGATCATCGCCACCTCGGTGCGCGACGGCGGTTTCCCGCCACTGATGCTGGATCCGGTCGATTTCGTCGGACTGTATCGCCAGAACATGGAACGGCAGGCCTCCGGCGCGAAGCCAAGCTAGAGCATGATCCGGAAAAGTGTGCAGCGGTTTTCCGAAAAAGATCATGCTCAAACAAAAAGATAGAGCGGGATGACGATTCGAAGATAAGTCATCCCGCTCTAGCTGTTCGGGCGCGAGATCACGCCGGCAAAAACTCGTTCCAGATCGGCTTGTCGCCGAGTGTGACGATAAAGGCCCGATGGGCCTCGCGATCCGCGTCCGTGATCCGAGGCGCCAGCGGAACCTCACGTTGCCGCCGCGGCATTTCTCCCGATACGCCGATGCGGATCTCGCCGGTTTCGGCAGCGAGAACAAGTTGCGACTGCCGCGCCCCGATCAGGTCGATATAGACTTCGGCCAAAAGTTCGGCATCGAGCAACGCGCCGTGCTTGGTACGGCGGGAATTGTCGATCGCATAGCGCGAGCAGAGGTCATCGAGCCTGTTCGATACGCCCGGATGCTTGCGCCTCGCTAACAAGAGCGTATCGACCAGCCGTTCGCGGGGGATCTGTGGCCGCTTGATGCGGTCGAGTTCGGCATTGATGAAGCTGATGTCGAATGAGGCGTTGTGGATGACGAGCGGCGCGTCGGCGATGAATTCGAGAAATTCTACGACCACCTCGGCAAACAGCGGCTTGCTCGCCAGGAACTCGGTGGAAAGACCATGCACCGCGAAGGCCTCGGCTGGCATGTCGCGCTCGGGATTGATATGCCGGTGAAAGGTCTGGCCGGTCGGCATGCGGTTGAAAATCTCGACGCAGCCGATCTCGACCAGCCGGTCGCCGCGCAGGGGATCAAGGCCGGTTGTTTCGGTATCGAGAACGATTTCGCGCATCAGATTGAGACCGCAGAGTAAGGCGAATCAGGTCCGCCGCCGCGGCATCTTAACAACCTCGCGCAGAATGTCCCGGATCTGGGCCCGCACCGGTTCCAGGCCGTGCGACGTATCCACCACGAAATCCGCGCGTTTGCGCTTTTCGGCATCGGGCAGCTGCCGCGCCAGGATGGCATCGAGCTTTTCGCCGGTCATATTGTCACGCGTGAGAATGCGTTCGCGCTGGACTTCGGGCGAGGTCGTCACCACCACCACCGCATCGACCCGCTTCTCGCCGCCGGTTTCAAACAGCAGGGGCACATCGACCACCGCGACCGGAGCGCCGGTGCGCTCGGCATCGTCAAGGAATTTCTGGCGGGAGGCGCCCAGCATCGGATGCACGATCTGCTCGAGTTGCTTCATCGCCGCGGGATCGTGCACCACGCGCGCCGAGAGCTTGTTGCGATCGACCCTGCCGTCGACGGTGGTGCCGGGAAACGCGGCTTCGATCGCGGGTGCTGCTTCGTCCTCATATATTTTGTGAACGGCGGCATCCGCGTCGTAAACCGGGACGCCGGCTTCGGCGAACAGCTTTGCGGTGGTGGATTTCCCCATCCCGATCGAGCCGGTCAAACCCAGGATCAGCATTTTACGATCGCCCGTTTGGAATGGTTCATACGGCCAAGAGTTTTTCGCTGCGCAAAAAGGCTAATAGCGGCAACAGCGGCAGGCCGAGGATGGTGAAGTGGTCGCCTTCGATCCGCTCGAACAGATGCACGCCCAATTCTTCCAACTGGTAGGCGCCGACGCTAGAGGTAACCGCCTCTCCTGCCCGATTCAGATAGGCCTCGATTTCGGCGTCGGTCACCGATCGCATGCTCATCCGGGCGACCGCGACATGCGCGAACATTATCTTGCCGCCGCGCGTCACCGCAATTGCCGAGTTCAGTTCGTGGGTGCGGCCGGCAAGCGCGCGCAATTGCTCCGCGGCCTGGCCGTGGCCGGAAGGCTTGTTGAAAAGGCGATTGTCGAGCGCCAGCGTCTGATCGGCACCAACGACATATCGGTCAGGCGCCTGCATTGAGACCGTAACGGCCTTCTCGCGCGCCAGAAGCGCGGCGATGTCGGCGGGCGCCGAAAGACCTGAGGATTGCTGGAGCGCACGTTCGTCGATCGCGGCGGGTTTGACTTCGAACGCGATGCCGGCATTTTGCAGCAGCATTTGCCGCGCGCGGCTTTGCGACGCCAGGATCAAGGGTTGTTTTCCAAGCCAGACCGTCATCGGCGGATCATTCCGCAAGCCGGTGCCGCTGCCGGTCGGTGTAGAGCTTGAGCACCGCGGCGGCGGTCTCCTCGATCGAGCGCCGGGTTACGTCAAGCTGCGCCCAATTGAACTTGGCGCTCAACCGCCGCGCAAATGCAACCTCATCGGCGACCGCCTGCTTGTCGATATATATATCATTGCCGGACTCCGCGCCCATGCTGAGCAGCCGGTTCTGCCGCACCTGGATCAGCCGCTCCGGTGTCGCGTGCAGGCTGACCACCAGCGGCTTTGTCAGACTTTCGAGCTGACGCGGAAGCGGAATGCCCGGCACCAGCGGCACATTGGCGGTGCGGATGCCGCGATTGGCGAGGTAGATCGAGGTCGGCGTCTTCGAGGTACGGGAAACCCCGACCAGCACCACGTCCGCGTCCTCCAGCCCTTCGACATGCTGGCCGTCATCATGCATCATCGTATAGTTCAGCGCGTCGATGCGCTTGAAATATTCCGCGTTCAAGACGTGCTGCGCGCCGACCCGGCCGGTGGTCGCAGCGCCCAGATAAGCCTCGAACAATTGCATCACCGGGCCGATGATCGACAGGCTCGGGATGTTGATCTCCTTGCACTTGGCCTCGAGCCGGACGACGAGATCCTTCTCGAGCAGAGTGAACAGCACGATGCCCGGCGCCTCCTCGATTTCATCCAGCACGCGATCGAGCTGCTTCTGGCTGCGCACCAGTGGATAGACATGCTCCACCGGCGTCACATTGGCATATTGCGCAGCGACCGCGCGCGCGACAGTGATCAGGGTTTCACCGGTCGAATCGGAAACCAGATGAAGGTGAAAATAATTGCCTGAGGTGGGCACGTGAAGCCTGTATGTCCTGTGAATCCTTGTGGAGCTCGGTGATGAAATTCAAAGGCCGTCCGGTGGGTCAGGGATAACCCGGCCTTTTCTTCACACCCCCCACAAAAGGAAAAGTCTGATCGCGTGAGGCAATGATAGTGGGGTTATGTGGACTTGTCTCTCCATAACCTGCGCACGAAAAGGTGCAAGCACCTGATTGAAGTCGCGTTATCGATCCAGCCCGGGATCACCGAGGAACTGTTGAAGGATGTGAACAAGCCGTCGGCATCGCCAGGACGGTGTTGCGTGAGTCCAATTCACCGCTACTCAGACTCAAACCTTAAGATTCCTAAATTAGTTTTAAGGAAGGCTTGCTTGCGGACAGGTCTCGGTTCAAACCGATAGCAAGACGTTGACAGCGTGGATGCAAGCGCGCAGCGCCGGTGAGATCAGACGCATGTACGAATGGATCAAGGCGCTGCACGTCATTGCGGTGATCTCGTGGATGGCCGGCATGCTCTATCTGCCGCGGCTGTTCGTCTATCATTGCGAAGCGGAGGTCGGATCGAAGCAATCGGGGACATTCAAGGTGATGGAACGGCGGTTGCTCAAGGCGATCATCAATCCAGCGATGATCGTCACCTGGCTCGCCGGACTTTACCTCGCGTGGAGCGGCCATTGGTTTTCATCCAGCTGGTTGCAGGCAAAGCTTGCGCTTGTGATCGGTTTGTCTGGTGTCCACGGCTTTTTTTCCCGTTGGGTAAAGGATTTCGCCAGTGACCGGAATACCCGAAGCCAGAAATTCTATCGTGTTATCAATGAGGTGCCGACGGTCTTGATGATCCTCATCGTCATCCTGGTAGTGGTGAAGCCGTTCTAATCACCACCGACGCCTAAAACTCGGACGTCGGGCCTGCTTGCGGATCACCGAGTGATTTTCTATATTACCCAAATCCCACCCCACGCAGGCGGATGCGGTTGCGTTCCGGTTTCCAAATAAACCGGCCGCCGTATCAGGTTTGAAGCCTCACCGGCGCTTTCCTTGCTTAGACCTGCGGACTTTTTCCTTTTTGCACGTCCGCACTTTCCTAACGCCACCTCGCACCCCTTCCCTAAAGTACACTACAGGACCACCCCAATGCGGGAAATGAAACTCCAAGACCTCAAATCTCAAACGCCGGCCGAGCTCGTTGCGTTCGCCGAAGAGAAAGGGGTCGAAAATGCCAGCACCATGCGCAAGCAGGAGCTGATGTTCGCCATTCTCAAACAACTTGCGATCCAGGAAATCGACATTATCGGCGAGGGCGTCGTCGAAGTTCTTTCCGACGGTTTTGGCTTTCTGCGCTCGCCGGACGCAAACTATCTGCCCGGACCGGACGATATCTACGTCTCGCCCTCGCAGATCCGCCGCTTCGGGCTTCGCACCGGCGATACCATCGAAGGCCACATCCGCAGTCCGAAAGAGGGCGAACGCTATTTTGCCCTCCTCAAGGTCAACACACTGAATTTCGAAGACCCCGAGAAATCAAAACACAAGGTCAATTTCGACAATTTGACGCCGCTGTTTCCGGATCAGCGGTTCCGGCTCGAGATCGACGACCCCACCAGAAAGGACCTTTCTGCAAGGGTTATCGACATCGTCGCTCCGATCGGCAAAGGCCAGCGCGCCCTGATCGTGGCGCCGCCCCGCACCGGCAAGACGGTGCTGATGCAAAACATCGCGCATTCGATCACCGCCAATCATCCGGAATGCTACCTGATCGTGCTTTTGATCGACGAACGCCCCGAGGAAGTCACGGACATGCAGCGCTCGGTCAAGGGCGAGGTAGTGTCCTCGACCTTCGACGAGCCCGCGGTGCGTCACGTCCAGGTCGCCGAGATGGTGATCGAAAAGGCCAAGCGTCTGGTCGAGCACGGCCGCGACGTCGTGATCCTGCTCGACTCGATCACGCGGCTTGGCCGCGCCTACAACACCGTGGTGCCGTCATCCGGCAAGGTTTTGACCGGCGGTGTCGACGCCAACGCGTTGCAACGGCCAAAGCGATTCTTCGGCGCCGCGCGCAACATCGAGGAGGGCGGTTCACTCACCATCATCGCGACCGCCCTGGTCGATACCGGCAGCCGCATGGACGAAGTGATCTTCGAAGAATTCAAGGGCACCGGTAACTCGGAACTGATTCTTGACCGCAAGGTCTCCGACAAGCGCACCTTCCCGGCGATCGACATTTCGCGTTCGGGTACGCGCAAGGAAGAGCTGATCACCGATCCGCAAGTCTTGAAGAAAATGTACGTGCTGCGCCGGATCCTCAATCCGATGGGCACCATGGACGCGATCGACTTCCTGCTCGACAAGCTGCGCAACACCAAGAACAACTCGGAATTCTTCGAGTCGATGAACACCTGAGCCGCCTCGACGGTTTGGGAAGAGGGCGCCCTCGCAAGCGGGCGCCCTTTTTCGTGGTCGAATCGTGGTGCGATTCATGTTGCAGTGTGGCTGCAACATGGCGAGAATGGCGGCGGGTGTCCGTGTCTTTCTCAAGGCATTGCAATATATAAAGAATTTATGGGATCGACGAGGCGTATTTTGCAGCAAAAATGATGCACCTTTGCTACGTCGCGCCGAGGTTGGTTAGCCGGCCCATTCGGAGAATTTGAGCCGTCCGGAATTGCGTTGCCATTGCAAAGGCTCAAGCACAAATAGACGATGCATCGGCAGGACCAGACCATCTTCGCGCTGTCGTCGGGCCGGCCGCCGAGCGCGATTGCCGTTGTGCGGGTCTCGGGACCCCAGGCCGGCGCGGCGCTGACTCTGCTCGCCGGAAAAATTCCCGCTCCGCGGATCGCGACCCGGGCGCTGTTGCGCGACACGAATCGACAGCCGATCGACGATGCGATCGTGCTGTGGTTTCCCCGACCGTCGAGCGCCACCGGGGAAGACGTCGCCGAGTTTCATGTTCACGGCGGGCGCGCGGTGCTCGCATCGCTGTTCGCGTCGCTATCGACGATCGAGAATGTGCGCGCGGCGGAGCCAGGCGAATTCACGCGCCGCGCCTTCGAGAACGGAAAACTCGATCTCACCGAGGCTGAAGGTCTGGACGATCTGATTCGTGCCGACACCGATCGGCAGCGCCGCCAGGCGCTGCGTCAATTGAAAGGTCTGCTGGGGGATCGCGCGCGCAATTGGCGCGCCCAGATCATCGAAGCCTCCGCGTTGATCGAAGCCGGCATCGACTTCGCCGACGAGGGCGATGTGCCGGGCGAGCTGATCGCACCGGCGCTCTTCAAGATCAAAACGCTGCTCGGCGAAATCCGGCAGGTCCTGGCAGGGCAGGGACGCAGCGAGCGGCTGCGCGATGGGATGGTGATCGCGATTGCGGGCCCGCCGAATGTCGGCAAGTCGACGCTGATGAATCAGCTGGCGCGACGCGAGGTCGCGATCGTCTCGCCGCATGCCGGCACCACGCGCGACATCATCGAGATGCAGCTCGATCTCGACGGCTATCCGGTGACGGTGATCGACACCGCTGGTGTTCGCGACACCGACGATCCCGTGGAGCAGGAGGGTGTGCGGCGGGCGAGGGCGCGCGCGGCGGAAGCCGATCTGGTGTTGTGGCTGAGCGATGCCGAGCACGACACGAATCTGCCGCGTGAGGGCACGGCGCCAATCTGGCCGGTGCGCAACAAGATCGATCTCGACGTGATCGGCTCAAGCGCAACGACGCCGTCGCGCGGCGCGAGCGGGCAGGGTATGCAGCAAGAGAAGCCCGAGCCGATGTTCGCGATTTCGGCGAGCCGGGGCGATGGGATCGCGGAACTGATCTCGGCGCTGGTCGGGTTTGCCCAGGAATTTTTCGGCGCGACCGAAAGCGCGATGATCAGCCGAATCCGGCAGCGTGAGTTGCTACAGCAGACGGCGGCATCGTTGGAACGCAGTGTGGCCGTCATCGGTGAGGGCGAGGAGCTCGCCGCGGAAGATCTGCGCGCCGCCGCCTATTCGCTTGGACGGCTGCTGGGCCGGGTCGATGTCGAGGATGTTCTGGACGTCATCTTCCGAGAGTTCTGTATCGGAAAGTAGGGCCGACGTAGCGCTAGCGCTTCGTTCAACCGATTACCCAGTGGTTAATTTTTATGGTTAACGCATCTGTTTCACGTGAAACAGGTCCGGGCGGATCCATCGAAAATCCCGATGTTTCACGTGAAACGCCTTCCGGCTTTTGCCATCCCGCGATAGAAATCGCCGCCATGATCGCGCGCCAAGAGTCACGAGAATCATTTGACGTCATCGTCATCGGCGGCGGCCACGCCGGCTGTGAAGCCGCGGGCGCGGCGGCGCGGTTGGGCGCCGGGACAGCGCTGGTCACCCATCGGTTTGCGACCGTCGGCGCAATGTCCTGCAACCCCGCCATCGGAGGTCTCGGCAAGGGTCATCTGGTCCGCGAGGTCGATGCGCTGGACGGCTTGATGGGCCGGGTCACGGATGCCGCCGGCATCCAATTCCGCATGCTCAATCGCCGCAAGGGTCCGGCCGTGCGCGGCCCTCGGGCCCAGGCGGACCGGAAGCTCTATGCCGCGGCGATGCAAACCGCTATCCGCGAGACGGCCAACCTGAGCATCATCGAAGGCGAGGCCGATGAACTGATCGTCTCGGATGGCCGCGTCGTCGGGATTCGCCTGGGTGATGGCCGCAACATGAGGGCAGGGGCGGTCGTCATCACCACCGGCACATTCCTGCGCGGACTGATTCATCTCGGCGAGAAGAACTGGCCCGCTGGCCGAGTCGGAGAGGCCCCGGCGATGGGTCTTTCAAAATCCTTCGAACGCGCGGGCTTCACGCTCGGACGGCTAAAGACCGGGACGCCACCGCGGCTCGACGGCACCACGATCGACTGGGCGGCGGTCGAGATGCAGCCCGGCGACGATCCGCCGGAGCCGTTTTCGGTGCTGACCGACCATATCACGACGCCGCAGATCCAGTGCGGGATCACCCGCACCACGGCCGCGACCCATGAGGTGATCCGGGCCAATGTGCATCGCTCGCCGATGTATTCAGGGCAGATCAAGAGCACGGGGCCGCGCTACTGCCCCTCGGTCGAAGACAAGATCGTCCGGTTCGGCGATCGCGACGGGCACCAGATCTTTCTCGAGCCGGAAGGGCTCGATGACAGCACGGTCTATCCGAACGGCATCTCGACCTCGCTGCCGGAAGAGGTGCAGCTCGCGCTGCTTCCGACCATTCCGGGCCTGGAGCAGGTCAAGATGGTTCGGCCCGGCTATGCCATCGAATACGATCACGTCGATCCGCGCGAACTCGATCCGACGCTTGAGACCAAGCGGCTGGCCGGACTTTTCCTGGCCGGGCAGATCAACGGCACCACCGGTTATGAAGAGGCCGCGGCGCAGGGGCTCGTCGCAGGCCTCAATGCCGCATTGGCCGCGACTGGCGCGGCGCCAATCGTGTTCGATCGCGCCGACGGCTATCTCGGCGTGATGATCGACGATCTCGTCACCCGCGGTATCACCGAGCCGTACCGGATGTTCACCTCGCGCGCCGAGTATCGGCTGACCCTTCGGGCCGACAACGCCGACCAGCGCCTGACCGACAAAGGTATCGCGCTGGGCTGCGTGGGGAGCGTGCGTTCGCTTCGCCACGGCGCCAAGATGGCGGCGCTCAACGCGGCAAGGTCGCTTTCGAAGTCGCTCACGATCACGCCGAACGAAGCCGCAAGATACGGGCTCTCGCTCAACCGGGACGGCCAGCGCCGCTCGGCGTTTGAGCTGTTGGCCTATCCGGAGGTCGGCTGGACCGAGGTGATTGGCATATGGCCGGAGCTGTCGGTCATTGAACCAGCGATCGCGACGCATCTTGAGATCGACGCCAAATACGATGTCTATCTGAAGCGCCAGACCGCCGACGTCGATGCCTTCCGGCGGGACGAGGGACTGGTGCTCTCCGATGTCGACTATGCCGATGTGCCCGGGCTTTCCAACGAGGCGCGTTCAAAGCTCAAGGCCGCACGGCCGCGCACGGTAGGGCAGGCGGGGCGGATCGACGGCATGACGCCGGCGGCGCTTGGAATTTTGGCGGCCTATCTCCGCCGCGAGGCGCGACGGAAAACGGCGGCGTCCGCGTAGACCTGTTTCACGTGAAACAAGCCAAGTTCGAATCCCATCGTCATTGCGAGCCCAGCGAAGCAATCCATGGATCGGAACGATGGCTCTGGATTGCTTCGTCGCTTTGGTCCTCGCAATGACGAACAATAGACGACACCTTCGGATCACATGACCAACCAACCGAAACAGAGCGCGTCCGCCGTTTCCGCTTCCGACAAACGGGCAGCGCTCGCACTCACCCCCGTTTCACGTGAAACAGAAGAGCGGCTCGACCGCTATATCGGGCTGCTGCTGGAGTGGCAGGCGAAGACGAATCTCGTCGCGCCCTCCACGCTTCCGAATCTTTGGACGCGGCATGTCTCCGATTCGCTCCAGCTGTTGGCCCTCGCCCCGAACGCAAAAGTCTGGGCGGACCTCGGCAGCGGCGGCGGCTTTCCCGGCCTGGTGCTGGCGTGCGCATTAGCCGAGACGCCGGGAGCGATGGTCCATCTAGTCGAACGCAACAGTAAGAAGGCCGCGTTCCTGCGCGAAGCGCTTCGCGTCACGGCCTCACCCGGGACTGTGCATCTCGCCGAAATCGGAGATACTGTGGATAGAATCACCGGTCCGGTCGATTGCGTGACCGCCCGGGCGTTGGCTCCGCTACATCAGCTGATCGGCTTTGCGGAGCCATTGGTGAGAAAGGGCGCGAAAGCGCTTTTTTTGAAGGGTCAAGATGTAGAGGCTGAATTGACCGAAGCCACTAAATACTGGAATATCAAGCCTCACTTGCATTCCAGCCGGACCGGCGGAGGGGGCTGGATCGTCGAGCTCGACCAAATCGAGCGGCACAATCCGTCCGCGGTAGCCAATGGTATTCGTCCATGACCGTAATTGATCAGGTTTATCAAGGAGATAGCACTGCAGCGCCGGCCGGTCATCCACGCATCCTGGCGCTCGCCAATCAGAAGGGTGGCGTCGGCAAGACCACCACCGCCATCAATTTGGGAACGGCGCTGGCCGCGATCGGCGAACGCGTGCTGATCGTCGATCTCGATCCGCAGGGCAATGCCTCGACCGGCCTCGGCATCGATCGACGCAGCCGCAGCTGCTCAACCTATGACGTCCTGATCGGCGAGGCGCCGCTGCGCGAATCGATCGTGCCCACGGCGGTGCCCCGGCTGCACATTGCGACCTCGACCATGGACCTCTCCGGTCTTGAGCTCGAACTTGGAACGACGCCCGGCCGGGCGTTCCGGCTGCGCGACGCGATCGCAGCGTTGAACAACAACGTCTCCCCGGACTCCGATTACTCCTATGTGCTGATCGATTGTCCGCCGTCGCTCAACCTGCTCACCGTCAATGCGATGGCGGCGTCAGACGCGATCCTGGTTCCGCTGCAATGCGAGTTCTTCGCGCTCGAGGGTCTGTCGCAACTCTTGCAGACGGTCGAGCAGGTGCGCAGCACGCTCAATCCCAACCTGTCGATCCACGGTATCGTGCTGACCATGTTCGACTCGCGCAACAATCTGTCGAACCAGGTCGTCGCCGATGTCCGGCAGTTCATGGGCGCCAAGGTCTACAAGACCATGATCCCGCGCAACGTGCGGATCTCCGAGGCGCCGTCCTACGGCAAGCCGGTGTTGGTCTACGATCTGAAATGCGTCGGCAGCGAAGCCTATCT